>Ga0268266_10006313_pt1 | contig 10862 bp, 9 predicted proteins | sample KBSS13metaG_FD_190356 | JGI IMG/M metagenome (GOLD analysis project Ga0268266, IMG submission 190356) | Switchgrass rhizosphere microbial communities from Kellogg Biological Station, Michigan, USA - KBS S1-3 metaG (SPAdes) (version 2) | ecosystem: Host-associated > Plants > Roots > Rhizosphere >... | reverse complement strand
ACTTATAAAATTAATTTCACTCAAGGATAATTAATGAATAACAAAAATATACTATTGTTTTATTTCTTCTTATGTGTCCTTAATACCAACGCTACATCTATCGGGATAAAATTAGAACAAACTAAAAATGCATGGTTTGCTTGTAAAAAAAGACCGCCTACTGCATTTGAAAGAAGATTCGGCTGTCATTGCTCTGATCAAGAAGAAGCATATAATGAAGTAAAGCAAGAACTTCTAGTTTCTTTAAGAGCTATTGAAGAAGAAGGAATACAAGCAAACAAAGAATTATCAGACATATCTAATTCATTGATAACAAATTTTTTTACTTCTGAAAAAGAAAAACATACGCTAAAACAAAAAATATTTCTCGCTTATATAGCCAGCAGACTTTTAGAAGCGCTCGCAATACACAATGATATCCAATTTGAATCCAGTTATTATAACAACAAAACATTTACTGAGTATTATAATGATATGCTAGAAATCTTTGTAACAAACTCTTGGAACCTTTCAAGCCGTGCATCAAACATGATGGGACCTTTGGAAGCAACAGAACCAGAGCTCGAAGAAGCAATAAAAATATTCCGCTTAATGATAGAAAAAATGTAGCAGCTCAAACACTTTCAATTATTTAAAAAAACAAAAAAATACTCTCTTTAATTAGAATAATTTAATAATCTAAAAAAGAGAGTATCTTTTTATTTTTGAGTAACTTAATCACCACTATCTTCTTGAAAATAAATATATTTATGATAAGAATAGGAACATAACTCCTACCTTTAAAAGAAAAACATGAATATTAAAAATATATTTATTTTCTTCTCTCTATTGCCCGCACATCTTCAAGCCATCACCATCGAAGAAAATATAGAACGTACAAAACAAGAATTTTTTAAATGTCGAAAATTAAGAGCAACACAAGAATCTACTCGGTGTATTACTCAACAAACACCTATTAATTGCACCTCTCAACAACAAGCATATAGTTCAGCAAAACAAGAATTTTTTATTCCTCTCGCAAAAATCGAAGCCGATGGCATAGAAGCATACCAACGATTAACCAATCCTGAATTGTGGCTCTTTAGAATTACTAAAAATCAAAAAAATAAATTAAATGAACAAATAGCTCTTGCGTACATAGCAAGCGTCATCGGACAATGTTTGTTAGGACGCCATAGTCTTAAGTTTGAAGGGGAACAATATGATGAAGCAACTATCCAAACATTTTGCACCGACGTGCTCAATTACTTTAAGGATTCTTCCGCAGAATATTCTTATGCTGCTGATAGAATGGGGCCTTATATAATAACTGATCAGAAAATACATCATTATCAAAATATTGGCTATTTTGTTTTTACAGAACAAGAAAGAGAAAGAACAACTACCATAATAGATGACATAATGAAAAAACAATTGCAAGAAACATCACAGGATAACAATAACAATTGATTCTTATCTCATACATCAGTTAAGCTCGATTATGCTCTAAAAATTAAAAATCAAAACTAAAAAATAACATGAAAAAAGTTTCTTTTTTCACTTTTTTTATAACAATTCATCTGATATTTATTTTTTTACAAATACATAAGCACACTTTATTTATTCAAAATAACTACAATCAACAAGAATGTGAAAAAAAAATAATCACTCTCACGGAACAAAAAAAAAATCTTACGCAACAATTATATGCTTTAAAAGATCCGCAAACCATTAAACAATACGCTGAAGATGTATTACAAATGCGTCCTTATACGTTAAATCAAATAAAAAAAATAAAAAAATAATGATACAAATTTTTAAATTTCGGTCTACTATTATTTTTTTTATACTCACGTTATTATACATTTTAATCGGTATTAATTTATATATTATTCAAATCAAACAACATAGTTTTTATAAAAAACTCGCTGAACAACAATATCACATCACCATTACGCAAACTCCACCTCGAGGACCACTTTTTGATAGAACTGGCAATAATCATCTTGCAATGAATAAAGATTACATTTCCGCTTTTATGTTGCCCACACAAATAACAAACAAAAAACAAACTCTCTGCTTTTTACAAAAACATTTTCCTGAAACAGTACAACGATTTACCAAAAACGAACATAAACGTTTTATGTTCATAAAACGTAGATTATCACCCGAAGAAATTGAAATTATACATAATGCAAAAAATCCTGATATCTTTTTACTTTCTGAACCAGGACGATATTATCCTCTTCCATCAGCCAGTCCTACTATTGGTCTTACTGATATTGATAACAAAGGATTATTAGGTATCGAATTATTCTATAATAATTATCTTGCGGGAAAACCTACAACATATCATTTAGAAAAAGATGCGCGATCTGGTTATTATTACTTTAAAAAAACAACAACCATCCAAGGAGATTGTAGTTATCCTCTTCAACTTACGATAGATGCTAATTTACAATTTCTCGTGCAGGCGGAAATAGAAAAAACTATACAAAAATTTAATGCAAAACAAGCTGCCGCCATTATTATTAATCCGGAAAATGGTGAAATTATTTCTATGGTTTGTTATCCTTATTTTGATCCAAATAATCCACACACAGCTAACAGCAACAACTTCAAAAATACAATCATTACTGATGCTCACGAGCTTGGTTCTGTCATAAAAGTATGTGCTGCAATGGCAGCACTTGAAGAAGGAGTTGTAACTCCCGACGAACTTATTGATTGCAAAAATACAACTACTACCCATCTAGATGGCCGAATTATTAATACCGTACAAGCTCATGGTATTATTCCCTTTACGGATGTTATCGCCCTATCAAATAATATTGGTATTGCTATTGTTGCAAAACGCTTAGGAACAAAATTATATGATCATTACAAAAAATTAGGTTTTGGAGCTAAAACAGGAATAAAATTCCCAGGAGAAAATCCAGGAATCATCAGTCATCCGGATAATTGGTCAAAACAATCTATTATTTCACTTTCTTATGGCTATGAAGTATCGGTCACCTTATTACAACTGGCATGTGCCTTTTGCATTATTGCAACAGGAAACAAGATTATACCAACTCTTATATGTTCGCACCCTTCGATATACCCCTTACCGGGGCACTCAGGGCGAACGGAGAGAGAATTGATTGCCCTGGTAAGGGGTATAAAATTATATTCCGATGAAACTCTCAGTACCATACAAAAAATATTAGAAAGAACAACATTACAAGGAACTGCCCGTAAAGCTGCCATTAAAGGATATCAAGTGATGAGTAAAACCGGGACCGCCAACATGCTGATAAATGGAAAATATGATCCAAATCATAATATTTATACCTGCGCAGGCATTGTAAAAAAAAATGATTATCAACGAGTTATTGTAACATTTGTTAAGGACGCCCAACAAAAAAATATGTATGCTTCAACGGTTGCCGTACCATTATTTGAATCAGTTGCAGAACGAATGCTTATTAATGATAAAATAATTTCTTAGGAGAATATTTCTATGAAAAATCAAAATAATTATTTTATACCAGCCGATATTCCAGAAAAAAAACATGCTACTTTTATAAAAAATTATAACGCAATCACCCGGCAAACAGGCCGACTCTTTTTATTTTCTTGTGATCACAAGATAGAGCATCTCAATGACGATTTTTATGGCCCTACAATTAACACCCAAACACTACATCCTGAACATCTTTTTCGAATTGCATCTCAAGGCAATATTGGTGCTATGGCAACACACTTAGGACTGATTGCTCGCTATGCGAAGCAATATAATAGTATAAATTATATAGTAAAACTTAACGCTAAAACCAATTTAATCCCTACAGAACAACAAGATCCTAAAAATGCTTTATTATGGACAATAAGCGATGTAATAAATTTTCAACAATATAATCCTGAAATAGCAATTACCGGTATTGGTATTACTATTTATCTAGGCAGTGAATATGAAACAGAACAACTTGCTCAAGCAGCTCACATTATTACCCAAGCGCACAATGAAGGACTTGTAACAATTATTTGGATGTACCCACGAGGCAAAGCGCTCAATGATAGAACATTCAACCCAAACCTTATCGCAGGCGCAGCAGGTATTGCATTATCTCTAGGAGCTGACTTTATAAAATTAAAAACTCCCCAAAACACCTCCCTATTAACCGCCACTGAAAACCTTAAAATCGCCTCTGCAGCAGCGGGCAACACTAAAATTATTTGTTCTGGAGGAAAAACAATTAACCCTCAAGACTACCTTGCAGAAATTTATGATCAAATCCATACCGGCGATACAGCAGGCACTGCAACGGGACGCAATATCTTTCAACGCTCTCTTAATGAAAGTATTGCTCTTACACAGGCAATTTCAAGCATTATTTATGACAATGGAGATCTGAAAACAAGCATATCTTTGTTATCCTCTTGAATTTATGCTAATCCTATCCTAAGCTAGAAACAAAAAAAGGATCTCTTGAATGAAAAAATATCTCATATTATTATTGCTTGTTTTTTTTCCTGCCTACCATATAAAAGCTAAAAGAGAAGAATTTGCTCATTCTTTTATGTATACTAAACCCGGATTTTATGACGTTGTCATGGAACAAGCATTATGGCATGATATTGCATACAATAAAAAAAGTTCAAAGAAAATAGGACTACAGGCAATTCCCTTCTTTCAACAATCAATGCCGCTAGATAAAAATACACGTTATTTTCTTATAAACGGAAAAGAAGAGCTTCTTGTTGCAGGAGACGATACTCCTTTCATATTAACAAGAGATGTTCGTGCAGAATGGATAGGATTACCAAATGATTTTAGCGGCATATTATCTGTTAAACCAAAACAACAACAAAAAGGCTGCATGTTTGAATATCACCAAGACTTAAGACCATGGATTGACATCATGGTATTGCGCGATATGTATGTTACGTTTTTCATGACTATCTCCGAAACAGACAATAGTATCAACCTTTGTCAAACTAATATAGCTAATCCTAGCAGTGAATTTCCTCATAATATCGCCGAAGCATTTAATCAGCCTTCATGGTGCTTTAGTCGTATAACAAATGCTAAAAAAGAAGTAGGAGTTGCTGAATTACGAATAAAAATTGGTTCCTCATATATATCTGAAGAATCTTTTCAACTTAACTACTATTCAATCATAGCCATACCTACGGGCAATAAACAAGACGCTCAAATAATGTTTGAATCGGTTAACGGCAACAATCATCACTTAGGTATTGGTGCAGGTATCAATATACAAGCACCCCTTAATCAAGACTTAACCAATTATGCTTTTTGTTTTTTTCTTGATCTTGAATCAGTCATTCTTATCAGAAATAAGCAATTTAGAACCTATGACTTATTTGATAAACCATGGAGCCGATTTCTTCAAATGAATAAACCTAATATTATAGACGCCCCTCTCGATATCCCGTCTACCACTAATCTGCCGGGTGTTAATTTTATGACACAGCGTATTACCGCCAAACCATTCAACGTTGTTGATTTTGCTCTTGGATGGCGCATGAGAACAAGTATCATAGAAGCAGAAGTTGGTTACGGTATTTGGGGGCATGGTAATGAACGAACCAATCTCAACCAACCCTATACAGAAGTTTTTGGTATTGCCGGTAGTGCCCCAGGAAAAACCGCAAGTAGAAGCACCATTGCCCAAAAAGCACCCGACGATCTTGATTTTGTTCCCATATATAAAAGCGATTTTAATCCACAATCAGGCGAAAGCTTTGGTGGATTTACGCAACGCGCATTCACCAGCATTGGATGGATCAATAAAGGAACCACCGTTGATACCATATTAGGATTAGGCGCATCTGTTGATGTTCCTTTTCATAATTCATTTCTGCAACTTTGGAAAATTTGGGTAAAATTATCTGCAACTTTTTAAATTCTCACAATCATTAAGCCCTTTTACTAATATTTTTTGTTTACTTTATTGACCTTGCCATGAAATAATTACTAATATGAAATTAAGGCAACTAAAAATATTATAATTATAACCAAAAAAAAAGGGAAATCTTCATGAAGAAACAATTAATCACTCTAGGCTTATTAACAATAAGCCTCTCCAGTCAATGCGCTTCAGTTGATTCAAGGCTCGAACAACAACGAATAAGGAATCTGCAAGCAATTGAAAACCTTCCTGCAGACCATCCATGGAGACAAATGCTAGAAAAAGTTCCTGGTTTTAGACAAGGAATAATGGAGGCGAACTTCGTAGTTAGAAACACACCAAAGCCAGGAAAACGCTGGTCCCAACGCTTATATGATAGCGTAAAAGGAATTGGCCTTAAATTTTATGACTACGCAGAAGAAAAATTACCATCTATTATAGATGCTATTCTGAATAGTCCTGTAGCCAAAAAAGCAAAAGATCGAGCTATCGCAGAAGCAAAAATGGGCGCAAAAAGAGGATTTGAGGCTGTTTTTGGATCTAAAGAAGAAGCAGATAAAGATGCTTACCAAACAGAATGGGTAACTCAAATGTATGCAAACCAAAAAAATGCTACCACAGAAGAAGAAAGAGCTAAAGCAACAAAAAAATTGCGTGATTTCTTTGATAGTGAACAAGGTAAAGAATACGCTTTAAGACATTTAGATTAATAAGCAATAACCAGTACGGAGCAGCCTTACACTGCTCCGTACTGGTTAAATTCACTGTTATTTAACCATCAATCCACTCTTTTTAATTTCTTTTAATAGCTTCTTCAAATAAACCCTTGCGTAGGCTTTGAGGTTCTGTTACACTGTAGTAGTAATAAATATTTATTGGCCAATAAATAGTATCGGTATTTGTTTTATTTTTACTAGAGTGATTTTTTATGAACATTTATGTTGGAAATCTTCCTTATTCAGCTACAGAAAATTCGTTGAGAGACCTTTTTGAAGGTTTTGGCGCAGTAACAACTGCTAAAATCGTTACAGATAAATTTACTAATTCATCTCGTGGTTTTGGTTTTGTTGAAATGCCAAATGAAGACGAAGCTCAAAGAGCTATTGCTGAATTAAACGGCAAAGACTTTGAAGGACGCAAAATAGTTGTTAACGAATCTCGTCCGCGTGAAAACACTGGCGGTTTTAGTCGTGATAACCGTGCACCTCGCCGTGAAGGTGGTTATGGCAATAGCCGTGACGGTGGCGGAAGAAATTCCCGTTACTAATTTTATCTAGACGTTAATTTAGATTAAAACAAAAAAGGCTTATATAAAAAATATAAGCCTTTTTTGCGTGTTGATACGTATAAATATTCTTTTCTTATATGCCTTTTCTTTTCTAATGATGTTACATTGTTTATTGTGTTATTAATTTATCTATGATAAAATTCCACTTAAATCATACAAATTGAAAATTAATAACAACAAAGCAATCTATCTATGAAATCTGCTTATATACGATATATTATTATTTTATTATTTTTCAGCTTAACACGCCACAACATCTTTGCTGCGGAAAATTCAAAAGAAAAAGAAATAACCTTACGATATAAAAACAAACCTGATATTACAACGACCTTATCAACGCTATGCATATCAGAATATTTTAAAAATATGATCGGGGATTTTGGGGAATCAAACAATATTATTACAATACAGGAAAATTTAATTCCTTATGATGATATAAAGATGTTATTACCTTTAATGGAAGCCCTAGCAAAATCCCCAGACTTCGATGCAAAGCAAACAAAAATCGATGATTTTTATCTAAAAAACAACCTTTATGCGCCCTCTCTTTTAAATACATGCGATATATTAGCAATCAATACATCAGCAAAATCAGATCTTAGTGATATATTGCTATCAAAAATTATTCCCAACTCTCAAGCTCAGCTCTTGACTGCTCTCAATAAAAACAGGCATGAAAAGTATTTAAAAAAATTAGAAACACAAATTAAAAATGATGATATTTATAAAAAGATTACTGATAATATGATTTCAGTAGAAACCATAACAAAGTCTGCATTGCTCAGTCCTAACAGAAAATATGAATTACAACTTTCAGATAATGGAATATCTATCATTCCACGTTCTAATGAATCTGTAATTTACAATATACCTTGTACGTCCGGCACTGCAATAATTACAAAAAGTACAACTACCGAATATCCTACCTTTATGTTTAGCCCCGATGATAAATTTTTATTATATTGTGATAAAGAAATTCCGGTAAACAATATTCCTGACGATCAACGTCGCATCAAAGTATGGAATTGTACTTTAATAAATTTATTAAACGGGAATAAAAAGATCTTAGAAAATCTTATATGGTGCGATATAATAGCTAAAAACGACCGGCACTCAACCAGTGCATCATATAGATTATGTAGCAACTTCAGCTCAGATGGAAAATATTTAAAAATATATACGTATAATAATGATAAAAATGAAAAAAAAATCAATATTATATCATTACTACAATCACAAAAAATTATTTATACTATTGATGACCAAGCCGATAGAATTATCAATATAATATTTCAACCTAACGATACATTATCCATCAGCAATAATGATCCTGGGCTGCTGGATCGTCGAACTTCTATATCAATCATAAACCTATTAGCACCAAATGAAGATCCAATAGTATTAGCCGAAAATCGCACATCATGCCGTTTAGTTCATATAAAAGACGTCCTTCTTTGTAGCTCAGACACAACTATCAATAAGCCACTGGGATGTATAATTACTCTTTATAACACAAAAAATAAAACCAAAAAGACTATGTATTTCCCAAGCAAAAAAAAGAGTCTTGTTAGCAACTACTATGGTCACAAGGGGATAGATCTCACTAAAAGTTTTTGCGATAATGATAATTTCCTAATTTACACAGAAAATCATAATAACCAGTATAAAAAGAGTCTTGTTAGCAACTACTATGGTCACAATGGGATAGATCTCACTAAAAGTTTTTGCGATAATGATAATTTCCTAATTTACACAGAAAATGATAATAACCAGTATAACACGTCTTATACAGATCTTTGGCTGTATAATGTAAAAAAACAACTTTTTACGCCAATCGTTCTTCCACACTCCTTACTAGCAGTCAAAGACATTACTTTCAATTATACAAAAGATAAAATCTTAATTAGTGGAATTAATCAAAATGACAAACAAGAAGTTGTTTATTACGATTATTCAAATCCATCTGATTGCATCAATTTGTTCTGTATCGAAAACAACAATCAAAAATATATAACTGACTTTACCTTTGATGCCACGGATAAATATATTGTAAGCGAACATTCTTATTATGATATTGAAAATAAGAGTTTCTCTCTCTTACCAAAAAGACCAGAATGTATACCTTTGACATTTAACAATTACAAGGTGGTAGGACCTTCAATACTTACTTTGCATCCATCCAAACCCATTGCTTTTATAACCACTAGCTACTCATATTTTCATGACTCTACCTTAACCATATATGATCTTAAAAAAAAGATTGCTCAATCATATATCATATCGCCCACTCACTACACAATAGGGGGCACACTTACTAAAGACACAAATTATTTACTCATTAATACAAGACAAAATCTTTGTTGCCCAACAACAGAAAAAGAAGCCAAACTAAGCATTGCAAAAATTATTAACTTAGACACTATGAAAGAAGTAACTATTTTTAATGAAAAAGATACAATAGAATTGATAAAAAATAAAATTATTATTCATACAGGTAATAACAAAAAACCTCAAGTTGACCCTCTAACTGATACAAGAATATCCTTTACCGAGAGCGATATACAAAAAACAACCAGCGAACCAACAAGAAGTGACTCTCCTTATAATCATAGGAATTTTTTTTATGTGGGAGCTGCTTTCTTTCTGTTCTTTATATGCGCAATGTACATCAATCAATCTAACTTAACTACAAAATTATTAATTTAATTCACTCTATCAAAAAAAAACTTATCATTTTACAATATAAGCCTTTTTTGCGTATTCTTGACTTTTATCCCCTACTCTTTTTACTATTTCCTTAACTTAATTTTGGTTCATTTTTCGTAAAAAACAAATTTAAAAAAATAATGATGCCAGAATAAGCTATTAAGAAAAAGGATACAATGAAAAGAACTTTCATGATTGGATCAACAAAAAAATGGTATCTTATTTTCTTCATAATCGCTTTCTGTACCATTGTTATCTTAACAGGGTATATTTTTTTTATACCTTTACTTATTCCTAAAAAAACTATAAAAATTGGCATTCTGCATTCCTTAACAGGACATCTTGCCATCAGTGAACGGCCCGTCGCAGATTCAACGTTACGTGCGGTCAAAGAAATTAATGAAAATGGAGGCATTCTAGGCCAGAAAATTGAACCACTGCTAATTGATACACAATCTAACGATAATATATTTGCATCAGAAGCAGAACGTCTTATCACCGAAGAAAAAGTTGCCGCTATTTTTGGATGCTGGACATCTCCTAGTAGAATAATGGTCAAAGATATTGTAGAAAAATATAACTCTCTTCTTTTTTATCCTGTTCAATTTGAAGGCCTGGAAAACTCACCAAACGTTGTTTATACCAGCACCACTGCCAACCAACAAATTATACCGGGCATTAGCTGGTGTCTGCAACATCTTGGCAAACGTTTTTTCCTCGTGGGATCTGATGACCTACTCCATGAAATTATTAAAGATATAGTGGCTGCATACAATGGAGAAATTCTTGGAATAGAGCTTATTCCGGAAGATAATAATGATGACAAAAAAATAAAATATGTAGTACAACAAATTATTAATACCAAACCTGATGTTATTTTAAACAACATTGAAGGGGATCAAAACATTGCTTTTTTTACTGAATTACGAACAAAAGGAATAACTCCTGAAAAACTAACTACTATGTCATTCAGT
>Ga0268266_10006312_pt1 | contig 10862 bp, 13 predicted proteins | sample KBSS13metaG_FD_190356 | JGI IMG/M metagenome (GOLD analysis project Ga0268266, IMG submission 190356) | Switchgrass rhizosphere microbial communities from Kellogg Biological Station, Michigan, USA - KBS S1-3 metaG (SPAdes) (version 2) | ecosystem: Host-associated > Plants > Roots > Rhizosphere... | reverse complement strand
GACGCATGGCCAGGCGAAACACCTCGTCATGATCCATCCCTATGACGATCCCCTGATCATCGCGGGGCAGGGCACCATCGCGCTCGAAATGATCGCCGCCGCGCCGCAGCTCGACATGCTTGTCGTACCGATCGGCGGCGGCGGGCTGATTTCCGGCATCGCGGTCGCGGCCAAGGCGTTGAATCCGGAGTTGCGGATCCTCGGCGTGCAGGCGCAGCTCTATCCCTCGATGTACAACGCCATCAAGGGCGAGGGCTTGCCGATGCGCGGTGACACGCTGGCCGAAGGCATCGCGGTGAAGGTGCCAGGCGCCATCACCACCGACATCATCCGCCGTCTCGTCGACGACATCGTGCTCGTCACCGAAGACCAGATCGAGCGCGCGGTGGCGATGCTGATCGCAATCGAAAAGACCGTGGTCGAGGGCGCCGGCGCGGCCGGCCTCGCCGCGGTGCTCGCATCGCCGGAACGCTTTGCCGGGCGCAATGTCGGCCTGGTGCTGACCGGCGGCAATATCGATACACGGCTGATCGCCTCCGTGCTGACGCGCGAACTCGCGCGCGATGGACGACTTACGCAAATCGCCCTCGACATCGTCGACCGGCCGGGCCAGCTCGCCGCCGTCTCGGCGCTGCTCGCGGACGCCGGCGCCAACATCATCGAGGTCTCGCACCAGCGTACGTTTTCCGATCTGCCTGCCAAGGGCACGCTGCTCGAAGTCGTCATCGAGACGCGCGACCGCGCGCATCTGGAGGACGTGATGAAGCGGCTCGGCGAGGCGGGGTTTTCGGCGTGGCTGCCGGGACGGCGCTGACGCAGCGTTTTCTCGTTTCCGGGGCCAGAATGAATCCTCCGCCTTGCCGGATTTGAGCCGCATTATGACCCAGTTCGCGGCCAAAGGTCGTGCGGGCGGGGGCGCAACACCGGGGTTTTCATGTCCGGTCATTTTCGATTTTTCTTCGCCGCTGTTGTCCTTATTGCGGCACTGCCGACTTCGCCTGCGTCTTCGAATCCGTTCGCCGGCTTCTTCAACACCGCTCCGGCTCCCGCGCAACCCACTGCGCCCGCTGCCGCGGAAGAGGAGTGTTTGCCGAGGCCTGGCAAGTCGACGGCGGCCGGCCAGCGCTGGGTCTATCGTTTTGACGGCCACCGCAGATGCTGGTTCCAAACCGCTCAGGGGACCGCGACGGTGAAAAAACCGGTTCGTCATAGCGTCGCAAAGCCCCCTGTCGCTGCTCCCGAGGAGAACGAGGCTGCACCGCGCAAGCAGAAGGCAGTTGCGGATGCGCGTGCGGAGCTGCTCTCCGCACCGGCGGAGGCTTCTCAGCCGACCCGGCTCGCACCTAAGGTGGTTGATGCCGCTTCCGCCCTTTCGACGGGAGCCGCGGCCGTCGTGCCACCGGCCCCCGCCGAAAGACGCGCGACCGATCAACTCGCGCCCGACCACGCCACGCCGCGCGTGATCGTTGCAAAGACGCGTCTGGCGACCGCGCCGGCCCCCGGTGACGCTGTTGCCGACTCCGCGCCCCTGGCCGCGCCGGTCCCCGTTCCTGTCGCCGAGGCAGCCAATGACGGGCGAGGCTGGATGGCAACCTTGCTGGGTGTGCTGCTGATGGCGCTGGGGCTGGTTTCCATCTTGGGTTCGAGCACGAACCTTAGGGAAGCCGTGCTGCAGCGCGGTTGATGCAAAGACCGCGTTGGCGGCTATAGCGAACGGCGGAGCGGGCGGGATCAATCTCCCGGACTGCAGTCAGTTGGCGAAAGGCGTCTCTGGCGCGATCTTGTTCTGCGCGATGACGGTTTCGGCCCGCGCGAGATTTTCCAGCAGGCGCTGGCTGGTCAAGACCAGGAAGTAATAGCCGAACTGCGGGTTTTGGAAGTAGATCTCGAGCAGCTTTTCATAGCTGATAGTCAGGACGCGGCCATCCTCGATACATTCGATCGTCGCGGTCCGGCGGTTGTCGGGCGTGAGGAAACCAAGCTCGCCCATCAAACGCCCCGGCGGAAGTTCGACGTCGATTTCGATGACCCGGAACTTACCGGTAACGGTCAGCAGCATTTCGTTCGCTACGTCACCCTTCTTCATCAAGATATCGCCCTTGCGATACCTGCGGTCGGTCATGAAAGGCTTGAGCCACTCCATCGACGTGTCGCCCTGCGTTGCGGTGCGCGCCTTCTTCACGAGAGCGAGCATTTGACGGAGTCGGTAGGCATTGATGGGAATCATCAGGAGATAGAGAAGAAAGACCGTAACGGCTCCGGTGAGCGCACCGAAGATGGCGAAGAATGCGCAACCGATCATGTTCGCGACCCGCAGCGGCACCATCGTGTGCGTCAGCAATGTCGCGACAAAGAAGATCGCGCCGACCAGGGCGAACGAATTGGCAAGCGTGATGTTGTGCAGGAAGATTTCCAGCAGGCGGTTGAAGATGGTGTCCCAGGTCACGTTATTCGGATCGAGCCCCATTTGGACCAGAATCTTCGCAAACCTGAGATTGTCGGTTGCTGCATCGAGAATGCGGTCCAGCATGATGGACATATCTCCTTTGGAGCCAGTGAGGCCAGTGTACCGGAAGTGGGTTTATCGTGGCGCAACAAACTTGGCCGCCCGACTTCCGATGTAGGTCAAAAGGCGACCCGCGGGCGCGGCTGATTTGAGTCTGTTCACCCCCCAAAGCCGGCGCGCGCGGTGTAAGAATCGCGCTATCCGCGCGGTCCCCAGATAATGACGGCGGCGCCGATCAGGCAGATCGAAGCTCCGCTCATATCCCAGCGGTCGGGGCGGGCGCCTTCGACCGTCCAGAGCCAGAACAGCGACGCGACGATGTAGATGCCGCCATAGGCGGCGTAGGCGCGGCCCGCGGCCTCGGCCTCGACCAGCGTCAGCAAATACGCAAACGCGATGAGTGAGAGCGTGCCCGGCAGCAACCACCAGGCCGGCTTGCCGAGCCGCAACCAGCTCCAGAACGCAAAACAACCCGCGATTTCGACGATGGCAGCGCCAGTATAGACGATAATGGTCTTCATCGCTCGAATGTCCCACGGCATCCGCTGGCGTTCAAGGCAGCGGATCAGGCCGTCGTCCGTCAGGCCCGCAGCATGCGAATGATCGGTTTTTCGAGCAGCGGCCACAGCACGGCAATCGTCAGCAGCACGCTTGCCATGCCCATCATGACGAGCGTCGACATCGCCGGTTTGCGCCGCGTGCGGCGGCTCTGCCACGCGATCCATCCCCAGGCGCCCGCGACGGAGACGATGGCAAGCAGCGTGGCCCACACATGCAGTTTGACGAGCCACGCCATCGCCGCTCCGGCGCTTGCGACAATCGCCGCCGGCAAGGCAAACGGCAATACGCAGCATACGCCGCAGGCCACCGCACCGGTCGACAGCGTCATGGCGGTGACGCCTGCAGCCTTCGAACCCGGCGGCTCCTTTGAGGTGGCCGTCACGACAGATCCGGAAGTCGAGCAAGCGCATGATGACGGGGCGGGCGCGTTGACGATGAACTGTTCGAACAACGCGTCCGCGGCCTCGCGCGCCGTTTCCGGGGCAGTCACGGTGAGACGAATCTCGTTTGTCGCCTCGTACAGCTCGAAGCCGAGGAATGCACAGCAGCGCTGCTCGCTGCGAACCATCTCGCGCACGCGCTCGCGCGCTTCCGGGGCGTAGCTCAATTCCAGCAAGAGATCGTGGCGCGCATGTTTCCGAAGGGCATCCTTGTTCAAGGCGGCGATCGAAGCCCGCCGGTCCTTGAACGCGCCTGATGTCAGCGTGCAGGCAATGGGCGATGGATCGACAATCGTCATGGCAGTCTCCTCATGGGCAATCGGGTGAGAGCTTGCCTTGACGCTACATCCTCAAGTAACTTGAGGTTCAAGGGATAAGAAGTCTCGGAAAATCAGGCAGATGAATAGTTTGAAGATCGGCGCGCTGGCAAAACAGACCGGCACCAATGCGCCCACGATCCGGTACTACGAGGAAATCGGCCTGCTTCGTTCGGCGGGCCGTCAGGCCGGCAACCAGCGTGTCTATGGCGATGCCGATGTGAAGCGCCTGACCTTCATCCGCCGTTGCCGCGAGTTCGGCTTCTCGATCGATCAGGTGCGTTCGCTGGTGGCGCTGGTGCAGGACCCGGCCAGTCCCTGCGTGCAAGCGCGCGATCTCGCACAGACGCATCTGACGGCCGTGCGCGCAAAACTTTCGGAGCTGAAGGCGCTGGAGCGCAGTATCGCGGCGTTCGTCACGGATTGCGACGCCTCCTGCGCCGGCGGCGCCGGATCCGATTGCGTGATTCTCGATGACCTGTCGAACGGGTGCGGGCAATCACCCGCTTCAGCACCGCGCCGGCGTCGGACCGCTTGAACGGGTGGCGGAGAGCCTCGGCTAGGCCTGGTTCTTTCGCAGCACGATCGCCGGCATCTGCCCGTAGCGTCCGCAATAGGCGGGCGCGATCTGTTGCAGCGTGTAGACGGCTTCGAGAAAGAGCTTTCCGATCCAGTCGTTGCTGACGTAGGAGCGCATGAAGGCGTTGCCGATCACGCGGAACGGTTCGATCTCGTATCGGAAGGGCCAGTCGTGCGTCTCGAACCAGCCCAGCGACAGCGGAAAATTGTCCGGCGTGCCGGCGACGGTCGAGGGCTTGTGGCTCCCGGAAGCGTCGCCGCCTCCGGCCAACATTCGCGCCAGTCGTTCCAAACGCCATTGCAGCGGCGTGTCGCGCCACCAGTAGACGATCACGGCGACCGCGCCTGGCTTCATCACCCGCCACAGCTCGTTGAACACGCTGGCCTGCTGATCCTCGGGGATCTGATAGATCACATGATTGCAGGTGATGGCATCGATCGATCCGGTCTGGATCGGCAGGTGGGTGAGATCGGCCTGAAGATAGACTCCGCGATCACCGAGCTTGCATCGCGCAACCTTCAGTGCCTCGGCCGACAGGTCGACGCAGATGCGACAGTCGAAGCGGGTGCCGTATTCGAGATACTCATCGTGCGCGATCGGGCCGCTGCCCGCGTCGAGCAGGAAGCGCCCGCCACTCCGGAAGTGGGTGTTGAGCCGGCGGATACATCTGCGGGTAAATGCGAACGGTACTTCGCGGGTATCGACGAATGTGCGCGTGTCGCCAAAGAAGCCATCGACGTCGCGCTTCCAGCCATGCTCATCGTAGAACGCGCCTGTCGGGCTTTCCTTCGACGCCAGAAAGCGCGCAACATCATCGATGATGGGGTAAGACCAATTCCCGTCAGCCGAGACGAGGCGCCCGCCGTCGAATCTCAGGGGCGACTGAGTTTGTGGGCAACACAAGATTTCTATCTCAGGCTGCATAGCCAAAATTGTTCTCAGACTTTCAGCGACGAGTCAAACGTCGCGTTACAGGGAATAGGTCACGATGGCTGCCTCGTTGCCGGGATATGCGCATGCATATCGGCCCTGATGTTTGACGATCATGACATATCGCAAATGGTCAGCTACGCTGCCTCAAGTAGAATGAGATCGTTCTTGAGCGACAGGAGCGACATCACGGCACGCGCTTGGTGAGGCCGGCGTTCGAAGATCACCGCGTGCGCATAAAACGCGTTCAATTCACCAGCCGCACCGCGCCGGTGTCGCTGACATCGTAGCCGCCGAGTTCGGTGGCACGCTCGGAAAAACCCGCTTCGCGCATGAAGTTGAACAGCGCCTGCGGTCCCTTCATAAAATAGTCGCGCTGTCGCATCACGAGGTCAAAGCGCTCCCAGGCCAGCGGCAGGAAATCCAGTCCGGCCGATTTCGCCACGCCTCGGGTTGCGATTCCGCAATCGATGCGGCCGGCACGGATTGCCTGCGCGATGTCGGGCCCGGTTGGAAAGGCGGGCTTTGCGAGTTTCAGATCGTCAGGCGCGATGCCGGCGCGCGCCAGGAGCGCGAGCAGCAGCAACTGCGCGCCGGCGCCGGCCGGGCGCTGCGCCATCCGCGCGTGCGAGGTCGCGATCGAAGCCATGTCGCTCAGGCCGAGCGGATTGCCTGATGCGACCACGATGCCTTGCTCTCGCCGCGCGAACGCGATGACGACGGCGTCGTGCAATCCCGCCGCGTCGGCCACGGCATCGGGGTTGGCGGTGTCGTCATCGCCGTCGAGCCGATGCAGATGGATCGCCGCGATCATCGCCTCGCCCCGCGTCAGCCGCCGCAGGCCTTCCTCGCTGCCTTCGGGCAGGCTGGCGAGGCCGCATCTGCTCTCGCGCAACGCCCATTCCAGCAGGGGATCGTGACTGCCGCCGACGATCGGCGGTGCAGCGACCTGCGCCAGTCCGGCGGGCGTGATCAGTCCGGCGGACACCCAGCGGTCGAGGGCGGTGCGCGAAAACAGCCAGCGCCCGGTGACCTTGCTGCAAGGCACGGCGCGGTCCGCCACCAGTTCATAAAGCTTGCGTTCCGACAGCCGCAGATAGTCGGCCGCCTCGTCGGTCGTCAGAAGTTCCCGCATAGGCATTGATATGCACCTGTATGCAGCATTTCCGCAAATTGACCATGCATGTGCCATCTGCGCAAGGTGTTCGCCGAACGGAATTTGGTGATGCCATCAGATACAACCGCCCTCCAACTTGTGCTCAGCGGCGATCCCGCGCTGTTCGCGATCGTGCGGCTATCGCTCTATGTGAGCCTCTCCGCGGTCGTGCTGGCCGCGCTGATCGGCATCCCCTTGGGCGCCCTGATCGCGCTGACGCAATTCCGCGGGCGTCAGGGCGTCATCGTGCTGCTCAACGCCTTGATGGGGCTGCCGCCGGTCGTCGTCGGTCTCGCCGTCTATCTGACGCTGTCGCGCTCCGGACCGCTCGGCGCGTTCGGCCTGCTGTTCACGCCGGGCGCGATGATCGTTGCCCAAACCGTGCTGGTCACGCCGATCATCGCCGCGCTGACGCGGCAGACCATCGAGGATCTCTGGATCGAATACCGCGACGAACTGTCGGCGATGAATCTCGGGCCCGTCGGCCGCGTGACGGCGCTGATCTGGGACGCGCGCTTCAGCCTCGTCACCGCGCTGCTCGCCGGTTTTGGGCGCGCAGCGGCGGAGGTCGGCGCCATCATCATCGTCGGCGGCAACATTGAAGGCTTTACCCGCACCATGACGACGGCGATTGCGTTGGAAACGTCCAAGGGTGACTTGCCGCTGGCGGTCGGGCTCGGCGTCGTGCTGATCGCGATCGTGATCGCGGTCAACGCGCTGGCCTGGACCGCGCGCCGCGCCGGCGAACGACTGGCAGGCTGACCATGCGCGCGCCCGCCAGCGAACTGCCGATCGAGTTCAATGACGTCACGGTGACGGCAGGCTCCGTCATCATCCTCGATGGCGTCACGCTGACGCTGGCGTCCGGCGCGCCGACGGTGCTGATCGGCCCCAACGGTTCCGGGAAATCTACGCTGCTGCGGGCGGCGATGGGTCTGCTCGCGCCGTCGCGCGGGCGCATCACCTGGGGCGGTCGCGAAAACGTCCCGCCGCTGAAGCGTGCGATCGTGTTTCAACGTCCGGCGATGCTTCGCCGCAGCGCTGCCGCCAATATCCACTTTGCGCTCCGCGCCGCCGGCATCGCGCGCGCGGAACAGGCGCGCCGCACCGACGAACTTCTCGAACTGGTCGGCCTCAATCATCTCGCCGATCGTCCTGCGCGACGACTTTCAGGCGGCGAGCAGCAGCGGCTGGCATTGGCGCGGGCGCTGGCGCGCGATCCGGCCGTGCTGTTCCTCGACGAGCCGACCGCGAGCCTCGATCCCACCGCCACCAAGGCGGTGGAAGACATCATCCGCGCCGTCAGCGAACGCAACATCAAGGTCGTGATGGCGACCCACGATCTCGGCGAAGCCCGCCGGCTTGGCGGCGACATCGTCATGCTTCACCGCGGCCGTATCGTGGAGGCCGGCGCCGCCGCGTCCTTCCTCGATACGCCGCAAACCGCCGAGGCCAGAACGTTCCTGGCGGGCGAATTGTTAGTCTGATGGGAGATCATACATGAACATGCTCACGCGCCGTTTGCTGATCGCGGCGACCGCCACTTTCGTATTCGCCGGCCACGCCTTTGCGCAGGACAAATCGATCGTGGTGGCCTCGACCACCTCGACGCAGGATTCCGGCCTGTTCGGCCACATCCTGCCGATGTTCAAGGCCAAGACCGGCATCGACGTGAAGGTGGTGGCGCAAGGCACCGGGCAGGCGCTCGATACGGCGCGGCGCGGCGATGCCGACGTCGTCTTCGTGCACGCAAAACCCGCGGAAGAAAAGTTTCTGTCCGAAGGGTTTGGCGTCAAGCGCTACCCCGTGATGTACAACGATTTCATCCTGATCGGCCCGAAGGCGGATCCCGCCGGCGTCAAGGGCTCGAAGGACATCGTCGCGGCGCTCGGCGCGATCAAGGCCAAGGGCGCCGACTTCGTTTCGCGCGGCGACAAGTCCGGCACCCACCAGGCCGAGATCAATCTCTGGAAGGTCGCCGGCGTCGACATCGCCAAGGACAAGGGTCCCTGGTACAAGGAGATCGGGCAGGGCATGGGCGCGGCGCTCAACACCGCGTCGGCCGCGAATGCGTATGTGCTCGCCGATCGCGGCACCTGGCTGTCATTCAAGAACCGCGGCGACCTCGTCATTGCGGTCGAAGGCGACAGGCGGCTGTTCAACCAGTACGGCGTCATGCTGGTGAACCCGGAAAAACATCCGAGCGTCAAGAAGGATCTCGGCCAGCAATTGATCGACTGGCTGGTGTCGGCCGAAGGGCAGAAGGCGATCGCCGACTACAAGATCAACGGCGAGCAGTTGTTCTACCCCAACGCCAACGATTCCGGCGCGTGATGGCGGCGCGGTTTTTCGCAACGCTCGCGGCTCTCGCGATGATGATGGCGCCGGCAATGGCAGAGGAAGCCGTCTTGCTTCACGCCGCCGGCAGTTTGCGCGCCGCGCTGACGGATGTCGCAAAAGCGTTCGAGGCTGCGGGGCACGGCAAGGTGCAGGCCAGGTTCGGCGCGTCTGGCCTGTTGAAGGACGAGATCGCAGGCGGCGCCAAGGCGGAAGTGTTTGCGTCAGCCAATATGGAGCATCCGCTGGCGCTGGCGGCGGAGAAGCGCAGCGGCCCCGTGGCGATGTTCGCGCGCAACCGCCTGTGCGCGCTGGCGCGGCCCGGTCTCGAAATCACGCCGGCCGCGCTGCTCGACCGCATGCTCGACCCGCAAACAAAACTCGGCACCTCGACGCCGAAGGCCGATCCCTCGGGCGATTACGCCTGGGAAGTTTTTCGCAAGGCCGACAAGCTCCACCCGGGCGCCTTCGCGATTCTGGAGAAGAAAGCGCTGCAGCTCACCGGCGGGCCTTCCAGTCCGCCCGCGCCGCAGGGCCGTTCGATCTATGGCGATCTCATCGCGCAAGGCGCTGCCGATGTCTTCCTGACCTATTGCACCAACGCGCTCGCCGCGCAGCGGGAGAACCCCTCGCAGCAGCTCGTGCAACTGCCCGACACGTTGGCGGTCGGCGCCGACTACGGCCTGACCGTAATCAACGGTGCTTCTGTGCCGGCGTATCAGTTCGCGCTGTTCATTCTCTCGGGGGAAGGCCAGCGCTTGCTCGCCAGGCACGGCTTTGCCGCGCCGGGCCTGCCGCAATAATGCCTGCCGCAATAATGCCTGCCGCAATAGGAGTCTTGCGATGCTTCGTCCCGTTCTCGCCGTCGCGGCCCTGATCGCCTCGCTCGCGCCGGCCGCGGCGGAAGACGGCTGCGAGAAATTCGCCTGGTCGGTGGCGCGCGACCGCGCGGCGTTTGCGGCTACGGACAAGATGACCGCTACCAGCGGCGACACGTTGACGTCGCTGCCGGCGGAGGCGTTGACGATCCGACTGCAGCCTGGCGCGCAGGCCAGTTTCGAAATGCCGCCGGAGCGCAAGCCGCGAACGGAGCAGTGGCATGGCGGCATGGTGCGTCTGCCGGCGCTGGCAAAATCCGGCATCTACCAGATCACGCTGTCCGACGATGCCTGGATCGACGTGATCCAGAACGGCCGCTACGCACGCTCGGTCGGCAGCACCGGCCGCAGCGATTGCCCGGGCGTGCGCAAGAGCGTGCGGCTCGATCTCGATGCCAGCCCGGTCGTGTTGCAGGTCAGTGGTGTGGCGCCGGATAGCATCGCCATCACGATCGGCCCGGTGCAATAGAGGGCCGCGCGCGGCGGCTGATTTCTACTGTGCATGGGGTTGTTTTCGATGTTTTTGATTTTTGGCCCACCGTGCCTCATTTGAGGCGCTGCCATTCATGTTCGTGAATATCGGTTAAGGCAACGCGGCGTAGCCATATGTCGCACTCCGGAACGTGCCGCCCGCCCGGCGATTAGCATTCACACGTTAACTGGAGTGCGATCATGAAGAAGATAGCAATCGTCCTGGCCGTCGGTGCGGCGGCCCTGATGGGTGGTTCCGCGGCCAAAGCCACCGACAATTCGGTGAAGACGAAGGCGCCCGTGGCGGCCAAGCAAATGCCGACCGACATCAGTTCGCAGCATCGCCATCGGCACTGGCACGGCCATCACCACCACCACCGCCACTGGGGTCACCGTCACCACCACCGGCATTGGGGTCATCACCATCACTACCGGCCCCACTACAATAGCTACGGCTATTACGGCGGTCCCCGTTACTACGGCGGCGGCCCCGGCGTGACCTTCAGCTTCGGCGGCGGCCGCTGGTAAGCCGCACGGCGAGATGAAACGAAGAAGCCCGCGAACACCGCGGGCTTCTTTTTATACGCGTGGCTTTCGTAGCCTCATGCCAGCGTAAACGCCTCGTGCACGGACGACTGCACCGAGCCGCCCGTCACCGCGCCGCCGCCCGCGACATAGATCGCGTC
>Ga0268266_10006308_pt1 | contig 10865 bp, 10 predicted proteins | sample KBSS13metaG_FD_190356 | JGI IMG/M metagenome (GOLD analysis project Ga0268266, IMG submission 190356) | Switchgrass rhizosphere microbial communities from Kellogg Biological Station, Michigan, USA - KBS S1-3 metaG (SPAdes) (version 2) | ecosystem: Host-associated > Plants > Roots > Rhizosphere... | reverse complement strand
CAACAGTGCGAAAGTCGGGCCGATGAACAGGTTGAACACGATCATGAGTACGGTCAGCGAGACCAGCGCCGCATGCTTTCCCGGGACCAGCAGGAACAACAGGAAGCACGGCACGATGCCCGCGATAATGGCAGCGGTCCACCGCAGCTGAGCTGACTCATCGTCCCCAACCCAGCGGGTCAGGAGCTGACTCCCCAACAGGATTCCGCAAATGCCGCTTCCGCCGAAAATGATCCCGAACCAGATGCCCAGCTCGGACGTTTGCATGGCGTGGCTGCGCATCATGAAGGCGGCGAACCACGGCCCAAGCCCCGCCCCGATGGTCAGCACCAGGATCAACGCGAAGACGAGGTGACGAGAAGAGCTGCGGCGCCACAGAGCTCGCAACACATCCGCCATGGCCACACGGGCGGGTGCGCGCAATGGCGTCGAGTCCTTCCCGAACCTGGGATCGCGTACGGTAAGCCTCACGAGCACCGCCACCGCCAGGGCCGGAAAGCCCATCAGAAAAAATGTCTTGCGCCAACCATAGGCGTCATTGAGCCATCCACCCAGCACGAAGCTGGTCAATGCAGAGAGCGGGTTCGCCAGCATGTACACCGCCATGGCGCGAGTTCGCTCCGCGGGCTTCGGGAAGTAGTCGCCGACGAGTGAGTAGGTCGGCGGCAGACATCCGGACTCGCCAATCCCCGCCGCAATGCGCGCGCAGACGAGCTGCACGAAATTCGTCACGAAGACACAGGACATGACCGTGAGTCCCCAGAGCCCTATCGCAATCGATGTAATGGTCGAGCGGTTCCCTCGGTCGGCCCAACGCGCAATTGGCACGCCCATCGTCGCGTAAAAGAGCCCGAAGGCTATTCCGGTGACGAAGCCGAGCTGCGTATCGCTCAAGCGCAGGTCTTCCTTGATCGGCTGTAGGAACAGCGTCATCAGGTTACTATCGAGATAGTTGAGCGTGTAGACGACTGTCAGGGCCGAGAGTACGTAGCGCTTGTATGCCCCGCCATCCATGCTCACACGCGGGAAGGAGGAAAGAGTGCTCTCACACCGTGACTGAACGCCTGCGACCATGCGCTGGCGTGAGTTTCACCCGGGAAAGCTCGCCACGTAAGGGTGAGGCCCGGCAGCGGATGCAAGGCAAGCTCGGCTACCAGCCGATGAAAGCCACTGACCATGTTGCAGTTCTCGAGGCCGTCGTCCATTTCCTCGAGATCGCCCACGCTCGCGAACAGCTTCGCATCCATCGCAAGCCCGACGCGGCGCGCCGCTTCTATCCACTCGAGAGCATAGTGGTGAGCGCCATATGACGTTGCAGGACTGCCCAGTAGATAGCGCTTGAACGTCGCAGGCTCTGAGCACAGCGTGCGCAACCCGAAACCGCCGCCGGCTGAATAACCAAAGTAGGCTGCATCGTTCGGCACGACGCGATAGCGCTCGTTGATAAATGGGACCAACTCGCGTTGGATGAAGCGTAGGAATTCACTCGAATCGGTGGTGTGCGTGACGGTCTCCAGCTCGACTCCAACTGAGCTTTTCTGGGAGGCAGCGTAGGCCTGGAGCGCCTTGTGAAAATATCGACGCACTTCGTGAGTGTAGAGGTCCCGGGCGCGCAACAACGCGGCGGCCCGAGGACTTCCATATCCGATAGCCACGAGAATGAAGGAGGCACATTCTTGCGCCGCCTGGAGAGACCTGGCGAGATCGGTGCAGCCGCCGAAAAAGAAGTCGCCGTCGGTGGCATACAGAACGGGCAGCTGCTCGAATTCCGCGGCCTTCGGCGGATGCCAGACGCTGATTCTGAACGTCTGATCCACAAACTTCGATTCGAGCCGGTGCTCCTGTACATCCCGTTGCGCGTCGGACGTCACCGGAAGCGCCAGGCCGCCGTCAGACCGATCGTCCGGGGCGTGATGTAGTCGTACGCGGTGTTTGGCGTGGCATCGAGCCCACCGAGAATGAGACCACGACGATCGGTCAGGTTGGTCACGAACGCGCCCACAGTCCATTGTTCATTCTTCACACCGAAGCGCATATCAACCCGCGCGTAACCCGGGTATTGCTGGCGTGCAGGCGAGTCCGCGTAGATGGATGCGAAATTTCCGAGACGATGGCTCTGGTAGCTCACCGATCCGCCTGCGAATCCGGTGAGACCACGGGGCAGCGAGATTTCCTGCTGTGCCGCCAGGTTCGTCGAAAAGCGGCTGCTGAAGGGGAGGCAATCGCCCGAGAATCCGATCACGGCGCTGGTCGTTTGCGGGAAGTCCTCCGTCAGTTTCGCGTTATTCCAGCTGACCCAGCCCTCCAGGGAAAAGCCGGTCCAAGGTCGCGCGCTGACGGACAACTCGACACCCTGGCTCGTGGCGCTCCCGCCATTGGCGAGATAGCCCTGACCGTTATTGGGATTGGTCAGGCTCAGCTGCACATCCGTGAGTTGAATGTCATAGACAGACGCATCGTACGAAAACTGTCTCTCGAACAGATCGCCTTTCAATCCGAGCTCATAACTGCGCGCCTTGCTCGGGCCGAACGTCTGCGGCACACCTTCTGGGGCACCTGCGTTCGGACCACCCGGTTGATATCCAGACGCGAGGCGCGCGTAAGCCATCATAGTATCCGACAACTTCCAACGCGGAGTGAACAAGTACGTGAATGAATTGTCCGTCGAGCTTTGACCCGGATAGATGTTCGGCGAAGCGACCCCCTCAAACAGCTCGACGTACGGTCCGGAATCGACTTCATTCCACTTCTGCCGGTCGCGGCTCTCGCGGGCACCGATCTGGACATCGAATCGATCACTGAAGCGCACCGTGACATCCGTAAAGGCTGCGAATTCCTCATAGGTCGTCGGGGTGTCGATGTAGAGCCATTGGCCGACGATCGCGCCCGTGTTCTCGTTTGCCGCCAGCAACGCCTGATCATGCGGCGAGTGCTCATGGGTGTAGAAGGCGCCGAGCAACCACTCGACGTGCGGTCCGAGGGGAGTAGAGAGACGCAACTCCTGCGTAAACTTGTCCGTGTTGCTGTGCTCGAGAAGTGGAGTTCCGTTGACACCGAATTGGGAGAAGGTGCAGCACAAATAGAAAGACGAAAGATCGTAAGAGTCCATGAGACGATTGCGGCCGAAACCGGTCACCGAGGTCAGTGCGACGGGTCCGAGTTGGGCCTTCAGGTTGACGCCGTAAACCTCCACCTTGCGATCGTATTCGCCGGTTCCGGGCAGATAGCTGTTCTGCAGATCACCGAGTCCGACGCCCACATCCACGTCGGCGGATCCCGATCGCCGTGTCCGCTGCAAGAGCGCGCTCACCTTCAGCGAGAGATCGGAGGACGGGCGCCAAAGTGCGGCGACAAAGCCGCCGTAGGCCTTCACCTCATTCACGCCGTCTTCGTGATGGATCGGATCGTCGATATAGCCCGGATCCTCGCGCGTGAAGCCGCTCAGACGCACGGCAAAGGTGTCACTCAGCGGCACGTTGACCGCGCCCCGAGCGCTGTAACCCGCGCGGTCTCCATGGAAGACGCTGCTGCCGCTCGCCTGTACAACTCCGCTCAGAGCAGCAGTCGACGGATCGACCGTTACGTACTTCAGGAGCCCACCGATGCTGCTTGCACCGTAGAGTGTACCTTGCGGTCCGCGCAGCACCTCGATTCGAGCCAGATCGCTCGGATCGAGATCCGGCATCCAGTTGCCGCCACCGAGACTCGTGGATGAGCCGTACGGGACATCGTCAACGACGATACCGACGGAAGGGCTCGCGCCGTTAAACGTCAGTCCGCGGATTGACACGTTGACTTGTCCTCGAAGGCTGTCCAGCGACAAGCTCAGCCCGGGGATGCTGGTGTAATAGTCGGCGAGGCTCAGGCGGTTGCTTTCCACCAGACTCTCAGCGCTGACAGCGGTCACCGGTACCGGAACATCTTGCAGTCGCTCTTCGCGCTTCTGCGCGGTTACCACGACCTCCTCCAGCGCAACACGCGATGTTGCTGTTTCATCGCTGGTGGGCTGCATATCCGGCGACGTGCGCTGAGGGAGCCGAGGAGAGCCTGTTTCCGCCGTCGAGCTCAACGGCGGCTTCCTGCCCTCGGCAAACACCCGCACCGTGTTGTCGTCCACTTTAACTGCGCGCAAAGCCGTCCCTTGCAAAAGCCTCGCAAGTGCCTCATCCGTCGTAGCATCGAGATGGAGCGCGGGTCCCGTCAGCCCTTGTACATCCGCCGGGTCGAAATAGATGTTGATCCCCGCCTGGGCGGCGAACGCGTTGAGAGCCTTGCCCATGGCCTGTGAGGCCACATCGAAACGATGACGTTCCTCAGCGAGGGCACAAAGGGATGCGCAGGTCAGCAGCATGAATGCGCCGGCCGTCGCAAGACTCCGCATTGAAGTTCTGGGCATAACAAGGCGCTCCGATCGACTCCCCTATGCAAGGCAGAGACGCAGGAGCGTGGGAGAATTCACATGCCGTCGTTGAGCTCGACGTGGTCCTGCGAGACGGCCACCCCCAGCCCGTTCGAAGCGGCAACGGCGCGCGCGAAGCTCACTACGTCGCCAACATGGAAGGTCCCACCGACGCGGATGCGCGCGCAAGCATCTGTTTCCCGCTTCAGCTTGCAGATGAGCTTACGGGTGCTATAGCGGTTGAAGTCTCCGATCGCGTCGGCAAGGGGTGTGTCCTCGAAGAGGACTTGGCCACGCTGCCAGGCCGTTACGCGCGCAAGCTCCGGAGAATCGACGGACGGAGGCGCTTTGGTCGACAGGGTCAGGCGTTCGCCCGGCTGCAGAATCGTATCCGCCCTGGGCTCTTGTGCGGCCGGCTTCGCCGTGGAATCTACAGCGACAGCCAACTTTCCAGCGAGGAGCGTCACCGTCAGCCCGCTCTCCTCGCGTCGAACGATGAAAGAAGTTCCTAGTGCAGTGATCGAGCGATCCCCCGCCACAACGATAAACGGTCGTGACGGGTCCCGCGCGACGTCAAACCAGACCTCCCCAGACTCGAGCAAGACTTTACGAACGTCTTCGCTGTACGCAAGGACCATGCGACTTCCGGTGTTGAGCTCGACTCGCGAGCCGTCGGGTAGAGTCATGACACGTTGTTCGCCTACACCCGTTTTCATCACGCGAGCTTGGTCAAGGTAAAATCGGGCTGCGATGGCGATCGCCGCGATGGCGGCGGCGGCGATTGCCCATTTGCGGATGACGGTGCGACGTTGACGACGCGAAGACCGGAACTCCCAGTCGCGCGCGGGTAGCTTTCCGGGCAGGTCAGCGGTCTTCTGCCAGACCTCCGTCGCCAGCTCGAAGGCGTCCCGGTGGGAGACATCCAGCGCGAGCCACGCACGAAGTCCGGCCTCCAGCTCAGGAGAACGATTCGGCCCGTGCAGCCGTGTGACCCAGGAGGCCGCTTCCGCGCGCGCGCGACGCACACGATTCTGAAGGTCGTCCATTATTCGCGGTCCTTGTGGTCCATCAGCGCGAGCACTGCTTTCGCTATGTGCTTCTCGATGGTGCTGCTCGAGATGTTCAGGTGCTCGCCAATCTCCGCGTAGCTGAAGCCCGCGCGATGTGCGAAATAGATATCGCGGGTACGCTGACTGATCGCGAGCAGCACCTCGTCTATCTCCCGGAGACGCCTCTGAGCGTCGAGAATCACATCAGGTTGCGGCCGCTCGTCCGGTAGACCGGTGACGAGGTCCAGCTCCTCGACGGATTCACTCTCGTACACATGGCGCCGGTCTTTGCGATGCAGGTCGACCGAGAGATTCCGGACCGTACGCAGGAGGAATGAGAACTCATCCTGCACGGGTTCTGTCCTGCAATACTCGTGCAGGCGAAGCAACGCCTCCTGTATCAGATCTTCCGTGTCCTGCGGATTGCGCCCGTGCCGCCTCAGCAGACCACGAAGGCTGCGTTCCAAGCGGCGAAAGTGCGGTAACAGCCGCGGCATGGGTTGAGGATGGACCCTCCCGCGGGAATTGGGAAGGTGGGAATGTTATGGGTCTCGTGCGTCTCTTAGGGCGTCCATTCAGTTCGCACGGACTAATCACTACTGGAAAACGACAAAATGTCGATTTGCAGTAATACCTCCCGCATGTCCGCCGTTACTGCAAAAACTGCGACCGCGGCCGTTCTCACGCGCGACGCAACACCCTCGGCTTGGGAACAGACTCGGCACGTGCTTCAGGCTCATAAATCCAAATGTCTCCGGGATAACAGGGACCAGATCGCGTATTCTTTCAAGCGGTCTATCCTGGCCCGCTGCCCTGGACAACGCGCGCTTGCGCGCGCACCTCGCGTGGCAGCAGCCGGGCGTTTATACCCATTCGAGGTCGCATCCGGTTCACGTTAACCCAATGTGTGGTGAGTCCGCAGATCTTGCAACTGTGGAACTCCAGCCCGCGTGGTCCGCGCAAGTAGATCGACGTCGCATCCGGCTCGCAGACCAGGCGCACCTCGTCTTTCATGTAGTACGCCCAGAGCGCGCCCAGCCGTTGACACCACGAGCATTGGCAGTCGTTCACCTCGTCGGGCGCCTTGGACACTTGCAGCCGCACTGCCCCGCAATCGCACACCGCTTCGATCACGTCCCCTTACCGTGCAGCGTCCTGCGGAGCCAACTCGCCTGTGACGCAGCCTAGCGGCTCGCCTCCAGCCCCATCGCCCCGATGCGTCTGTAGATACACCGAACGTCCCACCAACAACTGCGAGTCCATCCGGACGAGATAACTGCCATCAGGTTGCGCTCGAGTGGCATATCGCCCCGCCGGCAGTGGGTGCCCTTCGGCATCGACCGCAGCGATAACGAGCCCCGACGGCACTCCGGGCACACGCAAAACAGCGATCCGGGTGTCAGCTCCCAGTCGCAACACCGTACAGTCGTCGCCGCTCCGCGTCGTGGCCGGAAGGTTGAACACCACCGTCTGCGCCGAATCGACATCCGGGCCGAGTGTCGCTTCTCTCCCAACCCAGCCTCCCGCTGCCCCAAGCACGCCCACGCCGAGCAAAGAGGCGGCCATGCGCCAGTCCATGAAGGGAGCGACATGGCGCAGACGCCCCGAAGCACGCCGCCCGGGCATGTTCTGTTTGATCGCGCGCCAGCTCTCGACATCGTCGATACAGCTCCGGCAGCTCATCAGATGCAGCTCGAACTCCTCGAGCGTCCCCTCGTCCAGAGCGTTGGCCACATACAGGGCCGCCGTCTGGCCGGCGATGAAAGACTCGTGACCCATTCCTGCTCCTATATGCCAGTCGTTTGTACAGTGCCGGTCCGCTCACCGCCGGCAACACCGTGCCGGCGCAAAATGTCGCCGAAGCGCTGGCGTGCGCGCCAGAGGACCTGGTTGAACTGCAACTCAGTCAACTGCAACGACTGTCGAATGGCCGTCCGCGGCTCTTCCCGAAGGTAAAACCGCTCCAATACCTCCCGGTCACGCTGCTGGTGTAGATGCCCCATGAGCGTGCGCACACACTCCGCGAGTTTCTCGTGATCGAGGCGCTCCTCCAGAGAAAGCGCCTCATCCCTGAGATTCGACAATGACTCCTCGTCTCTGTCGTATTCCCGCGATAACTCCCCGCGCCAATAAGCGATGGCCAGGTTGCATGCCGTGCGGTAAAGGTAGCCTCCCAGATTGGTGGGATCGTCCAATCCATCAGCTCGAATCTTCTTGATGCCCTGTAAAAATGTGCGTTGCAGTAAGTCCTCAGCCGCATCACGAGCGATACGTCTATGCAGGAATACCTGCAGCAAGGGCCGCCGATATCTCACATAAAGGTCATCCTGCAGCCGGGTTCTGTCCGCGATGGCCGCGACGAGGGGCCCGTCACCGGAATGGTCTCTTTCAAGGGACATCTGCGGCGCGCTCTTCGGCCGGGGGCGGCTCGGAAATCATCATCAGCATGGCCTCCGCTGCGATCCCGGAACCCGACCCGGACCCCGCAGCAGGCTCCCTGATAATGAGGTTGCGGACATAATTCGTAGGCTTCCGATAACCGCTCGCAAATTCTGCAGAGAATAACCGGGCCAACAGCTTTTGCCAGCTTTTGGCGGCAGGCGCGGCCGTCGCAACCCTCCCGAGCGCACCACTATCCGAGGCATCCTCGAGCACGTCTGCCTTAGGATTCTTTCGCAACTATGTCAGGGATGCCCACACGATCAGGGCGGCCAACACGGTGACGGTCGAGAAAGTCAGTCCGCTCAGAATCGGCAGCAACCGCCACCGGTCGCCGCTATCGTACCTGCCCGGTTGGGCTGCCTCGCGCTCCCACCGGCCGGAAGTGGCATTCACCGTGTCGAGAATCATGGTCTCAATTCCTCACCAGCATCCTAGGGCGGCTCAATGTATTGTTCCGCCTTTCCCCATGGGTATAAGTAGTCCACGCAGGTGTGATGGATCCCGCGCTTCAACACATCCCGACACTGCAAAGCACAAGCGTCACTTCACGCAACGACTCAGCGACATTGTGAACTTCAGCACCGGTTGTACCGGCAATTACGTATGGAGTCCCGCATCGCCGGCGCCGATGCTCCCGGTATGACGTCAGCAGCGCAAAGAATAGACACCGGGGCAATTGCACAGCAGGCTTTGCCTGCTGACGTCCTCCCGCAATGGGTCCACGACTGCCAGACACGCGAGGGTGTCAGGTACCAGGTCCGGCCGATCCGGCCCGACGACGCGCAGCGCGAGCGTCGCTTCGTAGAAGACCTCAGCGCCGCATCCCGCGTAATAGGCCTCTCCCACGAGCCCTCCGCCGAGCTGCTGAATCGCCTGGTCCGCGTGAATTACCGACGGGAGGAGGCCCTGGTCGCCGTTGTCGGCGAGAGCGCCCCCGAGACGATTATCGGCGTTGCACGTTATGCCGGAAATCCCGCCTTCTGCGAGCTCGCGATGGCAGTCGCCGACGAATGGCAGTCGCGAGGAGTGGGTTCCAGGCTCGTCCAGTTGTTGTTCGCCCATGCGAAAGCTCACGGCGTGCGACGGCTCTATTGCCTCACTCCGGCCAACAACATCCGCATGCTGAAGCTCGCCGCTCATACGCAGATGACCCTGCGCAGGTCATCTGCAGACGATGCCATCATCGAGGCATGGCGAACGCTTTAGCCGCACCGGGACTTGAGCGCTGCCTGGACATTGGCGGCGCCCCAGCCCTCCGCAATCCCTACAAAATCGCTCGACAGCCTCTCCCCGGAGGCACTAAAAACGGTGCGTGTCTCTGAACGAAGAACTCCGGCGCTCTCGCGAAGCCCTCGATGCACTGAGTCTCGAGTACGCCCGGCTCAAGCTCATCGTCGAGAATGCTCCGGTCCTGCTCGCGTACTTGGATACCGAGCACCGTTATCGCTTCGTCAATGCCGCGTATTCCATCCGATTTGGCGGCAGAGTCGAGGATGTGTTGGGTCGCTCCGTCGCCGAAATCCTCGGGGAGAAGGTCTGGGCCGAGATCAAACCCTACCGGGAGCGAGTGCTCCGCGGTGAAACGCTCGACTACGAGGTCGACGTAGAGCGCACTCCCGGCTTTGAACAGCGCATGCACTGCGTACTCAATCCGGCGCGGGCCGCTGACGGTTGCGTGATCGGGTACGTCGTGGCGATCACGGACATCACAGACCGCAAGCGGGTCGCCGAAGCGCACGACCTGCTCGCAGCGATCGTTGAATCCTCCGACGATGCGATCATCAGCATGACACCCGACGGACGCGTGACCTTGTGGAATGCGGGCGCCGCGCGCCTCTTTGGATACACGGCGGACGAGATGATCGGCCAGACGATTTCCCGCCTCAGTCCCCCACCGGAGAGACAAACACTCCTCGACGGGATCAACGCTGGCGATACCGTTCGGCAGTACGAGACCGTCTGGGTCACCAAGCACGGCGGACACCTGGATATCTCCTTGAGTGCGGCAGGAATGCGCGACACCTCGGGCAGGATCATCGGCGTTACCCTGGTAGTGCGCGACATCAGTCGGACCAAGCAGACGGAAGCAGCGATGCAGCGCAGCCAGGACGCACTACGCGATGCGGACCGGCGCAAAGACGAATTCCTCGCTTTGTTGGCACACGAGCTGCGCAATCCATTGGCGCCACTCGTCAACTCGGTGGAGCTCCTGCGGCCCGTCGCAGCGGACAACCCGGCGCTCCAGAGAATCCGCGGCATGATGGACCGGCAGCTCAAGCAACTCGCGCGTCTCGTCGATGACCTGTTGGACGTGAGTCGTATCTCACGTGGACGTTTCGAGTTGCAGCGGGCCCCGCTGTCTGTGCGACTGGCCATTGAGGCGGCAGTGGAGGCCTGTCACAGTCTCATCGCGGCCCGCGGCCATCATCTTTCCGTGACCCTGTCCAACGAGCCGCTGCTGGTGTTGGGCGACTTCGCGAGGCTCACCCAGGTGTTTGCGAATCTCCTGTCGAACAGCGCCAAGTACACCGACCCCGGCGGCCGGATCGAAGTGATGCTACGGCGGGATAACAATGACGCGGTGGTCACCGTAGCAGACACGGGTATCGGCATTCCGTCTGAATCGCTCGACCTCGTTTTCGACATGTTCTCGCAGGTCCAGGCGCACAAGGAGCATGCGGGAGGCGGACTGGGCATCGGTCTGGCGCTAGTACGCAGTCTCGTGGAAATGCACCATGGTCGGGTAAAAGCTCAAAGCGAGGGTCCGGGCAGAGGAAGCCTCTTCACCATCAGCTTGCCACTGCTGCGGGACGCAGTCCCTCCGCCCCCCGCTGCGCCGACTGCGGACCTCCATCAGGTCCCGAAACGAACGGCGCGGCGTATTCTCATCGCCGATGACAATGCAGATGCTGCCGAGTCGCTTGCGGGAATTCTGCGGTCACACGGCCACGAAATCGCCATCGCGGCCGACGGGC
>Ga0268266_10006306_pt1 | contig 10866 bp, 13 predicted proteins | sample KBSS13metaG_FD_190356 | JGI IMG/M metagenome (GOLD analysis project Ga0268266, IMG submission 190356) | Switchgrass rhizosphere microbial communities from Kellogg Biological Station, Michigan, USA - KBS S1-3 metaG (SPAdes) (version 2) | ecosystem: Host-associated > Plants > Roots > Rhizosphere... | reverse complement strand
ATGGTTTTTCAAAGACCAGAACCCGGATGGACCGGCTTTGTCGAAAGGCAGAGCCGGTCCTTTTGATTTAAAAATAAGAGAACAGGAGTGAAGATGAGCGGGATATCGCGAAGAGGGTTTTTGCAGGGTGCGGCTGCGGTCGGCGCAGTGGGGATGGCGGGGCGCAACGCGTTCGGGTTTGCAGGAGCGCATCCTTTCAAGGTGGGAGTGATCACGGACGAGATTTCGCAGGACTTCGATCATGCATGCTCGGTGGCGTCGAAGGAGTTCGGCATGCAGTGGGTGGAGCTGCGCGCGATGTGGAAGAAGAGCCTGATGGATCTTTCCGATAGCGAGCTTGGCGAGGTGGAGAAGACTCTGGCCAAGTACAGCCTGCAGGTGACCGATATCGCCAGCCCGCTGTTCAAGGCTTACTGGCCGGGAGCGCCGAAGTCGTCCCATGGGCCAAAGAAGGTTCCTACGGGAGATGTGCTGAAGGAGCAGGATGAGGTGCTGGAGAAGAGCATAGCGTTGGCTAAGCGGTTTAAGACGAATAAGGTGAGGGGCTTCGATTTCTGGAGGATCGATGATGTGACGCCTTATCGCGAGGCGATCGACCATAAGCTGGCCGAGGCTGCAGCGACGTGCAGCAAGCAGGGAACTCTGCTGGTGATTGAGAATGAGCCTGCCTGCAACACTGCTACGGGGCGCGAGTCCGTGCGGCTGTTGAAGGCGGTCAAGTCGCCCCATCTGGCGCTGAACTGGGATCCTGGCAACGCGGTCCTGCATGGCGAGCTCGATGCGTATCCGGTGGCCTGGAATATGCTGCCGAAGGATCGTATCCACCATTGCCATGTGAAGAACGCGGTGAAAGGCAAGGATGGCAAGATGGAGTGGTCGCCGACCGGAGAGGGAATCATCGATTGGACAGCTCAGTTTCGCGATCTGGCGAAGGCTGGATACCGTGATGCCGTGAGTCTGGAGACGCATTGGCATGGCGGCGCAACGCCGGAGGAGTCGACTCGTTTGAGCTGGAGCGGCATGAAGAAGGCGCTACAGGATTCCGGCAATCTTTAGGATTCGGAAAAAGGACAAAGAAAAGCTCCACGTCATATGGAGCTTTTCTTTTTGTTAAGGAGATGCGACTCTAAAGTTCGAGGCGGGAGTCGTCGATAGCGAGACGAACGTTACCGTCGGACTTGGTGAGGCGGCGAACGGCTTCCATCTTGTCGACGTTCGCTTTGAGCATGACGACGGCGATTGGAATCGACTTTCCGGCTGATTTGATGGTGCGGATCGCCGTATCACGATCGATGTCGCAGACCTTCATCAGGACGCGAATGCCACGCTCGACGAGCTTGGCATTCTTCATGTGCACGTTCACCATCAGGTTGTCGTAGACGTATCCGAGCCTCGTCATGGCGCCGGTGGTGATCATGTTGAGGATCATCTTCTGGGCGGAGGCGGACTTCATCCGGGTTGAGCCAGAGAGAACCTCAGGTCCCACGTCGGCGATGATGGTTGTATCTGCGACCTCGGCTAGAGCTGTGCCGAGATTGCAGGTGACGGCGGCGGTTTTAGCGCCGCGCGCGCGAGCGTATTCCACAGCCCCGATGACATAGGGAGTGCGGCCCGAAGCTGAGACGCCGATGACGATGTCTTTGCGGGTTGGGCGGCGACGAGCGATGTCGCGCTGGCCGAGCTCGGGCGAGTCTTCGTTGACATCGGAGGCGGAAGCAAGGGCTTTGGGGCCGCCTGCCATGATGTACTGCACCTGCGCGGGGGCAGTGGAGAAGGTCGGCGGACATTCCGATGCGTCGAGAGAGGCGATACGGCCCGAGGAACCAGCCCCGACATAGATGAGGCGGCCGCCATCTCGGAGAGAACGCGCGACGGTGTCGATTACGACGGCAATCTCAGGTAAAGCCTTCTTTACAGCTGCCGCAATTTTGGCATCTTCATGATTGATGATGCGAGCGATTTCGAGTGCCGATTTAGTATCAAGCCCTTCAGAGGCAGTGTTGGAGGTCTCTGTGACCAATCCGCGAAACTCATCGGGGCCATTAAGGACGGATTTTGACGACTGGGCCGGTTCGAGCATGGTAAGGGTTGCCATAAGAAGACCTGCTGCGAAAGGGTGCTGCTCTTTTCTACACGATTCTAGTCCTAATCTCGATTAGATGCGTACAGAAAGGTTCATGGTTGATACACCCTGCTCCTCCTTCTTTAGACGTTTTCAGCCGCTCTTCGAAAGATAGAGCCCATAGCGCGATAGCGCAACTTTTTGCGCGCGGGAATCGCTCGAAAATAACGGTGATCTCTGTAAGATGCATTTTATGAACTATGGTTTCCTTCGTGATGTGAGTGTCGTAGGGGTGCTCATCTCTGTAATATGTGGCGGGCCGCAGCTAAGGGCCGAGTCTCCGGTCATGTCTTCGGTAGCCGATTCGAGTAGAGCGATCGATGAGCCTCTCCAACGGAAGATCGCTGCCCTGGCAGCAACTCACAAAGGGCATGTGGCTCTGTACGCGACGCAGTTGAACACAGGAAAGACGGTTACGCTTGATGCCGATCAGCCTGTGCAGACTGCTTCAGTGATCAAATTGGCAATTTTGTTTGAAGCTCTGGAGCAGGTGCGAGCCGGAAAGGCTCGCTGGGATGAGAAGCTGACCCTGGCTAAGGGAGATGGAGTCAGCGGATCGGGCGTCCTGACTTTTTTTGACACACCTCTAACCCTGACTCTCAAAGATGTGCTGACGATGATGGTGATTGTCAGTGACAATACGGCGACCAATCTCGCAATCGATCGTTTCGGCGTGGATGTAGTGAATGCTCGGATTGCCTGGTTGGGATTGAAAGATACACATCTCTACAAGAAGATCAGCAAGCCGCCCTCAGGGCCGATGCCAGCGGATCAGCCGAAGTTCGGGTTAGGAAAAACAACGGCGCATGAGATGGAACGAATTATGGAGCGTATCGGCCGATGTCAGCTCGCGGGGCCGGGAGAAACTGCTCAGCCTGAAGATTCAGCGAACTGCCAGGTGGCATTGACCATGCTCCGCAACCAGTTTTATCGCAATACGATACCGCGATATCTTGAGAAATTAGATTCAAGTGAAGAAGGGTCCGGGATTGCGAGTAAAACCGGAAGTCTGAATGCGGTGCGGAACGATGTCGGAATCGTTGCAGGCAAGAGCGGACCTATGGTGCTGTCGATCTTTACCTACGGAAATGAAGACAAAAGCTGGACTGCAGACAATGAGGCTGAGATGATGATTGCAAGGCTGGCAAAAGAGATCGTTGAGGCATGGTCGCCGGCGGGGCTGGATGGTAAGACATTAATACCGGGCCTTGGCCTCGATGCCGGATCGAATGCCGGGACGTCTAAATGACAGGAGAGAAACGCGAGACGGTGCAGAACGAGGATCAAAAGTGCCAGGATCCAGTCACAGCGGTGCCTGAGCCACAGGTTGAGAATGGGCCGTTGAAGGACCAGCGAAGTGGCATGAGGTCGTGGCTGCGTGACCTGGTGATCTCTGTCGCGGTATCGGCCTTCATTATTATCTTTCTGTATCAGCCTGTGCGTGTAGAAGGCACAAGCATGCTCCCTATGCTTGAAGACCAGGACAGGCTATTCGTCAACAAGTTGGCCTATCGAGTAGGTGAGATTCATCGTGGCGACGTAGTCGTCTTTCTATATCCCCACGATCACCAGAAGAGTTACATCAAGCGTGTGATTGCACTGCCGGGCGATGATCTGAAGATCGACCATGGAAACGTCTATGTGAACGGTAAGCAGCTGGCAGAGAAGTATGTGCCGCCGCGATTTGCAGATGCGCGTTCGCTGCCTGAGTCGATTGTGCCCGATCATGAATACTTCGTGATGGGAGATCATCGTTCGATCTCGAGCGACAGTCGCGATTTCGGGCCGGTAGACCGCGACCTGATCTATGGCAAAGCGTCGTTTGTTTATTGGCCGATGGAACAGGCGGGAGTGGTTCACTAAAAGCGACAGTATGGACGGAAGTGGGCCGCGCGGCCGAGTTCGCGCGGCTTTTCACATTCAGTGAGAGGTTGCGTTGGTGATGATTTGCGAGAAGGAGGTGGGGTCGAGTGAGGCTCCACCGACGAGCGCGCCATCAATATCCTCCAGACAGCAAAGCGATCCGGCGTTGTCGGGTTTGACGGAACCTCCATAGAGAATGCGGGTGGATGCGGCGATGTCAGAGCCGGCGATGGAGGCAATCTTTGCGCGGATGATCTTGTGGGCATCCTCAGCGATCTCCGGGGTTGCGGTGCGCCCCGTACCAATGGCCCATACGGGTTCGTAGGCGATCACCAGTGGCGCTAATGCTGCGGGATCGATGCCCTCGAGGGCTACGGAGACCTGAAGATTGAGCACATCGGCAGTGAGGTTCTGCTCGCGCTCGTTTAGGTGCTCACCGACGCAGACGATGGGTGTGAGGGCGTGTTTGAGAGCGGACTTCAGCTTGAGGTTGACTGTGGTATCGGTCTCGTTGAAGTACTGGCGACGCTCAGAGTGCCCAATCAGAACGTGGGTGGCACCGATAGCCGTGAGCATCGTGGGCGAAGTCGCACCGGTATAAGCACCTTCGTCGAGCCAGTGCATGTCCTGGGCTCCGACAAAGACGGATTTGCCACGCGCTGCATCGACGAGCGCAGGAAGAGAGGTCATTGCGGGGCAAAGAACGATCTCGGCGGCGGTAATGTTCTTAACCAGCGGAAAGAAACTGGTGAGAAAGGCCGTGGACTCGGCAGGGGTCTTGTACATCTTCCAGTTGGCAGCGATAAGAAGTTTGCGCATAGCGGGGATCAGTCTTCCGTCGTAGAAATTTTGTGAGGTGAGGCTATTTATTTGTGAGCGCGGCGACACCGGGGAGTGTTTTGCCTTCGAGGAACTCGAGCGAGGCCCCGCCACCGGTCGAGATGTGGCTGATTTTGTCGGCAACGCCTGATTTCTGAACGGCGGCTACGGAGTCTCCACCACCGACGATGCTGGTAGCATCGTGATTCGCTGCGACCGCCTTGGCGATTGCATTTGTGCCTTTGGCAAAGGCTGGCATCTCGAAGACCCCCATGGGGCCGTTCCAGACGATGGTCATAGCGTCAGCGATCTCCTTCTTGAAGAGCTCGATCGAGGCGGGGCCGATGTCGAGACCCATCCAGTCAGCAGGGAAGGGGCCGTCGCCAGCGAGGATCTGCGTCTTGGCGTCCGCCGCAAACTTGTCGGCGAGGACATGGTCGATCGGAAGCAGAAGATTTACGCCCTTCTTCGCTGCTTTATCGAGCGCGGCCTTGGCAACATCGATCTTGTCAGATTCGACGAGCGATTTGCCGGTGGTCTGGCCTTTGGCGTTGAGGAAGGTATAGGCCATGCCTCCGCCGATGATGAGCGAGGTGGCACGATCGAGCAGGCTGTCGATCACGTCGATCTTGTCAGAGACCTTAGCTCCCCCGATGATGGCGACGAAGGGCTTGATGGGATCGCTGACGGCCTTGCTGAGGTAGGTCAGCTCTTTTTCCATGAGCAAACCGGCAGCCGAGACAGGGACATAGTGCGTGATGCCCTCGGTGGAAGCATGAGCGCGATGGGCGCTGCCGAAGGCGTCGTTGATGTAGACGTCGCAGAGGGAGGCAAGCTGCTTAGCAAATGCGGGATCGTTCTTTTCTTCTTCCTCGTGGAAGCGAAGATTTTCGAGCAGCAGGGGCTGGCCGGATTCGAGGTTGCCGACCATCTCGGTTGCGATGTCGCCAACACAGTCCGGAGAGAAGGCGACATTCTCATCTTCTCCGAGAACGTGATCGAGCAGCTCGCGCAGGCGATCGACGACCGGGCGAAGGCTCATCGAAAGCACCACTTTGCCCTTGGGGCGACCTAGATGTGAGCAGAGAATGACGCGGGCCTTGCGGCGCAGGGCGTACTCAATTGTGGGGATGGTCTCGCGGATGCGAGTGTCATCTGTGATGCGAGGCGCGCTGTCAGAACCGTCGACCGCGAGGGGGACGTTGAAGTCGACGCGGATAAGAACGCGTTTGTTAGAGAGGTCCAGGTCGCGGATGGACAGCTTCGACATTTGATTTCCTTTTCTTCAGAGATTCAGTGTTGTCGTCCGGGCATGCAGATGCCCTTCGACATTTCATCATATCGGTTTTGAGCCGTGGGCTCTCGTGAGGTCAAGAGCGCCGGGGAGTGAGATAGCGCCGAGCAATCAAGGCCAAGGGAATGCCTACCAGTAAGATAAGCGCTGCGATCCCATTCAGCAAAGGGATCCACGATGGGATGGGCCGCAATCCCACGTGGGACAGAGGAAGGACCATGTAGTTCATCACCGTATAAACCGCGATACCGTAGAGAGTTCCGGAGAGCCAGGGCTGACGCCAGAGCGGGATGCTCAGGCTGACCAGCATATAGATTGCTGCAACTGTGATGGCAATGAAGTAGTGAAGAAGGAGACCGAGAATGACAGAAGGGTTTCCGAGAGTGAAGGCTGAATTTCCAATCAGTCCGAACGCGATACCCTGCAGGATTCTTGTCGCAGGGACACCGCGAATCCCATAAAAGATAAGTGCATCGGCGATGTCGAGAGTCCCAACCAGAAGGCCGGCCCAAAAGGCGACCTTCATCACTTTCGGGCTGGCAACAGGAGCAGCTTTCATGACGTTCCGATTGTAGTGATGAGTTGTCGCTCCGGATAAGAAATCTTTATTCCGGAATATGAGCGTCGGCTTCGATCTCGATACGCCAACGAGGGTCGAGCAGTTCTTTGACCACCACCATTGTTGCGGCGGGACGGATGAGTGAGAAGAACTTTCCGTGAACGCGGCCGACGGTCTCCCAATCCTCAGTACGGGTGAGGAACATGCGTGTGCGGTAGACGTGCTCGATGGAAGAGCCGGCGTTCTTGAGTGCAGCCGCGATGATGGTGAGGCACTGGTCGGTCTGTTCGGCTACGTCCTTGTCGTCAGAACCAACAGGACCAGTCCCGGAGACGTGAACCTCATTGCCGATTCGTACAGCGCGTGAGAAGCCGATGACGGGCTCGTAGGGACTTGTACCCGGAATGTTTGTGCGAGTCATAGGAGGATTGTAACGATCTCGGGTATGATCGGCTGCATCGCAACACAATCGGGAGGAAAGCGGAGTGTGCTTTTCAGCAGCAGCGAACTTTGTGGGGAGTGGTGTGCTGGCGACGATAGGTGTGGCTACGCTAACCCGTGTGAAGCATAAGCGCGAGTTGATGTTTGCATCGCTGCCGACGTTGTTTGCGATTCACCAGTTCATCGAGGGGTTTGTCTGGCTGGGGTTGGATGGCATCCTGTCGCCCAAGGTAACGCATGCTGCCGGTGCGGCATTCGTCCTCTACGCGCAGGGATTGTTGCCATTCCTCATACCACTCAGCGTGGTCTTGTTTGAGCCGACAGCGGCACGGAGAAGAAAAATGTTGCCGTTCGTGGCACTCGGCCTGGGGCTTACATTGTTTATGCTGTGGGCGCTGAAAGCGTATCCCCTACAGGTTTATGAGCAGCATAACAGCATCGTTTACATCAATCAGGCGACCAATCAGACCTGGGTTGCGGTGTCTTATGTGATTGCGACGTGTGGATCGCTGTTTTTCTCCGGGATTGACGACATGGTGATCTTTGGAGGGGCAAACCTGGGAATCCTGTTGATCACGATGGCGGTGAAGCGCTATGCATTTACCTCGGTGTGGTGTGCCTATGCTGCGGTGGCGAGCATCATCATCTGTGTCTACTTCCTGCGAAGCGGAAGGCATCGTCCCTTCTCGTACTCAGAAGCGATCTAATGCGAGCCGGCGGATCCGCGATCGGACGGATGCCGCGGTCTACAGAACACTTTTTATTTTGTCCGTGGGGAGCATCGCTGCCTGTCCACGATGGGTTCCACTGCCGTCAACAAGTTGCCAGACGGTTGCGTTCTCGATGCGGAAGCGTCGTCCATCTTTTGTGATCCGAATGCCCGAGTAGCCCGATACGAAACCGTTGCGTTGGACTTGTTCGAGGAAACGCTGCCGCTCCTCGCGCTGGGGAGCTTCGGCAGACAAACGTGAGGGCAGGGCTGTCAGTTCGTCCCAGCTGTATCCAAACAGGGACTGCGCGGCCTGATTGCCGTAGATGAAGACGGGGTCTGGCTCAGTGTTATGGGCAAGGATTCCGAAAGGTGCGGTCGTGTACAGCCAGTCCGCTGCCTGTGAATCTTCAATCTTTTCGGGGATGAGGGAGAGTCCTGTCAGGCGGTGGTAACTGTCGCCGAGCAAGCGGCCAAATGCAGGGTCAGAACGTAGATCGATAACAGCCATACCGATAGAGATGTCGCAGGAAGAAAACGGTTGCGACGCGTGAGGCGACCCAGGCAGAAGCCTGGGCCGCGTTCTCGGCGTTGCAGTCTTACAGACCCTTCTTCTCGAGGAAGGTAATCAGGTCCTTCACACGGTTGGAGTAGCCCCACTCGTTGTCGTACCAGCTGATGATCTTGCCGGTGTTGCCGATGACCTTGGTCAGCTTGGAGTCGAAGATGGAGGAGAGCGGGTTGCCACGGAAGTCAGCCGAGACGAGCTCTTCTTCGGTGTAGCCGAGGTATCCCTTCATCGGGCCTTCGGCAGCGGCCTTGATCGCTGCGTTGATGCTTTCCACAGAGATGGGCTTCTCGGCCAGAAAGGTGAGGTCGACGACCGAGACCGTGGGGGTTGGGACACGGATGGAGAAGCCGTCGAGCTTGCCAGCCATCTCGGGGATGACGAGCTTCAGAGCCTTGGCGGCTCCGGTGCTGGTCGGGATCATCGAGAGAGCGGCGGCGCGAGCGCGACGCAGGTCCTTGTGCGGAGCGTCGAGCACGACCTGATCGTTGGTGTAGCTGTGGATCGTATTCATCAGGCCATTCACGATTCCAAAGGTGTCGTTCAGAACCTTCACGACGGGAGCGAGGCAGTTGGTAGTGCAGCTCGCATTCGAGATGATGTTGTGCTTCGCGGGGTCGTACTTGCCCTCGTTGACGCCAAGCACGATGGTGACGTCTTCGTTGGTGGCCGGGGCCGAGATGATCACCTTTTTGACGGTAGCTCCGAGGTGGGCCTTGGCCTTTTCGGCATCGGTAAAGAAGCCTGTGGATTCGACCACAATCTGAGCGCCGACAGAGGCCCAGTCGAGCTTGGCAGGATCGCGCTCTGCAAACACCTTGATCTGCTTGCCGTCGACCGAAACGAAATCCGGTCCATGCTTGATGTCGTGATGGAGATTGCCGAGGATAGAGTCGTACTTGAGCAGGTGCGCGAGTGTGGCCGGCGTGGTCAGGTCATTGACGGCGACGAACTCGATGTCTGGGTTTCCCAGGGCGCTGCGGAAGACGTTACGCCCGATGCGGCCGAAGCCGTTGATACCTACCTTTACAGCCATGATTTCCTGTTGCTCCTATCGTGTGGATGCTGAGGTTCACTCGTTTTACCTATTGTAAAACGCCAAGATGCGGACACGTGTTATCAGCCTCGGATGCTACCATCCGGGCCGGGGCGCCGCAAAGACGGGCAAATGCCGACAAAATAAAGACTAAAAGTTGAAAAACTTTTCGCGTAAGGCATCTTCGTAGCGCTGTTTTGCTTCCTTGTAGCGCTGTTTTGCTTCCTTTACAGCGTCGCCGGCCCTCTCCTGCTCATCGGCAGCTTCTTCCCAGTGGTCAATATCCGCCACCGAATGCTCCGTCGAAGCCAATGCCTCTTCCTTCCGGATTGCCGTAATCCAAGTTTCGACGGCGGCTTTGTAGTCCTTCTGAAGCTGATCGAGTTCTGCGGTTTCTACAGGCATGTTCACCTCTCACGGGCAAAGTACCTGCAATCAATGAATGGACGATGTAAAAGGGAGCCACTTTGAATCGGCTCAGGGAAGTGTCCATTCAGGTTCGCTGATTTGCGGGCGGCTTTCGCCGTGTGTTACAAGCGACGTATGCGCGAACTGCGCGAATGGATAAGCGAAAAAATGAGACGACGCCCAAGACGTGGACCGAATGACTCGGAGTCCACGGGCAAGAGCGGGCAGGAGCTGCCCGCGAATCAACCGGCTCCCCTGAAGCCTTCCTATCCGGATCCGATTCCGGTGTTGGCGAACGAGCCTGTTGCCGAACCTGAGATCCCGTTGGCCTCTGAGCCCTTTGCCCCCGCGGTACCGGAGCAGAAGCTTGTGGTCGAGACCCAGCCGGATTCCGTAACCGTTCCACCTGCCGAACAGCCGGCAGCGAAATCTCCAAAAGGCTATGTGGTGCTGACCATCGGTCTTCCCGGTTCGGGCAAGACGACCTGGTACAAGCGCCGTGGAGTTACCCCGCTCTCGAGCGATCTGCTACGAACGATTCTGTTCGACGATATTACGGAGCAGCGCTATCAGGGCCTGGTGTTTTCCACACTGAGAAGTCTTTTGCGGGCTCGGCTAATTGCCAAGATGCCTTGGAACTACGTGGATGCAACTAACCTGTCTCCACACGAGCGCAGGCAATGGATCCGCATGGCGAAGAGCTTCGGCTACGAGGTGCAGGCTGTCTTCTTCGATGTTCCGCTAGTCGTCTGTATGGAGCGGAATAGCAAGCGGGATCGAGCCGTATCCGACGAGGTGATGCAGAAGATGGCGGAGCGCTTACGTCCACCAAACTTCAAAGAAGGCTTTGACAAGATCACGATCGTTCGCGTGAAGGGGCAACCCGGAACCGCCGTTGAGGCACCGCCTGAGGACAAGAGCGCTGCTCTCGAATCAGATCCAGAGGCTGCGCAGTAGCGAAGAACATCGCGGTAAAGTAGATCCATGCCCACTGCTGGCGTCGAGTTCGCGAAGTTGAGCTTCACGCCGGACGGTGGGCTTTCTATT
>Ga0268266_10006305_pt1 | contig 10868 bp, 7 predicted proteins | sample KBSS13metaG_FD_190356 | JGI IMG/M metagenome (GOLD analysis project Ga0268266, IMG submission 190356) | Switchgrass rhizosphere microbial communities from Kellogg Biological Station, Michigan, USA - KBS S1-3 metaG (SPAdes) (version 2) | ecosystem: Host-associated > Plants > Roots > Rhizosphere >... | reverse complement strand
CGTCTTTGCATACTTGCCATAGTTTTTCTTTCTGCTACTGTAGTGAATGCTACTATTAATAGTGCTGGCACTACTACAATAATAACTTCTAAAATGGACATAAGTGTTAACATCTATTTATTAATTTTAGGATAGAATTATAATTTTTAATAATAATAATATATTCTATTATTTAAAAACACTCATATGTTTAAAACTATATAGGAATAATGGGGAGTTGAACCCCTTCTATTAAATCTGCAATTTATAGGCAGAACCCTCTGCAAATCATTCCTTTTCTTTTTACTTAAGATGGTAATATAAAATATATAAAAAGTAATACAGTAATAAGAGAACTGTAGCTTTATAGTTGTCAAAATTAAAAATAAAAGTTGAAATATCCATCTAATACAAAAAAGGATTCCCTCATGCATAAATTAATAATCAATAAACTAGAATTTGGTTTTCCTTTTTTAAATAAGATAAAAATAATTTTTTGTTTTATTTAAAATGGCTAAATTTTACTTAATGTAGATCTAAACTATCTTTAATATATGATGCAGATAATACTACAAATACTTGCGCTTGAATAAATGCTATACCGATTTCTAATCCTGAGAAAGCTAAAATAAATAGTAATGGTATTAGACCTAAAAAGAAGTATATGAATCCGTTACTCATTATATTATAAGTAAACCCAGATAGAATATTTAATAACATATGACCACTTAATATATTGGCTCCTAATCTCAATCCTAATGAAACATTTCTAGAAAGATATGATATAAATTCTATTAACACTAATAAAGGTAATAACCCTAAAGGGCAACCTGATGGTACAAAGAATGAAAAGAATTTAAGTGCATGAATTTGGAAACCTAAAATAGTAGCACCAATAACTATTGTAAAACTAATTGAAAAAGTTAGTATAAAGTGAGATGTAGGTGCAAAACTATAAGGTACCATACCCACTAAATTATTTATAAGTATATATATAAATAATGATGAAAGTAAAGGAAAAAACATTTGTCCTTTATTCATGTTAATTTGATTTACTACTATGCTAAATACTGTTGCATATTTAGACTCTAATGATAAAGATCAGTGATTAGGTAAAATTCTGTCATAATTGTTTGCTAAAAGATAAAATAATATTATTATGTAAGTTGTAATTGTTAAATATAAACCCATATTAGTTAATGATATTTGTACGTTTCCTAATATATCTCCTTTTAAGCTAAATAGATTTCTTATTGTGAATTGATCCAATGGACTACAGTTTCAAATTGGTAATGTTACCATGATATTTTTATGAATTATTGCTACGTGTAAATATTTATTTATTAGCTCTTTGCTTTTATTAAAAACATTATATAACTGTAAAACAATAAGAAAAGGACCGATATGAATAATTATAAAGTTCTAAATTGAGTACAGTTAAAAATGTTAAACAGCGAGCACGGAATTTGAATCCGTATCGATGTGTCCGTAGCACACTGTTCTACCAATTAAACTAACCCGCTTTTTTACATATATTTTAAATATATATCATTAAACATGGATTATTTTTCTCATGTAATTAATTTTTAAATATCTAAAAATTATATAACTTTTCTATTATTTTATATTAGATTTAGTGTTTAAATCTATAAGTGTATTTTCTAAAAAAGATACAAAAGGTACAATTAAAAAGAAGTGAGCAAAATAAAGAACAGTAGAAATTTGTCCAAATTCAATAAAAGGAGATTCTACATGTTTAGCACCTAATTGCATTAATATCAAGAAATTTGCAATAAATATAAAGAAAACTATTTTACTTAAAGGTCTAAATTGTAAACCTCTATATTTAGATAGATCAACGATTGGCATTATTAATAATGTTAATATTGCAGCAATCATTGCTATAACACCTAATAATTTATTTGGTATAGATCTTAATATAGCATAAAAAGGTAAAAGATATCATTCAGGAACTATAGCTGGTGGAGTTTGCATTGGATTAGCCATTACATAATTTTCACTATCTCCTAACATATTAGGCATAAAGAATACAAATATTGATAATACTATAATAAATAAGAATATTGTAACAAGATCTTTAAAAACAAAATAAGGAGCAAATGGTAATCTATCATAGTTACCTGAAACACCTAAAGGATTACCTGATCCTGCTGAATCGTGTAAAGTTATTAAATGCATTAAAACTAATGCAGCTAATACAAATGGCAATACAAAATGTAAAGCAAAAAATCTATTTAATGTAGCATTACCTACACTAAAACCACCTCATATGAACTCTACTATATCTTGACCTATTCAAGGTATAGCACTCATAAGATTAGTAATAACTGTTGCACCTCATAAAGACATTTGACCATAAGGTAATACATAACCTAGAAAGGCTGTAATAATCATTATTAGAAATATTACAGTACCTATTGTTCAAGTTAATGTTCTTGGAGCTTTATATGATCCATAGTATAAACCTCTACCCATATGTAAGTACACTAAAAAAAAGAAAGCAGAAGCTGTATTAGAGTGAAGATATCTTATTAATCAACCGTTGTTAACGTCTCTCATTATATGTTCTACTGAATCAAAAGCTTCTGAAATGCTAGGTGTATAGTGCATTGCTAATGTAACTCCTGTTACTATTTGTATTATTAAACAAAAACCTAATAATGAACCAAAATTTCATAAATAACTTAAGTTAGATGGTTGTGGTGAATCTACTAAATATGAATTTAGTAAACTTAATAAAGGGTGCGTCTTTAATATTCTCATTAGTAGAAAATCATACAAGGGTTACCGATCAATTTATATATAAATGAAAGAAACTAAAATTTTTGTACCTATTAATACTTATTAAATTTGTAATATTAACGTTTTTAGTTTTAAATAATATAGGTTAAAAATATTAACAATATTACGCAAACTAACTTTAATAAGTGTTAACGTTATCTCGTTCCTCACCCGGATATTCAGGTTTTCTTATATACAATGGATTGTAATACAAGTAAACCGATTCCAGTTTACGAATATTAGACATATCCTCTTTCACAAGATGGATATGGTGTTCGTATTTACGAGTTAAATCGTCCCTATATGGATTTAATTCCAAGAAATTTTGAAGATTATCTGATATAGAGATATTAGAATTTATTCTTTTATGGATAATTTCTATATCACACCTAAGACCCTTTTTCTGAGTACCCAAAAGATACTTGAATCTTTCATTGTTATTATTATCCACGAAATGAGCAATAAACCTAGAATGTTTAGAAAAAGGTTCGCAATAAAAATTATCATTTGGCTCCTCATGAATATGGAAATATTTATGATTGTTAGGGTTTCGTTCATAATGTTTATATTTAATTCTAATTATCGCATCATGAATAGGTTTAATAATAGATAAAAATAATATTAACCAGCTAACATCTCATATATTCAGTACAAAAACTTTCCCAAATTTACTGATTGTATAGCAATAGGCATAGAACTGTGTAATATACCACATATTTCTGAACATTGACCATAGTAAGTTCCTTCTCTATTTAAATAAACTGATGATTGGTTTAATCTTCCAGGATATGCATCACATTTTATACCTAAGGCTGGACAAGCATAAGAATGTATAACATCTGCACCTGCAACTATGAATCTAGTGTGTGTTGATTCAGGTATTATAACTCTATTATCAACTTCCAGCATTCTTAATTGACCTATATTTAAATCGCTCTCTGGTACTATATACGAGTCATATTCTACAAAATCTTCTTCATCGTTATAAAAATCTGGATATTGATAACTTCAATATCATTGATGCCCTTCTCCATAAATTACTAAAGATGGATCTATAACTTCGTCCATTAAGTAAAGTAATTTGAAGGATGGAAAAGCAATTAGTATTAGTATTAATGCAGGTGTAATTGTCCATATTAATTCTACCAGTGTTCCATGGTTTACATATTTGTTAGATATTTTATATCTGGATTCTTTAAAATTTATTATTGTTGACAACATTACTCATGTTACGGCAAATAGTACAATTGCTAAATAATACATTATGTTGTTATGAAGTTCTTCTAAACCTTCCATTTGGGGTGTAGCATTATCTTGAAAAAACAAACCTCAGGGTTCGGCTGTATCATTTAATGTTTCACTAGTTAAACAATAATCGTGTTTTATCTCATTATGGGACACGATCTATGCTTTATCCTAAATGTATAGTTAAGCTAATGTAACCTAAAATTTTAAAGATTAGGTGCAAAATAGATAAAAGGGTAAATATTTATAATATGTGTTTACATAATAGTAAAAGTTTATATTATTATATTGATGTTATAATATAAACTTTTACATTATAAGAATGGATATTATAAAAAATTATAACTATGCATAGTTTACTATGGATAGTAAATTACATAAATTTAATATTTCGTTTGGTATAAAAATAAAAGATAATACAGTTAAATTTAATACACTTAATGTTATAGAATAAGCATTAGATAATTGATTTTCTACATATGTAGACGGTTTAATGTAATCAGTTTCTTCAAAATAAATAGTTTTTATAACAGTTAAATAGTAAACTGCTCCAATAACACTTGTAAATACACTTATTAAAACTAAAACTATTTTATTATTATCTAATGCTGTAGTTAAAACTAATTGTTTAGCAAAAAATCCAACTAATGGTGGTAAACCTATAAAAGAAAACATTGTTATAATAAAGCACAAGGCTAAAACAGGATTAATAGTAAAATAACCTTTTAATTGAGTTATAAGCTGTATAGGGCTATTATTTTTTTCAGGTAAATTGTTAAATTCAGATACATTTGTGTAATATAGATATAAACTATATCCAATAGCTATAATTATCATAAAAGCATTTAGATTAGTTAATATATATTGAATTAAATAGAAGAAAAATGCTTGATATGATTCAATAGTGTGCACTATTAAAGCTAATAATATAAAACCTATATGTGATATAGTACTATAAGCTAATAATCTTTTTATTCTTGTTTGTGTTAAACCTAGAACTGTACCTATTATTAATGAGAACAAACAGCTAATAGATAATCCTAATGTTCAAGAATATGATTGTGTTGTAGAATATATTAAAGAACTAGTATAGTGTACTAATTCAAGTAATAATATTAATATTGCAATTTTTCCCATAATGGCTATAAATGTTGTAACAATTGTAGGCACACCGTCATATACATCAGGTGATCATCAATGAAAAGGAGCCGCTGCTATTTTAAATAAAAATCCTACTGATATTAAAAGTAAACTATATAATACATAACTATGTACATATCAAGTTGAATAATTTAAATATGTATCAGAATCTGATATTATAGAATATATGTTATCCAGGTTAGTTAATCCTGAATTTGCATATATTAAAGCTATACCTAAAAGAATAAAGCAAGATGATAAACCACCTAGCAAAAAGTAAGTTAAAGCTGACCCTGTAGAAGATTCTGAATTTCTGTGTATAGATGATATAATATATAAACTAAAGCTTTGTAACTCTATGCATAGGTAAATAGAACCTAAATCACCACTTGATAATAATAACACCGCACCTGTAACAGTGAATATTATAATTAAGGCATATTCAATAATAGTAAACTGTTCAGCTGTTTTGTTTATTATTGTTCCATATTCCTTTGCCACGCTAAATATACGACTTATAGAACTAGTTCCGCTATTATATATTTTTCTTGGATAAAATGCTGTCATAAGTAATATAATACTACATATTATAAATATAAACATTTGAAAAGTGTGTGTTATAGATGTCACATTAAATAAACCCCCATACAAGGATACACCCTCCTGTAGATAATTTATATTATAATTTATATATATTGAAATAAAACAATAAAATAATATTATAATAGCTATACGGCTATACAATATAGATGAATCAGGTCTAATAGTTAAACCATTAGATAATAGTAATAAAATTAAGAAAACTAGTAACATATAAATAAAAATTTAAAATAAGTAGTTAGGAAACATGAGATCCTAAACTTGAATCATGTGTGGATATAAAGGAAAAAAATATACTGCATTGTAACCCGTATTACAAGATTGTTTTACGACTAAACCTAATTTGCTTTAGTATTTATATTGAAAGTAACTTTATAAGAATTGACTAAAAATTAAAAGTCGTTAATTTTACATAAAATACTTATAATATTAAATAGTATCTAATAAAATAAGGCGTTACGAAATATCTAGTATTATTAGGAAAATGTTTCACTGCTAAAACTATATAATAAACCGGAACATACGTAATTTAATCCGTCTGTAACTATAGAAGGATATATTCCTAATATCACTGTAAATATAACTAATATTAATAATATAGAATACTCTCTAAAATTTAAATCAACTAGATACTCTGTTCAATTTTCTTTTAGTAAAGATCCACCAAATATTATTCTATTAAACATAAATATAGTAAAGGCTGCAGAAAATACTATTGATGTTGAAGCAAAAACACCTGCTAAAGGTAATCTTTCAAATACTCCATAAAGTGACATAAATTCTCCTATAAAATTTAAAGTAAGGGGTGCTCCACAATTTCCCAAACATAAAATAAAAAATAAAATAGATAATATTGGCATAGCTTGTACTAAACCTCTATAAGAACTTATTAATCTTGTTCCAGATCTGTCATATAAGACTCCCCCGGCTATCGTAAATAGACCGGAAGATACAAAACCATGAGCTAACCCTAAACATATTCCTCCTACAATACCGTGTATTACATTACTAAATACACCTATAAAATATACTGCTGCATGAGATACAGAAGAATAAGCTATAAGTTCTTTTATATCTATAGTTCTAAGAGTACTCAAACTAGCATAAATAATAGTAATAACACCAATAGTAAAAATTATGTAAGTACAAACTAAATAAGCTTTAGGTGATATAATTAAAATTAATCTAAATATACCATATAAACTCAATTTTAAAACTATAGCAGCTAATATTATACTTCCAGATAGAGGTGATTCAACATGAGCCTTTAGTAGTCATCCGTTAAGATATATCACTGGGGTTTTAACCGCAAATGCTATGAATATACCTAAAAATATCAATAATTGTGTTATATATACAAATCCATTTCTGGACACTATATTAATATCTGTACATCCTGATAAGTAAGAAATAGTTATAATTGATAGCAACATAAATAATGAACCTAAAAAAGTATATAAAAAAAAATAAAAACTTGCTCTTTGCTTTTCTATAGATCCGAATAGACCTATTAATAAAAATAAAGGGGCTAAAATACTTTCAAAAAAAATATAAAACATTAATAAGTCTAAAACCATATATATCAATAATAATAAAGATTCTAATAAAAGCATTATAGATAAAAAATATATTCCTTTTTTTTCTATAGATTTTCAATTAGATAAAATTGATAAAGGTATTATAATAGTAGTTAATAATACGAAGTATATCGATAGACCATCAATTCCTAAATAAAAATCATAATATCCTACATTGTAATGCTCTTGAATAAATTGGAAATATTTACTACTACTGTTAAACAATACTCAAACTATTAAGGATATAATTAAATTAGTTAATGATGTAAATAAAGCTATTGATTTTGCAAAAGCATAAGTTTCTTGGGCTTTTGATTCTAAATAGTTTTGTTCCAAGGATTTATCTGAATTGTGCTGTACTGAATTTATATAAATTTTATGTGTTTCTGAACTCGAGAAACTAAACAAAGATATGACTATCATACCCGCTAAAGGTATAGTAATTAATGTAAACAAAAACATTTTCTTTTTTTTATTATTTACATTAGAGTTACAGAGGTTATTTAGCTCCGTTAAATAAAGAAAATCCAAAATGTGATAATGAATGTATTAACTACTTAAAAATTATGTTGGAGCGATTCGAACACTCATAAGTAAATACCAAAAATTTATGACTTGCCTATTAGTCAACAACATATGTAATTTAAACAAATATAATAATTATTAACATCATGAGTTATAAATTAATCTTTTTGATAATAATATATTGTGTAAATAGTTATATAGACTTTACTTTTCGCCTTCTAGATGATTTGAACACCTGTCTTTAATATTAACAGTATTACGCTTTACCACTAAGCTAAAAAGGCTTATTATATATAATACAGGTGACAAGGATCGAACTTGCATAGTATAATACCATTCCGTCCTAAGCGGAACCTGGTTACCAATTTCAGCACACCCGTTTTTTATAATATTACGCGTATTAATATTTTAGATTAATACACTATATAACTAGTTAATGCTCGAGATAAGATTTGAACTTATAACCTAAACAGCTTCAGTGTTCCGCTCAACCAATTGAGCTTCTCGGGCTTAATATAATTTATTAGTTCGGGCCATTATGATTCGAACATAACTAATCCTCTTCCCAAAAGAGGCGCCTAACCAACCAGGCTCTAGCCCGTAAAAAAAATATTTTAAGGCTAAAGCGATTTGAACACTTATCTCAACTATTATGAGTAGTTTGCTTTACCGATTAAGCTATAGCCTTTATTATGAATAGTTTGCTAAGCAGATTAGGGAAAAAACTTTATTATGAGCAGTTTCCTTTACCGATTAGTGTCTCTAAAAATATGTTTATTATGCTACGTATAATAATAAGAATGCCATCATTAATGCAAAAAGTCCTGTAGCTTCTGCAAATGCAAATCCTAAAATAGCGTATGAAAATAATTGTCCTCTTAATGAAGGGTTTCTAGATACTCCTAATATTAATGCTCCAAAAACTACTCCTATTCCTACTCCTGCACCTATTAATCCTGTTGTTGCTAAACCTGTTCCTATTATTTTTGCTGCTTGTATCAAGTATGTTTATAAATCATCTGAAGCAGTATTGTTCGTATTATTACCCAAAAAACGATTTGAACGTTTTCAATTATATAATATAAGATACAATTATATAAACAATACTCGGAAAAACAAATTAAAGTAAGTTTATAAAAATTTTACCCGAGAAACGAGTCGAACGTTTACGATATTATCAGCGAAACTTAAGCTCGCCCTGTCTACCAATTCCAGCACTCGGATATGCGGACTAAAGATTTGCACTTTAATCTCCCGGACATGAGCCAAGTATGCTAACTATTACACCAATCCGCTTTAACTATATAACATTTGTACATGAAAATTTATAATATACGCAATTAGATTGTATTTGGTTATTATAAATTATGCCTATTAAAGGCTAAATCTTAAATCTATGTAAGATAAGTCTATAATCATTTTTACTTGTATGTTTTAGTTATATTATTAAGCAAAAAGGGATTTGAACCCTTAACTTATCGTGTGTAAAACGATTGCTCTACCGTTGAACTATTTGCTTTGTAGTCGTCGAAGCAATCTCGTAAGATTTTCTTTCCATGACATACCAAACCGCACTAATTTTGGATGTAAACACAGTTTTAATATGATTAAATAATATATTATTTAGTTTATTATTTAATAATATAAGCTCAACCCAGGAGAGATTTGAACTCCCGTTTCAACAGTGAAAATGTTATGTCTTAACCAAACTTGACCACTGGGTCTTAAAAGCCTTATGTAAGTATCGCGCTTACTTCCTCTGATTACAAAACAGTCGCATTACTTTTATGCTAAAAAGGCGTGATATCATTAATACTTAGTTATTAAATGAACTAAAAATTTTTATAATACAAACCAATCTATGTTTATATTTATTTTATAATAGTATTAAATAGTAATAAATAAAATTAGTACTTTATACCTGAAAACATCAAAATTATTTCAATTAAAGCCTATTTCGTAGTGTTCTACTACGTCCATAAGAGTCTAGTAAAGTAAGCTTCGTGCTTATATGCGTTCAGCATTTATCTTTAATTGACGTGGCTTTCTTGCCATGCTTGTTTCTATTATTGTCATTCATCGGGTGCAAGGGATTGAGCCTTACACTTCAACTAACGGCAAATTATTATAGTTAAAATAATTGTCTAGACTTCAAACAACAAGTAAACTATTGGTCAACATACCCAATTCCTTTCGTACAAGGGGGCTATCTTTATTCTACTCTAATTCCCTCTAGAAGATAGAAACCATACTGTCTCACGACGTATTGAACCCAGCTCGTGTAGCTCTTTAATCGACGAACAGTCGAACCCTTCATGATTTCTGCGTTCATGTGGATGAGCTAAGCCGACATCGAGGTGCCAAACCGCGCACTCAATTTGTACTCTCTTGCGCACATTAGCCTGTTCAATTTTTGTTTTGTTTATTTACTTCAAAAATATTAATTTTTGTTCAGACTATATCATCATATATATATATTTATTCATTAATAACCACTTATTCAACCTTTTATACCAAAAGATCCTATACGTGATTTTGATGCTAATTTTGTGTATTGTATATTAGATTTTAAATTACCTTTAAGTAGCACAGATGATAAACCTTTTAATGAAGAATCTATATTAAGAAGGTTTCCTTTATATTTTACTTTTAATAAAGATCTTGAAGCAGTATAACGTTTAGTTAATCTACCTTTCGCCTCTATTCTAAATCCTGTTACATCTTTGTACTTAAGTTTTTTAATTATAAATTGAGATAATGAGTTATTACCATTTGTCACATTAATTTTTCTTTCTAACTTATTATTAACTATATTATTACGTAATGTTGAATTTTTTCTTTTAATTCTTATTTTATTTGTAAGTTTAGTTAAATAACGTAAAGTTTTCTTTCTTTTAAATGATATCTTTCGCCTCCATCCCAAAAAAATCAAAACGTAACCGGAACTTCGCTGGTTTTACTTCTTTAAAAAATAAGCTGCGCATTTTTTAAATATCCGAT
>Ga0268266_10006304_pt1 | contig 10868 bp, 10 predicted proteins | sample KBSS13metaG_FD_190356 | JGI IMG/M metagenome (GOLD analysis project Ga0268266, IMG submission 190356) | Switchgrass rhizosphere microbial communities from Kellogg Biological Station, Michigan, USA - KBS S1-3 metaG (SPAdes) (version 2) | ecosystem: Host-associated > Plants > Roots > Rhizosphere... | reverse complement strand
GATCCTCGCAATCATCGGGTGTGGTGATTTCCGCCACACTTCGGTACCTGTCGCTTCTTTCCGTAGCCATGAGATCAATGCGTCTCCAGGACGATAGTTCGACATGGCGCAACACAAATGGTTGACCTCGGATCGCGGCGTGACTCCTTTGCGTGAGACCCGTAGCAATTCCCGTCGTGCCGCCCCGCACACAGCGCTGTTGTGTGATGGGCCGCACGTTCTATTTAACAATGCGCTGTTATATAGTGGCCACCGCTTTCGGGCGCCGGTCAAGCTTTCAGGCGTAACTACCTGAAAAGGAAATAAAATAATGTTCCTCTTCCAGCGCAAATACCGCCCGTTGCTGGGGCTCGATATCACCACCTCCTCGGTCAAACTGATCGAGCTGGCGATGGCGGGCGGCCAGTACCGGGTGGAAGCTTATGCTGCGGAGCCCACGCCACAAAACGCCATCAATGAGAAGGCGATTGTGGATGCAGAGGCCGTTGGTGAAGCCATCCGCCGCGCCGTCAAGCGCGCGGGGGCCAAGTCCGGCGAGGTCGCCATTGCCATCAGCGGCGATGCGGCCATCACCAAGGTCATCCAGATGCCGCGCTCCCTGCGCAATGCAGACCTGGAAGCCCAGGTTGAAATGCAGGCGGACCAGTACATCCCCTTCCCCATGGACGAAGTCAGTTATGACTTCGAAGTCCTGGGGCCCTCCGAGAAGGATCCCGAGACGAACGATGTTCTGCTCGTGGCCACGCGGACGGAGAACGTGGATCAGCGCCAGGCCGCGGTCAAAGCGGCGGGCCTGACCGCGAAGATCGTCGACGTCGAGGCCTTCGCCCTCGAGAACGCCTGCAAGCTGATGACCCACCAGATGCCCGACGGCGGCATCGACCGGGCCATTGCAGTCGTGGACTTCGGTGCCAGCAGCACCACCTTCAGCGTGCTGCGCAACCTGAAAGTCGTCTACACGCGGGATTTCGCCTTCGGCGGGCAGCAGCTCACCGAGGAGATCATGCGTACTTACGGCCTTTCCATGGAGGAAGCGGGCCGTGCCAAGAAAGAGGGCGGTCTGCCGGGCAACTACCAGTCGGAAGTGCTCGATCCCTTTATCGATGACATGACACAGCAGGTGAGTCGGTCGCTGCAGTTCTACCTGGCCTCGGGCTCAGGACGCGAGCAGCCGGAGAAGATCGTGATCTGCGGCGGTTGCGCCAACATCCCGGGCGTGGCCGACGTGATTTCCAGCCGGGTGGGTATTTCGGCCGAGAAGGGCGATCCCCTGGGCCAGATGAAACTGTCCTCCCGGGCCAAGGCCCAGGCCGTTCAACGCGATGCCACGGCGCTGCTGACAGCCTGTGGGCTCGCATTGAGGAGCTTCGACTGACATGCCACGCATAAACCTGCTTCCCTGGCGGGAAGAAGAACGCAAAGAGCGGAAAATTGCCTTCGGGGTGGCGATCGGTGTGTCGGCCCTGGGGGCCGCGGTGGTCACCTTCGCCGTCTACCTGATGTTCGGCTCGATGATCGATGCCCAGGAGGCCCGCAATGAGAAGCTGCGCGCCGAGATCAAGCGGCTCGATCAGCAGATCGAGGAAATCAACAATCTCGAGAGCGCCAAGCAGAAGTTCATTTCGCGCATGGAGATCATCGAGAAGCTGCAGCGTTCGCGGCCCGAGATCGTCCACGTGTTTGATGAGATCGTACGGACGCTGCCCGATGGTGTGTATCTCACCGGGGTGAAGCAGACGGACAAGAAATTGAAGTTCGAGGGTGTCGCCCAGTCCAGTACCCGTGTGTCCTCGTTCATGCGCAACATCGACGGCTCCGACTGGCTGCGCAACCCCGAGCTGGAAGTCGTCCAGACCGGCAGGGACGGCAAGACTCCGGGCTCCAGCTTCACTCTGTATGCCCAACAGGTATCCACCGCGGGCCAGGATGACGGTAACGGCGGGGGCAAAGGCAAGGGCCGGCCCGGCGCCAAGGTCATGGCCAGCCGAGGTGCGCAATGAATCTCGTTGAAGAGCTGCAGACACTCGATTGGCGCGATCCGGGTCGCTGGCCTCTGGCCGTGCGTGCCGGCGCCGTGGCGTTGTGTTTTGTCGTGTTGACCGCGGTTGCCACCTATGTCTTCGTCTACGACGACCAGGTGCCGGAGCTGCAGAAGCGCGAGGACACCGAGCAGCAGCTGCGCCAGGAATTCAAGACCAAGCACGCCAAGGCCGTGAACCTCGAGGTTTACAAGACGCAGCTGAAGGACATCGAGCGCTCATTCGGCGCGTTGCTGCGCCAGCTGCCCGGCAAGACCGAAGTGCCCAACCTGTTGGTCGACATCTCGCAGACCGGCCTGTCCGCGGGCCTGGAAGAGAAGCTGTTCCAGCCGCAGGCCGAGCAGAAGAAGGACTTCTACGCGGAGCTGCCCATCAAGATCACCCTCACCGGCAGCTACCACCAGTTCGGCGAGTTTGTGAGCGGCATTGCGGCGCTGCCGCGCATCGTTACGTTGCATGACATCGAAATCAAGTCGGCAAATAGGGATGCTTACGACCAGCTCACACTCGACATTACGGCAAAGACGTATCGTTACCTGGACGAGGAAGAAGTTCAGGCCAACGAATCGGCCGCACGGGCCAAGCGCAAGCCGGGTAGCTAACATGACACAACACTTCTCATGCGCTGCGCGCAGGGTTCAAGCCGGTCGAGGCGACCGGCTTCATGTAGCGGCGCGAAGCGCGCCGGTAAGAATGCGCGGTCTGGCCTGTTTGTTGCTCGCCGGCTTGGCAGTTGGCCTGTCCGCCTGCTCCAGCGCGGACGACGAGCTCACCCGCTTCATCGACGACACCCGCAAAGAGCCGGGTGGCCGCGTCGAGCCGATTCCGGAGGTCAAGCCCTACGAGACCTTCGTGTACGCAGCGACCAACATGCGCTCGCCCTTCATTCCGGGCGGCAATGGCGGCGGTGCGGGAGGCGCGGGCCTGCGTCCGGATTCCAAGCGCAACCGCGAGTTCCTCGAGCAGTTCTCGCTCGACACATTGAAGATGGTCGGCACTTTGAAGCTCGGCGGCCGCATGTTCGGCCTCGTGCAGACAAAGGACGGCCTGGTGCACCGCGTGTCCGACGGCAACTACATGGGCCAGGCGGACGGCAAGATCACGGATATCAGCGCGGCCAAGATCACTCTCACGGAAATCGTTCCGGATGGTCTCGGCGGCTACATGGAGCGCCCGGCGGCGCTCGGTCTCAACGAATAGGTTTTAAGCAGTTAGCCTCGGGCTGTGCGCCCCAGTTCTCTCAGGGAGCTTCCACGAATGAAACGTTCCAACCCGATGAGTCGGATCCTGGCCGCGGCCGCGTGGCTCATGATCGCAGGCGTTCTCGGGACTGTCCCGAGCCAGTCGGCCCGTGCGCAGGATGGCCCGAAACTCGAGGCCATTGATGTGCAGCCGCTGCCCGGCCAGCAGGTGCAGGTCACCATGCGCCTGTCGGGACCGGCTCCGCAGCCGCTTTCCTTTACCATCGACAACCCGGCCCGCATTTCATTCGACCTGCCCGGCACGACCCTGGCCCTGCCGTCGCGCCGCATCGACGTCCACACCTCCGGCGTGGATTCGATCCTGGCCGCCGAAACCAAGGATCGTACCCGCCTGGTGATGAACCTCGACAAGCTGGTGCCCTATGACACCCGCGTCGACGGAAACAACATCGTTGTCAGCCTGGGCGGTTCCAACAACGCCAGTGTCAGCACCGGGACGGCTGCGTCCGCCGTACGCAGCAGTGCCGCGATTGCCGCTGCCGGCGCCCGCGCCATCCGCAGCATCGATTTCCGCCGCAGTCAGGATGGCGCCGGTCGCATCCTGGTTCGCCTGACAGACCCGCACACCCATATCAACCTGCGCCAGGTCGGCAACCAGATCGTCGTCGACCTGGACGCCGATCTGCCCAAGAACCTCGCTCGCCGCTACGACTCGAGCGACTTCGGCACGCCCATCGGCTCGTTCGATGCATCGCGCGTCGGCACCGGCACCCGCATCGCCATTAACGCCTCGGGCGACTATGAGCAGTTGGCTTACCAGTCCGACGATCAGTATGTCGTCGAGATTCAGCCGGCCCGCAAGAAGGATGTGGCCCAGGACGACAAGCCGCAGTACACCGGCGAGCGCCTGACCCTGAACTTCCAGGAGATCGAGACTCGCGCCGTTCTGCAGTTGCTCGCCGATGCGAGCGGCCAGAACATCGTCGTCAGCGACTCGGTACAGGGCAACGTGACCCTGCGCCTGCAGAACGTTCCTTGGGACCAGGCTCTCGACATCGTTCTGCGCACCAAGGGCCTGGACAAGCGCAAGCAGGACAACGTCATCATCGTAGCTCCGCAGGAGGAGCTCGCTGCTCGCGAGAAGGCCGAGCTCGCCGCTCGCAAGGACATCCAGGAGCTGGCCCCGCTGCGCTCCGAGTACCTCCAGGTCAACTACGCGAAGGCCAAGGACATGGAAGGCCTGATCAAGTCGCAGGGCGGCAGCCTGCTGTCGGCCCGCGGCAGCGTGGCCGTCGATGATCGCACCAACACGTTGTTGTTGCAGGACACCGCGGACCGCCTCGCCGACATCCGCCGCCTCGTTGCCACTCTCGACATCCCGGTTCGCCAGGTGTTGATCGAGGCTCGCATCGTTGTTGTGAACGATGACTTCAAGCGCGACCTGGGTGCGCGTGTTGGTTACACGACGGCGCAGTCGAACGGCAGCGGCGTCTGGACGACCAGCGGTACTGCCCAGGCGACCGATTCTGTCATCGGCTCAGCGCTGAACAATCAGTCATCCACCGGCCAGAGTTTCCCCGTGCAGATTCCCACCGGCGCGACGGGCGCGCCGCAGCGTTACAACGTGAACCTGCCCGTGCCCTCACCGGCCGGCAGCTTCGCGCTAGGCATCCTCGGCTCCAACTACATTGTTGACCTCGAGCTGTCGGCCGCCCAGGCGGAAACCCGTGCCGAAGTCATCTCCTCGCCGCGCGTCATCACGGCGAACCAGAAGGAAGCGACCATCGAGCAGGGTACGGAAATCCCGTACCAGCAGTCGGCCTCGAGCGGTGCGACCACCATTTCGTTCAAGAAGGCGGTGCTGTCACTGAAGGTCACACCGCAGATCACGCCCGACAACCGGATCATTCTCGACCTCGACGTCAAGAAGGACACGATCGGCACGATTACCGTTGCCTCCGGCGGTGTGAACGTGCCGTCGATCGACACTCGCGAGATCGTGACCCAGGTGCTGGTGAACGACGGCCAGACCGTCGTGCTCGGCGGCATCCTGGAGACCGAGCATCGCGACGATCAGACCAAGGTTCCGCTGCTGGGCGATATCCCGGTGTTGGGCGCGCTCTTCAAAGAGCAGTCCAAGACCAATAACAAGGATGAGCTGCTGATCTTCGTGACACCGAAGATCGTGCGTGAGGGCGTCAACGTTTACTGATAACGGACACCTGCTGCCAGTCAGACGTTCACGGCCGCCTTCGGGCGGCCGTTTCGTTTTAGGTATGCTGCGTCCTGCATGCTCGCCAAATCCAACCTATTCCTCGTCGGACCCATGGGATCCGGCAAAAGCGCTGTGGGCAAACAGCTTTCCCGGCTGCTGCGCCGTCCCTTTTACGACAGCGACCTCGAGATCGAGCGCCGCACCGGCGTAGACATTCCCTATATCTTCGAGAAAGAGGGCGAAGCCGGCTTCCGGCAGCGCGAGAACGAAACCCTCGAGATCCTGACGGGCATGGAGCAGATCGTCATGGCCACCGGCGGTGGCGCGGTGCTGCTGCCCGAAAACCGCCGCATCCTGGCCGAGCGGGGCCGTGTCGTTTACCTGAAAACATCGGTGGCGCAGCAGGTTGAGCGGGTGCGGCAGGGCCGGGCGCGGCCGCTGCTCAGCAACGTCGATCCGGCAGTCAAACTGCAGGCGCTCATGGAAATCCGCGCGCCCCTGTACGCCGAAATCGCCGATTTCACCGTCGTCACCGATAACCGCCGGGTCCGAAATGTGGCAGAAGACATCCTTAGGGAACTCGACGCTACGGAAATGGGCCGCTAGGCTCACAGGGTGAATACGCTCAAAGTCGAACTCGGGGATCGGAGCTATCCGATCCTCATAGGGGAAGGGCTGCTTCGTCAGCCGGATCTCATCCGTCAGCATGTACCTGCGCGGGACATCCTCGTCGTCAGCAATACCACCGTTGCGCCGCTCTATATGGCTTCGCTGGTCTCAGGGCTCAGCGGTGGCCGCGTGGTTGAAGCCATCCTCCCTGATGGCGAGTCGCACAAGACTCTGGCCACTGTGGGCCGAATTCTCGATGTGCTCGTCGCGAACCGATTCGGGCGCGACTGCACTGTGGTCGCGCTGGGTGGTGGGGTTGTCGGTGACATGGCTGGGTTTGCTGCGGCCTGCTATCAACGCGGGGTTGCGTACGTCCAAGTGCCCACAACACTGCTCGCCCAGGTCGATTCGTCCGTGGGCGGCAAAACCGGTGTGAATCACCCCGGTGGCAAGAACCTGATCGGTGCTTTCCACCAACCGGCCGCGGTGATCGCGGATGCGTCCACTTTAGCTACGTTGCCCGCTCGCGAGCTTCGGGCTGGGATCGCTGAGGTGATCAAGTACGGCTTGCTGGGGGATGCCGCGTTCTTCGATTGGCTCGAAGAACATATGGACGAGCTCTTGGCCGCCAACCCTGCGGCACTGTCGCATGTCATCAAACGGTCATGTCAGATCAAGGCGGAAATCGTGGGCCGCGACGAGCGGGAGCAGGGCGACCGCGCCCTTCTCAACCTCGGCCACACGTTTGGGCACGCCGTCGAATCAGCTACGCACTACACGCGCTGGCTCCACGGTGAAGCCGTGGGTGCTGGTCTTTTGATGGCGGCCGCGATGTCCCAGGAGTGTGGGATGGTGGATGCCGCTCAAGTGGAACGGGTGCGGGTGTTGCTCGAGCGGGCCGGCTTGCCTGTGCACATCGATGGCGTAACACCCGAAGTTGCTCTGGAGCACATGCGGATCGACAAGAAGGCCCTCGGCGGCCGAATGCGTTTGATCCTGCTCCGCCGGATCGGCGACTCGTTCGTCACCGCCGACTATCCGGAGCAAGCTCTGCAGCGGACGTTGAGTAGTTACTTCGGATGATCTCGTGAGCAAGAGACTTCGTCCGCCATCCTCCGGCGCCCCGGCGCGTGGTGACCCGGATCGCTCGCAACTCGGCCGCCATGCACCCGACGGCACCAACCCGGAGCCCGCCGCGTCCGGCCTTGATGTCCCGGCGCCTGACGCCCCCGGCCGGTCGCCCGTTGATAGTCGCGTTACCCTGGAACCCGCCGCGGCATTCGGTTTATCCCTGGATCCCAACGCGCCGGTTCCCGACACCTACGTCCTGGCTCCGTACGCGGCCCACGATGCAACCTCTCGCGGCCGCCGCTACGCCGAACCCAGACCTCCCTTCCGCACCGAATACCAACGCGACCGCGACCGCATCATCCACTCCAACGCCTTCCGTCGCCTGATCTACAAAACCCAGGTGTTCGTAAACCACGAAGGCGACCTGTACCGCACCCGCATCACACACTCCCTCGAGGTCGCCCAAATCGCTCGCTCCGCCGCTGTGGCGCTGCGCCTCAACGAGTATCTGACGGAAGCGATAGCCCTCGCACACGATCTCGGCCATACCCCTTTCGGTCATGCCGGCCAGGACGCGTTGAACGAATGCATGCGCCCCTACGGCGGCTTCGAACACAACCTCCAGTCCCTACGCGTCGTCGACGAGCTCGAAGAGCGTTACGCCGAATTCCCGGGCCTGAACCTGACGTTCGAATGCCGCGAAGGCATCCTCAAACATTGCTCGGTCCGCAATGCTAGCGATCTCGGTGAGCTCGGCGAACGATTCCTGCAGCGCCGCCAACCCGGCCTCGAAGCCCAGATCGCCAACCTGGCCGATGAAATTGCATACAACAACCACGACGTCGACGACGGCATCCGCGCCGGCATGATCGAAATCCGCGAGCTGATGGACGTGCGCCTGTTCCGTCGCCAGTACGACATCGTAGTGGCCAAATACCCTGATCTAGGCGAGCGCCGCCTGGTCCACGAGACCATCCGCCGGATGATCAACTACATCCTCACCGACCTGATCACCACCACCCAATCCAACATCGACGGCGCCCAGCCGCAGTCGATCGACGATGTACGCCTGCAACCCAAACCCCTCGCAGCCTTGAGCGAAACCGGTCGCGAGGAACACACCGAGTTGATGATGTTCCTGCGCGATCGCCTCTACCGTCACTACAAGGTGGTGCGCATGACCACGAAAGCACGCCGCGTCCTCCTCGAGTTGTTTGAAGCTTTCTTTAATGACACCAACTTGCTACCAACTGAATACCGCACGCTCGCAACCGTCGCAGAAAAATCCCGTGGGTTGAACGGCCGCGCCCGCGCTGTTGCCGACTACATCGCCGGGATGACCGATCGATTCGCAATCATTGAACATCGGCGGCTTCTGGATCCCGCAGAGCGCACCTGACCCCCCCTTTTGAGGGGGTGTTACTGCCAAGACCAAGGTCCGTTCCCGAGTCTATTCGTGCACTGCTCGTCACAGAAAAACAACCTTTCCATTCAATAAGTTAAATCCCTCTCTGGGACTTTCGCCCACTGCCCCGACAAAGAGTCAACGCGTCGCCGCAATTGTTTGACGGCTGTCACAATTGGCTGATACTTTGCCTTACATAAGACAAGACCGTGTCGGTGCTTACCGACGGTTTCCGGGAGGTTGGGTGGAATCTGGGCGGCGGCGATCGGCTGGCAGACACTCTGCGGCGCGCAGCACAATCGTACGATGTTGCAGCGCGGCAGAGCTGCAATGAAGATGAACAAGACGAGCGAAGAGAAGGAAGCAGTGCTCGGCATTTTTGCCGCGCTCGTCCGTCCATTGATGCGGCTTGCTTTTGAATACGGGATCACTGCCGGAGAAATCTCCGGAGTTATCCGGCGGGTCTACATCAAGGCGCTGGAGGATCGGCTCACGGAGCAGCAGCGACCAACATCCGACGCCAGGTTGGCAGCGGTCGCAGGTTTAACCCGCTCGGATGTTGCTGCGCTGCGCGAGGCCCAGCGCGCAGGCGCCGCTCTTAGCAATCGCGCGTACGCCAGCCTCGACCAAATCGGCTCCGTTTTGAATGTCTGGAGTACCCATCCCAATTTCTCGGGCGCCTACGGTCTGACTTTGGACCTGGATGTTCAAACCTCCGAGGGTTCGGCGCGACGAAGCTTTCCTGAACTGACTGCTATCGCCTGCCCTACGGTTGATGCTGACACACTGTTGATGCAGCTCATCGCTGCCGGGTCCATCGAGATTGTTGATGGCCAAACAGTCAGATGTGTATCGAGAGCCTACGTACCTAAAGGTTCCGATGTAACTCGCATTGAGCGCACAGGAAGATTCCTCGGAGTCGCCGCGGGGAACTTTGTTCACAACTTGCTGCGTAATGAAGGCGATCCTGTTTACTTCGAGCGTCTCGTTGTTTCCGATGAAGTCCTGAGTGATTCCTCGCGTGACTCATTTCTTAAAGTCACGGCCGAGAGGGCTCAGGAGTTATTGTTTGAGATGGATACGTTTCTGACGCATCTGCCTCCGACCGCCGCAAACGCCGCAGGAAAGAAGTATGGCGTCGGAATTTATTTTTTTGAGGAGCCATCGGTCAATGGTCCGATAGCTCGATCGGTCAATACCGACAGTAGTAGCGGTGAAAAACGACCGATGGTTGCAGAAGAAATAGACGTGCTGGCGCCGAAACGCCGCACGGAATAAATAGCAGATTTGTTCGGGAGTTGGTCTAGATGAAGAGCGGATTTTCAATAACCTTGGCGTTGGCCGTCGTTTCGGCTGCGACTTCTGCAGCTGCATCCGTAAACGGTGGAGGCTCATACGCGAAGGTCAGCGCTGATCAACCAGCGTTGGTCGTAGTCGGTCCCGTCGAAGCTTACGATGCGAAACATCTGACAGCGCGGGTCCTCAAGCAGACAGTGTTGCTGCAGCATGCAATGGACCTAGTTGTGGGCGACTCCGTCTCTGTTGTCGGCACAATGAACGCCAGTGGTGCCATCGTGGCATCAATTATCAAGGATGAGGGTGCCTACGTTCCTGGAGCAAGCTCTATCTACTTGGCTGGAAAGATTGAGAAGGTCAACGCCGCTGTAGGTACGGTCGTGGTGAATGGTGTGACGGTGGATTACACACCGCTTCTGGCCAACGAACTGTCGACGTTTAAGTTGGGATCTGGGTTTACAGTTTCGGGTATCCAGCCGGCACTCGGAGGAGTCGTTGTCGCAGCGAGCGTCAACGGCGGCGGTGGGATGTCAGCCGCCAGTGTGAACGGTGGTGGCGCAAAGCCGGCCAGTGTGAACGGTGGCGGAATGTCTGCTGCCAGCGTGAATGGCGGCGGTGGAATGTCGGCCGCCAGTGTGAACGGTGGTGGTGCTAAGGCAGCCAGCGTCAACGGCGGCGGAATGTCTGCTGCCAGCGTGAATGGCGGCGGTGGAATGTCGGCCGCCAGTGTGAACGGTGGTGGTGCTAAGGCAGCCAGCGTCAACGGCGGCGGAATGTCTGCTGCCAGCGTGAATGGCGGTGGTGGGATGTCAGCTGCCAGTGTGAACGGCGGTGGCGCAAAGCCGGCCAGTGTGAACGGTGGCGGAATGTCGGCCGCCAGTGTGAACGGTGGTGGTGCTAAGGCAGCCAGCGTCAACGGTGGCGGAATGTCCGCTGCCAGCGTGAATGGCGGCGGTGGAATGTCGGCCGCCAGTGTGAACGGTGGTGGTGCTAAGGCAGCCAGCGTCAACGGCGGCGGAATGTCTGCTGCC
>Ga0268266_10006303_pt1 | contig 10869 bp, 5 predicted proteins | sample KBSS13metaG_FD_190356 | JGI IMG/M metagenome (GOLD analysis project Ga0268266, IMG submission 190356) | Switchgrass rhizosphere microbial communities from Kellogg Biological Station, Michigan, USA - KBS S1-3 metaG (SPAdes) (version 2) | ecosystem: Host-associated > Plants > Roots > Rhizosphere >... | reverse complement strand
CGCCAGCCCGAATGCGCCGAAGCTGTGGCCGCCAGGACCCTTGAACGTGATGCGATAGCGGTGGCTGCCCACCGCAACGTTGGTCACGTGCACTCCGGTTCCGTCGATCGACACGAACCGATCGATGTGATCCTTGAGCGTCGTCTTGAACAGCTCCTTCACGCCGCGGAGATCGCCGAGCCCTTCCTCACCGACGTTGGCGACGAAGGTAATCGAGCCCGGCGTCTTCACGTTCGCCTTTTTCATCTCGCGGACGATGGCGACCATCACGGCGAGGCCGCGGCAATCGTCGCCGATTCCGGGTCCCTTGAGGATGCTGCCTTCCCGCTTTACCTTGACGTCGGTCCCTTCGGGAAACACGGTGTCGAGATGCGCAGCGAGCACGAGGTGCGGATGCGCCGCGGCACCCGGGTAGTCGCCGAGGACGTTGCCAACCTTGTCGACGCGAACATTCTGCAGACCAAGCTGCGTGAACACGCGCTTCAATTCCTGGCCGCGCACCTCTTCCTTGAATTCGGGCGCCGGAATCTCGCAGAACCGGATCTGATCGGCGATGGTCTGCGCCTCGGTCGCCTTGACACCGTCGATGGCGCTCTTCACCGCCGGATCCTTGAGCAGGTCGGCGGGGGTCGCCGCCCCGCTTTGCGCCTGAACCACACCGACCGCCAGCGCCAGCGCCAGCCCGCCCCCGACCACGGATCGCAGCACGTCAACCTCCAGACAGAAAAAAACCAGAAAGCCTCGCGAAATGGTAGCGCAGAGCGAAGGCGGACGCGACAATCCAAATCCCCGGATTCGCGTCGAGTTCATTACCGGACGTAAAACTTTTGTGGTCAAAACCGAAACGAACGCGCATATTCTTCCCGGGATAGAGACATCTCAGTTGCTTTTATTAACAGGAGGATACCTGTGACACGCACGTTGTTTCGAGTGCTTACGGCACTGGCGATCGTTTCCGCACTCGGCATCGCGCCGGCGTTCGCGCAAACGGGCCAGACCTTCGGCGAACTCGTTGGAAAAATCACCGACGATCAGGGCGGCGTCCTGCCTGGCGTCACCGTCACGTTGACGGGACCGAACGTCATGGGCTCGCCGACCGCGGTCAGCGGCACCAACGGCATGTACCGTTTCCCGGCCGTGAACACCGGCACCTACACGCTGAAGTTCGACATCGCCGGCTTCGCACCGCTCGTGCGGACGGGCATCGTCGTGCCGGTGCGCCAGACGATTACGGTCGACGCGCAGATGAAGCTCGCGTCACTCCAGGAAACGGTGACGGTGAGCGGTTCGTCGCCGACCGTCGACGTCGAGAACACCAAGGTCGGCGCCCGCCTGTCGCAGGAAATCCTGACCAACGTGCCGACCTCGCGCACCATCTTCGGCTCCACGACGGTGCTCCCGGGCATGACGATGGGACGGCAGGATCCGGGTGGGCTGAACGCGGCGACGTCCACCGGCATGGTGGCGCACGGCGCGAGCAACTACAACCTGAACTACTACGGCGTGACCGCGGACACCCCGCAGAACTACGGCTCGATGTACTACATGGACTTCGGATCGGCCGAAGAAGTGTCGGTCGACACCGCGGCGATGGGCGCCGAAGTCGGCGGCGGCGGCGGCGCGAACATCAACGTGATCCCGAAGAGCGGCGGCAACACGCCCAAGGGCGAAGCGATCTACAGCATCACGGGCAAGGGATACTGGAACGGTTTCACGGGCAACAACATCACCGACGATCTGCGCGCGCAGGGAATCACCGATCCAACGCTGAACAAGCTCTCGGACTTCAACGCCAGCGCGGGCGGCCCGTTCATCAAGGATCGCTTCTGGTGGTTCGGATCGTTCCGGAACTACTCGACGGTCGAAGTGACGCCGTCTTATACGACCGTGAACTCCGACGGCAGCCTGACGAACCCGTTCAACTCGAACCTGCGCAACTACACGACCAGCGGCAAGTATCAGCTGAACAAGAACAACCAGTTGTCGGCGTTCTGGACGTACAACCGGAAATTCCAGCCAAACCGCAACGCGGGCACGACGCAGCCGCTGCCCATCAACACGCTGCACCAGGAATCGCCGAAGAACCTGATCAACGCGAACTGGACATCGGTGATGGGACAGAACACGTTCCTGGAAGTGTCGTCGACCTACTTCCACATGCACTGGCCGAGCACCTGGTCGGACGAATTCAACGCGCTGCCGGCGGCCCAGCAGTTCCCGTCCACGTTGAACGTGACCAGCGGCATCTACATCGACGGTCCTGAACCGACCGGCGAGCGTTTCCGCGACGCCTACCGCCACCAGACGAACATCGGTGTCACCCGCTACATCGACGGCTTCCTCGGCGCGAGCCACCAGCTCAAGACCGGCTTCGAGAACTGGTGGACGCCGACGGGCACCGACGGATTCGTGATCCAGGACGACTCGCGCATTCGCTACACGCAGGCCGCGGGCGGCGTGTGCACGAATACCAACCGCAGCGGCTGCGTGCCCTCCGAGGTCTTCCTCTACAACACGCCGCTCACGCAGGAAACGAAGATGCGGAACTTCGCCGGCTTCGTACAGGATCGCGCCAGCTATCAGCGCGTGACGTTGAACCTCGGCCTGCGGTGGTCGTACTACGACGGCTCGATTCCGGCGCAATCGGGCGGCGGCGGCAAGTGGTTCCCCGTGACCAACTACCCCGAAATCGATCCGGGCTACAGCTGGAACACGCTCGCGCCGCGCACGGGCATCGTCGTGAAGCTGACCGAAGACGGGAAGAACGTCGCGAAGGCGAGCTACAGCCGCTACTTCGAGTCGATGTACACCTCCGAGTACGCGACGATCAATCCCAACTCGATTCAGACCAGCGGCATCCAGACCTGGTCGTTCCTCGGCGATCTGAACGGCAACGGCAAGGCCGATCGGAACGAGCTCGGCACGCTGAAGAGCCAGTTCGTGGCCAAGTCCAACCAGATCGATCCGAACCTGAAGGATCCCAAGAACGACGAGATCATGTTCGCCTTCCAGCGCGAGCTGGCCAGCAACTGGTCGCTGAACGTCGACTGGATCCAGCGCTGGTTCCGCGACGCGACGACGGACCAGAACTGCTACGGGCTGCCGTGCAACACGGTGGCGACCACCGCCTACGCTCCGGGGCGGAGCGTGGTCGACTCCGGTCCAGACAGCATCAGGGGCACTTCCGACGATCGCACGCTGACCGTCTACGATGTGCTGCCGCAGTACGTCGGCAAGGACACGTTCTTCCACACCAACTGCGGCAACAACGTGTCGATCGACTGCGTGCAGCGCTACAAGGCGCTCGAGATCGCCGTCGGCAAGCGGATGTCCAACCGATGGCAGCTCCAGGGTTCGTACGTGTGGTCGCGGCTCGACGGCGCGCAGCAGGGGATCAATACGAACAGCACGACCACACGGAACGTCTACGACTACACCAACCCGAACAACACGGTCGATCTGGGCGCCGGCCCGGCACAGGGCCGCGGCGCGAACGATCAGCCGAGCGCATTCAAGCTGCTCGGCAGCTACCAGGCGCGCTGGGGCATCAACATCGGCGCGAACTACCAGGCCCTCAGCGGACTGCCCATCGATCGGACGTTGACCGTCTCGACGCTGACGCAGGGCTCGAGGAACGTGCCGGCGGATCCGCGCGGCACCTACCGGGCGAGCACGCTCAGCCTGCTGTCGCTGCGCGGCGACAAGGCGTTCCGCATTGGCGGCACGGCGCGGGCCTCCGTCATCGTGGAACTGCACAACGCCCTGAACTCCAGCGCGGGTCAGAACAGCTATGGCGCGCTGACCCAGAGCTACGCGAGCCAGGCCGCATTCGACGCGGCGCGGCTCTCGACGTCGTACTTCGGCCGCACGCAGGAAATCGTGGCACCCCGCGTGATGAAGCTCGGATTCAAGTTCGACTTCTAGAACAGAGGCCCAGGGCTAGGGGTTAGGGGCTAGGGTCTAGTAAGACAGAGCGTCTTTGAAGGCCGTCCTCTGGAAACAGGGGGCGGCCTTTTTTGTTAGACTCGCGCCGCTGATGGGCCAGAGGCGGCTCTTCGTTCTCCTCTACGCAGCGTCCGGAGCGGCAGCGCTCGTCTACGAGGTCACGTGGACACGGATGCTGACCCTCCAGCTCGGTCACACCGTGGCTGCGGCGAGCACCGTGCTCGCGGCGTTCATGGGTGGGCTCGCGCTCGGCGCATGGATTGCCGGACAACGGCGGTTCACCACGCTTCGGACCTACGCGCTCCTCGAAATCACGGTTGCCGTCGCCGCGCTGGCATTGCCGATCGCACTCAGCGCTTCGGCTCCCGCTCTCGCGTGGGCGTACGCGGACGGAGGCGCACCGGCGCGGTTCGCGTTGGTGCGTGTCGCGATCAGCCTCGCGTTGCTTGTCGTGCCGGCGGCCGCCATGGGCGCGACGTTTCCAATCGCCGCAGATTGGTACGCGCGCAGCGCACCCGACGCGGGCGCGCTCTATGCGGTCAATACGGCGGGCGCCGCCGCCGGCGCGATCGCCGCCGGTTTTTTTCTGATCCCGGCGGTGGGACTTCGCGCCACGACCGGCGTCGGCGTTCTCCTGAACCTGATCGCTGCCGCCGGCGCCTGGTGGCTGGCGTCACAATCACGATCGGAAGAAACCGCAGAGAGCGCAAAGACCGCAGAGACTGATCTTTCCAAACAGAAGAAACCCAAGCCTGGCTCTGAGGCGTCTTTGCGGACTCCACGGTCTCAGAGGTTTCTTCCGATCGTGTCTCCGGGATCTCCTGTGCTCGCCTGCGCGGCGGTGGGGCTCTCCGGCTTTGTCGCGCTGATCTATGAAGTCGCCTGGACGCGGCTGCTCGCGCTCGTGATCGGACCCACCACCTACGCGTTCGCGACGATGGCGGCGGCGTTCATCAGCGGGCTGGCGATTGGATCGGCCGTCGGAACCGCGGTGGCACGCCGGGTTCATGAGCCGGCCGTGTGGCTGTCGGCGATGCTGGTCACGTCGGCGATCGCGGCGAGCGGCGCGGCATGGATGACGGCGACGCGCATGCCCCTGATCGTCGCCGGCCAGGTGGCCGACCCGGGCGCCGCGTTCTCGCAAGTCGTCGTGACCCAGGCGTTCGGCACGGCCCTCCTGCTGCTGCCGATGACGCTCGCGCTCGGCGCGACGTTTCCGCTCGCGCTCGCCGTTGCGGGCGGCGCGCCGTCGGGCATCGCCCGCGATGCGTCGCGCGTCTACACGGCGAATACGATCGGGGCGATCGCGGGTGCGCTCGCCGGAGGGTTCGCGCTCGTGCCGGCGCTGGGCCTCCGCCTGACGTTTCAAACGGCCGGAGTCGTCGGTGCGCTCGGGGGCGCGGCGTGTCTGGCGGCAGCGTTTCGTGCGCGAGCCACCACGACCAAAACACCGGGCGACGATCAACGGTCCGCGGCCAGGAACAAGCGGCCGGCGGCCAACGGCCCGCGAGGAGCTGCCGGCGAGCCACAAACGCCCGCGATCGTTTTGCCTGCTGCCGTCGGCCTCATCTCGCTGGCGATCATCCTGCTGCTGCCGCGCTGGGATCAGGAACTTCTCGCGAGCGGCGCCTACAAGTACGCCCCGTATCTCGGAACCGAGAACGTCGAAACGGTGTTGCGTGCCGGGACGCTCGAGTACTACAAGGAAGGCGCCGCGGCCACGGTCAGTGTGAGGCTGCTGACCGGCACCACCTCACTGGCGATCGATGGAAAGGTGGACGCGTCGAACGCGGGCGACATGCTCACGCAGCGCATGCTCGGGCTGCTCCCCGTGCTCATCCACGGCAAGGCGCGGGACGTGTGCATCATCGGGCTCGGAAGCGGGGTCACGCTGGCCTCGGCGTTGTCGTCGGGCTCGATCGAACATGCCGACCTCGTCGAAATCTCACCCGAGGTGGTGGAGGCATCACACTTCTTCGACCGTGAAAACGCAGGAGCGCTCGCCAATCCCGCGGTGCGCCTCATCGTGGGCGACGGGCGATCGCACCTGCTGCTGACCCCGCGGCGCTACGACGTCATCGTGTCGGAGCCCTCGAATCCGTGGATGGCAGGCGTCGCGTCACTGTTCACGAAGGAATTCTTCGAGGCGGCACGGGAACGGCTGAAACCCGAAGGTCTGCTCTGCCAATGGGCGCACACCTACGACATCGGCGCGGAGGATCTTCGATCGATCGTCGCCACCTTCGCGTCCGTGTTTCCGCAAGGCACGCTCTGGATGGTCGGCGGAGGAGACCTGCTGTTGATCGGCGCCCGCGATGGGGACATCGGCCCGCGGCTGCACGCCATCGACCGTGCGAGCCTCGCGGGAACGGTTGCGTCGACCCTGGTGGACGTCGGAATCACGAAAGGCACGGCCCCGTTCGCCCTGCTGTCGCAATATGCGGGCGGCCCGGCCGAGCTGAAACGGTACGGCGGCGGCGCGCTGATTCAAACCGACGACCGAACTCAGCTGGAATACTCGGCGCCGCGAGGGATCTACGGCCGCAGCCGCGAAGACAACGCGGCCGCGATCCGAGCACTCGGCGCAGTTCAGCCGCCCGCCGTGCGCGACGCCTTCGCTCGAGCGACCGATGCCGACTGGACGTCGCGCGGGCAAATGGACCTGAAGTCGCAGGCGTTCGCGTCCGCCTACGACGCGTTTGGGCGTGCCGTCGCGCTCAACAGCCGGAACGCGGCAGCACTGTCAGGCCTCTCGGACGCAGCCGGAGGCGCCGGCCGGCTCGACGAAGAACGTCAGCGGCTGCGCGAAATTGCAGGTCGGGAGCCGGGCAACGCCTTTGTCTTGATCGAGCTGTCGCGCCTCCTCGCGGTCACCGGCGACGTGCCGGGCGCCCTCAACGCGGCATCGGAGGCCCTGCGTGCGGCGCCTGCCGAACCACGGGCTGCCGAGCAGCTGGCATCGGTGCTCGCTGACGCAGGCGATGGCGACCGCCTCGCACCGCTCGCGGACGAGATGATCGCGCGGTTCCCCGACCTGCTGGAGGCTCACTACTACCAGGCGACGGCGCAGTTCCTCCGAGGTCAACCCCGGGATGCCGTGGCTTCGGCCCGGAAAGTCGTGGCCGCACGTCCGGACCACGCGCGAGCGCAAAGCCTTCTCGGCACCGCGTGCGCGGCCGTCGGCGAGCGCGAGTGTGCGCTTGCGGCATTCGGAGCGGCCATTCGCGACAATCCCCGCGACCCGTCGGGCTATCTGAACGCCGGCATGCTTACGCTGCAGACAGGAAACACGGCGGCGGCCATCGACTACTTCGCCAGTGCGCTCACCATCGATCCCTCGTCGAAGCAGGCTCGGGACGGTCTCGCGCAAGCACGTTCTCCAAAGTTCTGAAGCGAAATTCAATCGCGCCGATATTCTGAATGAGGATCCGCGTGTGCCTGCGTCACGCGACGACGCTCGACAAGGCGGCATTCGAATTGCTTCCGTCTATAAGTGGGGGCGTCGTCAATGAGTCTCGTTCGTCTTCTGGGTTTCACCACACTGGGCTGCGGATGTGTCGTCGGCAGGTATCGCGAGGTCGCCACGAGTCGCGAAGTCACATACGTGGAAGAAAAAGGCGCTTCCTGCGGCAGCCATGGTCACCGGCGCAATCACACGATTGCCGCCGAACGTCTTTCGGTCGCGATGCCGGTCGGCGTGTCGAGCCTGGTGAGCAAGGCGTCATAAGGTCGCGGTGTGACCTTCAGGTCACAGCCCTGTAGCCTGCGCGCTTCACTTTTGCCGGTTCCCCACTAACGTACTTGCCAGCCCGCGCCGACATTACGGCGTGTCAGTCATTCTCAAGCCGCACCGGATTCTCAAAATCGGGCCGGGTGAAAGCCGCTTTTACCTCGCGGATTGCCTCGACGTCTTCAAACAGCTCGAGCCGCACAGCGTCGACGTCATCGTCACGTCACCGCCCTACAACATCGGCATCCAATACAGCCGGTACCAGGACGCCCTGACTGCCGCCGAATACCTCGCGTGGACCGACGCCTGGATTGCGGCCGCCACGCGGGTGCTGAGACCGGACGGGTCGCTGTTCCTCAACGTCGGGGCGAAGCCGAGCGATCCGTGGACCGCGCTGGACGTCGTGCAGGCGACGCGCGCGCACCTGAAGCTTCAAAACATTATTCACTGGATCAAATCGATCGCGATCGACCGCTCCTCGGCCGGCGCCGCCGCCGGGCTCGAGCGCGATCTGGCCGTCGGTCACTACAAGCCAATCAACAGCGACCGCTTCCTGAACGACTGCCACGAATTCATCTTTCACCTGACGCCGCACGGGGCGACGCATCTCGATCGCCTGGCGCTCGGGGTGCCGTATCAGGACCAGTCGAACATCGCTCGCTGGCGCAGTGCGTCTGGGGGTTTGCGCTGCCGCGGCAACACGTGGTTCATTCCGTACGAGACGATCCAGCAGCGCGACCGCGACCGTCCGCATCCCGCGACGTTTCCAACACGCCTGCCCGAGCAGTGCCTGCGGCTCCACGGCCTGGACCGCATCTCGGTGGTGATGGATCCGTTTACCGGACTCGGAAGCACGGCTGTCGCCTGCGCGCGGCTCGGCCTGGGATTTATCGGATCAGATCTCGACGAGACCTACCTGAACGCCGCGATCGAGCGAGTTCAAGACGCCGGGAAGCCGAAGATGGCGAAGGCGGCGCTCAGGGCAGGACGGGCTGGACAGGCGGGAACGGCAGGAGAGGTCAAGCGCGCGGGAAAAGCCGGATAGATCCTGCCTATCCTGCCCTTCCCGCCTGCCTTCTTTAGCGCCTTATTTCTTCGTGGACGAAACGGGCTTCGGTGGCGGCTTGAGCACGTACTCCTTGCGGAACCACGGCTGCGCGCCCTTGCGGCTGATCTTCACTTCCACCTGCCGCCGCCGTTTGGTGGCGTCGGGATTCTTCGAGTAGTACCCCAGCACGTAGTAGTCGCTCGTCTCGGCGTCGATCCGTTTCAGCGCCTTGCTGAAATCGTTCTGGTTGACGACCGCGATGCCGCCGGTCTCCTCGGCGATCACGCGAAGACTGTCCTGCGACTTCCGCACGTACTCCGACCACTGCTGCGGGTCGACCTGCTCATCGATGTCGCCCATGCCGACAAGACCGCGCGGGTCGATCGTATACATCGTGACGTTGGAACGGTTCGCCTGACGCGTCAGCTCGCCGAGCTCTCGCGCCAGATCGGCATCCGCGAACGTCTCGCTCTGTTTCTGCTGCTGCGCGAACGGGTCGGTCTGCGAGCTGCCGTCGCCGTTGGCCGCATTCGCCTGATTCTGGTTCCGCGCGAATTCGTTCTGCGCGAACGGCGAGTTGGGATCCATCAGGCCGAGGCGCGCATCCTGGAACGGATTGAAGTCGTACCCGTCGCTGACGTAGATGAGCGCCTTGCGGCGGTTGTGGACCGAGTCGAGGTTGTTCAGCAGATCGTTGACCGTCGAGAACGCGACGTGAGCGCGGTACCGGACTTCGCTCGGGCCTTCAGCGCCCGACGGTCCCTGGATGATGTCGGACGGTTTCAGTTCGTTGCCCGCCATCTTCTTGATCGCTTCGTCCAAACGCGTCTTGTCGTACGTCATGTCCACGGCAATCGACGAAGGACCGCTCGACACGATGCCGAACATGTCGCCGTCGTGCACGAGCTCTTTCGAGATGCGCTTGAAGAGATCGCGCACCCGGCCCGTGTTGTGGAACTGCAGGTGGAGATCGTCGACGAAGAACAGGAAGATGCGGCCCGACACGTCAGTCCGTGGACGGCTGGGCGGCAGCACGATTCCCTCGGGCGGCGGAGGCGGCGGCGGCGCGAGAACGTTGGTGACGCGGCCACCAGTGACGACCGTCATCGAGGTGATGTCCTGCTTCACGCCGTCTTCGTAGATTTCGAATTCTTCCTTCTTCAGATCGGGAATGAAGTTGCCTTTCTCGTCGCGAACGATGATGTCGTTGGTGACGAGATCGACTTGAACCTTGAACGTCGGCTTCTCCTGCGTCGTCGCCGAATTCGGCGTGGCGGGCGCCTGACTCGGCGTTTGCGCAGCCAGCCCGGCGCTCAGGACCACGAGCGTTGCAGTGGACCAGAAACCGTTCAATTTCAAACTCATAAGGCCGAATTATACATCCTGGAGCGCCCGCCGGGCGGTCCGTGTCACAACCGTTGTCGCCGCGATCGTCGCGACCAGGCCAGCCAGCAGGACCGCGTAATAAGACGCGTTTTTCGGCACTTCAGCCTTGCCGGCCAACACCAGAGCCTCGCCGGTGACCTTGCCCGCATACGCGTACACAAAGGCGCCCGGGACGGTCCCGAGCGAGGCGAAGACGAAGTCCCAGACCGAGATCGTCGTCAATCCCAGCGCGTAGTTCAGAAAGTTGAACGGGACGACCGGCGACAACCGCAGGAGCAGCACGATGCGCCGCCCGCGTGCGCTGACCGCGCGTTCGATCGCCTGGAACCTCGGCATCGAATCGAGGCGCCGGGCGACGAGACGCCGAGCCGCGTGCCGGCCGATCAAGAACGCGCCGGTCGAGCCAAGCGTCGCGCCGATGAGCGCGTAGATCATCCCGGGAACCAGTCCGAAGACTGCTCCCGCGGCGATCGTCAACAGCGATGCCGGGATCAGCGCGATGACGGCGAACGTGTAGACGAGGATGAACGCGACCGGCGCCGCGGGTCCGGCGCCCTGGATGTGTCCGACAACTCTGAGCAGCGCGGGCGCAAGCGATCGCCCGGCCCACCAGAGCAGCAGTACGACGGCCCCGATCGCCGCGGTGACGCGGACGCGCTGCGCCGACAGGGCCGCGATGCCTCAGTCTCCTATGGGATCCGAGCCTGGTGTGACTGGAGCTGCGGCCGCGGCGCGATCGCGTCCGCCGGAACGCCGGCGG
>Ga0268266_10006301_pt1 | contig 10872 bp, 7 predicted proteins | sample KBSS13metaG_FD_190356 | JGI IMG/M metagenome (GOLD analysis project Ga0268266, IMG submission 190356) | Switchgrass rhizosphere microbial communities from Kellogg Biological Station, Michigan, USA - KBS S1-3 metaG (SPAdes) (version 2) | ecosystem: Host-associated > Plants > Roots > Rhizosphere >... | reverse complement strand
GGAAGTATAGAGCCGCGCACGTGGGTGATCACGGGAAGCTCGACTGGCTTTGGCCGGCTGCTGGCCGAAGAGGTTTTGAAGACCGGCGATCATGTGGTTGCTACTGCGCGGAAGTTGGAACAAGTCTCCGATCTGGAGCAGAAGTATCCGGGCCAAGCGCTGGCGCTTGAGCTGGATGTGAGGAAGCAGGATCAGGTTGATTCCGCGGTGGAAAAGACACTCGAGAGCTTCGGGCGAGTGGATGTTCTGGTCAACAATGCGGGATATGGCGTAACGGGCGCTATCGAAGAGGTTTCGGACGCAGAGCTGGAGCCGATGTATGCAACCAATGTCTTTGGCCTGCTGCGTGTGACTCGCGCCTTTCTTCCTCAGCTTCGTAAGCAGCGAAGCGGCCATATTTTGAATCTGTCCTCCATCGGAGGACTGACCGCGAGTCCGGGATGGGGACTTTACCAGAGCACAAAGTTTGCTGTGGAGGGACTGTCGGAGGCGCTGGCTCAGGAGGTTGCGCCTTTAGGGGTTCATGTCACTCTCATCGAGCCTGGCCCGTTTCGTACGGATTTTCTTGGGCGTTCCGGCGTTGAGGCGGCTACACGGATTACGGATTACAGCACCACCGCAGATAACGCGCGCCGCTACAGGAACGACCAGCATGGGCGGCAGCCGGGCGATCCATTGAAGGCTGTGCAGGCGATGATCCAGGTGGTGAACTCACCGAACCCGCCGCTGAGACTGTTGCTTGGTGCAGGAGCATTGAAGCGTGTGCAGCAGAAGATTGAGACATGGCAGAAGGAGCTGGCGGCCTGGGAGCCGGTAACAGTCGGTGCAGATTTTCCGGAGGGTCAGTAAAACTCCCCAGTTAGTTTAAGGATGTGGATGTACGTGAGTGTTCACGGCATCATCATCCGGCAATGAAAGGAAAGAGGATGGAATTAGGAATTATCGGACTCGGCAAGATGGGCTTCAACATGGCAGAGCGGCTCAAGCTTGCGGGCCACAAGGTAGTTGGGTTCGATTTCAACAAAGATGCGACGGCGAAGCTGACGCAATCGGGCTCCGTGGGAGTGAATTCGCTTGAAGATCTGGTAAAGAGTCTTTCGGCGCCGCGTGCGGTATGGATCATGGTTCCTTCGGGCGATCCGGTCGATCAGACGATTGCGAAGCTCGAGGCGTTGTTGGAGAAGGGCGACACACTCATCGATGGCGGCAACTCGAACTACAAGGACACGCAGAGGCGTCATGCCGAGGTGACGAAGAAAGGTTTCGAGTATGTCGACTGCGGTACCTCAGGCGGAGTGTGGGGCTTGAAGGAAGGTTACAGCCTGATGATTGGCGGCGATAAGGCTCCTGTGGAGCGACTGAAGCCGATCTTCCAGGCACTGGCTCCTTCGCCGACAGAGGGTTGGGGACATGTTGGGCCGTCCGGAGCAGGGCACTTCGTGAAGATGGTGCATAACGGAATTGAGTATGGCCTGATGCAGGCGTATGCCGAGGGATTCTCGATCATGAAGGCCAAGCAAGAGCTCGACCTTGACCTGACACAGATCTCGCATATCTGGCAGAAGGGCTCGGTGGTGCGTTCGTGGCTTCTCGACCTTACGGCTGGGGCACTGGACAACAACCCCACGCTGGCCGGGCTTGAGGCCTGGGTACCGGACTCGGGTGAGGGTCGCTGGACCGTGACGGAGGCGATCGATCTGAACATCTCTGCGCCTGTGATTACAGAATCGCTGATTCGTCGGCTGCGGTCGCGAGAAGAGAATAACTTTACAGACCGGATGATCTCGATTATGCGTGGCGCATTTGGCGGTCATGAGGTGAAGAAGGCTGAGTAAGCCAAACAAAGAAGATTCAGAGAACGAGAGGGATATCGATATGGCTACTACGCAAGTGCAAGTTGCTCCTGATAAGGTCGCAGCCGCGCGCAACACGGAGAGGACTCCTGAACCTTGTGTCGTTGTGATCTTCGGCGCATCGGGCGACCTGACGAAGCGCAAGTTGCTGCCAGCGCTGTATCACCTGCAGCAAGGCGGTCTACTGCCTGAGGACTTCGCAGTTCTCGGGGTGGCGCGCCGTCCTCTGGAGAAGAGCTTTGCTCCGGATATGAAGGAAGGAATTCTGGCTGGCGGCGGGGTAGAGGACAATGATCCGAAGCTGGCCCCCTTTGTCGATCGCGTGCAGTACTACGCAATGAACTTCGATGATGACGCTGGATACGATGGCCTGAAGAAGAAGCTCGCCGAGATGGATAGCAAGTACAAGACTCGCGGCAATCGCCTGTTCTACCTTGCTACGGCGCCGGAGTACTTCTCCGACATCGTGAACTTCCTGGGCAAGCACGGCATGGCTCAGCCCGGTGAGGATAAGGACGGCAAGGCTCCTTGGGTGAGGACAATCATCGAGAAGCCATTTGGCCATGACCTCGAATCGGCCAAGGCGCTGAACGATGAGGTCAATAAGGTCTTCCACGAAGATCAGATCTTCCGCATCGATCACTACCTTGGCAAAGAGACGGTGCAGAATATTCTTGTCTTCCGCTTTGCCAACGGCATCTTCGAGAACGTGTGGAATCGCAACTACATCGATCATGTCGAGATTACCGCTGCAGAGTCGATCGGCATCGAGGGTCGCGGGCCGTTCTACGAGCAGGCAGGCGCGCTGCGTGACGTAGTGCAGAACCACGTGATGGAACTGCTCAGCTTCGTGGCGATGGAGCCGCCGGTCTCGTTCCAGGCTGACGCTGTACGCGCGGAGAAGGTGAAGGTGTGGAAGGCCATCACCCCAATTCATCCCGCCGACACGGTACGCGGACAGTACGGCCCGGGGACGGTGGATGGAAAGTCCGTACCGGGATACCGGCAGGAAGACCGCGTGCATCCGCGTTCGCAGACGGAGACCTACGCGGCGCTGCGGCTCGACATCGAGAACTGGCGCTGGGCCGGAGTTCCGTTCTACATCCGCGCAGGAAAGCGACTGCCCAAACGCGTGACGGAGATTACGATTCAGTTCAAGCAGCCGCCGATGCTTCTGTTCAAGGGTGGTGAGTGTCATGATTCGAGCGCGATCAAGCCCAATCTGATCTCGATGCGAATTCAGCCCGATGAGGGCATCTCGCTTCGGTTCGGGGCCAAGCTTCCGGGACCAAGCATGGACATCAGCCCTGTGCAGATGAACTTCAGCTATGCCGATGCGTTCGGTAAGTCTTCTGCGAATGGTTATGAGCGGCTGTTGCTCGATGCCATGCTGGGGGATGGAACGTTGTTTGCGCACCGCGATGGCGTAGAGGCAACGTGGGCGCTGATGACCCCGATCCTGAAGGCGTGGGCGGAGACACCTGTTAAAGATTTCCCGAACTACGCCGCCGGTACATGGGGACCCTCCGCTGCTGATGCTCTTCTCGAGTCTGAGGGACGCAAGTGGCGCAAACTGTAAGTTAGCTCTCAGCCTCTGGTTTCAGCGTTTCGCTGAAGCCAGAGGCTCTGTTTGTTTGGGATCGAATGGAATAAAGGATTTCGTCAAACCTGGAGTTATCATGCCTCGTTCTACGACTGTTACTTATCGCGTCTTTTCTACTCCACCTGAGGTGGCCAAGGCTGCGGCCGAGCTTTTTACATCTTCTGTTGGCGCTGCGGCGAGTGCACGCGGGATTGCTCGTGTTGCGATCTCAGGCGGAACGACACCGAAGGCGATGTTTGCCCTGCTGGCTTCGGACGCATTTGCGAAGCAGGTTCCGTGGGACAAGCTGGATCTTTACTGGGTGGATGAGCGCTGTGTGGGGCCTGACGATGCAGACTCGAACTATCGCATGACGCGAGAGGCTCTTCTCTCGAAGGTACCTCTTCCTGCGGAGCGCATTCATCGTATGGAGGGCGAACTCGAGCCGGAGGAGGCTGCGGCGCGCTATGAAGCGGCGATTCGCAACGGATTCCGTCTTGAAGGGGCGGAGACGCCTACCTTTGATCTTGTGCTGCTGGGGATGGGAGACGACGGACATACAGCCTCGTTGTTTCCCCATACAGAGGCGCTTAATGAGATGAGCCACATCGTCGTGGCCAATCATGTTCCGCAGAAGGATACCTGGCGGATTACGCTGACCTGGCCTGTTATTACCCAGGGCAGGGAGGTGGCGTTTCTGATTGAGGGCGCGGGCAAGGCGCAGGTGCTGCATGACGTTTTTCAGGGACCGTACAAGCCAGAGACCTATCCTTCACAGATCATTCGCCCGGCGAGTGGAAGGCTCACTCTCTTGCTTGATGCGGCGGCAGCCGCTAAGCTGCCAGAACCGAAGAATGGAACTGGAACTCTGGAGCTGAAATAGATGATTCTCGCTGGTGATGTTGGCGGTACCAAGGTCCACCTTTCACTTTACGACTTCACTGGCGGGCGGTTGCATCCCCTTCGCGATGAAAAGTTTCCTGCTCACCAGTTTTCTTCGCTCGACGAGGTGGTCAATAAATTCCTGAGCGGCGATGCGAATACGCCTGCCACGAATCGGGCAGAGATCCTAGCAGCCTGCTTTGGGTTGCCGGGTCCGGTGCGTGATGGAAGATTGAAGCTGACGAATCTGCCGTGGATGTTGGATGTGCGCGATCTTTCGCGTTCCCTCACGATCAAACATGTCTTCCTGATCAATGATCTTGAAGCGAATGGTTACGGAATTCCTGAATTAGCTGCGGACAAGATTCACACCCTCCATGACGGCGATAAAGATGCAAGCGGTCATCGCGGTCTGGTGTCCGCTGGAACGGGACTGGGCGAGGCGCTGCTGATCTGGGACGGCAAGAAGCATAGTCCGATTCCCTCGGAGGGTGGGCACTGCGATTTTGCGGCGCGCTCGACCCGCGAGATCGCGATGCTGGAATATCTGCGGAGTACGCTGAAGGGCCGTGTGAGCTTTGAGCGTGTTGTCTCCGGGCTTGGAATCAAAAACGTCTACGCATACCTGCGAGATGTAGAGAAGATCGACGAGCCGAAGTGGCTGTGCGAGCGCATGGCGGCTGAAGACCCCAATGTTGTGATCGGGGAGTGCGCTGAAGATGGCTCGAGTTCCATCTGTTTTGAGACGATGAAGCTCTTTGCCTCTGCCTATGGCGCTGAGGCGGGCAACCTGGCGCTTAAGGTGCTCGCCACCGGCGGCATCTATCTGGGCGGTGGTATTGCTCCGAAGCGCCTGAAGACGATGCAGAACGGGTTCTTTATGCAGGCCTTCCTGGACAAGGGGCGTATGTCCGCGCTTCTGCAGTCCATACCTGTTCGCATCATCCTGGACGATACTTGCGCGCTGTTGGGAGCGGCAGCTTATGCAGAGGCGCGAGCTGCTGAGGTGTGTGGCATCTCGGAGCGAGCGGCCTCGCTGAAGCAGTAAGCATGCGGTCCTTGGTCACAAATCTTGCGGATTTTCGCGGGTTTTGGCCGGGGCTGCATCCTGTGCGTTGGGTATCCTAAAAGGATATGTTTTTGAACGCTGTCCTCCGTCTCCCTACCCTTTCGGCTCTGGCTTGTCTCTTTCTTCTCGTACCCGCTGCTCATGCACAGCGTCTTCCTGGCGGTGCGCATCCGGAGCACTACTCGCTTACGCTGACTCCCGACCTGAACGCGGCCACGTTTACGGGTGAGGAGACGATCGATGTTGTGCTCGATGCTCCGAGCAGGGCGATTACGCTGAATGCGATTGAGATCAAGTTCCTGTCGGTGAAGGCAGGCTCTCAGACGGCGGCGGTCTCGGAGGACACGACGAAGGAACAAGCGACTTTTACGTTCCCGGAATCTCTCCCCGCCGGGAAGGCGACGCTCACGATCAGTTATACCGGCATTCTGAACGACAAGCTGCGTGGGTTTTATCTCTCGAAGACGAAAAGTCGCAACTATGCTGTAACACAGTTCGAGCCGACCGATGCGAGACGCGCTTACCCCAGCTTCGACGAGCCTGCATTGAAGGCGACCTACGACGTCACGCTGATTGTGGATAGTGCCGATACGGGTATTTCGAATACGCAGATCGTCTCCGATACGCCAGGGCCGACGGCGGACAAGCATACGATCAAGTTTGCGACGACGCCTAAGATGTCCACTTATCTTGTGGCGTTTTTGGTTGGCGATTTCAAGTGCACGAACGGGAAAGCGGATGGAGTTCCGATCCGAGCCTGCTCTACGCCAGACAAAGTCGCGATGACCAAGTTCGCGGTTGAAAGTGCGGAGTATATTCTGCCGTACTACAACAAGTACTTTGGCATTAAGTACCCGATGCCGAAGCTGGACATGGTCGCTCTGCCGGATTTTGAGGCAGGTGCTATGGAGAACTTCGGTTGCATCACTTATCGTGAGACCGATCTGCTCGCAGATGAAAAGGGCAGCTCGATTCCCGCGAAAAAGCGGGTTGCAATTGTAGTGGCGCATGAGATGGCGCACCAGTGGTTTGGCGATATGGTGACCATGCAGTGGTGGGACAACCTGTGGCTGAATGAAGGCTTCGCCAACTGGATGGAAGCTAAGCCGGTGGCGAAGTGGAAGCCGGAGTGGAACTTCCCGCAGGATGTTGCTCAGGATCTGGACGCTACTCTGAACCTCGATTCACAGAAGACGACTCGAACGATCCGGGCGAAGGCCGAGACTCCGAATGAGATCAACGAGATGTTCGACGGCATCGCTTATGGCAAAGCCGGAGGCGTGCTGGGGATGGTGGAGAACTACCTGGGCGAAGAGACCTTCCGGCAGGGAGTTCATAACTATCTGGCAGCGCATTTGTATGCGAATGCGACCGCAGAGGATTTCTGGAATGCCCAGACTACGAACTCGCATCAGCCGGTCGACAAGATCATGCACAGCTTTGTAACGCAGCCAGGTGTTCCGTTACTCACTTTGTCCGAGCAGAAGGCAGAAGAAGCGCCATTGGCGCAGAGCCGCTTCTTTCTTTCGGGAGCTACGGATGACTCCGAGAGCTGGACGATTCCGGTCTGCGTGAAGAGCAGCGGGAAGCCGGAATGCCAAGTTGTTACTCCTTCAGATAACGCGTTGAAGGTTCCAGCAGGATCTGCCTTCTTCTATGCGAATGCATCGGGGAAGGGATACTATCGCACGGCCTATACCGCAGCGCAGCTTGAAGCAATTACGGCGAAGGCCGAGACAGATCTGAGTCCGCCGGAGCGTATCGGGCTGTTGGGAGATCAGTGGGCTCTGGTGCGTGCAGGACATGGAACCACAGCCGACTATCTGAACCTCGTGCTTGCGCTCAAGAAAGACCCCAACGGTCTGGTGATGCAGACGGTACTGGAGAAGTTGAGGTTTATCGATTCACGAATTGCGACGGAAGGGGATCGCAGTGAATTGGCTGCGATCCTGCGGCGCGAATTCGGCCCTGTCTACAAAGCGCTGGGCAAGCCAGCGAGAGGCGAATCGTACGATCGCCAGGAGCTTCGCGCAGAGCTGATGGGAATCCTCGGAGATGCAAAGGATCCTGCGGTGCTTGCCGAGGCGAAGTCGCTGGCCGATCGCGCGTATGCGGGCGGGCGGAAAGAGCGTGGCCTCGATCCGATCCTGACCGACGAGGCGATCGCCATCACAGCCAAGAGTGGCGATGCTGCCTTGTATGAAAAGGTGATGGCTGCAAGTAAGGACTCCAGCGATTCTGGCCTTCGGACCGATGCATTGCGGACTCTGGCGTTATTCACGGAGCCTGCCTTGGTAAATCGCACGCTCGACTATGTGGTCTCCGGAGAGGTTCGCAATCAGGACAGCTGGATTCCCATGGCAATTTTGCTACTAGGCCGCGATACCCGCGAACCGACGTGGGAGTACATCCAGCAGAACTGGGATAAGGTGCATGCGCAGTTCACGACGAACTCGGGGTCGCGAGTGGTGGGTGCTGCCGGAAGCTTCTGCTCCGTGGAAAAGCGTGACGAGGTTTCCAACTTCTTCGCTACCCATCAAGTGGATGCCGCGGAACGCACACTGGCAAAGTCTCTTGATAGCATCAACGATTGTGTTCGTCTGCGCGAGAAGCAGGAGCCGAGCCTGCATGAATGGCTTGCGAGCAAGGCAAAGCAGTGACGACTTCGGCTGAGGTTGCAACAGAGTCGCGATCTACGCTCCGCCAGTGGGCTCCAGCGCTGTCGATGACATTGCTGGGGCTGCTGAGCTATGTAGATCGCAGCGTGCTTGCGATCCTGAGTCCGACGATTCTTTCGTCGCTGCATCTTTCCGCCACGCAGTATGGGTATGCCATTCTCGTCTTCAGCCTTTGCTACATGCTGGCGAATCCGATCTGGGGATTCTGGATGGATCGCGTGGGATTGTGGGTGACGACGCTGGTTGCGGTCGCGATCTGGTCGGTTGCTTCCGGCAGTCACGGCTTGATGCTGGGCTTTGCGGGTATGTGCCTTGCTCGCGGCGTGCTTGGCTTTGGCGAAGGAGCGACGTTTCCGGCGGGACTGAAGACGGTCACAGAGACGCTTCCTGCAGAGAAGAGATCCTTCGGGCTGGGGATCGCTTACAGCGGAAGCTCGCTTGGTGCAGCATTGACTCCTCTGCTGATTACGCCGGTTGCACTGCGATGGGGATGGCGTGCGGCCTTTGGTGTCACCGCTGTACTTGGACTGCTGTGGATTGCGTTGTGGGTGGTGCTGCGCCTTTCCGGCTGGTATGCAGCGCCAGCTTCTACGGCCGTTTCGGTTGAGCCAGAGAAGACGGGAACATCGCGCTGGAGCCGCAATCTGTTTGCCGCGGCTGCCGCCTATGGGCTCGGTGCAGCTCCGCTGGCCTTTGGTCTCTACGCTGCGCCGCTCTACCTTACTCGTGTACTCCATCTGAGTCAGGTCTCTCTCGGCCACCTGCTATGGCTTCCTCCTGCTGGATGGGAGGCGGGGTATCTGTTCTTCGGAAGGCTGGCGGATATCAGGCGCCGTAACGATCTGCAGATAGGTCATTCGCCGCGAAGACCGGGGCCTGTTTTCGTGTTGCTTTCCGTCGCGGGATTTCTCATCATGCTTGCTCCTATGGCAGCGCGAAGCTCCGCTCCGGTGGCGACGACGATGATGCTGTTCTTTCTGCAGATGTTCATCGCGGGAGGCTTCGTTGTGTTTCCCCTTGCGGATGGCATGTCAGTGTTGCCGCAGGAGCAGTCCGCGTTTCTGGCAGGCTTCTCGATCTCCGCGTGGGCCTTAGTTACGGGCCTTCTGATGCCTTTGCTGGGACATTTCTTCGATCACCAGAGATATGGCCTGACGTTCTGGCTGGTTGCGTGCCTTCCTCCTGTTGGCACGTTATTGTGGTGGATTCTTGCCGAAAATGGCAGCCGTCGCTCCAAGGTTTGAACCCGGAGCTCTTACATACCCCCCACCCCCCCAAGTGTTTTGCGAGAAGCTATTTATTTTGTGCAGCTTACCTGTTTTTATCCCTGCAAAATATTCATAAAAAAGGGTTTAGGGGGCAAAATATTGAATAATAAAGACTTAGGCCCCGGGGTCTCCGGGGCCTTTTCTTTTATTGCTTCCAGTGTAGCAAGGCAGCACTAACTAATCGGCACTTGTATGTTGTTCATTTTGTGCAAGATGAGAGGGCAAGGGGCTTGACAGGATTGCTGTGCGTTTTGCGGCCCTTGCCAGCGGAAAGACTTTGGATCTCTTAGTGGTCTGACCATCGTTCCATGGACTCAACTGACTCGCTCTTCCTCGCCCAATTACAGGAATCCTCTCTTTCCGGGAATTTTCTTGTGATTAGCGCGTCTAATTTTCTGCGTGAAAACGTTTTAAATCTCTTCTTGACAGAAGTAGGAACGAAAGTGGATTCTTACGCTCGTATTAATTGGTCCGACCTTACCACGCGCGAAAGCTCACGGGCTTCATAGACGTGGAAGAACAGCAATACCACCCAGGAATACCTTTGCGAGGTCAACAGAGATGCAAATCAGTCAACGCGGAACATTCTTCCGCCTTTTCGCTTGTCTTTTCCCCCTCATCGTTTTGGCTTTGTCGGCCGGACCAGCCTCCGCTCAATTGGCTGGTAAAGGCTCGATCAACGGAAAGATTGCGGATTCAACGGGAGCCGCTGTAGCACGCGCTATGGTGGTGATCACGAACAACTCCACGAATGCGAAGCAGACGACGATCTCCACCGGATCTGGCGATTATTCTTTTTCGCTCGATCCGGGAAAGTACACCCTGACGATCACGATGAAGGGTTTCAAGGGGTTTACGCAGGAGAACGTGAACGTCGATGCTCTGCAAACGTTTACGGTGGACGTGACGCTTACCACCGGCGAGGTAAATGAGTCGGTCACGGTGACGGCTGCGCCTCCTCCGCTCGAGACTTCGAATGCGACGCTGGGCGTGACGATGGAGCAGGAGATGTACTCTGCGCTGCCGATCATTCAGGATGGCGGTGGTCAACGCCGCGCGACAGACTTTGCATCGCTGCTGCCGGGAGTTTCGGCCAATGTGAGCAATGGCAACCTAACGACCAATGCGGGAATTGTGAATGGTGGCGGAAGCCGGGGCGCCGTTTCAGCGATCTACATCAACGGTGTTCCGATCACGTCGGTTGCGGGCGAGGGCGATCCGCGATTTGTATGGACCTCGATGGCGGTGGATGCCATCAATCAGTTCCAGGTGCAGACCGTGGGATACTCGGCGGTGTATGAGGGATTGGGTGTACAGAACTACACCGTAAAAAATGGCACCAATCAGATTCACGGTGTGCTCTATGACTATTTCCGCAACACGGCGCTCGATACGTGGGGCTTTACCAAAGTGAACAACCCGCTTACGGGGCAGCCCACGAAACCGGTAGAGCACCAGAATGAATATGGCTTGTTTTTAGGTTTCCCTCTGATCAAGGACAAGCTGTTTGTGTTCGGTGGTTATGAGGGGTATCGCTACT
>Ga0268266_10006300_pt1 | contig 10874 bp, 7 predicted proteins | sample KBSS13metaG_FD_190356 | JGI IMG/M metagenome (GOLD analysis project Ga0268266, IMG submission 190356) | Switchgrass rhizosphere microbial communities from Kellogg Biological Station, Michigan, USA - KBS S1-3 metaG (SPAdes) (version 2) | ecosystem: Host-associated > Plants > Roots > Rhizosphere >... | reverse complement strand
TCTGTTCCCCAAGACCGAAGGAAATCCGACGGGAATGGCGGCCAACACGACGAGTTTTACCGCTCTCGGCCCTATGCCGGCCCGCATGACTGGCTGCAGCGGCTGCTTTGATTACACGATAACAGAGGGCCGCATCAACGACATCGTGATTGACCCGACAACCACCAGTAACGGCAGCATCGTTGCCTACGCCGGCAGTGTCGGCGGCGGTGTCTGGAAAACCACCAATTGTTGTAGCGCAGCCACCACATGGAGTGTGGTCACGGATGACCCTCTGATTTCCACTACCGCCATCGACACGTTGACCATCGATCCTAACAATCACAATATCATCTATGCCGGCACAGGAGACCTGAACTATGGCTCCTTTTCGATGGGCAGCCAGGGTATCTTGAAGTCGACTGATGCCGGAAATAACTGGACGGTATTGGGAGCCGCAATTTTTGGTGCCGCCTACACCGAGCCGCCCGGTCAGTATCCGCAATACAACGCGGTCGGGAAGGTGCGCGTCGATCCTAACAACAGTAACAACGTTGTGGCTGGAACGAAAAAAGGCCTCTACCTGTCGCGGAATGCGGGCATCTCCTGGACCCAATGTCCCGCTAATCCTTATACAACCCAGCGTCAAGACATCACCGGTCTCGAGCTATCCAATATCGGCGGGACGACGCGCATTATTGCAGCTGTTGGAACGCGTGGTTTCCCCACCGCGGTTCAATACGACCTCGGCCTCAATGGTGCGAATGGAATCTACAGTGCCACCATTCCGGTAAGCGGGTGCCCCACCTTTACTTCCATCGCGAGTAACACGAACGGTTTCGTTTTCGGGACGGCTGTAAGTGGCAGCCCATACGCGACGGGCGCGAATATGAATGCTGGTGGCGGCGTTCCTTGCAACTACCCGATTACAGGTGGCACCGCGACCTTTTGCGGTGGCGCCAGTCCCCCGGCCGGTGGAGCTAACAATCTTGGTCGCATCGACATTGCCGTCGCTCCCAGCAATCCCAATGTTATCTATGCGCAAGTGGGCTCCATCGATTGGAACAGCTCGAGCGGTTGCGGGAACACCACCGGATGTCAGCTCGGAGCCTGGGTTACGACCAATGGCGGCATCTCGTGGACATTCATGACCGGCTCAGCCGGGGGCTCACTTGCATCGTGCGCTGGCTCAGGCGGAGGCTCGAGTTTTCCTGGTAGCGGCGATTATCCACAGAACTGGTACGACCAAGGAGTTAAGGTCGACCCCAACAATCAGGATCGCGTCTTCTTTGACACTTTCGATGTGTGGCTTGCTACTCGCACGGGTACCGCGTGGTATGACACCACCTGTGGCTACACAGGCGTATCGCCCAAGCCGGTTCATGTGGACCAGCACGCGCTCGCTTTCCTGCCTCAATCGTCCGATATCCTGCTCCTGGGCAACGATGGCGGCGTTCATGGGACCATAAACGCTAGCGTCGCCACGCTGAACACTATCAGGCCAACCTGGTTTAACGCCGACACCGGTCTGAATGCCATCGAGTTCTACTCCGGCGACATCAGCGGGAACTTCGCCACCTCACTTTCCCCGCAAGCCAACGGCGGCGCCCAAGACAACGGTTCCATGTCGGTTACTTTTGCTGGCAGCCCCACGGGTCCCGTTCAATGGCAGTTAGGTAAAGGCGGTGACGGCTTCTACGCTCGCATCGATCCAGTAGGTACGGGAACCAGCCTGCGCTATTGGCAGGGTAACAATAGCGGCACCCTTAATCGCTGCACTTCCAACTGCAGCGCCCCGGGCGCCATATGGTCAACCAGGACCGGCGGCTGGACCGCCGACCAGCAGTCGTTCATTCTGCCCTACGATATATTCCACGGCGGCATTGCCGGAGGAGATGACTGTGAACCCGCTGGCGCGACGACCGGCTGCGGCCATCTGATTGCTGGCACCACCCGGGTTTGGGAGACGATCACCGGTGCAACGACCACGAACACCTGGTACATCACGAACAACCCTCCCGGCACGACCACAGGTCCGAACCTTTGCAAAGGCACCTTGGGTAATCGGTCCTTCATTAACCAAGTCAAGTATTCGCCCAAATATCAGAGTGTCGCGATCGTCGGCACTAACGACGGCAATGTCCAGATTGGATTTAATCTCGGAACAGGCATTGCGTCGCAGGCGAATTGGGTGGATGTGACCGGCGGGAATCTCACTTTGCCAAACCGCCCGATTCTTGGAATCGCGCTCGATCCTACCGTGCCCACCGCGAATGCGCCGGTGGGTTATGCGGCGGTCGGAGGTTTCAACGCCAACACACCGGCCACTCCGGGCCATCTCTTTCAAGTGGCCTGTGCGAATACCTGTGGATCGTTCACATGGTTGAATAAGACGGGCAACCTTCCAGACATCCCGGTGGACTCAGTCATTATGAATCCCAAATTTCCGCAACAGGTCTTTGCCGGCACGGATTGGGGCGTCTACTTCACCGATGACATCACCGCGGCGAATCCCACCTGGTCTCGTTTCGAGAACGGATTGCCCCACGCGATGGTCTGGGATATGCAAATCGATCGCGGTGCCAGCACACTCTCGGTTTGGACGCGCAGCCGCGGTGCATATGTTTGGCCGCTGCCCAACGCCTCCTTAACGTTGACGCGCGCTGTTTCGCGCAAAACTCACGGTGCGGCCGGTGACTTCGACATCGAAATGCCACTCACGGGCGCCTCGGGAGTCGAAGACCGCTCTTCCAGTAGCTACAGCGCAGTGTTTATCTTCGACGCCCCGGTCACATCGGGCCAGGTTACTGTCCTAAGCGGTACGGCCACGGTAGGAGCCATCACGTTCAGTGGCAACAGCATGACGGCACAACTCACCGGTGTTACCAGTGCCGAGATTGTGACTCTGCATACGCAGAACATCAACGGCGACGGACAACCGCATGGAGACGTTCCGTTTGGCTTCCTCGTGGGTGACGCGGACGCCAACCGTTCGGTTGCCAAGCCCGATATGACGCTTGTTCAAGGTCAATTGAACCAGCCCGTGACAAGCGCCAACTTCCGAGAGGACCTCAATGCAGACGGGCGGATCAAGACTGCCGACGTTACTGTAGTCAAGGCCAACAAGGGCCACAGTATCCCCTGAGTCACATTTCGTGGCATTCGTTCGTCACGTTGACTTGGTTCCGTTCGATTATCGCGTCCGCTTCCAGATGCCAATATTGCCTCCTACCCATCCGGTTTGCGCATCGAGGAACAGCGCATCCTCGAAGCCGACTCCTTCGGCGCCGGTTACGCCTTCTTGCCGCCATGATTGTCCACCGTTCCTAGTCTGGGCGACAAAACCATTCCAACCCGCGATCCAGGCTGTCGTCGAATTTACCGCAGTGACGCCTGTAATGGCAGTTACCGGCGGCGCACCGACGCTTTGCTGCACCCAGGTCTGTCCGCCGTTGGTGGTATGAAGGACGAGATTATTAAAACCGGTAGCCCAGCCATTGAGAGGGTCGGAAAACGAGATCGCGTCGAGCTCTGAGCTGCTGTCGCCGTATTGCTTCGTCCAGGTGGAGCCACCATCACTAGTTTTGTAAATGCTCGATCCGACGATCCAGCCGGTGGAAGTGTCGATAAAAAAAACGTCCCGAAATCCGGCTGAGACAGGAGTCACGTCCTGCCAAAAGATACCGCCGTCTGTCGTGCGCAGGACGAGTCCGCCGCCGGTAAAATCAAAGCCTCCCACCGCGAAGGCAGTGAGTGTGTCGATCGTTTCCAAGCCATTGAAAGTGAAATCGGAAATCTCCAGCTGTTCCTGCCAGGTCTTACCGCCATTGCTCGAGCGCGAGAGAACGCCACGGCTCCCGCCAAAGAATGTGTCATTTCCGCCGGCCCAACCTGTTGAGTTGTCGGCAAATGCAACGGCCATGATCTGACCAAAGACATCAAAGCCTTGGACCGTCGCGCGGATCCATTGTCGGCCGCCGTTGATCGTGTAAGCAATCTCGCCCGCGTCCTGCGCCGCCCAGGCATGTTGCGCATCGGTCGCGTCCAAGCCATGGGTGACGCCAGCGGCGCCGCTCTGGATCGAAGCCCAGGTAGCGCCGGCATTGGTCGAGCGTGAGATCGTGCCATTGTCACCCGCGAGAAAAACAGTATCAGCACTGGCGTATTCCACATCCCACAGACGTTGGCCGCTGCCCTGGGGCTGAATGGTTTGCCAGGTGGTCCCGCCATCTACGGTGCGCACAATATTGCCGTACTCACCGACCGCGATCCCATGGAGGCGATCGAAAAAGCGCGCGCTATAGGCCCAGGTGTTCGCCGGCACCGTGCTCTTTATCCATGTCTGCCCGCCGTTGACTGTGTGATAGAAGGCATCGCCACCGATGACCCATCCTTCCTGCGAGTCGAAGAATTGAATGGCCTGGAGATTATTGCCGGCCACCGTCGACTGAAGAGTCCAATTCTTCCCGCCGTCGGTGGAGTGGAAGATTTGGCCGCCGATGTTGGCCGACCATCCATTGAGCAAGTCGGGGAACCAGATGGAGCCCATCGTGAACCCGCCGGGCGTGGAGACGGCCTTCCAGTGAAGGCCACCGTCAGTCGTATAGTAATTCACTGATCCATTGCCCGCCGCCCAACCGTGGAGCGTGTCGAGGAAGAAGAGGTCATAGATCGTGCCAAAATCATTGTCCTGGATCCACGTCTGCCCGCCGTCGGTCGTATGAAAGAAAGCGTTACCGGCGGCCCAGCCGTGGAGCGAATCCACGAAATAAACGGCGTTAACTTGCCGCGGCATCTCGATCACGGTCCATGTGCGCCCGGCATCGGACGTATGCGCGAGTTCGCCGACGTCTCCGAGGAGAGGCGCGGAAGCGATCCAGCATTCGGTCGACGAGAGGGCGGTGATTCCCTGCAAACTGAACCAGGTCGGGACAGGTGCCTGCTTTGTCCAGTGGCCGCGCCCGGCCTCCGGTCCCGCAAAAGCGGAAGGTAATAGCAAAGCGAGGACGATGAACAGCGATAGGAGGACTTCGATAACGCGTCGCGTCGCGACTCGGACCCAACCGGTCACGTTTTCAGCTTTTGAAAAGTTTTTCATAACCTGATCTTTCTTGCCTGCGATTCTACGACGCCAACTCTGGCGCGCTAACCTTCACTTGCTTTTTGCCGGGCGAAAATTGCTACGCCCCTTTTGTATCGATTGCGCGATTCCGAAAGATAGGACGTCCTTCTTCGTTTCTTTTCATAGCAACCAAATGGTGTTCACAGCACGAGTTGTAAGTGGTCTAAAATAAGTGATTTACCCATCAGTTGCAAGGCAACTACACGGGTGGATCAATGACAGCTTTGGGCGGTGGCAGCCCGACTCAAAGAGGCAGGACATCGTTCTCCATTTGCAAGAGATTGACGCCAGGTAAGTAGCGGACGATCAGAGAGTCGGAATTCGCGATGGGCACAAATTCGACCGAATCTCTAACAATATTGCTCGCCACCGGGGCGGCAACCCGTTATTCACCATCCGTGAACAGAAATATCTTCTACATCATCGGAGTCATTGTCGTTATCGTCGTCGTCCTCAAAGTGCTCCACGTGTTTTAGCTTCAACGCTAGATATACTCCTCGGCGCGTAGAAGGGCCGCGCGCACGATTTTACACAGCAGCAGAGGCTGCGGTTCGGAAACGTGGCGATGTGTACCACGGATGGGAGCGGAACGTGCTCGGTCGTGACAACGACGAAGGCGAAGCGTGAGCAGTTCACGGTCACGAGCATGACTCACTCCAGCCTAACCTACGACCCGTCCGCGAACGCCGGCCCGGACGGCGATAGCAATGGTACCGTGATCAGAATCAGAAAGTCCTGAGTGCCTGACCCTCATCGTAATTATACGATGTCGCCATTGTAGACGATGCTTTTTTGACGGCGGGCGCTCGCGTGCGCGCTCGCCGCCTTGGGACACCCCTGCGCGCCAAACAGTAACAGCCGTGTAACTAATGGCAGTTTGTCGTTTGGTGTGATTGGGCTTCAGATGTCTAAGCAGCATTCAAAACAGCTGGAAAGGGAAACGATCAAAATGACAATTGAGCGAACAATCACCCGGGCTGAAGTCTTCGGTGAGGAAGCACACACGGACGGGTAACGCCTTGGAAGCACTGGTAAATCAAATGGCAAGCTTCAAACAATCGGGAGGCGATCAAATTTATTTTGGCGCGCTCGCAGATAATCCGGAGAAGGAGGAGGATTGCACCTTCGGAGACCTTATCGAACCCGCGTATCACGAATTGACGAAATTGCGTCGCATGATGCAAGCGATGACAGGCGCAAACCAAACGAATCCATTCTCCTCCCGGCGCACGCAGTGCATCTAACCGCCCAATCCAATGGTTCGAAGACAAGCAGGATCTCAAGCATCGACTCTCATTTGCGAAAAAATCGTGCCGTCGGGTTGCCCTTAAGGCGACCGAGCGGTCTACCATCGTTCCAGCAAGGCGATAACAAATAACGGTCAGCTTTTCGCAATCCTTGAAAAGCATCGCGCTTATGGCCGGCTGAAATTCAGGTCAGCAAGGCGGCACTCGGACGCAGATTCTAGCAACGCACGAAAACAACGCAGGCGAAGGGACATAACAATTATGAAGACAATGAAACGACTATCGGCAATGGCTGCAATCGCAGCCTGCCTTGGCGCAATCGCAGTCCCGGCACAAGCAAGCGACCTGCTCTTCTCGCAACTCGTCGACGGCCAATCGGTCTTCGGCCCGAGCGATGTCTGGACACGCTCAAATGTTGACAGGGAAGTGGCGGACGATTTCGATGTGGTGGGTAATATCGACCGCGTTGTCGCCGATGGCTCGGCCTCGGACTTCCTCACCTTCAAGGGGGTGAATGTTCGCTTTTATGCCTATAACAGCGATGGCACACCCGGCGCGCTCCAACAGGAGTATTTCTTCACGACCGGTTACAACGCGGGGACCGTGGATGTAACGTTGTCTCCGGCGTTCGCGGCGACCGGAAAGCATTTTCTCTCGGTCCAACCGGTGATCGATGGCTGGTATTGGTGGAGCGCGAACACTAACAATCCGCACGGGACAAACTTCTATTATCGCGACAACGCCGCCGGCGACGTCGTGTGGCAGCACGATAACAACGTCTTTTATCCAAACTCGGACGTTGCTTTCTCCCTTTATGGAACCGTGAGCGGGGCGGGGCAGATCACGAGCTTGTCGGCGACGACGCTGGAGCGGAGCGGCTACCTCGAACTCAACGGCAGCAATTTCGGGAGCGACGGGACGGTATTAATCGACGGAGTTTCTGCCCCGGTGGCGGATTGGCAAAGCACTAAAATCGTCTGCTATGTGCCGGAATCCACTCGACTGGCAACGGTGCCAGTGCAGATGGTGAATGGCTCAGGGCTGCCAAGTAACACATTAAATCTTATGGTGACGGCACGCCAGGCCGCCGGGCGAGTAAACTGGCGCTTCCGCCAAAACGGGCCCTACTCTCTGGTGCGTCCGGCGGTCGGTCCGGACGGAACGATCTATTCGGTCGATGCCTTTGCCCATCTCTACGCGCTGACCCCGGATGGAGGCCTGAAGTGGCTGGTGCGAGGCGCAGGGAGCAAAGGCGTCGCCGTGAACACGGATGGGACGATCTACGTGGCCTCAGAGAGTTTGATTAACGCGTATAATCCGGACGGCTCGGTCAAGTGGACGTTCGTGCAGAATCCGCGCGCGCTTACCTGCATCGGGGTCTCGGTCGGGCCGGACGGAAACATTTACGCCGTCGGCACGCAAGGCATGGGCGTCTTTTCGCTCACCCCTGCAGGCGCCCTGCGTTGGACGAATCCCGAGCCCTACCAGCGGCCGATTGTTGACTACGCCGAGATTGTTTTTGGCCCGAATGGCAGCAAGCAGCAACTCTACTTCTCCGCCAATGCTCACATGCGGGCAGTGGGACTCGACGGCAGTTCCGTCTTCACCGTTACCAGAGGACAGCCTGCGGTCGCCCCGGACGGCAGCGTGCACATCACCTTCACTTCCTACGCGCCGAGTGGCAGCATCAATTGGAATTTCGTCTCGGGTTACCCGGTCAATGTCACCTCGCCACCCGATATTGGCAGCGATGGGATTCATTACTTCGTGCAAAATACGGTCGAGCTCTTCGCGCTCAATCCCGATGGATCACAGCGCTGGCACCGCACCCTCGGTGATTATGTCGACGGTCCGATTGTCGATCCGCAGAATACACAATTGCTCGTCGGCAGCGCCGCAACGCTCAACTTCGCGGGCTACATCATCGCCGAGAGCGCCCAGGATGGTCACGAGCTCTGGCGCGTGAACCTGCCCGCCGAGGCTGGCTTTAATCAGTCTACTGATACGGGGGCCCGCTTTACGCCCGATGGCTTAACCGCCTATTACACGACCTACACGGCGACGGGCGATAACAACACGAGCAGGTCTTTCGTCTATGCACTCGATACCGCGGCTACCACTTCACAGGCTTTGCTGCGGAGCACGAACATTACCTTAGCCACGGCCAAGGTGCGCACCGCGATCAAAGCAACCGGCAAGGTCACGGTGAAGGATGCAAACGGCGTGGCGGTGGCAGGCGTAACGGCCGCCGCCACGTGGACTCTGCCGAGCGGCCACATCACATCCCAGACCGTGGCGACGAATTCGAAGGGGCTTGCCACTTTCAAGGTCACGGATATCTCCGGCAGCTACACGTTGACGGTGACGAATCTCACCAAAACAGGGTATTCGTTCGACCCAGCGAATAGCGTTCTCACAAAAACCATCATTAGCCAATAAGTCCACCCACAGGGAAACGCGCGAAAGCGATGGTGCGTGAGATACCCAGGCAAGACCCACAGGCCGGATCGGGATACGTGGTGCCGGTGACGTCTCCCGCGTCATTCATCCCGGTTCCGAACGCTGCGGTGGCCACACGATCGACGACGTAGATCGACGCGACGGTTTCAGGGGTTTCTGCGGCAGCCACATCGCTCAGGCGGAAAAGCTTGCCACCCTTTGCCGTAACGCAGAAACTGTGTCAGACGCTTTTGCATGACCGGAACGACCGAAAATGACGTTCATGCCCGGAAGAACCGGGAGTTGATCGATGTCCTGCGGCGCTCGAAATTGTTCCGAGATTATGAGCGTGTCTTCGCGCAAGCAACCGGGTTGCCGCTCGCCTTGCGCCCGCTGGAGTATTGGCAGCTCGCTCATCACGGGAAGCTCAACGAAAATCCTTTCTGCGCGCTCCTCGCCGAGAATCCGAAGACGCTCGCCGTCTGCCTCGAAGCTCATGCCGAGATGATTCGCCACGCGGGAAATCTGCCGACCACGGTGACCTGCCCGTTCGGCCTTACCGAGACGGCGGTGCCGCTCAAGCTGGGCCAGGAAGTAATCGGCTATCTGCGGGTCGGACAGGTCTTCCGACGTTCTCCGAGCCAGGTTGATACGAACAGAGCCGGGCGGGCGCTGGAGAATGCCGGCGCCAGTTTTACTCCCGCGCTGCAGCGCGCCTGGGAGAAGAACACGTTCATTCCGGCTGAACGTTACAACGCCATTGTTAGGCTGCTGACTTTCTTCGCAGAACAGCTTTCTGCTTTGAGCAACCAATTGCTCGTCGAGGAGCAGAATCAGGAGCCGACGATCGTGAGCAAGGCGCGCCGCTATATCGAGGAGCACAAGGCGGAAAAAATCTCTCTCCTCGCGGTTGCCACCGCCGTAGGCGCCAGTGTCTTCCATTTTTGCAAGGTCTTTCACAAGAGCACCGGACTGAAGTTTACCGATCATTTGGCGCGAGTCCGGGCGGAGGCAGCTCGCGCGCAGTTGCTCAACCCGAACCGGCGCATCAGCGAGATTGCCTACGACGTGGGTTTTCAATCGCTCACCCAATTCAATCGCACTTTCCGCCGCATCTACGGGCAGTCGCCGAGTCAATTCCGGGCGCAGATCCATCCGAAGGCGGGTGCATCAAAGCCTCGCCGCCGGAAATAAGTCTCAGCCAAGAACCGACCCGCTTTTCGCAATAAACGCCCGGCTGCTTCACGGGCGCGTCTTATTTTTCCCTAACGAAGGGCGGGAGATGAAAGAGAAAATCATACTGTTGGTGGATGCAGATGCGGATTGCGCTGGGATCGTTCTGGAAGCCGGGGCGCGGACCGGTCATGGCGTTCGAGTGAGCAGGGATGGCCCGGAGGCTTTAGGCTTTCTCAACCGCGAATTCAACCGCATCGACAGCCTGATAGTCGACGTCGAAACGGGCAGCCGTGGAATGGCATTGCTCGCAGCTTTGTGCGCGCTTTGGCACCGTCTTCCGGTCATTGTCGTGACCGCATTAGAGGAAAACCACGTTAAGCCGATGGTATTGCGACATGGTGCGGTCGCCTGTCTGGGCAAGCCGTTATCAATCGAGCGACTGAGACGGGTGATTGATCGCTTCGTCCGACCCGAAAATGCCCAGGAAATTTCATGCGATCCCTGGGGGACGCCCGTTCGGCGGTGAAACAGAGATGAAAAACGCAGCCCATGCCTAAGCAATCAACCCTCCGTCGACGATCACCGCGTCCGTCGGCCCGCTCCGCGTCGCGCGTTCAATCGCAACATCAGGGAATGAGAACGACGCGACCCCAAGCACGCCGATGAGCGCACCGATCGGGATCCAGACGGCGATGTTGATCGACTCGTCGAGTTTCGAAGGCGGGATCTTGGCAGCTGCGATCCGCTCGCGTAGGACGAGGAGCCCGGCGGCGATTTCGGGAGAGACTGGGCCGTGATGCATGGCGGGGCGCTCTAGGGGAGATTAGTGAGGCGCGGGAGGATTTGGCAAGGGCTCATTCGAACCACGGGACGCGGAGCGCCGCCTCGCGCCTGTCAGTTTGCAGCGACGA
>Ga0268266_10006299_pt1 | contig 10874 bp, 12 predicted proteins | sample KBSS13metaG_FD_190356 | JGI IMG/M metagenome (GOLD analysis project Ga0268266, IMG submission 190356) | Switchgrass rhizosphere microbial communities from Kellogg Biological Station, Michigan, USA - KBS S1-3 metaG (SPAdes) (version 2) | ecosystem: Host-associated > Plants > Roots > Rhizosphere... | reverse complement strand
AGGTTTCGGCGATCGTTACGCGCGCATAGCGGGGTACTATGTAAGAGGAACGATCGCCGAAAGATGCCGCTGGGGGGCGGCCGCAGTAGGCGAGCATTAGTCAGACAGGCTCCTAGGGCGCGGTGCAGTGGAAGTTGGCCTCGTCGTCGATGCTGCCTTGGCCCGAGTAACGTGCGACCTGCGGATACGGACATAGGGGCCGAGTGCGCACCGGCTTGTTGTCGACGACGTGCGCGGCGTGGAGTACCTGGGGTGGTTGGTTCTTTTCCACCCAGTTGATCATGGCGGTCATGGGATCGAAGCGGTCGGTTCCGACTCCGCCCGCGCAGTGTGTCATCCCGGGTACCATGAACAGGCGGAAGAACTCGCCGGTGTGTGGACCGTTGCGAGCGACCGCGGCTTCGTAGTAGTTGACGCCCTGGAGCGGTTGCAGGACCTGGTCGGCCCAACCGTAGGTCATCAGGAGCTTGCCGCCATGACCCCGGAAGCGCGCCAGGTCGGTATCCGTCGCATCCACCTTGTGAGCCCAGGCATCCAACATGGAGGCATCGCGATCGAAGTTGAAGGTCGTGTAGTCGTAGTCGGGCTGGGGCGGCACGTGCACCAGGTAGCGCATCGTGTTCTCCGCCAGGTTGAAGTCTGCCGACTTGCCACCGGGTTGCGACGGGACGATGAAATTGAGCCACGCGCTCCGGGGCGGCTGGCCTCCCGGCCCGTTGGCAACCGGGGCCTCGCTACCGGGCATGTAGCCGGGAAACAGCGGCTTGCCGCTCCCCCAGGGGCCACTATAGATGTGCATGACGGCGTCCGCCTGCGCCACGGTCAGACAATCGGCACCATCGGTGTCCGCGGGACACGCCGGCACATCGCGATGTGCGTCAAAGTCACACTTGCGAGGATCGTCGATCAGCCCGTCCTTGACTCCGTCAATGGCGTCGCACCTGGCCAGGACTTTGTCAGACAGCAATGTGAGCTTCGCCGCTGACAGCGGTGCCGCGGTCACGGCCTTCTGGTTCCACATCGCACCGATGGTGTAGCCCGTCTGGCTCACCCACGGTGCATTGGCCACGACGCCGTCGTAGTCGGCAGGGTATCGCTCCGCCTCGATCAAACCCTGCCGTCCACCATTGGAGCAGGAGTTCCAGTAAGACCGGCTGGGCGCCTTGGCATAGTAGCGGGCCGTGATGGCCTTGGCTGTCACCGTAGTGAGATGCACGGCGCGGTAGGCATAGTCGATCGCCTTCTGGGGATTGCTCATCACAAAGGAGGCACCGGGCTCCTTGTGGCTGTCGTGCCCGGTGTTGGTTTGCGCGAACGCAAAGCCCAGTTGGAGTGCCCGGTTGCGCTGGGCGGTCCTGAACGGGTCCTCCAGCGACTCCCCCGCGTGTCCGCCGTTGCCGATCATGTAGAAACGGCCGTTCCAGTGATCCGGCAAGCTCACTTCGAACGCGATCTCGGGTGAGAGTGTGCCCGTGACACGGCAGTGCGCCGGTGCCGCGGCGTCCGCGGCAATCTCAGCAGACTGAATCGTGACGATCTCGCGGCTCTTGTAGCGGCCTATCGTCTTGCATGACTGCCGCGGCACGAGCTCCGACTTTGAATAATCGACGAGAGCGCTGCCCACGTCGGCGAACGCCTGCGCGTGCGCTTTCGTGGCAAGTGCCAGCGGCGCACACGCCACAGCCGTGAGACCCAATACCCGCCACAGTAGCTTCATGTTATTTGTGCTTTTCGAAGCGCGAAAGAACCGCACCAGCCCAGCCCATGATGTCCTTGGAGTGGATCTTCCAGACTCCATTCACTTTCGCCACGACATCCCGGACGTGTCCGCACCAATGCAGATGCGGCGGCGCCGGCGGATGGTTGATTGTCGCCCATGCGTACGAGCGGACGACCCAATGATCCGGCCGGCCTTTGGGGTCGGCCTCGAAGACAAACTGCGTCATCTGGTGTTGATGACCCGGGAAGTCGGGGCGCTGGTGGAACTTCAGGACGAGCTTGCGAACGCCGTCGTGCCCTTTGCGCACCTCGAGCTCACCGCTACTGGTCTCTTCGGTGACCTCGGCGTCTGCCGTGAAAAGCGCGACATAGCCATCCGTGTCGCCGGTATCCAATGCCCAGCTATAGCGAGCGTACAGCTCGTAGATCTCGGTGCGGTCCTGGAAGGATGGCCCGTGCATTTACGACTCCCCCTCATGTCTGCGGCGCCTACGTTGGCGTCGGCGGCTGCGTCTGCCAATAGACCGAGTACCGCTGATCGACAATCCGATACAGCGGCATCAACGTGTAGCGCCGGCCCTCCGGCCCCGCAGCCTTGAAACGCAGATCCGCTCGCGATTCCAACTCAACCCAGGGCACCGCTCGTTCCGCGGCACTCCGGGTGACCCTCGGCAAGGCGGCGGGTGGGGCGACATCCCGGGGTGCCGTCGGGCGCCCATGGATCACCCGCTCGGCGCCCCCTGCAGGCCCGGCACCCAGGTCCGCTGCCAATACCAGCGGACCATACAGGACGGCCGCGATGGAATCATCTCCAGGTAAGGTCTGCGACCACAATGCCATGGGCAGTTGGACGGTAATCGTATCGCCGGCCCGCCAGGCTCGGCGGACCCCAACATACGATCCCGGGTCGGCGACGGCCTCCAACGGGCGTCCATTGATCGCCACCTGCGCGCCGCCTGCGACCCAGCCGGGGATGCGGATGTGAATCGTCCGCGGGATGGCACGTGAGGATTTGACCTTGAGGGTCGTCCCCTGCTCGGATGGAAACCGGGTCACCTGCTCCAGGGTCAACCCTTCCTCCTTCCAGTCGAGACTCGAGGCGATGAACTGGTTGACGTAAAGATCGCTGCCGCGGTGAAAGTAGATGGAGTCCGTGAGCTTGGCAAACTCCTCGGCACCCGTGCCCGTGCAACACCAGAATGACTCGTCGGGAGAGTTATAGGCGCGCCAGTAGCCGGCCCCCAGTGGAAAGAAATACTGTTTCAGCCCGTGGGCATCCTGGGTGCCCAGGCGGCAGTTGAGCAACGCGCGCTCATACTCATCCATCCAACGTGCTCGCCCGGTCCAGCCGAACACCAGCCGCTGGAGTTTCATCAGATTGTAGGCCACGCAACATTCCGCATTCTCCCAGGCAAGCGTCCCCTGGAGTTGCCCGGGAGCGGTGCTCCAGTGCTCACCCAGGCTGGTATTGCCGATGACGTAGTTGCGGGCGGTCAGCACTTCTTCCAGAAAATACTCTGCGATTTCCCGGTAGCGACGCTCACCGCTGACTTCATACATGCGAGCGGCACCGATGATTTTCGGTACGTGCGTATTCGCGTGCAGCCCCCGCAACTCGTCGCGGCGTTCGGCCAGGGGGTCGAGAAAGCCGGGTTGCTCGAACAGCCGGGCCGTCTCGAGATACCGGTCCTTCTGTGTCAACGCGGCCAGGTTCACCAATACCTCGTTCATGCCGCCGTACTCGGTGCGCAGCATACGTTGGCGTTGTTCGGCACTGATGCCGGTGAAATAGCTGCTGACCCATTTGGCCATGCCTTCGGCAACCGGCAGCGCATCCGCGTTACCCGTCAACGTATGCATGTCGAGCAAACCTGCCATGACTTTGTGATAGGTATAGAAAGGCGCCCAGACGGATTGGCCTTTCGCGAGGTGCTCGAACAGGTCAGGTGGGAAGGCGCTGAGATATCCCGTGCCGATCTTCTTCTGGCACTCGGCGAGCGCCGCGACGAATTCCTCGCCGCGCTTTTTGAAGTCATCGTTTGCGGACGTAGCCGCGGCCAGCGCTAACCCCGACAGGTAGTGGCCACCCGCGAAATGACCGCGCAACTCGCATGTTGGCTCCTCCCAGCCGCCATACGGAGTGGCGGTGGAGGTGAGTCCAGCCGTGAGGCGAAAGGAATGCAGGAGCCGGTCGTGGGTCAAGGAGTCGAGATAGCGGGCGTTGATTTCCGCCTGCTCCCTGAAGACGCCGGGGCCCAGGCGCACGGCGGTCAAGGGGAACGGGTGCCACTTGCCGGCCAGGTCCTCGCCGGTGGGGTCTGCCTTGGCTGGGCCTGCGCCAGTGGGGGTTACGCCCGCGAAACCTGTGCCGGCCGTGTCGACATGCGGTGCTGGGAGGGCTGCGACACCGCGGGCGCAAAGCGCCGTGGTGACGGCGGTGGCCACTTTCAGGACGTCTCGACGCGAGTGTTTGATCATGAATGCCCGAGTTGCAGCCGGACACGCGAGAGCGCCGGTCGCACGACTGTTGCTGGAGTCGCGTGACTCTAAGCTCAATTGTCTGACTAATCAATTCGGGGGTCGTGCGGTGGCCAGTGTGGCGGCCGAGCACCCGCGATAACGGATAGCCGAACGTACGGCTGGTGCACGATGGGAGCGTTAGTAGGCTGCCGCGCCCAGTACCCGTCCCGCGCCCGGGGCTTGGATTACGACCGCGAGACCGTCCTCCGGCGACTTCAGCGAGGGCAACTCGAGCGTGCCGGGTGCGAAAATGCCGAGCCGGCGGATCCGGGTGACGTTGTTGAAAGTCTCGAGGGTGCGGCCGCCGTTTTCGCCGCTGCGGATCTGCGTTACAGCCTTCCTCACATAGCGTATTTCCCACACGTCGGCTCGGACCGAAGGCCCGGCGAGATTGAGCCTGAAAGCTCCGTCCGGCTGCCTCGACAGGTCAGCTTGCACGGGGAAGGCGTCCTTTACGGACTCGATGGCATGTTGGACCGCGCCATCCTGTGAGCCAACAAGCGAGCGGCTGCCGTTCACGACCATTTGCGGAGTGAACACGGAGCGCTCGCCCAAAGCGCGCGAGTACGCGTACTGGCGTTCAGTACTGGCTTTCGAGGCGAATGTGTCCGGCCAGCCCAGATCGTCCCAATAGTCGACATGGAACGACAGGGCCAACACGTCGGGATTCGCACTCAACCGGCCTACTAGAGCGTCTGCCGGTGGACAGGACGAGCAGCCTTGAGAGGTGAACAGCTCCATCACCACCCGTGGTGTCCTGGCTGCTGCAATCTGGGTACACAAAATAACTACCGCAGCGATGATCCACCGCATGAACATAACCCTCTACTCGAGCCTTCCGCTCATACAGACCGGCTCGCCCCGCCGCTTATTGCACCGCTAGCGCGAATCTCGGTCAGGTTACGGCAGAGCTTATTTTCTTCCGATACCCAGCGGGTGGGCGCTCGCTCCCAGGAGCGGCAGCTCCGTCTCGACCTTGCGCAGCAGCTCGAGCAGCAGTTGGCGTTTTGCCGGAGCTTTCCAGTGGCTCGCAAAGCTCGCCATGAACCAGGCCGGACCTTCGACACCGACCAACTTCTCGACCTGGAAACCCGCCTGGGTCATTTCCTGGCGCAGCTCCTCGGGGTGGTGGAAGAACGTCGTGGTGAAGTAGCCGGGGTTGGCTGTTGGATTCAGGTGCAGACCCGAATCCAGGTCGCGTGTCAGGATGTCGACGAAGGTGGGATCCGCCACCAGGTCGCGCGCGAGACCATCGATGAGCGAAGCAAACCTCGACACCGTCGCGGCGAATACCCGGCCGCCGGGTTTCAGGAGTCGATAGGCTTCCCGCAAGGCAGCGAGCCGGTCACCTCGCTCCGTGAGGTGATAAAGAGGCCCGAGGAGCAGGACGGCGTCCGCACTCTCGTCCGGCTGGTCGATGTGCCGGGCGTCGCCGACCGAGCAGCTTGCGATGGGACTCTCGGGCTGGCGAGCCGAGGCCGCCAGGGCCTGGTCAACATGGTGTTGTACCGGGTCGACGAGATGAACCTCGAATCCCCGTTGCGCGAGCCACAGGGCGTGCACACCGGCGGCCCCGCCGATATCGCATATCGTTGCCGGCGGTTTAGGCAGGTGCCGCTGGAGGATATCGCGGGTACGATCGCGCTCCAGCTCGCCGACGCCACTAAAGAGGCGCTCGGACTCCTCCACCAGGCGGTAGTGGTCGAACATTTCGGGGGGCAGCGCCTCGTTGCCCGGGCCGTCCCGTTCATTGCCTGCCATGCGTGCACCTGACGAACGCCGTGATTTGCCGACAATAGCACCGTGGCGCGGCGCTGCACCCTGGGATGTGCCCCAGCCATGCGCTCTGGAGGTCAAGGCGTACACTACGAGCGATGAACTCGCCTGTTCGCATAGATGTCTTCGTGCAGCCGCGCGCCGGGAAAACGGAACTGGTGGGCTTGCATGATGGTCACCCGAAGATCCGCCTTGCAGCGCCCCCAGTCGACGGTGCGGCGAACGCGGCGTTGGTCGAATTTGTGGCCAAGCGGTTGAAGATTGCGAAGAGTCGGGTGCGCGTCGTGGGAGGGCTGGCGAGCCGGCGGAAAGTCCTGGAGATAGAGGGTGTCGCGCCAGAGGCGGTCAAAGAGGCTCTCTACGGCCCCTAGTTAATGGGAAAAAGTCGCCTGCGCCCCAAATGGGGCAGCGTTTTTCGGACATCAGCTTCGCTTCCGCCGGCAAAAAGCGCGGTTTTTGCCGTCTGCGCGGTGCTCCCCTCGTGCGTCGCAACGCCGACAGGCTGCTAGGGAGGCGCGACGGCGAATCCACCGCGACTACGACGTGCTGTTACCTCGCAGGGGCGTGCGAGCGCGTCAGATGGAGAAGCGACAGCAGCCGTTGAGTTGGATCTGTCCCACGAGCGGTGTCAGTCGCAACATGCCCGGCGGTGCATGGGGAACCGAGAAGAACGGATTCTGCGGCTCATCGTGCAGGTACATGTCTTCCTGCGCCGCGCCGCACTGCGGGCAGTGGTTGGCAAAGTAGCCCGGGTGCAGCGCGCCGCGCCCTTTTTTGAAGTGGGGCCAGGGTTGCAACTGGTAGGCCAGCGCCGTATCCATCGACCAGATGGTCGAGACCGTGAAGCGGTTCAGGGGCTCATCGACGTCGACACCACTCTCGCAGTAGATGCAGATGACCTCGATGTTGTGCGCGCATTTCCAACACGTCACCTCGGTCGAAGCGACGTAGGCATCAGCGGACACGATTTCAAACTGCCCTTCCCAGTCGAGATCGTCCATGACCACGGCATGCCCCTCGAGTGGCCAGACGGCAATTCTCACGATAGAGCTCGAGTCATGCGGGGAAGCCCCAGGTCAGTCAGAGGTCCTCAGCTTCCCAGCCGCAACCGCGGCGCCCGCTCGAGAACGCCGCCAAACCCCAGGCGTTATACACACACGTGCCCCGCAGCGCTACCTCATATCAACTCGAGAAGGGAGTCGAGACAAACAGTCTTTTGGAGAACTCACGGTACCCGCGCGCTGCATCTCAATGCAGCGCCCCGCGGCGCGCGGCCGGCAGCACCATCCCAACAAGCGCCTGTTGCTGGTTCCAGCTTTCGATGCTGACCCGCTCCAGGAACTCGTCCAAGGCCATCAACTTCCAGCCTTCCCAGGGACCGTCCACCACCCGCAACAAAACTGTTTCGCCGTTCATGTGAGTTTCTCCCGGTTCGGCAATTACAACGTAGGTGGGTACTTGCACTGCGATGATCAACCCCCATGCATTGCCGGACGTCGCAAGGGACGATCCTTCTCACTCTTTGGAGGGATCGGCGGCTGCATCCACTGGCGGAGCCTGAGCTCCATCGCCAAGACCTCCGGGAACCCTTTCATTACTGCCCTGCACAACCATCTAAGGGGGCATGGTTCCCACGCGTATCAATTGGATAGTCCGACTGGCCGGCGCGCTCCGAGCGCTGGGGCCGTATGCGGCTATCGAGCTGCTAATTCCAGGCGGGACGCTCATCGCGCTCGCGGTTTGGGCCTATCGGAACCGGCAGTCACTGCTCGCACGAGTACGGCGCGCGAGCTCCGCTCTGGAGGCGTCCGATTTGACGGACACTTCCCTCGACCTCGCCGTCAGCGACCCTCACGAGGGCACTACCGCACCCTTGGCCACTATCCGGTAATGCCGCGCGGGCTTTGAGGGATCGACCCGGTCCTCGGCGGACGTTGCCCACTGCGGGGAGAGTTAGGGCTCTCGACTTTGACCTGAAAGTCATATATACCACCTTTCAGGACATCGCCAGAAGGCTTTTTCGTGCACAAGATCGGGCTGGTGGTGTACTCCGGGATCAACGTCATGAGCGTCGCCCCCATTTCGGTCTTCGAGGCGGCCAACGGGGAACTGGAAAAGCCGTTCTACGACATCCATGCGCTGTCGGAATCCGGCGGCCCGGTGCCCTCCTCACTCGGCATGACCCTCGGCACCGAGAAGTTCTCGGGGGCGCATTTCGATACTTTGATGTTCGCGGCCGCCACCGCTCCCGGGGAAACCCTATCGACACCCGCGCTCCTGGAGTTGGTGCGGCAGACGGCCAGCACTTCCACGCGCGTTGCGGCGCCTTGTACCGGGGCATTCGTGCTTGCGGAGGCCGGAGTACTCGACGGTCGGCGTGCTACGACCCACTGGTTCTTTGCACGCGAGCTCCAGAGACGCTTCCCGCAAGTCAGGGTGGAGGAAGACCGCATCTTCGTCGTCGACGGGCCCGTGTGGACCTCGGCCGGCATGTCGGCCGGAATCGACCTGGCGTTGGCGATGGTTGAAGCGGACCTCGGCGTCGAGGTCGCCCGGTCGGTCGCCAGGAAGCTGGTGGTCTATCACCGGCGCGCCGGCGGTCAGTCGCAGTACGCGGCGTTGCTGGAGTTGGAACCGAAGTCGGACCGGATCCAGGCCACGCTCGCGTATGCGAGGGGTCACCTGGACACGCGCTTGTCGGTCGAGGAGCTCGCCGACGTCGCTCATCTCAGTCCGCGCCAGTTCAGCCGCGCCTTCCGCGCCGAAACGGGGCAATCCCCCGCCAAGGCAGTCGAGAACCTGCGTGTCGAAGCCGCGCGGGTGATGATCGAGGACGGTCAGTTTTCTATCGACGTCGTGGCCCGGGAGACGGGATTCGGCGATCGTGAACGGATGCGTCGCGCTTTTCTGCGTGCGTTTGGTCAGCCTCCGCAAGTCATCCGTCGCAGCGCGCGCGTGGAAGCGTAGCTGTCATCCCGGGCCGGGTGGAGCCTGAGCTCGCGGGCCGGCCGCGGCCGGATGTAAAAGGCTGCCACTTTTGGACGAAAACCGCTCTATTTACCAAGAAACGCCCTGCACTCCTCAGGCCGAATAGCCTCTTTCGACCCCGACGGCCACCCACCATCCCGTATGACATTGGAGAGACATCATGGCTACAGCGGCGATCCAGGACACCATTACCACCAAGGACGGAGTGACGATTTTCTACAAAGACTGGGGCACGGGGCAGCCGATCGTGTTTTCTCACGGATGGCCGCTGTCGGCCGACGACTGGGATTGCCAGATGATGTTCTTCGTCAATCATGGCTATCGCGTCATTGCACATGATCGTCGCGGTCACGGCCGCTCGACGCAGGTCGGGACGGGCCACGACATGGATCATTATGCGGACGACCTTGCCGCGCTCACCGCCCATCTCGACCTGGCAGACGCGTTTCATGTTGGACACTCCACCGGCGGCGGCGAAGTCGTGCACTACATCGGCCGACACGGGGAGAGTCGGGTTGCCAAGGCGGCCATCATCAGCGCTGTGCCACCGCTCATGGTCAAAACCGACGCCAATCCCGGCGGCCTGCCCAAGGAAGTCTTTGATGGCCTGCAACAGCAACTCGCAGCCAATCGCTCGAAATTTTATCGTGATCTGCCGGAAGGGCCTTTCTACGGCTTCAACCGCCCGGGCGTGAAATCGATCGAGCCCATCATTCAGAACTGGTGGCGCCAGGGCATGATGGGCGGTGCCAAGGCCCACTACGATGGCATCGTCGCGTTCTCACAGACTGACTTCACCGCGGACCTGAAGAAGATCAACGTGCCCGTGCTGGTCATGCACGGCGATGACGACCAGATCGTTCCGTATGCCGATGCCGGCCCGTTGAGTGCGAAGTTGCTGAGAAAAGGAACGTTGCAGACCTACAAAGGATTTCCACACGGGATGATCACGACGCAGGCCGAGACGATCAACGCGGACTTGTTGGCATTCTTCAAGTCGTAAGTTTGTTTCTCAAGCCACCCGTCCGCCGTGATTCGCGGCGGATGGTGGCACATGGCGCGATTGCCAACGCTCGTACTCCGCCAACGCATCGTTGAGGAGGTCCTCGTTCACCGCCAGGTCCGGGTGAATTTCGGACGGGTCGATGTGGTGATACTTCGGGCCGCGGGAGCGGATCGCGACACTGAGCCCGATGATCACGGCTATTGCCCCAAAGACACTCAGAACCGAGTTCAGCATTATGTTGAGCCGCGTTTGGTAATGAGTGTTCGCTCCGGCGGCACGGGGCTAGTGTGTCACGGCGGCGGCGATTTCCGCCAGGAAATTCAGGAAGGCCCTGATCTTGGCGGGTGGGTGCTGACGGGAATGGTAGTAAGCGTGGAGGGGAAAGCGCTCTTCGGCCCACTCGGGCAGGAGTTGCACGAGCTTGCCGCTCTTCAGCCATCCGTTGAGCCCAAGCTCCAAACTCTGAAAAATGCCTTGGCCGGCCACACATGCCGCAATGGCCACCGACGGGTCGTCGGTTACCAGGTGTCCGCGGACTTCCACCCGGGCCACCTTGCCTTTACGTGTGAACTCCCACGGGAAAGGCCGGCCGGTCTGCGGGTCCCGAAACAACACGGCCTCATGTTGAAGGAGGTCGTGAGGTGCCTCGGGCATGCCGTGCTTGCGCACGTAGGCCGGCGAGGCACAGGTTAGAACGCGGGTGTCGAGTAGCTTGCGAGCAACAAGGGACGAGTCCTCCGCCGGGCCGAAGCGAATGGCGACGTCCGTACCGGTCATCATCTCCTCGCGGTGATTGCTCACCATCATCTCCACTGACAGTCCGGGATACTGCTGAATGAACCGGGGCAACTGCTGCGCCAGCGTC
>Ga0268266_10006297_pt1 | contig 10880 bp, 9 predicted proteins | sample KBSS13metaG_FD_190356 | JGI IMG/M metagenome (GOLD analysis project Ga0268266, IMG submission 190356) | Switchgrass rhizosphere microbial communities from Kellogg Biological Station, Michigan, USA - KBS S1-3 metaG (SPAdes) (version 2) | ecosystem: Host-associated > Plants > Roots > Rhizosphere >... | reverse complement strand
CTGCGCCGAAGTTAGACATAGCGCAACCCTTTCCCCGCCAGCTTCTCGCGCATGCCATAAACATCGAGGCCCAGTTCACCGGCCTCGAAACGCGCCCGATTCGCCGCTTCTTTTTCCGCGCGGCTTTGCGACGCGACTAGCACATCTTCGGCACTCTCTCGCTTCACCACGCAGACCCCGTCGTCATCGGCGACAATGACGTCACCGGGGTTGATTGCCTGTCCGGCGCAGACGATCTGCACATTTACGTCGCCAAGTGTCTCCTTGACGGTGCCCTGGGCCGAAACATTCCGAGACCAGACGGGAAACGCCATCTGTTCGAGCTCGGCAACGTCGCGGCACCCGGCCTCGATAATCAAGCCGCGTACGCCGCGTCTTGCTAACGACGTTGCGAGCAGTTCGCCAAAATAGCCAGCGTCACTTGGCGATGTCGGTGCCACCACCAGAATATCGCCTTCCCGGCACTGCTCGACAGCGACATGGATCATCCAGTTGTCCGCCGGAGGGATTGAAACGGTAACAGCAGTTCCCGCGATCCGGCAACCTTTGTAGATCGGGCGCATATATGGCAGCAGCAGCCCGGAACGCCCCTGGGCCTCGTGCACGGTGGCCACGCCATGGCGTGCGAGCGCGTCGACAACCTCAAGCGGCGCACGCTCCGTGTTTTGAACGACGATCGCCATCAGAGCACATCCACGGTACGGGGAAAGATCGACTGGAAGCCTTCCGCATATTTAGCCTCGCGACCGCCTGCCTGTCCGCCCGAGTTGCGGCGGAAGTGATTGGCTCGGTTTTCCGCCACGTTCTGATAGTAAGCCCACAGATGCTGCTGGCCTTCCATGCACTCGATCGCGGCCCTTTTCTTTGCCCACACTTCTGTAATGTCGAGGATCGTGTCGGGTTTCCAGGAGCACTGCTCGGTCTGATGCGGTTCGAACAGATAAAGCTGAGGCGCTCCCAGGATTTTTTCGCCCGGGTTATGGCCCCAGGCCTGTGCAACCATTCGGCATTCCAGCGCCACACGGGTGGCGTATGGATGATCGGTGTTATAGGGATCTTCGAGTGAATGTGAGAGCATGAATTCCGGCTGGACACGACGGATTACATCGACAAGATCGTTGCGCGCACTTTGATCCGCCCGAAGCGGATAGTCCCCGAGGTCGAAGAATAGGATCTCGTGTACATCGAGCGCTTTCGCGGCGGCTTCGGCCTCCTTGCGCCGGGCTGCTTTCACTCCCTCGAGGGTCATACCCTCCTGCTTCCATAGCTTGGCGCTTTCCCCGCGCTCTCCGTAGGACAGGCACACGACTGATACGTCGTACCCTTTGGCTGCGTGGAGCGCGATCGCGCCGCCGCAGCGCCAGACGAAGTCAGCGGAGTGGGCGCTCACGACGAGCGCAGTCTTGTTGGTCATATCACTTCTCCTGTTTGTCGACCGTCGCCGGCGGCGTCCCATGACTATGAAAGCTCGGTATGGTTGGAAGACCCCAGGCCTGACCCTTTTTGCGCTCTGTCTCCGTCCAGGTTACCGTCTCCCAGGAGGGATCGAGGATGAGCCGCGCACCGGCATTTGCCACTTCGACTCTGTTTCCCGCCGGTTCGTAGACATAGAGGAAGAAAGTGCCTTGAATTGCGTGTTTGTGGGGGCCGGTTTCGATGAAAACGCCGTTCTCCAGAAAGATGTCCGCAGCACGCAGTACGTCCTCACGGCAATCAACGGCATAGGTCACATGGTGAAAGCGGCCGCTCATATCCGAGTGATCTTCTGTGTAGGCGATGTCGTAAGTCTTGTTGTTGACCGTGAACCAGCATCCCCCAAGCCGCCCATTGTCGAGTTGTATTTGCTCGGTCACGCGGCTGCCGAGCGCCTGGGCCATGAAATCGCGGATAGCGCTCACATCTTTGGCAAGCAGATTCAGGTGGTCGATGCGCCTGACGGCAGCACCCCGGCCGTGGTAACGTTGCGCGAGGTTCTTCAGCGCCGGACGTTCTGCAGGAGGAGCGACGTAGCGCTTGGTGTCGTAGTAAAGCTCAAAGACGTGTCCGTCAGGATCATGGAAACGGAAGGCCTTCCCGTGGCCCATGTCGCCGTCGACCCACCCGATCGCGCATCCCATCCGTTCGATAACGTCAACGCGTCGTTGAAGCGCCTCGGGGGACGCTGTCCGGTATGCAACATGGCCGACGCCAGTTGTCTTCGAAGCCGTCAGTTTCAGCGTGTGGAACTCATAGTCGTCCCATGCTCTCAGATAGACCGAATTATCTTCGCGACCGCTCTCCGTCAGCCCATAAACATTGACAAAGAAGTCCAGGCTCTCCACCGGTTTATCCGTAAGGAGCTCAACATGCCCGAGGTGAGCAACATCGAAGCAATTTTCTGGCATCCAATCCTCCCACAATCGCGTCGCGGTTCCCTACTGCGACATGGGCTGCAAAATCACACCGTTCGAGACGCCCAGATTTAAGATTTTGCGCGGTGACTGTCGCGACCGAGTTTTGCGTGCTGACGGAAATGATATGAAGCCGAGCCAATCTCGGCCAATCGCTTTCAGCCGCGGGGTTATAAAATTTGGCTAATCCTCCCCCCCAACCCTTATTCCAAGCAACCCGGTCGGGTCGGCGCCGCTGGAAACTTTCACCGTTAAGGTTTCCTGCGCTAGAGCAGCCAGTTTCTTCAGAAACAGCACGTTTCAGAAAATTCGTCGTGCCAAAGACCGGGAGCCGTGGCGTCACCTGCCCCCCTTCGGCGGCCTCAGCCGTTCGCACTATCGCGGTATCAGCGATGGCGAGCCATTTCGTTGTTACCTGACGTGTGGTGCGGAGATTGAAGCGCAAGGGTATTCGCTGCGCGAGCGCGTGACTTTTACCGGAAGCACCACGTTGCGGAAAACACCCGACGAGTCGCTCTAGCGCCTCAAAATGCCACCAGCCGCCACAACGGCCTCGGGAGTATCGACGTCCAGATGTGCCGCTTCGCCGATATCGACATCGATGACCGGCAGCCCCGATGTCTCGATGATATGCCGCGCCCCGACATCGCCTTCAAGCCGCATCACAGCGTCGCCGAGCATTCGGGGAAGAATGACCGGGTTGCCACGCTTGCCAAGTGAGACTGCGCGAACGATTGCCCGGCCGGAAGCGGAGCGGAACGCTGCGATGAGAAGGTTGAGATCGGCTGTCGTCACGCCGGGCATATCGGCGAGCATGACGAGGACACCGTCCGAATAGCGGGCTGGCGCGGCCGAAAAACCCGAGACAAGCGAACTTGCCATGCCGGATGCGTAATCAGGGTTTTCTACAGCGGTCACGTCCAGTCCCGACAGTGCCGCCACAATCTCGCTCTGCCGGTGGCCAGTCACGACGACGACGGGGGCCGCGTTGGTGGCAAGAGCGGTTTTCGCAGCACGGCGCACCAGCGGCTCCCCATCGAATTCGGCCAGCAGCTTGTGGGCGCCACCCTCACCCATCCGGCTGGCTTTCCCGGCAGCCAGGATGACGACCGCAACGGTCTCGGGTCGGCGATGATCCTCTGAGCTTTCCCGCGGTCGTGGCCGACTCTCAATTTCCATCAGCAGCCCTCCGACACCCATGCTCGTCAGATCACGCGCGTCCGGCTTTTCACCAGCCAGGATGCGATCCAGAACCCAATCGAAGCCATTCTCCTTAGGGCTCCGCGCACAGCCAGGTGCCCCCACAACATAAGTTTCGCCAATCCGTCCGAGAACAATAAGATTGCCAGGATCGACGGGCATACCCACGCTCAGAATTTCGCCTCCTGCTTGACGGATAGCCGTGGGGATTACATCGTCCCCGTCGATCACGGCCGATGCTCCGAAAACAATCACGAGTTTTGGAGAATTGTCTGGAGCTTCCAGCGCCCGAGCAATTTCGACAGCGAGGGAGTCTTGCCGGTGAGGCACACGTTGCTCGCGCGCCAACAGGTTCCCGTATACAGCTAACCGCCGCGTCAGAACCCGCGTTGTCTTTTCCATGACCGCAGGCTTGAGCGACGGCAGTTCCGTGGCGATAAGCGACACCGCGTATTGTCTGAACGGTTTGACCTCGAAGGCTGCAGCCGCGCTCAAGGCGTCACAAGCGGCCTCCACCTTGATACCCGGCACAGCAAGCGGAATGATTTTGAACGTCGCTACCATGTCGCCAGCCCGAACACGCACATGATCGGCGAGACAAGCCAGCGTGATCGCCGGATCGATCCGATTGACGCGATCAACAACACGACGATCTGCAATGAAGAGCCCGTCACTGGCGGCATAAACATTGACGCGTCCGGTTGCGGCCTCAGAGAAGCGCAGGTGGTCCGGCGCAATAGCTGCGGCAAGCCTCCGGGCCGCTTCGTCTTCGTCGATGTCGCCGGCCTCGATCCGCGCTGCGGTGACGCTCGCGATCCCGGCCTGCGTGAGCGCCTCAACATCCGCGCGAGAAACACGGTGCCCTTTGCGCAAGGTCCGCTCCGGCAATTTGACTGCGTGCGCGAGCATTAGCCCTTCCGCACCGGCGACTGGAAATTCGCCGAATTTCATCGGGTGCCGCCCTCTCGCCTTATGATATCTCGCGTCCGCATCGCCTCGATGAGCTGCGCTAGGATGGCGACCGCGATCTCAGCCGGACTGGAAGCGCCGATAGGCAACCCGACCGGCCCTTTGATGCGGCTGAGCGCTTCGTCGGCAAAGCCCTCGGCCCTTAGTCGTTCCAGACGCGACGCATGAGTTCTTCTGCTTCCGAGCGCCCCGACATAAAAGCAACCGCGACGCAAGGCCTCGGCAATCGGGAAGTCGTCTATTTTCGGATCATGGGTCACCGCGACGAGCGCAGTGTAAGCGTCGAGCGGATACTCCTTCAGTGCGTCTGAGGGCCAGTCAGCCACCAGGTTGATCCCGGCAAAGCGCTCAGGCGTCGCGAAAGCTGTCCGCGGGTCGATGATACGGACACTAAAATCAGCGAGTACTGCCATTTGTGCCAACACCTGGCTAATATGAACGGCTCCGATAATGACGACATCGGGTGGCGGCATGTAAACGTTCAGGAAATAGCGACGATCGTCAAGCTCAACGACCCTCGAACGTCCGGAGCGGAACGCAGAAGCCATCGCCTTGCCAAGACCGCCATCAAGCTCGTCGCCTTCCGCAATGACCCTCCCATCGCCACTGACGAGATCGGTAATCAATGCAGCAGCAACCCGCGCCCGTCTACAGGCGTTCAGTCGCTCTAGCGTCGCCAACTCCATCAGCCAAGCCTTTCTACATAGACGTGAATGCGTCCGCCGCAGGAAAGGCCGACGCGCCAAGCCGTCTCATCGGCGACGCCGAATTCCAGCATCCTTGCCTCGCCAGTCCCAATGACCTCCAGTGCTTCGGTGATGACCGCACCTTCCACGCACCCCCCGGAAACCGAGCCCTCAAAATTGGCCTCACTATCAATTACCAGATGGCTTCCTGGTGGCCGCGGTGCCGAACCCCATGTCTCGACGACGGTGGCGATCGCGACCTCCCGGCCGCTCCTCCTCCACGTCTCCGCAGTCACCAGTGGATCCAGATTCGTCATCATCTCATTCATGCAGCACCTCTTACGGTCTCCAAGGCATTCCGTCGCGTCGCCGGCCAGATTCGAGCGCAGCTGGAGGATCTTATTGTCATAGCCGGTTTCGCCATCATCCCTTGCCCTCGCCACACCGGAACGATACCGTCATTACGATTCAACGCGCCAGCCCTTCTGTGGTCGCCTTATACCGATCGCGGATCCCGGCGACCTAGCGTCAGGACTGGATCCTATTCTGCCGGTGCGTTCGCGATCGATTGGACATTCGGGGAGTTCAATCTTGTGGCGCCTGCGAGTTTACGGATCACAACGAATAGAACCGGAATTAGGAATATGCCGAAAACTGTTGCGGCAATCATCCCGCCCATCACGCCGATACCGATAGAGTTCTGACTGCCGGCCCCCGCGCCCGAGGCAGTTGCCAGGGGCAATACTCCCAAGATGAAGGCGAAGGAGGTCATGAGGATAGGTCGAAGGCGTTGACGGGACGCTTCGATTGTTGCCTCGATGAGGCCCTTGCCTTTCAATTCCTCCGCCGTGGCAAACTCAACAATAAGGATTGCGTTCTTTGCCGTGAGCCCAATGGTCGTCAGCAGCCCCACCTTGAAATAAACGTCGTTCAGCTGGCCGAACTGGCTTGCCGCGATCAGTGCTCCCAAAATGCCCACCGGAACCGACAGCATGACGGACAAGGGCACCGTCCAGCTTTCGTATAGTGCAGCCAGCGCCAGAAAGACGACGATCACAGAGATGATGTACAGCTGGAGAGCCTGATTGCCTGCAAGACGCTCCTCCGCTGACAGGGCAGTCCACTGGTGGGAAAAGCCTGCTGGAAGATTATCAACCATACGGTCGACCTCATCCATTGCCTGCCCGGAACTTACCCCGGCTGCCGGCGACCCCTGCAACTGAACTGCGGACACGCCATTATGTCGCTCCAACCGTGGTGATCCGAACGTCCAGTTGCCGGTGGCGAAAGATGATAGCGGAACCATCTCACCGAGATTATTGCGGACATGCCATCGCTCGAAGTCCTCCGGCTGCATGCGAAACTCCGCGCCGGACTGGACATAAACACGTTTTACACGGCCGCGGTCGAGAAAATCGTTGACGTAGGTGCCTCCCCACGCCGTCGACAGCGTCGCGTCGATATCTGACAGGTTGATGCCCAGAGCGCTCGCGCGGTCGCGATCTATAGCAATCGAGTATTGGGGCGTATCGTCCTGCCCGTTGGGGCGTGTGCCTGTCAGCCGGTCGTTCTGCGCGGCGGCGCCCAATAGCTGGTTGCGAGCGCCCATGAGAGCCTCATGCCCTGCGTTGCCGGTATCGCGAAGGAAGAAATCAAAACCGCTGTTGTTTCCGAAACCCGGAATGGCTGGAGGAGCAAGTGCCACGACGCGCCCATCGGATATCTTCGCAAAAGCTGCCATCGCGCGCCGCACAATCGCCGCAGCCGACGCCTCAGGCGTTTGCCTCTGCTCGAAATCCTTGAGCGCGACAAATACGGTCGCGACATTCTGTCCCTGCCCGCCAAAACTGAAGCCAACCGACCCGAATATGCCTTCGACGTAGTCGCGCTCGTTCGTCAGGTAGTGTTCTATGACCTGATCGAGAACTCGCCGTGTACGATCAGCCGTTGCACCGGGTGGTAGCTGGACGGCGGTGACAAGGCGCCCCTGATCCTCTTCGGGAAGAAACGCCGAAGGCAGCCTTGAAAATAGAAAGCCCACCCCGATTGCAATTGCCACACACATCACGACCCCAATAGCAATGCGGCGAAGCAGAAGCTGAGTGGTTTTCTGGTACGCGTTTGTAAAGCGAGAAAATCCTGCATTGAACCATCGGAACGGCGCAGCCTTTTGTGCACCATGTTTGGGTCTCTTAAGGAGCGATGCGCACAGAGCAGGCGTCAGCACCAGCGCGACAAGGACAGACAAGACCATGGCCGTGACAATGGTCACCGAAAACTGCCGATAGATGATACCGACGGAGCCAGAGAAGAACGCCATCGGAATGAACACTGCGGCTAGCACAGTTGTGATGCCGACGAGAGCGCTGCTGATCTCACCCATCGACTTGATTGTCGCCTCGCGCGGATCGAGCCCTTCTTCCTCCATGACCCGCTCGACATTCTCGACGACGACGATGGCATCATCCACCAGGAGACCGATCGCCAGCACCATCGCGAACATTGTGAGCGTATTGATGGAGTAGCCGAAAAGTTCCAGGACGGCGAACGTCCCCAGAAGCACGACCGGAATGGCCAGCGTGGGGATAATGGTCGCTCGGACATTTTGCAGGAACACATACATCACGATGAAGACGAGAACGACGGCTTCGATGAGCGTCATCACCACTCCTTCGATCGACAACCGGACAAAAGGAGACGTGTCGAACGGGTAATGTACATCGACGCTGGCCGGAAAATTCGGGCGCTGCCGCTCAATCTCGGCACGTATTGCATCAGCGGTGTCCAGTGCATTGGCACCGGACGCCAATCGGAAACCGACCCCGGCGGCAGGCGTTCCACTGTAGGTACTTGAGAGGGTGTAACTCTCTGCCCCCAGCTCGACCGTCGCAATGTCGCCCAGGCGGATGACGGAACCGTCTGCATCACTGTGGAGAATGATCGCCTCGAACTGCTCCACGGTTTGCAGGCGACTGCCTGCCGTAACCGTTGCATTGAGCTGCTGGCCACGTCGCTGCGGCAGGGCGCCAAGCTGGCCCGCTGAGACCTGCGTGTTTTGCGCGCGGATCGCCTGCGTTACATCGCTTACCATCAACTCGTGTTGTGCCAGCTTATCCGGATCGATCCAGATCCGCATCGCATAGCGATCCGACCCAAGAAGCCGCGCTTCCCCGACGCCGGGTACGCGTCGTAACGTATCCATGAGCGAGGTATCGATGAAGTCGGCGATATCGTTCCCGTTGAGACTTCCATCAGACGATGCGAGAGCGGCAATCAAGAAAAAGCTTGCCGTCGACTTTGAGACTGTCAACCCGCTATCGAGGACGGCCTGAGGCAAACGGGCTTCGACGAGCTGAAGGTTGTTTTGAACCTGCATCTGCGCCACGTCGGGATCCGCTTCGCTGGTAAAGGTGAGTGTGATTGATGACTCGCCGGTCGCCGTGGAGTTCGACGAGATGTAGTCGACATTGTCGATCCCGGTCATGCCTTGCTCGATTACCTTCGTGACCGAGTCTTCGACGGTCTTCGCATCCGCTCCGGGATAATTGGCGGTGATCCGAACTGCAGTCGGCGCGATCTGAGGATATTGGGAAATCGACAGCGACGGGATCGAGAGGGCCCCTGCCATCATGATCGCAACTGCCAGGACAATAGCGAAGATGGGACGTTCGATAAAAAAACGCGACATGATCTGTATCCTATTGAAGTGACAGGGTGCGCGAGCCCATAAGGTTGTTGGTGTCGCGACCGGGCTGGTGCGACGACACGGAGGTTTCCTCGACGCTGCGCACTTCCCCAGTGCCATCTTCAACGACGGCCAACTTGATTCGGACGTTCTGTCCCACCCGCGTTCGCTGCGAGCCCTCCACCACAACGCGGTCGCCTTCAGCCACACCGGCGGTGACGAGCCAGCTGTTTCCGACGGACCGATCAACGGTCAGAACACGCTCTTCTATTTTCGTTTCATCAGTGACAAACCGGGCGACGGCTTGACCGCGGGGGTTGCGAGATACAGCCCGTTGCGGGACAAGAAAACTTCCCTCGACGAAGCCTTCTTCAATAAGGGCTCGTACATACATGCCCGGCATCAGCACCCCGTCTGGGTTCGGGAAGACCGCGCGCAACGACACCATTCCTGTCGACTGCGAAACCGCTGACCCCAGGAACTGAAGCTTGCCTGGATAGGGATAGCGCGAACCGTCTTCGAGCTTCAGCTCGACTGTGACGAATTCCCCGTTTGATCTGATGCTGTTGGAGGTCAGCGCCTTGTTGAGCGCCAGTAGACTGGCACTCGACCTTACTAGATCCACATTGATGATGTCATGCTGACGGATGACAGTCAGCGGCTGCGCCTGGTCCCGCGTAACCAAAGCCCCTTGTGTGACGGTTGAGCCATCCACCCGTCCGCTGATCGGGGCGACTATCTTTGTGTAGTCAAGTTCGATGCGGGCCGTTTCAAGTGCTGCCGTTGCCGCTGCAACATCTGCTTCCGCCTGGAGCAACTGAGTCCGGGCAATGTCCAGTTCCTGCTGGCTCACGGCATTGTTAGCGCTTAGCCGCTCATAACGTTCGAACCTGGCCCGGGCACTTGGAACGGCGCTCTCAGCCCGCTGTAAGTTAGCCTGGGCATTTCGGTAGGCAGCTTCAAAGGCCGTCGGATCCAGCTCGTAAAGGACGTCGCCAGCATCGACCTGGCTACCTTCTTCGAACACGCGTCTCTGGATGGTGCCTGTCACCCTTGGTCGAACCTCTGAAACCAGATGGGCGCTCGTCCGCCCCGGCAGTTCACGAGTAAGGGGTACGGTTTTTTGATCCAGTACTTGAACACTTACTTCGGGATCCGGGGTCGCGACGGGCTGTTGTGCCTCAACCTCCGAATTGCAGCCGTACAACGCGGAAGTACACCATACGAGAAAAATCGTCTGAAGGAGGAGCCTGGGACGTTTGATCATTTAATGCCTCATGCTGAAGATTGTCATTGATGGAGCCGTCGCGGCGATTGCTCGTTGTGTAATCGAGGCTTGTCGCGCCGATATGCCGGGGGCGCCCGAAATTGTATCAATCTGTCGCGTGGGCTATAGCGGCTCATTCCGGAGACCCGCCAAGGCTGTCGGTAAATCCTCTATGAAGCCTCTTGAAACAGCTCAGCACTCGTTGAGCGTAATTGACTGAGCAGCTGCTCGGACGTGGCGGATTGTTGCTGGGCGAACCGCAGCAGCTGCTGCGCGGCCATGAGCGCGTTCTGATCGTCGAGTTCCAGTTCGTTTTCTTCGCAGAAAGCAATGAGTGCTTGCTTGATCTCACGGATCTCCCAAAGTCCAAGTGTCATGTTCGGTCTCCGACGTGCTGAATTGACGTCATAGTGACAGTGCGATGTCTCCTGGTTTTGCCAAAGATGTAACAACTGATGTCGCAATACCTGCACGCGATTGTGTTGGATCTTCTACCCCACTGGCGTGATCGAAAATCCCCTTAACGCCAATAGGATAGAGTCCAAAGTAGAGTGCCATCGGAATTTTGCGGTCGCCGGGTTCTACCGTTGAATGGTCGCAAGTAGGTGTCGCTCGTTGAAGAACCTGGCTCAAAGAATTTCGCCAGTCGGCTTGCCGCGGGCTTGGCCGTTTCGAGCCCGTTT
>Ga0268266_10006296_pt1 | contig 10880 bp, 10 predicted proteins | sample KBSS13metaG_FD_190356 | JGI IMG/M metagenome (GOLD analysis project Ga0268266, IMG submission 190356) | Switchgrass rhizosphere microbial communities from Kellogg Biological Station, Michigan, USA - KBS S1-3 metaG (SPAdes) (version 2) | ecosystem: Host-associated > Plants > Roots > Rhizosphere... | reverse complement strand
GCCCCACCCCGACCATCAGGCCGCGGCCGCGGGTCTCGGCGACGCCGTCGAGCGCCTCCAGCTTCTCCCGCAGGGAGGTGCCGAGCTGGCGCACGTGGCGCAGGAGGACCGGGTCGTCGACGATTTCCAGCACCGCGAGCGCAGCGGCGGTCGCGACCGGGCCGCCGGCGAAGGTCGACCCGTGGTCGCCCGGCTCGAGCACCTCGGCCGCCTCGGCCCCGGTGATGCAGGCGCCGATCGGGAAGCCGCCGCCGAGCGCCTTGGCACTGGTGATCACGTCCGGGCGGACCGGCGTCTGCTCGTAGGCCCAGAGCGAGCCGGTGCGGCCGACGCCGGTCTGGATCTCGTCGAAGATCAGCAGCGCGCCAGCTTCGTCGCATGCCTGGCGGGCGGCGAGCAGAGCCTCCTCGGAGATCGGGAAGATGCCGGACTCGCCCTGGATCGGCTCGATCAGGACCGCGGCGGTGCTTTCTCCCACCGCCTCGCGCAGCGCGTCGGCGTCGTTGCGGGGGACCGAGCGGAAGCCGGGCAGCATCGGTCCGAGGGCCTCGTTGGTCGCCAGCCCGGGCGTGGCCGAGAGGGCGCCGTAGGTGCGGCCGTGGAAGTCGCTCTCGAAGCTGACGATCTCCGGCGCGGTGACGCCACGGCGGTGGGCGTGCTTGCGGGCGATCTTGATCGCGCACTCGTTCGCCTCGGTGCCCGAGTTGGAGAAGAAGACGCGGCCGCCGAGGCTCGACTCCGCCAGCCGCTCGGCCAGCTTCGCCATCGGCTCGGTGTAGAAGAGGTTGGAGACGTGGATCAGGCGATGGGACTGCTCGTGGACCGCCTTCAGCACCTGCGGATTGCAGTGGCCGACCGAGCAGACCGAGATCCCGGTGAGGAAGTCGAGGTACCTCTTGCCGGCGGCGTCCCAGAGCAGCGGGCCCTCGCCGCGGACGAAGTCGACCGGCGCCCGCTTGTAGGTCCGCATCAGGTAGCGCTCCTCGAGCGCCTGCGCCTGCTCGAAGCCGATCTCCCGCGTCGCCTCGGTCACGGGGTGACCATCGTGCCGATGCCGGCGTCAGTGAAGAGCTCCAGCAGCAGGCTGTGCGGTATCCGGCCGTCGATGATGTGGGCCGACTGGGCGCCGCCGCGGATCGCGTCGGCGCAGGCCTGCAGCTTCGGCCGCATCCCCCCTTCCAGGGCGGACAGCTTCTCGTCGACCTCGGCGACCGTGGCGCGGGAGATCAGCGACCCCTCGTCGGCGGGATCGGCGAGCCAGCCCTCGACGTCGGTGAGGAAGATCGCCTTGTGGGCGCCGATCGCGGCGGCGACCTTGCCCGCCGCCTCGTCGGCGTTGACGTTGTAGGACTGGCCGCCGCGGTCGGAGGCCGAGGAGGCGATCACCGGGATGTAGTCGGCGGCGATGTGCTGGAGGACGTCGACGTCGACGCGCTCGATCGAGCCAACGAAGCCGACCTGCTCGGCGTTGGCGACCGGCGCGACCGTGAAGAGGCTGCCGTCCTCGCCCGAGAGGCCCACCGCAGCCTGGCCGTGGCGGTTCAGCCGCTGGACGATTTCCGAGTTGAGCTTGCCGACCAGGACCATCTTCGCCACCTCGACCGTCTCGGAGTCGGAGACGCGCAGGCCCTCGTGGAAGCGGACCTCGAGGTCGAGCCGCTCCATGTAGCGGGTGATCTCCGGGCCGCCGCCGTGGACGATGATCGGGTTGAGGCCGACGTACTTGAGCAGGACGACGTCGGTGGCGAAGTCTTCCCGCAGCTGCTCGTCGAGCATCGCCGCGCCGCCGTACTTGATCACCACGGTGCGGCCGTGGAACTCGCGGATGTAGGGAAGCGCCTCCAGCAGCGTGGCGACGCTGCCGCTGTCGTAGCGGGCGTTGTCGGTCTGATGCGTGTTGAAGTCCTCGGTCACGTCGTGTACTCCGCGTTGATTCGCACGTACTCGTAGCCGAGGTCTGAGAACCAGACGTGGGCGGCGTGCTCGCCGCGGCCGAGGCGCAGGCCGATCTCGGCCTCCTCGGTCTCGGCGCCGAGCTCGGCGGCGTCGATCGCCTCGGCGCCGAGCTCGTCGAGCTTCTCACCGGCGAGGGCGGCGCCGGCCGCCTGGGCGATCCGGCCCCAGTTGGGGTCGCGGCCGAACAGCGCGGTCTTGACCAGCGGCGAGTTGGCGATCGCGCGGGCGACGCGCTCGGCCTCGGCCTCGGTGGCGGCCTCGGTGACCTCGATCCGGGCGGCGCGGGCGGCGCCCTCGCCGTCGCGGACGATCTCGATCGCCAGTTGCATCAGCACCGCCTCGAGCAGCCCCTCGGGCAGCGGCTGGCCGGCTTTGCCGGAGGCCTGCAGCAGGACCATGTCGTTGGTGCTCATCTGGCCGTCGACGGTGATCCGGTTGAAGGAGGCGTCGACGGCGGCGCGCAGGCGCGTGTCGGCGTCGGGGACGACGGCGTCGGTCTGGACGAAGCAGAGCATCGTCGCCATGTTCGGCTCGATCATCCCCGCCCCCTTCGCCTGGGCGGAAAGCGTCACGCCGCCGGCGCGCAGGGTGCAGCGCTTGGGCCAGCGGTCGGTGGTGAGGATCGCGTCGGAGAAGTCGGAGCCGCCGTCGGACGCGAGGGCTCCGGCCGCGTCGCCGATGCCGCCGAGGACGGCGTCGATCGGCAGCGGCACGCCGATCGTCCCGGTCTCGGCGACGGCGACCTGGCTCGGCGCGAGGCCCAGCTCGGCGGCCGCCCGCTCGCACATCGCTCGCGCGTCGGCGAGACCCTGCTCGCCGGTCTCGGCGTTGGCGTTGCCGCTGTTGACGACCGCGGCGCGCACGCCGGCGGCCTCGACCTCGTCGCGGCAGACGCGGATCGGCGCCGCCGCCGAGGCGTTGCGGGTCAGGACCATCGCCGAGTCGACCTGCTCGGCGTCGCAAACGACGATTCCGACGTCGGTGCGCCCCCCGCCCTTGAGGCCGCAGTGGGCGCCGCCGGCGCGGAACCCGGGCGCGAGCTCGGCGGGGTCGAGCTCCTCGACGCCGTCGGGGGCGTCGACCCAGCGCGACCGGAAGAAGGATCTGGTGGCCGGCTCGCTCACTTGAGCCCCGCGGTCTCGTCCAACCCCAGCATCAGGTTGAGGTTCTGCACGCCCTGGCTCGAGGCGCCCTTCCAGATGTTGTCGATCGCCGCGAAGGCCATCACCCTCCCCCGCTCCTCGACCGTGACGTAGACATGGCACTCGTTGGTATCGCGGACGGCGCGCAGGTTCGGCGGGCCGTCGAGCAGGTGGACGAAGGGCTCCTCTGCGTAGCGCTCCTCGTAGAGGGCGCGGACCGCGTCTTTTGAGGTCGGCTCGGCGAGCGTCGCGAAGCAGGTCGCCAGCTCGCCCTGGTCGAGCGGCACGAGGTGCGGGACGAAGGTGACCGGCGCCGGGCTGCCGAGCGCGGCCAGCTCCTGCTCGATCTCGGGCCGGTGGCGGTGCCCCTCGGTCTTGTAGGGGAACGCGTTCTCGGTCATCGCCGAGAAGTGGACGAGGTCGTCGCTGCTGCGGCCGTAGCCGGAGGTGCCCTGCATCGCCGCGACGAAGACCTCAGAGAGAAGGCCCTTTTCGGCCAGCGGGGCGAGGGCGAGGACGCTCGCGGTCGGGTAGCAGCCCGGCGTCGCGACCAGCGTCGCCTCGCGCAGCTCCTCGCGGTAGATCTCGCTGAGCCCGTAGACGCCGGTCCCGAACAGATCGGGGGCTCCGTGCTCGCCGTACCAGCGTTTGTAGACCTCGGGGTCGCGGAGTCGGAAGTCGGCCGAGAGGTCGACGACGAGGATGCCGGCGGCCCGCAGCGCGGCGTCGGTCGGGGCCGCCGCCCCGTGTGGGTAGGCGACGATCGCTGCGTCGACCTCGGGCAGGTCGTTCAGGTCGAGCTCGGTCAGCTCGATCTCGGCCCGATAGCGCGGATAGAGGTCGCGCAGCCGCTTGCCGGCGTCGCTGCGCGAGGTCGCGGCGACGAGCTCCAGGCCGGGGTGATCGGCGACGATCTGCGCGGCCAGGGCGCCCGTGAATCCCGACGCGCCGGCGACCAGCACTCGCTTACTCACGGAGCGACCCCCCGATCTCGCCCAGCTTCGCCTTGATCGTCTCGCGCACCGCGGCGACCTCCTCGTCGGTGAGGGTGCGGTCAGGCGCGCGGAACTCGAGGTTCAGCGCCAGGCTCTTGCGGTCGGCGCCGACCTGCTCGCCCTCGTAGAGGTCGAAGACCTCGGCCGCGCGCAGCAGCTCGCCGCCGCCGGCCAGGACCGCGGCGCGGACCTCGCTGGCGGGGGTGGCGGCCGGCACGACCACGGCCAGGTCCTGGTAGACGGCCGGGAACGTGGTGACGTCCTCGTAGGACTCCTCGCCGAGGGTCGCGGCGGCGATCAGCGGCGCGGCGTCGAGCTCGAAGGCGACAGCGGCCTCGATGTCCCAGGTCCGGCAGACCAGCGGGTGCACCTCGCCGAGCCAGCCGGCGGGCGCGCCGCCGACCGAGACCGCGGCCGAGCGGCCCGGGTGCAGGAACGGCTCCTCGGCCGGCGCGAACCCGAGCTCCAGGCCGAGCTGCCGCCCAAGCGCTACCAGCACGCCCTTCAGCGCGAAGAAGTCCGCGGCCTCGCCGCCGCCGCGCCAGGAGCGCTCTGAGAGCGCCCCGACCGCGATCCCCGCAAACCGGTGCGGCTCGGCGAACGGTGCCGGCTGGTCTCCGGCGAAGTGCCCGGCCAGCGGGTCAACCTCTTCGGGCTGGGTCGCCTCCTGGAGGTAGACGCGGGTCGATTCGAAGAGGGCCTGGTCGCTCGCGCCGCGGGCGGCGTTGCGCGCGGCGATGTCGAGCAGGGAGCCGAGCAAGGTCGTCCGCATCGCCGACTGCTCCTCGGACAGCGGGTTGGCGAGCAGCACCGGCGTCGCCCGCGGGTCCCCGGCGTCGATCCGCAGCCGGCCGGCCTCGCCGGGGTCGGTGAAGCTCCAGCCGACGACCTGGTCGAAGCCGAGGTCCCGCAGCACGTCCTCCGCCCGCCGCCGCAGCCTCTGCTCGCGGCTGAGGCCACCGACCGCGTCGCCGGTCGACGGCAGCGTCGTCGGCAGGTGCTCGTCGATGCCGTGGACCCGGGCGACCTCCTCGATCAGGTCGACCTCGCGGGTGACGTCGTAATGGCGCTCGGGTGGGACGACGACCGCCAGGTCCTCCCCGTCGGCCTCGGCCTCGAAGCCGAGCCGCTCCAGGTAGTCCTTCTGCTCGGCCTGGGAGATTTCCATCCCCAGCAGGCCGCGGACCCGGGCGGCGCGCAGCGGCAGCCGACGCGGCTCGGGCGGCTCGGCGGCGACGTCGATCGTCCCCGGCACCAGCCTCGCCCCGCAGAGCTCGACCAGCAGCCGCGAAGCGATCGCCTGCGCCCGCAGACAGAGCGCCGGGTGCAACTGCTTCTCGAAGCGGGCGGAGGCTTCCGAGCGCAACCCCAGCATCCGCGAGGTGCGGAGGATGTTGGTCCCGTTCCAGCAGGCGACCTCGAGCAGGACCCGCGTCGTCTCCTCGGAGACCTCGGAGCGCTGGCCGCCCATGATCCCGGCGATGCCCGAGGGACCCTCGCGGTCGCAGACCAGCACCGTCTCGGCGTCGAAGGTCCGCTCGACGTCGTCGAGGGTGGTCATCTTCTCTCCCTCGCTGGCGGTACAGACGATCAGCTCGCCGCCGGGGACCTTGTCGAGGTCGAAGGCGTGCAGCGGCTGCGCGGTCAGCAGCATCACGTAGTTGGTGATGTCGACGACGTTGTTGATCGGCCGCTGCCCGGCGGCGGCGAGGCGGGCCTGCAACCAGAGCGGCGAGGGGCCGATCGTCACGTCGGTGAAGGCGCGGGCGGTGAAGCGCGGGCAGAGCTCGGGGACCTCGACCGTGACCGAGGCGTAGTCGCCGACTTCCCCCTCCCCCTCGGCCGGCGCGTCCTCGGCCCAGGGGTCGGCGGCGAGCGGAGCGCCGGTGATCGCGTGGACCTCGCGGGCGACGCCGTGGACGCCGAAGCAGTCGCTGCGGTTCGGGGTGACCTCGATCTCCAGCACCGGCTCGCCGATCGGCAGCACCTCGGCCAGCGGGGTCCCCGCGGCCAGGTCGGGGTCGAGCTCCATGATGCCCTCGTGGTCGTCGCCGATCTCGAGCTCGTCGGCGGCGAGGATCATCCCTTCGGAGGGGATCCCCCGCAGCTTCGCCTTGCGCAGCTTCTCGCCGTTCGGCATCCGCGCCCCCGGCAGCGCCACCGCGACCGTCTGCCCGGCGGCGACGTTGGGGGCGCCGCAGACGATCGGCCGCTCGCCGTCGCCGGTCTCGACCATGCAGGCGCTGAGCCGGTCGGCTTTCGGGTGCTTCTCGCATTTGACGACCTTGCCGACGACGAAACCGTCGCCCGAGGGCGGCCCGACGGTCTCCACCCGCTCGACCTCGGTCCCGGTCATCACCAGGCGATCGGCGAGCGCGGCCGGCTCCATCCCCGTATCGCAGTACTCGCGCAGCCAGGAGTACGGGACCCTCATGAGAACTGCTCCAGCATCCGCACGTCGTTGTCGAAGAAGCGCCGCAGGTCCGGGACGCCGTGGCGCAGCATCGCGACCCGCTCGACCCCGATCCCGAAGGCGAAGCCCTGGACCCGCTCGGCGTCGTAGCCGTGCCCCTCGACGAAGCCGAGGACGTTGGGGTCGACCATCCCGGCGCCGAGGATCTCGATCCAGCCCTGGCCCTTGCAGAGGTTGCAGCGCTCGCCGCCGGCCAACTCGCCGCTGCCGTCGCACTGGAAGCAGGAGACGTCGACCTCGACGCTCGGCTCGGTGAAGGGGAAGAAGTGCGGCCGCAGGCGCAGCTCCCGCTCCGCTCCGAACAGCGCCCGGCACATCGCCAGCAGCGTCCCCTTCAGGTCGGCGAGGGTCAGGCCCTCTGCTATCGCCAGCCCCTCGACCTGGTGGAACATCGGGCTGTGGGTGGCGTCGGAGTCGCGCCGGTAGACCTTGCCGGGGACGACGACGAAGATCGGCGGCGGCTTGGCCTCCATCGAGCGCACCTGCATCGGCGAGGTGTGGGTGCGGAGCAGCACGTCGGGGTGCGACTGCACGTAGAAGGTGTCCTGCAGCATCCGCGCCGGGTGGCCGGGCGGGTGGTTCAGCGCCGTGAAGTTGTAGTAGTCGTGCTCGATCTCCGGGCCTTCGGCGACGTGGTAGCCGAGGCCGACCATCGTGTCCTCGATCAGCCGCGTGGTGCGGGCGATCAGGTGCGGGTGGCCGACCGGCCGCGGCGGCGCGCCGGGCAGGGTGACGTCGATCCGGTCCTCGACGAGCTTGGACTCGAGCTCGGAGGCGTCGAGCCGCTCGGCGCTCGCCTCGAGCAGCGCCTCGAGCTCCTTGCGGGCGCGGTTGGCGGCGCCACCGACCTGGCCCCGTTCCTCTTGCGGCAGCTCTGCGATCCCGCGCAGGACGCCGGTCAACTCGGCTTTGCGGCCCAGGTAGCGGACCCGCAGCTCCTCCAGCTCGGCGGAGCTGCCGGCGCCCTCGATCGCCCCGGCGGCCTCGGCCCTGATCTCCTCGATCCGCTCAAGCATCGGGCTGCGCCTCCTCCATGGCGAGCGAAGATATCCGCTGGGCGGCGATCGCAGCCGCGGCGGCGACGTTGAGCGAGTCGGGACCGCCCTCGCGCAGGGGAATCGTCACCCGCCGCTCGCAGGCGGCGAGCACCTCGTCGGGCAGCCCCTCGCGCTCGGCGCCGAGGCAGACGGTGGCCGCACCGGCGAGCGTGTCGACTTGCTCCCCCCCGTGGGCGACCAAAGCGACACGGGGCTCGCGCGTGGCCGCAATGCCGGCCCTTATCGGCCGCGTCGAGAAGATCGAGCCCATGCTCGCGCGCACCGCCTTTGGCGAGAACGGGTCGGCGCACTCGGGGCCGAGAACGACGGGGGTCCCGAGCAGCGCATCGGCGGTCCGGATGATCGTCCCGACGTTGCCCGGGTCGCCGACGCCGTGCAGGTAGACGGACGGCGCCGCTGGCCGCTCGCCCTCCTGAAGGGGCCAGACCGCGATTACTCGCGTCCCCGACCCCAGCGCCGAGACCTCGGCCAGCAACGCGGGCTCGACCTCCTCGCCCTCGAGCCCGGACCCGGCCGCGACGAGCGCGAACCGCGGCTCCGCCCCGGCCGCAAGCCCCACCTCGAGCAGGTCCTCGCCCTCGGTCGCGAACAGGCCCTCGCGCTCGCGGTGCTTGCGCTCGCGCAGCTTGCGGACCAGCTTCAGCTTCTCGTTTTGCGGGCTCTCGATCATCTGGTTCGGTTCGGCGGTGTTGTCTTCGGCTCGGCGGTTTTATCTCCTGGAACGAAAAAGCGGGCCGAAATTCGGCCCGCCCGGGAGAGAGGAATGTCGGTGTTGCCGCTAGGCGGCCGCACCCTCCCGGGCTAGCTCCACAAATCGGCGGAAGGCGTCGCGATCGTTGACGGCGATCTCGGCCAGCATCTTGCGGTTCACCTCGACCTCGGCTTTGTTCAGGCCGTGCATCAGTTCCGAGTAGCTCATGCCCTCGAGCCGCGCGGCGGCGTTGATGCGGGTGATCCAGAGGCGACGGAAGGTCCGCTTTTTGTTACGCCGGTCGCGGTAGGCGTACATCCCCGACCGCTGCACCTGCTCTTTGGCGAAGCGGTAGGAGGAGTGCTTGCGGCCGAAGTAGCCCTTCGCTTCCTTCAGCACCTTGCGGCGCTTCTTGCGCGCGTGGACGGAGCGCTTGACGCGGCTCACTTGCCACCCCCGAGGAGCGTCCGCACCTTCTTGGCGTCGTTCGGCGAGATATCCACCGGTTTCGCCATCTTCCGCTTCCGCTTCGGCGACTTTTTCTCCAGGATGTGGCTGGAGTAGGCGCGACGGCCGCGGAGCTTGCCCGTGGCGGTCTTCTTGAAGCGCTTCTTGGCGCCGGAATGGGTTTTCATCTTCGGCATGCGGTCCGCTATTGAAGCAGACGCCTGGCTCGCAAGTACGCTGGCGCCGCGATGCGGATCCTCTACGTGGTCGGAACCCGGCCCAATTTCGTCAAGACGGCGCCGGTGATCGGCGCCCTGCGCGCCCGCCACCCCGAGGGCCGCCACGCGATCGTCCACACCGGCCAGCACTACGACCGGCTGATGTCCGAGGTCTTCCTCGAGGAGCTCGGGGTGCCTGCCCCGGACTACATGCTCGAGGTCGGCTCCGGCTCCCACGCGGCGCAGACGGCGCGGACGATGGAGCGCCTCGAGCCGGTCCTCGCCGACGAGGCGCCGGACCTGGTGATGGTCCCCGGCGACGTCAACTCCACCCTGGCGGCGGCGCTGACCGCGGTGAAGATGGGCATCCAGGTCGCCCACATCGAGTCGGGCCTGCGCAGCTTCGACATGACGATGCCCGAGGAGGTCAACCGGATCGTCGCCGACCGCTTCGCCGAGTGGCTCTTCCTCCACAGTCCCGAGGCGGTCACCAACCTGCGCGCCGAAGGCATCCCCGAGGAGCGCATGCAGATGGTCGGCAACACGATGATCGACAGCCTGGTCGCGCTGGAAGACCGTTTCCGCGCCGCCGGCTCGGCGGAGCGGCTCGGAGCCGAGCCCGGCTCCTACCTGCTGGTGACGCTGCACCGCCCCGCCCTCGTCGACGGGCCGCTACTCGGCGAGACGGTCGCCCAACTCGCGGCGCTGGCTAAAGAGATGCCGGTCGTCTTCCCGGTCCACCCGCGGACGCGGAAGATGATGGAGGGCCTCGAGCCCGATCATCCCGGCCTGCTCCTCACCGACCCGCTCGGCTACCTCGACTTCCTCTCGCTGATCGCCGACGCGCGCGCCGTCCTCACCGACTCCGGCGGCATCCAGGAGGAGACGACCTACCTCGGCGTCCCCTGCTTCACCCTGCGCGACAACACCGAGCGACCGGTGACCGTCACCTCGGGGACCAACACCCTGCTCGGGCTCGACCCCGCGGCGATCGCCCGCATCCCGGGCCTGCTCGCCGAGGGACGCCTGACGCCTCCCGGCCCGCCGCCCCTCTGGGACGGCCGCGCCGCGGAGCGGATCGCCGACGTGATCCTCAGCTAGCGCTGGCCGCGGCGTCGTCGCCGGTCGCGGCCTCGTCGGCCGCCGCGGCCTCGTCGCCCTGCTCGGCGCCGATGACTTTGTCGACCTCTTTGCTCGGGCCGAGCAGCATGCTCATGTTGCGGCCTTCCTGCAGCGGCGCGGACTCGATCGTCGCCAGGCCGCCAAGGTCTTCGAAGAGTTTGTTCAGCAGGTCGCGCCCGCGCTCGGGATGGGCCTGCTCGCGGCCGCGGAACATGATCGTCACCTTGACCTTGTCGCGGTGCTTGAGGAAGCGTTCGACGTGACCCTTCTTGGTCTCGTAGTCGTGGGTCGCGATCTTCGGGCGCAGCTTGATTTCGCGGATGTTGACCTGCTGCTGGTGCTTGCGCGCGGCCTTCTGCTTCTGCTCCTGCTCGTACTTGTACTTCGAGTAGTCGAGTAGGCGGGTGACAGGCGGCTTCGAGCCAGGGGCGACCTCGACCAGGTCGAGGTCGGCTTCCTGGGCGCGTTTCAGCGCGTCGTTGATCTCGACGATGCCGAGCTGCTCGCCGTCGGCGCCGATCAAGCGCACCTGCGGAACCCGGATCCGCTCGTTGATCCGGGTGGTGTCGCGCTCTGGCGGGCGCCGATCGAACCTACGCGGGACCGGCACTATCGAAGGTTGGACTGCAAGAGGACGAAACGGTAGACAGGCACGGGGTGCTCAGCGGCGGCGGTGTTTTTGCGTGCCAGCGATCAAGTTCGCCGCAGTATAGAGACAGAACGGCGGTTCGTAAATGCGACCGCTCAGCGCTGCTCCGTCTCGGTCTCGACGCGGGCG
>Ga0268266_10006293_pt1 | contig 10883 bp, 10 predicted proteins | sample KBSS13metaG_FD_190356 | JGI IMG/M metagenome (GOLD analysis project Ga0268266, IMG submission 190356) | Switchgrass rhizosphere microbial communities from Kellogg Biological Station, Michigan, USA - KBS S1-3 metaG (SPAdes) (version 2) | ecosystem: Host-associated > Plants > Roots > Rhizosphere... | reverse complement strand
TGCAGAGTTGATTGCAGCATATTCGCCACCGATGCCTAATCCTGTAAGAAAGCGAAAGACTGAGTAGCTCTCGAAGTTCCACGAGAGCGCGGTCGCGCCCGTAGCGATCAGATAAACGAGGAGAGTGATCGTAAAAAGTTTCTTCCGTCCCAGCCGATCCGTGGCCCAGCCGAAGAAGAGCGCGCCTATGACGGCCCCGGAGAGATAGAACGTTGCAGACTGCCCCACTTGGGCGTCCGTCATGTGCAGAGCGTCCTTAAGAACTCCGCCAATGGTGCCGGCAAGGGTGACCTCAAGGCCATCGAGAACCCACGTGATTCCCAGGCCGATCACAATCAACCAATGCCAGCGTGACCACGGAAGCCGATCGAGCCGCGCCGGAACGCAGGTATGTAGAGTTTCTCCACCCATTCGTGGTTCAGATGCAAAGTCCAGGTGCAAGGCACCCCCGCACCTGGACAAAGTTGATGGCGATCGTGAGCGTTCCGATGGCCGTTCTTATGGATACACGCCTTTAGCGGGCAGCCACAGTCGCAGCATGTTCCTTCTGCCACTTCTGAGCCTCGGCCGATTTAATCCACTCGCCTGCAATCTGGCGGGTGGGAACATTCAACCGATTCCACAGATTGATCATCGCGATGTTGAGGGTCAATGCGGCGAGCGCCTTCTGATCGTAGTGCTGGGCCGCCTCGAACCAGATATCGTCCGGCACAGAGTTCGTGCGGTCGGCCATACGGGTCGCTGCCTCCGTCAGTGCAAGCGCTGCACGTTCCGCAGGCGTGAAGAAGGGTGCATCGTGCCAGGCTCCTACAGCAATCATGCGTTCATCCGTCTCGCCGCTCTGCCGCATCGTGCGCGCGTGCATATCCACGCAAACGCTGCAGCCGTTGATCTGGCTTGCGCGGAGATAGACGAGGTTCAAGGTGCTGGCAGGAACGCCGTTGTCCTGCTTGGCGACAGCGCCGAGCGACATTAGGGCTTGCATCGCATCGGGCAAAAGAAAGGCGGGGTTAGCGAGTCTCTGTTCCATGATTCTGGTTCTCCTTCGGTACTGCGGTTTTGCGGCAAAGTGCTGTCTCGCCGCCGACGCGTCTTCGCTCTCCTGTCACATCGGGCAGGAAAGATTCGTCATCACCATGACGGACCGGATCGCGAAAGTGTGACCGGTATCGAAAGGAGACAGGACACATGAGCACTCGAGAGAAGGGTTATTGGGCGGCTACCTCACTGGTCGTCTTCGCGCTCCTCGCAGGCGGGATGGGAGACGTCATGCGTCTCAAGCCTGTAGCAGAGGGAATGAAACGCATCGGATATCCCCTGTACTTCCTTACTGTTATTGGAACCTGGAAGATAGTCGGTGGCTTCGCGCTCGTCTGGCCCGGAATGCCGAGGCTTAGGGAGTGGGCTTACGCCGGAGTATTCTTCGCCATGACCGGAGCGGCCATCTCGCATGCTGTGTGCGGAGAGTTTGGGTACGTCTTCGCCCCCACAGTCCTTGCAATCCTTGGGTTGGTCTCATGGACACTTCAGAAAGACGGCCGTCTTCCCCGCGCTGTTACTACTGGAGCGAATCGCGGACCCTCCGCCTCTCCAATTTAAAATGGATCGTGTCTCCGTCGCAGGAATCAGGATCGATATTTGTAACTGTATAAGGATCTTTTTTGCGAAATGGAATCACAGGGTATAGCAATGCAGGAACAGGATTGGCTCGCCGAGCGTTTTGAAGAAAACCGAGGAAATCTGCGGGGTGTGGCGTATCGCATGCTCGGCTCGATGAACGAAGCCGACGACGCCGTACAGGAGGCCTGGCTGCGCCTCAGTCGATCGAACGCAAGCGAGATCGAGAATCTGGGCGGTTGGCTGACGACGGTCGTCAGTCGCGTGTGCCTCGACCTTCTGCGCTCACGGAAGTCGCGGCGCGAGCAGTCGATGGAGACAGAGATCACAGAACCCGCCGCCCCGCCTACCCCTGCCACCGATCCGGAGCGCGAGGCCGTCATGGCCGACGCCGTCGGAGTCGCCCTGTTAGTCGTGCTTGAAAGGCTCAATCCAGCCGAGAGACTGGCGTTCGTGCTGCACGATCTCTTCGCGGTGCCGTTCGAGGAGATCGGCAATATTCTAGGAAAGTCGGTCATGGCAACGCGGCAGCTTGCCAGCCGAGCCCGTCGCAGGGTGCAGGGAGCTCCCGCAGAGAGTGAGAGCAGTTTGAGCGGGCAACGGCAGATCATTGCCCGCTTTCTGAACGCGCTGCGGGCTGGAGATGTCCCTGGCCTGGTCGCCGTGCTCGATCCTGAGTTCGTAGTCCGTATCGATAAGTTCTCGACTCCGGACAGAGCTCCGAGGGAGATCCACGGCCCGGAGGTCTGGGCCAATCAGGCCGTCGTCTTCTCGAAAGGTGCGAAGTTCGTGCAGGCCGTGTTGGTGGACGGTGCGCCCGGAATCCTGTTCGCTCCCCACGGTCACCTGACGCGTGTTCTGCGGCTCACCTTCGCCGGAGACAAGATCGCTGCCGTCGAGATCATCGGAGATCCGGAGCGCCTCAAAGAGATGGACCTTGCCGTCCTCGGCGAGTGAAGAGGAAGATGTTAGGGAAAAGAAACCGCCATCCGGAGGGTGCCCTGTGTGCCGGAACATCAAAACTTTATTCAACTTCGATCCTCCCGTCACCGATGCGGAGGTTCAGGCCGCCTCGCTGCAGTTCGTGCGAAAGATCACTGGTTTGAACAAGCCCTCGAAGGTGAACGAGCAGATCTTCGAGGAGGCGATCAACCGGGTCGCGGAGATCTCGATGGGCCTGCTGCGGTCGCTTGAGACGAACGCCCCGCCGAAGAACCGCGAAGAGGAGGCTGCCAAAGCCAAGGCGAAGTCCCTCCTCCGATTTCAAAACTAACCGGGCTCTGTCGATCTTCTATTTGGGATTGGACCAGTCACGCAGTGCACGATCCCCGTTTCGATGGTCAAAAACCGTTGTCAAGTCCTACGCGGTATTAAGCTATGCAGAATCAGACACATAGCGTTGCCGATGAGTAGATCATCTCCCGCTAAAATAAAAGCAGCGAGAAAATCCGGCGTCCTCTGTCGATAGGCTCGACCCCTCCAATCCAGGTCCGGACCTAACTCCAAATAATTGAATATTTTGCGCGAAAAGATAGGGGGAGGGTGTCACCCGTAACAATTTGAACCATAACGCTGGGTGAGCTACTCATATAGCTATCTTCGGGAGCTAGGATTATGAATCCACAGACCTTTACCGCCCGCCGCGCTGTTTTCCGCAAGCTTCACGAGTCTGGTTTCTTCGTCATCCCCAATCCCTGGGATGTGGGCACTGCCCGCTACCTGCAAGGCCTCGGTTTCAAAGCGCTGGCCACCACCAGTTCCGGCTTCGCCTTCTCGCGCGGCCTGCCTGATGCCGACTGGGCGATCCCGAGAGACCTCTCCCTGGAGCACATCCGCTCGATCGTCTCGGCGGTCGACCTTCCGATCAATGCGGACTTCGAGTCCGGGTACGCCCACACCCCGAACGAGGTCGCGGAGAACGTGCGGCTCTGCGTGGCTACCGGAGTTGCCGGGCTCTCGATTGAAGACGCGACCGGCGATTCCAACCGCCCGCTCTACGATATCTCCCTGGCCACCGAGCGTATCCGCGCGGCGAAGGATGCGGTCGGCGGCTCCGGAGTTCTTCTGACGGCCCGAGCCGAGGCCTTTTTGACCGGCCATCCGGACCCTCTCCGCGAGTCTCTGCGGCGGTTGGAGGCCTATGCGGCTGCCGGGGCCGATGTTCTTTACGCGCCGGGAGCGCGAACCCGCCAGGAGATAGAAGCGATCGTGAAGGTCGCCCACCCACGGCCGGTAAATGTGCTGGTCTCCTCCAGCGCTCCGCTCTCGCTTCCTCAGATCGAGCAGCTTGGCGTTCGGCGGGTGAGCACAGGTTCGGCGCTTGCTCGCGCCGCCTGGACGGGTTTCATCACCGCGGCTCAGGGGATTGCGCGGGAGAACACGATGGCAGGGCTGGATAAGATCACGCCTTACGAGGAGATCAACGATTTCTTCCGCAAGGATCGGGCCAATCTGGCTATTGCCGAGGCGGACAAAGGTAATTAGCCGACTGCACTTTCCATGAGGCATGGATTAAGGAAGCGATTCGGATAGATTTGCGGTAGAGAAGCAGATTCCTCCACTTCGGTCGGAATGACAACGTCTTGGAGGGTGTTTTCCATGCCCTGAGATTTTGGCGGGACAGGCGAAATACAGGGATTCCTCCCGTTCGACTCGCTCAGGGCAGGCTTCTGCGCGGCGTTGCCGCTTCGCTCGGAATGACGTCTTGCGTGAAGAGAAGAAAGAGACTGCTGGTAAAGAGGCCTTCGCTGCGCTTCGGTCGGAATGACGACTTGTGAGAGGTGGATTTCTGTTCCCCTGATATCTCTGGCGGTTCGAGCAAAATGCAGGTTCCTCGACTGCGCCCCTTCGGGGCTTCGCTCGGAATGACACTCTACTGGGGCAAAGATTCACTCATGCAGAGATTCTCATTCTTCTCATTCTCATTCCTCTTCTTCTCATTCTCATTCGTAACGAAGCGCCACGACCGGATCCACTTTGGTCGCGGAGCTTGCGGGAAGCAGCGTTGCGATAAGAGCGACCAGGGCTAGAAGCGCTGTGACCGCGGCGAAGGTAACCGGATCGTGCGGTCCGATGCTGAAGAGCATGGTTCTTAGCAGTCGTGAGAGTGCTAGGGCGGCGGCGAGGCCGAGGGTTGTTCCCAGCGCGATGAGGCGCACGCCGTCCCAGAGGATGAGGCGCAGGATGCTGGAGCGGCTGGCTCCGAGAGCCATGCGGACGCCTACCTCCTGGGTTCGCTGCGCGACCATGAAGGCGGTTACGCCATAGAGGCCGATGACGGCCATCAGGAGTCCGGTGAAGGCGAAGAAGCCGAGGAGGGCGCTCTCGAAGCGGGGGCGGTCGGCTAGTCGGCTAACCTTCACGCGCAGAGGCTCGACGTCGACGGGGATGCTAGGGTCCAGGCGCGAGATCTGGGTTCGGATCCAAGGGACGATCGTTTCAGGCGGAAGGGCGGTCTCGACGGTGAGAATCGTGTGGTTCCAATCCCCCTCGGAGTTGTGGCGGAGCTTGTAGAACTCGGGCTGGTTGTCTTCTTTTAGGTCGGTGTTTCTTACGTCAGCGGCCACGCCGACGACTGTGAACCAAGCGTCATCATCATTCCATCCGAGTCGTAGCCGTTGACCAAGAGGATTCTGATGGGGAAAGAGTCGGTCGGCCAGCAGTCTGCTCAGGATCATGAAGCTCTCGTTGGGCAGGTCGCGCTGCTCCTCGGTAAAGTTCTGCCCCTGCACGATGGGGATGCCGAGGGCGCGGAAGTAGTCGGGGGTGACCGAGCGAGAGGCTACCGTGCCTCCTGTATTGGGTGGGGTCGGCGGTCTGCCATCGACAAGAAGGTCGGCGTAGCGGCGTCCGTCGTGAAGACCGGCGAGCGGGAGGGAGTCGCTGACTCCGATGGCGCTGACGCCGGGGATGCGGCGGAGTGCGCCTTCCACCTGCTGGTAGAACTCCATCTTCTTCTGATTGCTGGCATATCGCTGGATGGTGAGAGAAGCCTGCACCGTGAGAACTCCGTGGGTGTGCATGCCGAGGTTCTGGCTTTGGAGATTGTGGAAGCTGCGGAGGAGAAGGGCAGCTCCTGAGAGCAGGACCATGCTGCCCGCGATCTGCCCGACGACAAGGGCCCTGCGGAGAGCGGCGTGGCTGCCGGATGAGGTGGAGCGTGCGGCGAGTGCTCCGGGACGCGGGCGCTGGAGGGCGGGGAAGAGACCGAAGATGGCTCCGCAGAGGAGAGAGAGAACGATGGTGAAGAGAAGGATGCGGGGATCGAGGGCGGCCTTGTCGAGGAAGGGAATTCCCGCGGGAGCGATCGCTACGAAGATCTTGAGCAGGATGGCGGCGAGGACGCATCCAGCGGCTGCCCCGCTGACGGATAGCAAGAGGGCTTCGGTGAGGGCCTGGCGGATGAGGCGTCCGCGGCTGGCCCCTAGGGCGGAGCGGACTGCGAGTTCGCGCTGGCGAGCGGCAACGCGCGTGAGCAGGAGGCTGGCGACGTTGGCACAGGAGATGAGCAGGACGGCGAGCACTGAACCAAAGAGGATCCAGGCGACGAGGCGGATGTCGTCGACCTGACGATCACGAAGAGAGCGGATACGGAGGTGGAAGTCCTGGCGGAACTCGGGCGGGATTATCTTGAGGACATCTCGATAGAGAGGATTCATGGATTCACGCGCCTGCTCGATCGTGACCCTGGGTTTGAGACGGGCGAATGCCCACATGGGCCAGCCGATACCGCGATTGACTACGTGTTGGGCGGCAATGTCGACGGCTCGGGGCATGACGACGTCGGTCGGCTGGAGCCGGGGCATCTCGAAGTCTCGGGGAAGGACGCCGACTACACGGACCTTATGGCCATCAATCTCGATGAGCCGGTTGAGGATGCCGGGGTCGCGGTTGTAGTGGGTGTGCCACAGAGCATAGGAGATGAGGGCGACTTGGGGGCCGTTGGGGCGGTCCTCTTCGGGAAGAAAGTTGCGGCCGAGGAAGGGAGAGATCTCGAAGGTGGGAAGGAAGTTGGCCTCAACGTAGGCGCAGTTGAGGCGGGCGGGATTGTGTTCGGTAAGGTCGCACTCTGTTTCTCCGCCTTCTTCGGTGAGGGAAGAAAAAGCCGTCTGGTTTTCCTTCCAGTAGTAGTAAAAGCCTCCCAGGGTAAACTCCTGCTTTTCAAGCGAATGAAAGAGCCCGATGGAGACGAGGCGGTCGGGGTGTCCGTAGGGGAGAGCGCGGAAGAGGATGGGGTCGACGACACTGAAGACGGCGGTGGTGGCTCCGATGCCGAGAGCGAGGGTGGCGATGGCTGTGAGGGTGAAGACGGGATTGCGGCGGAATCCGCGGAGGGCGTAGCGGATGTCCTGCGCGAGGGTTTCGATCCACCAGCCGGGGCGCTGCTGGTGGCTTTGCTCGCGGGTGCGCTCGACGCCGCCGAATTCGATGAGGGCCTTACGGCGGGCTTCTTCGGGCGAGATGCCTTGGGCGGTCTTCTGCTGGATGGATTGCTCGATGTGGAACTGAAGCTCCTCGTCCAGCTCTTGCCGTGAGTTGGGGTGGAGAAGAAAGCGAAGGTGGGTGAGGCGGCGGCGAATCATGAGGCGGTCTCCGGCGTCTGGCGGACGATGAGCCCGATGGCGGAGGAGAGGCGGTCCCAGGTTTCGAGCTCGGTCTGGAGCTGCTGGGTGCCGGCGGGGGTGAGGGAGTAGAACTTGGCGCGGCGGTTGTTCTCGGAGGCTCCCCAGTCGGACTGGATCCAGCCACGGTATTCGAGGCGGTGGAGGGCGGGATAGAGGGAGCCCTGACCGATCTGGAGGGCGTCGCGGGAGACCTGCTGGATGCGCTGGGCGATGCCCCAACCGTGCATGGACTCGAGGGCGAGGGTCTTGAGGATGAGCAGATCCAGGGTTCCCTGGAGGAGGTCGGTGGATGGCGGCATGGGCTCCCCTTGATGTTCGACAAGAAGAATGAGACTGATTCTTGTCGATTGTCAAGGGGTGGATGAATCGGGGTTAGCGCAGGAAGAGAAGGTAGGCTGCCATCGCGGCTCCGAGGATGGCGAGCAGGATGGACAGCACGACGGCAGTGCGGGAGACGCGGCCTGGGATCCAGGTGCCTTGGCTTAGTTGCTTGATGATCTGGATATAGCGATAGGAAGAGAGGATGTTGACGATGACACCGAGCGCAATGAGTGTGACGCCGGCGGTCGGCGAGCCCCAGACGCCCTGATTCAAGGCGTGGGAGCCCTGGCTGGACTGCATCTCGCGGAGAAAGAGCCCAAAACGCGCGATGGCGAAGCCGAATCCCATGAGGCCGACTCCGGTCCTGATCCAGGCGAGCAGGGTTCGTTCGGCGGCGAAGTAGACGCGGGGGTCTTGCTCGGCGGGGTTGGGCATGGAGCGAGTATAGAGGTCGGGGAGTGGGTGGGACGCTGAATCTGGACGATGCTGGGAGTGCGGCATAGACTTCCGGGTGGGGGCTACTCTTGATCCGAACGATTGCGTTGGTTCTTACGGTTTTGAGCTTTTCTATGGGATCGAAGGCGCAGACGACGAAGTTTGCATGGCAGCACGAGCCGGCGAAGTGGACGGAGGCGGGCGGGGTGCTGACGGAGACTGTTCCTGCGGGGACGGACTATTGGCGCGTGACGCACTACGGGTTTATCCGGGACAACGGGCCTTTCCGGTACCGCGAGCAGAGCGGGGACTTCGAGGCGAAGGTGCGGATCTCGGGAGAGTATCGCGAGCTTTATCACCAGGCGGGGCTGATGATCCGGATCGACGAGAAGAACTGGATCAAGACGGGGATCGAGTTTGTCGATGGGAGGCAGAACATCAGCGCGGTGGTGACGCGAGAGGTGTCGGACTGGTCGGTGATTCCGCGTGCGGATAGCCCGAAGTCGATCTGGCTGAGACTGCAAAGACATAAGGATGCGGTGCAGATCGAATATTCGCTGGATGACGCGAAGTGGGAGATGTTTCGGCTGGTGTACTTTCCGCCGGATGTCCCGGTAAAGATCGGGATGGTGGCGGCGGCTCCGGGGAAGCAGGATTTCGAGGTGAAGTTCGATCACTTCAGCGTGGGGCCGTTGAGGCCGTCAGGAAAATAAGGGACTTCGGAGAGCGAAGTCGCGATCTGGGCGGGGTTTTCTTGACATTCGAGCCGTTCAACGGCGATGCTTAGGGGCTAGGCACTCATTTTGGCCTTTGGGAAGAGGTGCGCCTTTGCGCCCCTTTCGCAGGCTTATCTCAACTGTTGATGCCTGCTACACGAGGAATGGAGCTTTATAAGGATGTTTGCAATCTGGTTGCAGAGTGCGCCAAGCGGGCTGGGATCTCTAAGCGGCTTGGCTCTGCCGATTCTGTTCTTTGTCGTTCTGTACTTTCTGATGATTCTTCCGAATCAGAGGAAGCAGAAAAAGTGGCAGGAGATGCTGGGGCAGATCAAATCGGGCGATCGTGTGACGACCAATGGCGGGATTCGCGGAACGGTGCTTACGGTGAAGGATGACTCCGTGATTGTGCGGGTACAGCCGGATGGCGTGAAGCTGGAATTTGTGAAGAGCGCGATTGCCGCGGTGACGACGGACGAGTCGACGTCGTCGTGAGCCCGGAAGAGAGACATCAGCGGTTCAAAGCCGCGTAAACGCAGCAATTTCGGCATGGCTCAGGCTGTGCCTTGCAAGACCAGTAGAGAGGGGCACGATTTCGAGGCTGTGCCTTGGTAAAGAGAGACACATGGGAAAGAATCTGACCGGTAAGACGGTTTTCATCATTGCGGTGCTGCTGGTGTTCTGCTACGGCATCGTGGGCATTCCTCACGGAGGCCTGAAGGAATCGATCGCGCGCCGCATCAACCTTGGGCTGGACCTTAAAGGCGGCATCCACCTGGTGCTGGAGGTTCACGTCAACGAGGCGGTCGCCTCCGCGGTGGATCGCGATGCGGTAAGGCTGCAGACGGATCTACAGACGGCGGGTATTCCGGGCGTCTCTGCCGGGCGGACCGATCCGCAGCGTCCTGAGACGATCATCGTCTCGGGGATTCCCGTGGCGAAGCTTTCGGACGCGCGAGGCATCTTCAGTGGCGCCAACTACAGCACCTATGATGTAGCGACGAATCCTGACGGCACGGTGAGCCTGACAATGAAGCAGGCAGCCGCGCGCGATCTGGCCAACCGCACGGTGGAGACCTCGATCGAGACGATTCGCGAGCGTGTCGACAAGCTCGGTGTGACTGAGCCGGTGATTCAGAAGTACGGTCTGGGAGACAACCAGATTCTGGTCGAGCTGCCCGGCGTGAGCGATCCGGGTCGAGTGGAAGAGATCATCCAGTCGACGGCGAAGCTGGAGATTCACGCGGTAGCGGGTGGACCTTACACCAGCGACCAGGAGGCCCTGCAGTCGAATAACGGCGTGATTCCGGCGGATTCGGTGCTGATGCATGGTTCGGCTGCCGCAGGTGCTCCGGACCAGGTATGGCTGCTGAAGCGGGTGAGCGAGGTGGAAGGTACGGACTTCCGCGATGCGCAGCCTTCGACGGACCAAAACGGACGTCCCAACATCACCTTCACCCTGACGACAGAGGCCGGCGAACGCTTCTACAAGTACACCAGTGAGCACTCGTCTACGAGCGCGACGCCGGGATCGATGGCGATCGTGCTGGATAACAAAGTCAAGGAAGTGGCGAGCATCAACTCGGCGATTCGCGACCGGGGCGAGATCGAGGGCGGATTCACCAAGCAGCAGGCGGCTGACCTGAGCCTGATGCTGCGTACGGGTGCTCTGCCGGCGACGATCTCGTTCCTCGAGACTCGCACGGTTGGACCGAGCCTTGGTGCAGCGTCGATCCGCCAAGGCGTGATTGCCGCGGTTGTGGGCCTGCTGGCGGTGATGGTCTTCATGCTGATCTATTACAAGGGTGCGGGTGTGAATGCGTGTCTGGCGCTGATTCTGAACCTCGTGATTCTGCTGGGCTTCATGGGATTCGCCGGATCGGTGCTCACTCTTCCGGGAATTGCCGGTGTGATTCTGACGATCGGTATGGGCGTGGACTCGAATGTGCTGATCTTCGAGAGAATCCGCGAAGAGCTGAGGGTCGGAAAGAGCGCGGCGATGGCGGTACAGCAGGGATTTGCGCACGCCTGGGTGACCATTATCGATACCCACGTGACGACGATCGTCTCTGCACTGATCCTGTTCCTGTTCGGAACCGGACCGGTGCGCGGCTTTGCTGTAACGCTGGCCTTCGGTCTACTGGCCAATCTGTTTACAGCGGTCTTCGTC
>Ga0268266_10006287_pt1 | contig 10893 bp, 10 predicted proteins | sample KBSS13metaG_FD_190356 | JGI IMG/M metagenome (GOLD analysis project Ga0268266, IMG submission 190356) | Switchgrass rhizosphere microbial communities from Kellogg Biological Station, Michigan, USA - KBS S1-3 metaG (SPAdes) (version 2) | ecosystem: Host-associated > Plants > Roots > Rhizosphere... | reverse complement strand
CTTGTCAGTCGCTAGGAGCAGTGTCGTTGCTGCAACGACACTGCTCCTAGCGACTGACAAGCCGGTAATAGCGGCGCCGGCTATGAACGTGCGCATGTGGCAGCATGCCGCGACCCAGCGGAACATCGCCCAGCTCAAAGCCGATGGAGTTAAGGTGATTGATCCGGCGGAGGGGGAAATGGCCTGCGGCGAATATGGCCCAGGACGCCTGCCCGAACCGCAGGATATCGTTGGCTGGTTGAGCCAGAGCGGCTTCCTGCCATCCAAGTGACGCTCGCCGGCAAGCACGTCCTGATCACTGCCGGCTCGACATGGGAGCCGATCGATCCGGTCCGAGTCATCGCCAATCGATCGTCGGGGCGGCAGGGCTTCGCTATCGCTGCGGCAGCGGCCGACGCGGGCGCGCGAGTGACGTTGGTCGCGGGCCCGGTTTGCCTCCCGACGCCTGAAGGAGTCGGCCGGATTGACGTAGAGACGGCCGAGCAGATGGCCGATGCGGTGTTCACTGCCTTGCCAGCTGACGTCGCTATCCTGGTTGCAGCCGTCGCCGATTGGCGGGTCGATATGTCGTCCACGAAGCTCAAGAAGGCAGACGGACCGCCACAACTGAAATTCGTGCCGACGCGCGACATACTCGCTGAGCTGGGGTCCAGCGCTCAACGGCCACGGCTATTGATCGGATTTGCGGCCGAAACCAACGACGTCGTCGAATATGCGATTGCGAAACGAACGAAAAAGGGCGCTGACTGGCTCGTCGCAAATGACGTTTCCGGCGACGTGATGGGTGGCCACCGTAATCAGGTTCATCTCGTCACCGCCGATGGCGTTGCTGATTGGCCCGAGGGATCGAAGGATGACGTAGCCCGTCGGCTTATTCAGGAAATCGCCGAAGCGTTAGGCTGAGCCGCACGCCCGGCATTTCTGATCGGGCGGGATCCGGATAGCGCGCCATTCGAGCTTCTCCCCGTCGAACAGATGGACCTTGCCTTCCTGAGGCTCGCCAATCCCAACGATCGAATTGATCGCCAGAAGGGACGCGAAACCTCCGACCGCGGCCGTGAGCGCTCCCAGCACGCCCAAGTCCGCGCAATTATCGCAATCTTCGGCATCGAACGCATCGCCGACGAAACAGCGATAGCAGGGCCTGGACCGAAACAAGCCGACTTGACCCTGGAACTGGATCGCGGCGGCCGACAATAGCGGCAGCCCTAGCGTCACGCAGGCATCCGAGACGGCGAGCCGCGTTGCGAAATTGTCGCTGCCGTCAATCACGAGGTCATGGCCCTCGAGCAAATGCTCGGCGTTGTCCGCGTCGATCCGTCGGAGAATTGGTTTGGCGTCGATGTGTCGATTGAGCCGGTGTGCGAATTGCACGGCGACATCGGCTTTGGAATAGCCTTCGTCGCGTTCCCTGAACACGGGCTGGCGATGAAGATTGGCTAACTCGACTACGTCATCGTCGATGATTGTAAGCTGGCCGATGCCGGCGCCCGCAAGCGACGGGATGACTGCGCTGCCGATGCCGCCGGCGCCGACGACGACGACCCGCGTTTCCTTCAGGCGGCGCTGACCGAAGCCGCCGACCTGTGGCAGGACGATGTGCCGTGCGTAGCGCTCAAGCTCGGCGTCGGTGAGGTTCACTGGCCGCCAATCATTGGCCAGTGCTACCGAAGCCCCCCGCACCGCGGCTCGTCTTGCTAAGTGTGCCGACTTCGACGAAGGCCGCTTTCTGAACAGGCGTCGGAACCAACTGGGCTATGCGCTCACCGCGGCGGACCTCGAACGGCTCACTGCCGAGGTTGGCAAGGATCACCTTCACCTCGCCGCGATAATCGTGGTCGATAGTGCCGGGGGTATTCAGGCAAGTGATGCCATGCTTCAGCGCGAGGCCGGAGCGCGGGCGCACCTGAACCTCGTAACCTTCGGGGATCGCGATAGCGAAACCGGTCGCGACCGCATGCCGCTGACCGGGCGCCAGCGTCACATCCTCAGCCGCAACAACATCCAGCCCCGCCGCTCCGTCAGTCGCGTAAGTTGGGGTCGGTAAACCTTTGCCGTGCGTTAACCATTGCAGCTCGATATCAATCACTTTTTCTTCCTTGCGGACTTGCGCCCGCCCTTCTTGGACGGTCCCTTCGCAGCCCGTTCATCGATCAGGCGCACTGCGTCGTCCAGAGTGACCGAGTTCGGCTCCATCGCCTTTGGCAAGGTAGCGTTGGTCGTGCCGTCCGTGACGTAGGGTCCGTAACGGCCGGCCATCACCTTGATCTCGCCCCCGCTCGCCGGATGCTTGCCGAGTACGGCGATGGGTTCGCGCGACGCACCACCGCGCTCGCGCCCGCCGCCCGACGCGGCATCAGCCAGCTTCGCGACAGCGGCGTTCATTCCCGTCTCGAACACCTCAGCCGTTGAGCTCAGCCGGGCATACTTGCCATCATGCGCGAGATACGGCCCGTAACGTCCGATCGATGCAGTAATTGGCTTGCCCGTCTCCGGGTGCGCACCAATTTCGCGCGGAAGCGACAGAAGGCGTTCGGCGACCTCGGCCGTGACGTCGTCGACCGGAATATCCTTCGGGATGGACGCGCGCTTTTCACCGCGTTCCACGTAAGGACCGAACCGCCCCGTCTTCAGCGAAATGCCGTCACCAAGATCCTGCGGACCATCGGTCTGCGCCCGGTCCCCGCCCTGCCCGAACTTCTGCGTGTAGCGGCAATCGGGATAATTGGAGCAGGCAACGAATGCACCGAACTTGCCACCGCGGAGCGACAGGCGGCCCTCGCCGCATTGCGGGCAGATGCGCGGGTCACTGCCGTCCGCCCGAGGCGGATAGAGCCAGGGCGCCAGGAACTCGTCGAGCGCGGCGGTTATCTCGCTCGGCTTCTGGTCCATGACTTCGCCGGCCTTCGGCTTGAAGTCGTGCCAGAAGGCATCGAGCAGTTTCTGCCAATCGAGGCGGCCGCCCGAAACGTCGTCGAGCTCTTCCTCCAACTCGGCAGTGTAATCGTAGCTGACGTAGCGATCGAAGAAGCGCTCGAGGAACGCGGTGACCAAGCGTCCGCTTTCTTCCGGAATGAAACGGTTCTTGTCGACGCGAACGTACTCGCGATCCTTCAGCGTTTGCAGAATGGACGCATAGGTCGAGGGCCGACCGATGCCGAGTTCTTCCATTCGTTTGACGAGACTCGCCTCGGAATAGCGCGGCGGCGGTTGGGTGAAGCTTTGCACGGCGTCCACGCCGGTCTTCGCCGGAACGTCGCCCTTGCCGAGCGCGGGCATGCGCGCGCCTTCCTCGTCCTGCGGATCGTCGCGGCCTTCGTCGTATAGCGCCATGAAGCCTGGGAAGAGCACGACTTGCCCGGTTGCGCGGAGCGTCGCGCGTCCGGTGCCATCAATCAGTTCGACCGTCGTGCGCTCGAGCCGGGCCGACGCCATCTGACTCGCCAACGCCCGATTGTAGACAAGTTCATACAACCGAGCGTGATCGCCCGACGCAGCTCGCGACTTATCGAAGTCAGTCGGCCGAATCGCCTCGTGCGCTTCCTGCGCATTCTTGATCTTGCTCTGATACTGGCGCGGCTTGTCGGGAACGTAACCGGAATCATAGCGACTCGCGATCGCGCGCCGAGCGCCACTGATCGCCTCGGGCGCCATGTCGACGCCGTCCGTTCGCATGTAAGTGATAAGGCCGTCCTCGTAGAGGCCCTGAGCCACGCGCATCGTATGGCTGGCGGAGAAGCCGAGCTTGCGCGCAGCCTCCTGCTGCAGCGTCGAGGTCGTGAACGGTGGCGGCGGGTTCTTCGAGAAAGGCTTGGTCTCGACCGACTCAACGGTGAAGCGCCCGGCCTCGACGACCACCTTGGCTGCGTCGGCATCGCCCTTGTTGCCGATCGTCAGGCGCTCGATCTTCTTGCCGTCGAGCTGGACCAGCCGGCCGACGAAGCTCTGCCCGTCCTTCTCGAAGGTCGCACTGATCGACCAATATTCCTGAGGCTTGAAGACTTCGATCTCGCGCTCGCGATCGACGATCAGGCGAAGCGCAACCGACTGCACGCGCCCAGCCGACTTCGCGCCCGGAAGCTTGCGCCATAGAATCGGCGAGAGGGTGAACCCGACGAGATAGTCGAGCGCGCGCCGCGCCCGGTACGCGTCGATCAGATCCTCATCGAGCTCGCGCGGCTTCTTCATCGCCTCGCTCACCGCGGAGTTCGTGATGGCATTGAAGGTTACGCGCTGGACCTGCGCCGGCAGCGCCTTTTTCTGGCGAAGCACTTCCTGAACATGCCAGCTGATCGCCTCGCCCTCGCGATCCGGGTCGGTAGCGAGGATCAACGCGTCGGCCTTCTTGGCCTCATCGGTGATCGCCTTCAGCTGCTTCGCCCGATCCGGCGAGACTTGCCATAGCATCTCGAACGCCTGGTCCGGATCGACCGACCCGTCCTTGGGCGGCAGGTCGCGCACGTGCCCGAAGGAAGCGAGCACCCGATGCCCGCTTCCCAGATACTTCTCGATGGTTTTCGCCTTCGCTGGCGATTCTACGACGACGAGCTTCAAAGGTTTTCCTCACGCATACGCGTAAAGGTGGGGTCGCAAGATTCCACTCGTCAAGCGGGTCGCAGACTCACTTTATTGCCGGCGTGACGGTCGAGGCGTTCTGCTAAATCCAGTTCGAGCAAAGCCATCTGTACCGCACCCGACGGAGCGCCCGATAACCGGATAACTTCGTCGACCGGCACCGGTGAAGGACCGAGCAATTCCTCGACGATGCTAAGGGCATCGTGGCCATTGATCTCGTCGGCCGGCTCGTAAGGTGTAGCGGTGGCGCGGACGCTGCTGGCTGGCAGACGGATAGCTTCGACCACGTCCGCGGCGTTCTGGATAAGCGTTGCGCCGTCGCGGATAAGTTGGTTGCACCCTTGCGCGCGCGGGTCGAGGGGCGAGCCGGGTACTGCCATCACTTCGCGGCCTGCTTCTGCAGCGAGACGTGCAGTGATCAGCGAGCCTGACTTGGGCGCGGCTTCGACGACCACCGTTCCGGCACTGAGCCCGGCGATGATCCGGTTGCGGTAGGGGAAATGGCGCGCCCGCGGCTCAGTGCCTGGGGGCATCTCGGCGAGGACGAGGCCATGCTCGTACATGGCCCGCTGTCGCCTCTCGTTTTCCGGCGGGTAGAAGTTGTCGATGCCCCCGGCGATCACGCCAATGGTACCAGATTCCAGCGCTCCGTCATGCGCCGCGGTGTCGATCCCGCGTGCCAATCCGGACACGACGACGACGTCATTCTGGCCGAGATCATATGCCAGGCCGCGGGCGAACCGGCACGCCGCCGCGGACGCATTTCGCGCGCCGACGATTGCGACCGACATCTTGTCGAGCAAGTTAAGATTGCCGTGCGCCGTCAACAGCGGAGGGGCATCCTCGAGCTCGGCCAGCAGCCGCGGGTACAGCCCCTGCCCCAGCGCGAGAAAACGCGCGCCGGCCTTCTCGACGCGGGCGATTTCGCGCTCTGCGTCGGAAGCGCTGCACAACTTAGGCGCCGAGCCGCCGCCGCGCCGCGCGAGATCGGGAACCGCAGCCAACGCCTTTGCCGGCATCCCGAAGCGGCTGATCAGCTGGCGGTAAGTTACCGGCCCTATGCCGGGCGTTCGAACCAGCCTTAGGCGGTCGACGAGGTCTTCGATCCTATTCGTGGCTCGGTTCCTTTCCGTAGACGAAGGATGTTTTCGCGGTGCTTCCACAGGACGAGCACAGCGAAACCGAGCAGCAATGGGAGGAGAGATGGCTTGAGGAGCGCGGCCGAAAGTGGCGCGCTGACGGCCGCGGTCATTCCTGAAACTGACGAGATTCGGATCGTAAGCAACAGGAGGAACCAGATCGCGGCGTAAATAATAGCGGCGGGCCAGAACATCAGTCCGATGAGCACGCCGAGGAGGGTAGCGACGCCCTTTCCGCCCCTGAACTTCAGCCAGACCGGATAGAGATGACCCAGCATCGCGCCGCCTGCGGCATAGCGAGCGGCAAGGTCATCGAGGTCGCCGAACAGGTAGCGGGCCAGGAAGATTGCGGCAGTCGCCTTCAGGCAGTCCAGAATGAGCGTAGCCGCGGCTAGCGGCTTGCTGCCGGTCCTCAGCACATTGGTCGCGCCGATGTTGCCGGAGCCGATCTTGCGGACGTCGCCCTTGCCAGCGACCCAGGTCAGCAGCAGGCCGAACGGGATTGACCCGAGGCCGTAGCCGATCAGCAGCGACAGGATGAGCTCGCGGGTCATGACGCGGTTGGTAGCAAAGCCGAAGCGCGGCGCAACTTGCGACTGCACGAATGGCAGGCCACAGAGCCGCCGTGGACCCGAACGCGCCCATCCTTTTCTTCGATTCAGGTGTCGGCGGCCTGTCCGTGCTGGGCCCGACGCGTAAGCTGCTGCCGACTGGGCCGATCATCTACGCAGCCGACAGCGCCGGCTTTCCGTATGGCACGAAGACTGAAGCGGAAATTGCGAGCCGGGTCCCGGCATTGCTGGGGCGGATGGTTGAGCGCTTCCATCCGCGTGTGGCCGTGATCGCCTGCAACACCGCCTCGACGATCGCATTGGATCACGTGCGGTCCGCGCTCGACCTGCCGGTGGTGGGTACGGTGCCGGCCATCAAGCCGGCGGCGGAGATGTCAAAGACAAGAGTCATCGGGGTGCTTGGAACCGAAGCTACGGTTCGTCAGCCCTATGTCGATGACCTCGCCGCCAAGTTCGCGAGCGACTGCACGATCATCCGCCACGGCTCACCAGAGCTGGTGGAACTGGCGGAGGCGAAGCTCGCCGGGGATATTATCAGCATCGACGCGGTCCGCGCGGCTGCGCAGCCGATGTTCGACGTCGCTGAAGGCGATCGGATCGATACGGTCGTCCTCGCCTGCACGCACTTCCCGCTGCTGGAGGAAGAGCTCCGGGCAGCCTTCCCGAACGTCGCCTACGTCGACGGCGGTCCGGGCATCGCCCGCCGCATCGCCTGGCTGACGCGGGAGCAGCCCTGGCCGGCGAAGGCGCAACCGGGCCTGGCAATCTTCACCGCACCGCCGCGTGAATCCCTCCTCGGCGCACTTGCCACCTACGGGCTTGGCGAGGTGCAGATCCTCTAGCTAATTGCGAGTCGTTCGCAATGGCGTTCCCGAAGGGCGCTGGCTAAAGGCGCGGCGAGCGAGGTACGTGCGTTTGGACTATAACCGCATCTTCGAAGAAGCGATCGGGCGCCTGCACGATGAGGGCCGCTATCGCGTGTTCATCGACATCCTGCGCACGCGCGGTCACTATCCCAACGCCCGCTGCTTCGGCGGCAATGGCCCCAAGCCGATCACCGTTTGGTGCTCCAATGATTATCTCGGGATGGGCCAGCACCCTATCGTCGTCGAGGCGATGGAAAAGGCGCTTCACGAAGTCGGCGCTGGATCGGGCGGCACCCGCAACATCAGCGGCAACACACACTATCATACCGAGCTTGAGGCCGAGCTTTCGGATCTTCACGGCAAGGAAGCGGCCCTGCTCTTCACATCGGGATACGTGTCGAACGAGGCGGCGCTGTCGACGCTGGGTAAGTTGCTGCCGGGCTGCGTGATCTTCTCCGACGAGCTCAACCACGCGTCGATGATCGCGGGCATCAAGAATTCGGGCTGCGAGAAGCGCGTGTTCCGGCACAACGATCTCGAGCATCTCGAGGAACTGCTCGCCGCCGAGGACCCGGAAGCGCCGAAGCTTATCGCGTTCGAGAGCGTCTACTCGATGGATGGCGATATCGCCTCGATCGGCGCGATCTGCGACCTCGCCGACAAATACAATGCGCTGACGTACCTCGACGAGGTCCATGCGGTGGGCATGTACGGCGAGCATGGCGGCGGGATTTCCGAGCGCGACGCGGTCGCCGAGCGGCTGACCATCATCGAAGGCACGCTTGGCAAGGCGTTCGGCGTGATGGGCGGCTACATCGCGGCCGACAAGACGATCGTTGATTGCATCCGCAGCTATGCGCCGGGCTTCATCTTCACGACTTCGCTATCCCCTGTGCTGGTCGCCGGAGCCCTCGCAAGCGTCCGCCATTTGAAGACCTCGACCGAAGAGCGCGACGCGCAGCAGCAGGCTGCTGCGATGCTCAAAGGTAAGCTGACCGCAGCTGGTCTGCCGCTAATGGCGAGCTCGACCCACATCGTGCCTTTGCTTGTCGGCTGTCCGGTGAAGGCGAAGCGCGTCAGCGATATCCTGCTCGCCGAGTACGGGCTCTACGTCCAGCCGATCAATTACCCGACTGTCCCGCGCGGAACCGAGCGCCTGCGCTTTACTCCAGGCCCCTGTCATACTGCGGAGATGATCGACGAGCTGACGTCTGCCTTGGTCGAGATCTTCGGCCGCGAAGAGATTCGCCTCGCCGCCTAAGCCCACAAAAGGGCTATTTAATCTGCGTTTAGGACTGTTAGCATTGCGCGATTGAGTCGGAATGGGGGCCGGTTCTCGGATGGCGTTCGTCAAAGCATTTTTGAACCCTCCGGCGCGCCTGCGGGCCATGCCGGACCGCTGGGCGAATGTTCTGCGTCCATTGTGGATGATCGTCTTCGGCCTGGCTGTCCTCGTCGTCGTCATCAGCACCATCTACGCCCTCCGAGCCACCTATTGGGCTCAGCCGCTGATCTATCAGTATGGAATGGACTTCGACGTCACGACCGACGGTGACCTCAAAGTGGGCACCTACGCCCCTTATGGGCAGAAACCATCGGTCCCGCTGACGTCGACCGTTGTCTCGATCAACGGAAAGCCCGTCCCGTCTGACTTCCAGATCACGAAATTCGCAAAGCAGCTGGAGCAAGCACAAGGCCGTCCAGTAAGTATCGGGCTCCGTCAGCCCGACGGCAAAATGATCGAACTGACCCAGCAGCGTGGCGCTATCAAATCGTCTCCCTCTGCTCTGAGGGATCGGGATCTCCGGGTCGCGGCGCGCCTGACGAGCGGCTTGCTGGCATGCGCTGCCCTGCTTGTCTGCGGCCTGCTTCTTGCCCTCAGGCGGCCGAACGATCCGGTGGCGATGCTGCTGGCCTTTGCATTCGTCGCGATTGCCGCCTCGGTGGATCCGCCAATGCAGCTGTGGCTCTGGACGAACCAAGATTACATGATCGACATCCTGGGTGGGGTCTTCTTCTATCTCCTGCTGATTGCGCTGGCCTCGTTTCCGGACGGGATATTCGTCCCGCGATTCCTGCGCTGGACGGTTCCGCTTGGCATCCCGCTCGCAATTCTCGTTTCAGTCCCCGGCGTCGACGAAGACTTGCAAGGCATTCTAGGCCTCGCTGCCCTGCTAGGCGTTCTCGCCAGCCAGCTCATTCGCTTCCGCCGGGAGCCGAAGGGAATCGTCCGCCAGCAGATCAAATATGCGGGGTTCGGTTTCGCGGCCGGCATATTGCTAACGATCGCCGCCCTGACGGTATCCGCAGCGATGGGCGACGACCCCAGCGGATATACTCCGCTGATGAGCCTGACCGTGCTGCTGCTCTTCAGCACCGGCATGGCGGCAATGGCTCTCGGCCTGCTAGTCGCCCTCACGCGGTTCCGGCTTTGGGAGGCTGATACCGTCATCACCCGATCTGCTGCGTACGCCGTCGTCACGCTCATCGTCGGCGTCGTCTGGGCAGCAAGCTCGGACCTCGTGAAGCTGGTTATCACCGAAGTCATGGGCCGAGAGAGCGAGGCCGGCGCAACGACGGTTGGCGCAGTTATCGCCGCCGGGGTCTTCTCGCCGACTCAATCGGCGGTGCTCGGCTGGACACGCAAGCGCTTTGGGGGGCCTCTCGATCGCATGCGGGAAGTTTCGTCCCGAATGAAGAAGTGGGCGCTCACGGAGACACCTGAGGAGGTCGCCACACGAGCGCTGGCAATCATCGACGAGGTTATCCATCCCTCGGCGTCGGCGATCGTCATGGACACGGCGCTCAGCCGCGAGCTGATTGCAGCGCGAGATGCGTCGTCGGCGGACGACCCTGAACTTGTGGAGAAAATGACGCTGACCGACGACGAGGGGCCGGTCGGCATGCTCATGCTCGGGCGGCGGTCGGACGGGAACCGGTACAATCGCCAACAACTCGAGGCCGTCCACGAAATGGTGCCGTCACTGGCCGAAGCGTTGCGCATCGCTCGGAGTCACCATTCGCGCGAAAGCAGCATGCAGCAGCGGCTCGACGAGATGGCCGCGAGGCTTGCCCAACTCGAAGGCGGACCGAAACCGGAACCAGCCTGACACTGGCGAATCTTTCGAGGCTGCCCTAGTTACCGTGTATGCGCATTGCCCTTTCGGCTGATCATGCCGGATACCTACTCAAAGACGAACTCGCCGCCTGGCTTCGCGAACAGGGACACGAGATCATCGACCTCGGCACCAACGGGCCTGAAAGCGTGGATTACCCCCGCTTCGGCGCTCTTTTGGCCGAGACAATTGCGAGTGGTCGAGCCGAACGCGGAGTCACTGTTTGCGGGTCGGGCATCGGAGTCGGAATAGCTGCGAACCGCAATCCAGCCTGCCGCTGCGCCATCGTGGATGAACCGCTGTCGGCACGGCTTGCCCGCAGGCACAATGACGCGAATGCGATTGCGCTCGGCGCGCGACTGATCGGCATCGAGATGGCCAAGGCCTGCGTCGAGGCCTTCCTCAGCACCGAATTCGAAGGCGGGCGCCATCAGCGCCGTGTCGATCAACTTTCCAACCTCTTGCAGGAAACCCACTAATGGCGACTGCCGCAGATCTCGACGACGGGACAGGCTACCGCGTGCCCCGCGGCTTTTTCACCAGCAGCCTGTCGGAGCAGGACCCCGCGGTCGAGGAAGGGATTCAGGCCGAGCTTCGGCGCGAGCAGACGCAGATTGAGCTGATC
>Ga0268266_10006286_pt1 | contig 10894 bp, 5 predicted proteins | sample KBSS13metaG_FD_190356 | JGI IMG/M metagenome (GOLD analysis project Ga0268266, IMG submission 190356) | Switchgrass rhizosphere microbial communities from Kellogg Biological Station, Michigan, USA - KBS S1-3 metaG (SPAdes) (version 2) | ecosystem: Host-associated > Plants > Roots > Rhizosphere >... | reverse complement strand
GAGCGCGATGCCACCGATGATCAGCGTCATCGCCAGAAACAGCGAGGGCTCGAGCGGTTCGTTCAGCATCACGGTGGCACTGATGATCCCGAGCAGCGGCGTCGCCAGCAGGCACAGCGAGGTGGTGACGGCGGGCAGGCTCCGGTTCACCATCGTCATCGCCCAGTTGGCGAACGCCGTGCAGACGATTCCGCTATAGAGCATCAGGGCGGCGAGGCGCGCGGTCCACACGATGTGCGGCGCGCCTTCCGTGATCCAGGCGATCGCCGAGAGCAGCGTGGCCGCCAGCAATACCTGCCAGAAGACGAGCTGGAAGGGCGTCGAAATCCATTTGTGCGCCCGGACATAGACAATGTTGGCGGCCCAGCAGAATGCTGCAAGCAGAATCAGGCCGCTGCCGAACAGCGCGTCACGGTCACCCCAGTTCAGCGTCTGCGGATTGAAAATGACCGCAAGCCCCGCAAGACCGCAGCCGATCCCGATCGCTCGCCGGCGCGTGATGTGCTCCGACAGGTACATGGCGGCACCGATCGCGACCCACAGCGGCGTCGTATAGCCAAGCACGATCGCCCTGCCCGCCGGCACGAATTGCAGGCCGGCGGCGACCAGCGCCGAAAACGCCACCAGATGCAGGATCGAGGTGCAGAACACGACCGGCAGGTCGCCGCGTTTCGGGACGATGAATTGTCCCTGCGCCCACAACATCGGCGCCAGCGTCGCGGCGGCGATCATGCAGCGCAGCGCCGTGGCCCATAACGGCGGCACATCCTGCACGACCATCTTTGTCACCGGCCAGTTGGTCCCCCATGCGAGCACGACGCCGGCGAGCAGCACCGCCGCGCTGCGGGTTGAAAGTCCACTGGCCATGCCGAATACGTCCCATCCTGATGCGTTGCCACATTGCCTAGCCCCTGAACTGGCCCTAATGAAAGGACCAGTCTCGGTGATTTATTGGATCCAGTTATGGATGACCTGCTGCCCGGCATGCTGCATCTGGTGCGCGACGGCGGAGAGACGCTGACGCGCCAGCTCACTGATCAGTTGCGAGGCCTGATCACCAAGGGCCGCCTCGCACCCGGCCAACGCCTGCCGTCGAGCCGCGAGCTTGCGCAATCGCTCGGCTTGTCGCGGAACACCGCTTCGTTTGCGATCGAGCAATTGGCCGCGGAGGGCTATGTCACCCTTTCCGCCGGCCGCCGTCCGGTCGTGGCCGAAGGCCTGTCGCTCGATAGCCGCAAGAGCTCACCGCGAAGCAGTCGCGGCGGAGGCGCGCGGATACGCGTGTCGGCCTGGGCGAGCAGCCTTCAACGGTCGATCTGGCCGCCGATTCATAAGGAACGGCCCCGTCCGTTTCAGCCGGGGCTGGCGGATGAGCGCGAGTTTCCGCACGATGAGTGGAGCCGTTGCCTGCGGCGCGCCGCGCGGAACGCTCCGCTACGCCGCGATCGCCCCATCAACCATCCGCCGCTGCAGGAAGCCTTGCTCAGGCATCTCGTGGTTCATCGCGGAATCAAGGCTGTGGCCAACCAGATCCTGTTCGTGCCCACAGCGCAAGCCGGCTTGACCTTGGTCGCCAATGCGCTGCTCGAACCGGGTGATCACGCCTGGGTCGAGAGCCCGGGCTACGGCGGCGCCAATGTCGCATTTCAGGCCGCCGGCGCCATCGTCTCCGGCATCCAGCTCGACTCGCAAGGCATGGCCATTTCCTCGCACAAGGAAACGCCCCGGCTGATCTTCGTCACCCCGTCGCACCAGTATCCGACCGGACGGCTGATGCCGATCGGCCGCCGTCTCGAACTCCTTCGTTTTGCCGAGACTGCAGGCGCCTGCATCATCGAGGACGACTATGACGGCGAATTCCATTATGAGGCGCGCCCGGTGGCCGCGCTGCAGGGGCTCGCGCCGTCGCCACGCGTATTCTATCTCGGCACCTTCTCGAAAGCGACCTACGCGGACATTCGCATTGGCTATGTCGTCGTGCCGGAGGCTCTGATCGACATCTTTGAACTCGCGCAACGGCAGATGGGAATACTGACCTCGATCACGATTCAGGATGCGCTGGCCGAATTCATCAATGCGGGCGCCTATCTCGGTCACATCAGAAGGATGACGCGTCTCTACAGGGGCCGACGTGATCGCATGCTGCAGGCCCTTGCCACCGAGACCGGCAACCGACTCGCGGTCGAAACTCCGGCCGGTGGCATGCAATTGCTGGCAAGATGCCGTCCCCAAACCAACGACCAGCAACTATCGGCGCGGCTGCTCGAGGCGGGTGTCGTCAGCCGGGCGCTGACGAGAATGCTGTACCATAAGACCGAAGAGCGAGGCCTGTTTCTCGGCTTCGCCGCCTGGAACGACAAGGAGATCGACCAGGCGGCGCGCATCCTGGGGCGGATCGTGCGCTAGGAAATACCAATGGCGTTTCGTCGCGAACTAGCCGGCCGCCCGCCTTGGCGTTGCGTTCGCGGTCACCTCGGCAGGCGCGGGCGCCGGTACCTGCATGAGAATGGTTTGAGCCGTGGGCGCGATTTCGACACCGCACTCCTGGAATCGTCGCTTCATGCGGCGGTTGAATTCCCGCTGCACCGGCCAGCGGCCGGCGTCGCTGCAGCGAATCTGGCCGACGATCGAGGCCATCGAGCCGTCCACCTTGTCGACGCCCCACAGTTCGAGATCGCCGCGGATCAGGTGCTGGTACTCCGCCTCGCGCCGCATCTCGGCGACGATGTCCTTGAGGATCTGGCCGGCGCGGTCGGTGTCTTCCTTGTAGGACACGTTGACGCTGACGGCCGCGTTGCCGGCGCCGCGGCTTGAATTGGTGATCGTCGTTACCGCGCTGAACGGCACGATGTGCACCGAGCCGTCGCCGGAGCGCAGACGAAGGGTGCGGATCGATACGTTTTCCACCACGCCTGACAGGCCCGACAGCGTGACGTTGTCGCCGACCTGGACGGTGTTCTCCAGCAGCAGGAACAGCCCGGTGATGAGGTCCTGCACCAGCTTCTGCGAGCCGAAGCCGATGGCGATACCGACGATGCCGGCGCCGGCAAGCAGTGGCGCGACGTTGACGCCGATCTCGCTCAGCGCGGTGAGGCCAACGACAGTGATGATCACGCCCAACAACGCCGTTCGCAGCATCGGCTGAAACGTGCGCAGCCGCGCCGCACGCGCGTAATGGCCCTCGCGCGACAGCGCATTGATCTTGCGATCCAGCAGCGCATTGCTGATTTCCCAGATCGCCGCCGCCGCCAGCGCGGCAATCCCGACGGTCACCACCGCCGACAGCAAACGGCTGCCGATCTGGCCGCCATAGAACCAGACGACGGCGTCGACGCCCCAGACCTCCAGCAGCGCAACAAGGCCGATGAAGGCAATCACCGTCGAGACGATGTTGCGCAACAGCGGCAGATAGCGGTTGGCGCGGGTCTCCAGCCCCGGGAAGCGGCGCAGCAGATCCGGGCTGATGCGAAAGCCGCGGTCGATCAGGCTCAACACCAGGATGGTGGCAAGACGCATGACCAGCAGCACCGCGACGGTGCCGACGAAATACTGCAGCAGCAGCGAGTAGCCGTTGCGGATGTTCAGCGCCCAAACCGCCCACAATGCGAGGTCGAGCGCGATCGCAGGATAGTGCCAGAGACTGGCGACGCGATTGCGCGCTCTCGCCGCAGCGCCCTCGCGCCCGGCCGGCGCACGAATGGCGTCGGCGACGGGCTTCCGGCACTGCAGGATGACGACGACGATAAAGAGATGCACGACCAGCATCACCAGGCGCAGCACCGCCGCGTAGCCAGCGCGGTGCAGACCCAGCAGCAGCGCCACATTGGCGAAGGCGATGCCAGAAACCGCGACGGTGACGATGCGCCGCGCCCATATCTCGATATAGGCTGCGGTCTCGGCGCGAACGCGAAACAGGCCGAAAGGCCCGGCCAGCGCTCGCACAACACAAATCAGTCCACGTGACAATGCATAGGCGTTGACCACCGCGAGGATCACGAGCCGGGTGGTTGAGAGATCGCCGATCCCGGTGCCCAGCAGCATGGTGGCAATTCCGATGAAGACGAGGACCGGGAGCAATTCAAGTGCGAGACGCCCGAGCACGAAGGGCAGCCGGATCAGCGACTGCCAGGTGCGCGCCAGGCTGAGACGCCGCCGCTGCAGCGCGGGCGCGGCAGTGACGTCCGCCACGGAGGATGGCGGGTCGGCCGTGGCCAGCGTCTGCACCGGAGCACGCGCGGTTTGCGGAAGCCGCGCTTCGAGGAGCGCGACGGGTCGCTTGATCAGGCGGAAAACCAGCCACTCGGCAGCAAGCGCACAGATGAACACCAGCGCCAGCTTCCAGGCGATATCGAGCAATTGTTGATAGGCGGACGGATCGTTGGCGGTCCGCAGGAACCAATAGTAGAACGCCCGGTAGTGCGTCAGCGTCCGCGCCATGTCGGCGACCTCGCGCGAAATCTCGCCGACCTGCTCGGACACCGAAAGCAGGAGCTGCGCGCCAAGACTGTCCGCCGTGAGCGGTATCGCGGATTTCGGCTCAGGAGCTGCGGCCTGCGGTTGCGGCGAGGCATTGGCGATCGCGCGCAACGTCTCGATGACCTGCGCGCGCTTCTTGTCATCGGAGAGCGTCTCGAGCGCTCGCTTCGCCTGATCAGGCGAAAGCACGTCGGCCTTATCGGCGGCAGCGGCAACGGGGGTAGAGCCGGGCTGAGCGAAAGCCGGAACAACAAACAACAGGCTGGCGAAGAGAAGCGACGGCAGGAGTTTGAGCGACACGAAGACCTCTTTGGAAAAAAATGCGCCCGACGGCGAAACCGGGATAGGTCTCGCCCTCGCGCGTGCGTCATGTCGGATCAGCCGTTTTCGCCCCCATCCTGTGTCGGAAGTTTGCCATAGCGACGGTTTTCTCTTGGCATTTCGCCCGGCATTTCCGCATCCCAAAAATGCCGCATCGCTCAATCGACGGGAACTTCGCAATCGCCGCAAAATGCGGGGCGAACGACCCTAATCGAATCTTACACGCGCGGCGGCCGCTTGATATTCCGCGAGCGTGCGCGCGACCATCTCATCGACGGTCAACACCTCGGTCACGCCCGAGACGGAATGGCCTGCGCTCCAGATATCCTTCCAGCGCTTTGGTCGATTCTCGCGGGCGCCGATGTCGATATCCTTGCCGATATCGATCGCACCACGCTGCGGCAGATTATCCGGGTCGAGGCCGGCCGCCTCGATCGAGCGCCGCAGCATGTTGGTCTGCAGGCCCGTAAACGCCGTGGTCAGCAGGATATCGTCGGCCGTGCTGGCAACCAGCAACTGCTTGTATCTGACATCCGCCATGCTCTCGCGCGTGGCGATGAATTTTGTGCCCATATAGGCGAGATCGCAGCCGAGCGCCTCGGCCGCGCGAAGGGCGTGGCCGTCGTTGATGCCGCCCGCCAGCACCAGCGGCCCGTCGAAGAAGGCGCGCACCGCGCGCACGAACACGAAGGGGTTGAGCCAGCCGGTCTGCCCGCCCGCGCCGGCCGTCAGCAGCACCAGCCCGTCGGCGCCCGCGGCAACCGCACGCTCGGCGTGGCGGATCGAGGCGACATCGGCAAACACCAGCGCACCGGCATCATGCAGCGGCCCGATCACCGGCGCCGGCGATCCGACAGAGGTAATCACCATCTCGGGCCGGTGCCGCAGCAGCACCCGCAGATCCTGCTCCAGCCGCGCGTTGGAGCGATGCACGATCAGGTTGGCGCACACCGGCGCCGATGGTTTACCGCTCGCATCGGCGTTTGCCTTCAACCTGATGTCGATATCCGTCAGCCACTCGTCCAGTTGTTCGGGACTGCGGCAGTTCACTGTCGGGAACGAGCCGATCACGCCATTGCGGCACGCGGCTACCACCAGGTCTGTGCCGGAGACAAGAAACATCGGTGCTGCGATCAGCGGCAGGCTGAGGCGGTCGCGAAAGCGCGCGAGGAGATCGATTGTTGGCAAAGTATTTCTTCCCGGCTTGAGCAGACTTCTTGTTGTGCTGGCGACTCTGTTTGACGCGTTTTCTTCACGCGAACCGGTATCCACTCCGCTCGAAAACGCTATAGTGCCGCCAACATTGGCACGAGCGAAGGCCAATTACAAAACAACGGGAGAAAACAATGAGCAATCCGCTCTATACGTTTCCGGCGGCGTGCGAGCAGACGTTGCGGGCGCTGGCGCGCTACCCCGAGCGGACGGCCTTCAGTTGGCCGGGCGGATCGATCACCTATCGCGGCGCGACCGACATGATCGGGCGCCTGCAAAGCATGTTCATGCAACTGGGTTTTGCGCCCGGCACCCGCGTCGCGTTTCTCACCGCCAACCGCGCCGACACCTGGTGCGCCGGCGTCGCCGCGCAATTGGCGCGGTTCGCGATCACCTGGCTGCATCCATTGGGATCGCTGGACGATCAACTGTTCCAGTTGGAGGATTCCGAAGCGCAGATGCTGGTGGTCGACGGCGTCACGTTCCGCGATCGCGGCGGCGAACTCGCCGCCAGGGCCACGGGCCTGAAAACCGTCTTCACGCTCGGGCCGGCCGATTACGGCGCTGATCTCTTGCAAACGATCGAGGCCGCCGGCAGCGCCACGCCCCGCAACTTCGCCGGGCCTGATGATATCGCCACGCTCAATTACACCGGCGGCACGACCGGAAAATCCAAGGGCGCGCTGCGTCATCACCGCGAATATGGCGGCTTCGCCAATGCGATCCTGGCCGACTTCGAAATTCCGGACACGCCGCGTTATCTGACGGTCGCGCCGATCAGCCATGTCGCGGGGACGAAAGTGCTGCCGACATTGATGCGCGGCGGCACCGTGCACATGCTGAAGGGTTTCGACCCCGAGGCCGTGTTCAAGACCATCGAGCGTGAGAAGATCAATTTCACGCTTTTCGTGCCGACGATGATCTACGTGATGCTGGATCATCCCGCGCTCGACAAGACCGATCTCTCCTCGCTCGAACTCCTGCTGTATGGCGCATCCGCGATGTCGCCGAGCCGTCTGGTCGAGGGCATCGAGCGGATCGGACCAGTGTTCTCGCAACTCTACGGCCAGACCGAATGCTATCCGGTGTCGGTGCTGCGGAAGCCCGACCACGATCCCAGGACGCCGGAGCTGTTTTTGTCCTGCGGATTCCCGATCGCCGCCTGTCAGGTCAAGATTCTCGACAATGACGACCAGGAAGTCGCGACCGGCGAGGCCGGCGAGATCTGCGTTCGCGCCGGCCACGTGATGGCCGAATACTGGAAGCGGCCGGACACCACGGCGGAGACGCTGAAGAGCGGCTGGCTGCACACCGGCGACATCGCGCGGGTCGACGAACGCGGCTACATGTTCATCCTCGACCGCAAGAAGGATATGATCGTCTCCGGCGGCTTCAACATTTTTCCACGCGAGGTCGAAGACGTGTTGTCGCAGCATGCCGACGTCGCGATGGTCGCCGTGGTTGGCGTGCCCGACGACAAATGGGGCGAGGCCGTCACCGCCGTAATCGTCGCACGCGAAGGTGCGCGGCCGAATGCGGATGAACTGATCAACCTCGTCAAGACGAAGAAGGGCTCGGCGCACGCGCCAAAACACATCAAGTTCGTCACCGAGCTTCCCATGACTGGCGTCGGCAAGGTCGACAAGAAAGTGCTGAAAGCGGGCTTCTGGACCGGCCGCGACCGGATGGTGGGATAACGCCGGCGTCTCACGCCAGCAATAGATCGAGCTGATCGCGCAACTGTTCCTGATGATAGGGCTTTGCCAGACGCGGCAGGTCGAGCTGCGTCCCTTCCGGCAATTCGGCATAACCGGTCGCCAGCAGGACCGGCAGCGACGGACGTACCTCGCGCGACGCCGCGGCCAGTTCCAGTCCGGTCATCCCGGGCATCATGTGGTCGGTCACCATCAGGTCGAGCGGCTGATCGCTCTTGAGGATGTCCAGCGCACGCTGGCCGGAATTGGCGCCGATCACCCGGTGGCCGAGGTCTTCCAGCATTTCCACCGTCGACATCGCGATCAGAGGGTCGTCGTCGACAAACAGGATGACCGCCTTGCGCTTGATCTTGTCCGCGACAGGCGCCGGACTTTCCGTTTCCGGCGCGACGGTGGCGACCGGTAACACCAGCGTCGCGCAGGTTCCTTTCCCGACGGTGCTTGTCAGTTGCAGCGTCCCGCCAAGCTGGACCGTAAGCCCATGCACCATGGATAATCCCAGGCCGGTGCCTTTCCCGACCTGCTTGGTCGAGAAGAACGGTTCGATCGCGCGCTTCAATGTTTCCGGTGACATTCCGCTTCCGGTATCCGCCACCGACAGCTTGAGGTATTTGCCCGGAGCCAACGCCGGATCGCGCTTCGCCTGGTACTCCGCCACGCCGATGTCGATCCTGCCGCCGTCGGGCATCGCGTCGCGGGCGTTGATGGCGAGATTGAGGATCGCAAGCTCGAGCTGGTTGGCATCGATCCTCGCCGGCGGCAGGCCCTGGGGAATATCGAGCCGCAGCTCCACGCGAGGGCCGAGCGAGCGTGCGAGCAGGTCGACCATGCCTTCGATCAGGGCGCGCAGATCGACCGATACCGCGCGCAAGTCCTGCTGGCGGGCGAATGCCAGCAACCGCTGGGTCAGAGCGGCGCCGCGCTCGGCCCCCTGGATGGCGCCTTCGACCAGCCGCTGCAGGCGAGGATCGTTCGGCAGGCGCTTGCGCAACAGATCGAGGTTACCCATCACCGCCATCAGCAGGTTGTTGAAATCGTGCGCGACACCGCCGGTAAGCTGGCCGATGGTCTCCATCTTCTGGGCCTGGCGCAGTTGCTCCTGCGCCTTTTCGCGGGCTGATACCGCCTTCATCAGATCGGCCGAACGTTCTTCGACGCGCTGCTCGAGGGTTGCCGTCAATTCCGCCAGCGCCGTGCGTTCGGCCGCCAGTTGTGCAACCAGCGTTTCGCGCTCGATCTCGGCCGTCTTGCGCGCGGTGATGTCGGAACAGACACCCACCATTGACCGGATGCTGCCGTCCGGCCGGCGCACCGCGCGCGCACGTACTTCCACCCAGTGCTGCGAACCGTCCAGCCAGACATTGCGGTATTCGATGCTGTAATCCCCACCTGTCGCAATGGACTGATCCAGCACCGCAAGTCGCCGCGCCTTGTCGTCGGGATGAACCGCCGCCAGCAAATCCTGATAGGAGAACGGCTCACCCGGCTTTCTTCCGAAGAAGCCGATGCAGGTATCGGAAGCCTCCAGTTCGTAATCGGGCAGATGCAGTTCAAGCGCGCCGAGACGGCCGGCGCTGAGCGCCGTCTGCAGGAGATTTTCGCCTGCCGTCAGATCGGCGAGGATGGCTCTGGTCTCATACTGACGCCGCCTGCCGCGAATCGCCGAGCCGACGATGCTCACCAGCGTGGTCGGATGAAACGGCCGCTCCAGGAATGTGACGTTGCCGAGCGCCTCCCCGAGCCGCGCAGCATCGGGATTGCGCTCGGGACCGCCACCTTGATGCGTCAGCAGCACGATCGGAAAATCCGACCATGGCGGTTGATCATTGAGCCAGTTCACCAGGCCACGCAGATCCGCGGTCTTGATCGCCTCGTCGGCGATCACGGCGAGACCGGCGCCGCCCTCGATTTCGCTCAGCAGCGCCGGGAGATCGCCGCAAGCTTGCGCGTAGTAGCCTGCCTCGCGGATCAGGGCGGCGGCGACCGACGCGTCGCGACCCTTCGGCGCGAGAATGACGGCCCGCTCGGATGACGGACCGGCGATCACGGGAGCGTATCCTTCAGTAGGGGCTTACCCTCGCCGGTGTAGATCGGAACTCCGCTCAGCACCCCCTGGAATCCAGCGAGCGGCCCACCGACGGTAAGGCCGCGGTTGTCGATGCGATATTCGCGGATCGTTGCCTCGTGCGCGCTTGTACGTTTCTTGATGATCGACATCGCGCGGCGCACGGTGCCGATCGCCTCAAAATAACGCAGCAGGATCACGGTATCCGCAAGATAGGTCACGTCGACCGGCGCCTTCATGTCGCCGATCAATCCGTGCTGGGCCACCGTCATGAAAGTCGCAGCTCCCTGGCGATTGAGATATTGCAGCAATTCATGCATGTGAAGGATCAACGAATTCTCCTCAGGCATTGCGGCCTGATAGCCATTGAGGCTGTCGATCAACACGGTCTTGACGCTGTTCTCGTCAACCCGCTTGCGGACGCGGTGGGCGAATTCGCCGGGCGACAGCTCGGCGGCATCGACCTGCTCGATAAAGAGATTGCCGCTGCGCTGCATGGCTTCGAGGTCGATGCCGAGACCTTTCATGCGGTCATACAGGAGGCCCAACTCTTCATCGAAAACGAAGAAGGCCGCCTTCTCGCCCCGCGCCACCGCGGCAACGAGAAAAACGATGGCGAGGAGAGATTTGCCGGTACCCGCCGGCCCCAGGATCAGTGTGCTCGATCCAGTCTCGACGCCACCGCCAAGGAGTTGGTCCAGTTCGGCAATGCCGCTCGAGAGCGTGTGTCTGGCGTAACTCGTCCGGTGCTCCGAGGCCACCAGCCGCGGAAACACGTTCAGCCCGCCGGTGGTGATGGTAACATCATGGTAGCCGCCGCGAAATTTTACGCCGCGATATTTGACGACACGCGCGCGACGCCGCTCCGCGCCGTACGACGGCGCGAGCTCCTCCAGTCGCAATACGCCGTGCGCCACGCTGTGGATGGTTTTGTCGGAGAGATCAGACGACATGTCGTCGAGCAGCAGCACGGTGGCGCCGAAATTCGTGAAATAGTGCTTGATCGCCAGAATCTGCCGCCGGTACCGCAGCGAGCTCTGCGCCAGCAGCCTGATCTCGGAAAGGCTGTCCAGCACCACCCGGTTCGGCTGCGCGCGATCGACGG
>Ga0268266_10006285_pt1 | contig 10894 bp, 7 predicted proteins | sample KBSS13metaG_FD_190356 | JGI IMG/M metagenome (GOLD analysis project Ga0268266, IMG submission 190356) | Switchgrass rhizosphere microbial communities from Kellogg Biological Station, Michigan, USA - KBS S1-3 metaG (SPAdes) (version 2) | ecosystem: Host-associated > Plants > Roots > Rhizosphere >... | reverse complement strand
CAAAGACGCCCCACTGCCTCCCACCGCGCAAGCCATCCAGAACGCCAAGAACAAAAAAGACGCCCCGCCGGTGGAGTCCGCCATCCCGGAGCTCGAGCAAGCGATCATCCCGCACATCGACATCACCGATATCACGCTGCAGGACCTGGGTAAAAAACGCACCCAGGCGATCCAGGACGTGCTCCTGGCGAATGGCGGTATCGACGCCTCCCGCGTATTCATCATCAACGGCCCCGCCAAGACCGACGAAAACGGCAAGGTCCGTGTCGAGATGTCGCTCAAATAGGCTACACCTGCACCACGTGCGATGAGCGTGGTGGGATGTTTGTCTCCGGCGCCACACGGGCCAACTCGTCACGAACCATTCGCGGCAGGATGAGGTGCCCCGCGCGGGCCTCCTGGATCTGCTGTTCGATCTGTTGTCGGACCTCGGGCGACTGTATCTTCGGCAGCCGGATCGAGCTCATATCCGTGATCGCGATGGTTGAGAGACCGTCGGAGCCGGCCGCGCAGGCGCGCATCTGGACCTTGAACGCTTCTGAGCACAGGCCGAACACCAGGTCGGGTAGCATCGCTTCCTGTCCCGGTATCAACTCGAAGTGCGTGCAGCCCGTGGTCACGATGAGCCGTCCATCGCTGGCCTCGTCACCCGCGATCATCCATTTGCCGGCGCTCGACCAGATGTTGGCTATGAAAATATCGCCAGGTGCGGCAACCAGGCGGCCGCGGCCGGGCAGCTCCCACCCGAAGCAGTCATCGGCAATGTAGGCGCCGAAGGCTTCATAGATTTTCTCGATCTCGACGTACCGATAGGCCCCCTGGGGCCGCTTTCTCAACAGGCGGGTCACCGGACGGATGACCTGACCCAACTCGAAGTGAGGAACCCCTTGGACGGCTGCGCGGGTCGCGACGTGCTTGCGGGACCAGCGCTTTGGGTCGAGCGACAGGTCCGGATGCGCGCAGACCTGCGACGCCTTGATGCTCCAACCCTCCGAAGTCCGCGCTTTGCGTGCGCTCTGGTTCATCCACGGGAATGAGTCGACGGAGGCCGAGGTGAGCGCTTCGAGGCGCGCCACTTCGAAATCGGTGTCGGGAATCCGGTCGCCCTTGGCGTCGCGCAGCTCGATGCCGTTGCGCGGATCGCGTTGGTACACCCGGGTCGCATACTTGCTTTGCAGGTCCCAACCCACTTTTTCCACCAGGTTGAAATGAATCGGATGGTCCTGCAGCTCTGCCAGGCTGCTCAGCGGCTGCGCGCGGCGTTCCAGGATCAGCGCCGACGCCGACACATCCGCCCCCGACTTTTTGAAAGTAAAGCGGGGAAAGCCGATGACGGCCGCGACCCGGGTGTTGAGCAACAGCCAACGCCGGAATTCCACGTAACGCTCGCTGCGATTCCCCAGGTAACCGTTGGGCACGAGGATGCCGATGCGGCCGCCGGGCATCACACTGCGGACGCATTTCTCTACATACAGCAGTCCCACCTCCTGCGCCCTGGGCTTGGTTCGCATGCCCGATTTCTTGGCTGTGGTCAGCGAGAAGTGCGCGAGGGCTTCGGGGCGCTTCTCGACGATGCGCGCGCCGAATGGCGGATTGCAGAGGGCAATGTGGTATCGGCCCTCGTGCTCGAGAGGCTCCAGCAAGGTGTCCAGCGTTTGCACGTCCGCGAGGCCGCGATCGCCGTTCAACAGCATGTTGAATATCGACAGGTGCACGGCCAGGGGCGCGATGTCATATCCCTGGAGGTGAGCCGAGATATCGGTCCTGAGACGCTCCTCGGCAACCTGCTTCGCCCCCACCAGAAAGTCGGCGGTGCCGCAGGCCGGATCGACGATGCGCTCATTCGAGCCCGGGTTGACGATCTCGACAATGAGGCGGATCACCTCGCACGGAGTGAAGTACTGGCCGAGGTCCACCCGGTAGTGGAACCGGCCGAAATACATGAACAGGTCCTGGATGACCTGTGGCAGGGCGCCCAGGAGGCGGATCCTGCACAGGAATCCGGAGGCCTCGCGCAACACTTGAGCGGAGCAGCCGATTATGCGGGGCGCAGCCCGTGCCAGGACCCCGTTGTAGCGGATCAGCGCCTGGTCGAGCGCGTTGCTGAAGATCTTTTCCACGGCGGCGTCCCAGATCGGGGCCACGGCGCTGAAGTCCTGGATGAGCATGTGTACGCCATGATTCTCCTGGGCGCGCTCCTCGTCATACAGCTTCACCAACAGAAGCTTGAGGAGAATGGTATGCCGGTCCTCCGCGATATGTCCGACCCGGTGCAGCAGGTCGTCCAGTCGCACGAACAGGGGGACGACGTCGTTGATCAGCTGCAGGTCCGCGTACCGGAGCCGGCTGGTATCGGGGGGCAGGGCAGGTGAGGGAAACGGGGACACCGAGGCCCGCGCGGCCTCCCGGGTGTGGCCCTTGCGGCTGCCGAAATAGATCGGCGGCTCACCATTTTCCCACTGCGCGTCGATACCGGTTGATTTCGGTGATAATACAGTCAACGGAAGCCGCCTCCGGGCTGATAGTTTGATGGATATATACCACAATGCGAACGATAGAAGACAGCTCTGAATCTCAAAATCCGACTCCTACGACCGACCGTAGACAGTTTTTGCAAGGCACAGCGGCGGCGTTGTCCGTGGCAGGTCCCTTATCGCTGCTGGCGGGTTCGGACGTCGCGTCCGCACGCAATCCACCGGTTCCGCCACGCCAGCCGTTTGACTACGCGCGTTTAAAGGGCATGGCGCGCACGCTTGCGGGCACGGCCTATCAAGCGCCCGCGGTAAAGCTGCCTCCCCCCATCGAGAAACTCGACTGGGACCATTGGCAGGCCATACGTTTCCGCGATGAGCATTCGTTGTGGGCGGGGGAGGGTCTGCGCTTCCAGGTGCGGTTCTTCCATCTCGGCTTCATGATCCGCAAGCCCGTGCGGATGTTCTCCGTGGATGGCGGCTTCGCGCAGGAGATCCTCTACGACCCGGCGATGTTCGATTACGGTAACAGCGGCCTGCATGGTAACGAGGTGCCGAGCAACCTGGGGTTCGCCGGATTCCGCTTGTTGTTCCACACGGATTGGGTGCGCGACTTCGCCGCATTCCAGGGCGCTTCCTACTTCCGCGCTGTTGATATCGACCGGCAGTTCGGAATGTCGCAGCGAGGACTTGCGATCGATTGCGGCGCGCCCACGCCGGAAGAGTTCCCTGACTTCGTGGCGTACTACCTGGAGAAGCCGGCAAAAGACTCCAGTTTGCTCACGATCTACGGCCTGCTCGACTCCCCGAGTGTCGCGGGCGCCTATCGATTCGTGATCGACGCCACCGAGCCGTTGACGATGGATATCGATGCGGCTCTGTATCCCCGCAAGCAGATCGAGCGGCTGGGTATCGCACCCGGCACCAGTATGTTTCTCGTCGGCAAGAACGACCGTCGAGTCGACAACGACTGGCGGCCGGAAATCCATGACTCGGACGGCCTGCAGATCTGGAGCGGCGGTGGCGAGTGGATCTGGCGTCCGCTCATGAATCCGGCCGGCTTGCGGGTCAATTCCTACACCGACGAGCATCCGCGTGCCTTCGGGCTCATGCAACGCGAACGGCGTTTCGAGCAATACCAGGACGACGGCGTGTTTTACGACAAGCGCCCGGACTGCTGGGTCGAGCCCAAGGGCAACTGGGGCAAGGGCGCGGTCATGTTGGTCGAGATTCCCACGGAGGATGAGACCTCCGACAACATCGTTGCGTTCTGGAGCCCGGCTGACAAGCCGCAAAAGGGGCAGGAGCTGCTGTACGCCTATCGCCTCAACTGGTGTCGCGAAAATCCGGTGGTAGTGGATCTCGCGCGAGTGCAGGCCACGCGGACCGGGATCGGCGGCATCATCGGACGCAAGCGTACCTATTTCTCGTGGCGATTCGTGGTCGATTTCGAGGGCGGACAGTTGCCGGGGCTGGGTGATAACCCGAAGTTGGTCCCGGTCATTTCGGCTTCACGCGGGCGCGTGGAAATCACGTCGGTGCGGCCGTTGCGCTCCATCAACGGCTATCGGGCGATGTTTGATCTTGCGTTGACGGACGACAGTGTCGAGCCGATCAATTTGCGGATGTATATATCGATCGATGGGCAGGCGTTGTCCGAGACGTGGCTCTACCAGTACACGCCTCCGGCGGTCGCATTGCGAAAGTTCTAAAGTCCTCCACTGGCAGCGGAGCGGCGGCAATCGCTCCGACGCCGATGTGTCGCGCCGGTCGCGTCACCTTCTCAGACGCTCCACTCCGGCACTACATACGCGTATAGCGTGACGATCACGCCGATGGCGCACGCCAGCAGGATGCTGTGCTTCAGCGTGAATCTGAACAACTTTGCTTCTTCTGAAGCCGGCATTCCGGTCGCCGCCGCGGCGACGGAGATGCTCTGCAGACTGATCATCTTGCCCATGACGCCGCCGCTCGAGTTGGCCGATGCCATGAGCGCTGGCGAAAGGCCCAGCTTGTTCGCCGTGACGACCTGCAGGTTGCCGAATAGTGCGTTGGCGGAGGTGTCACTACCGGTGAGAAACACGCCGAGCCAACCCAGCGGGCCGCTGAAGAATGGGAAGAACACTCCGGTGGCCGCGAACGCCAGTCCGAGCGTGGCCGTCAAACCCGAATAGTTCATGAGATAGGCCAGCGCCAGCACGGCAGCCATCGTGACGATCGACCAGGACAGGTCGATGAACGTGCGGCCGATGACCGCAAAAAAACGGCCCAGCGGAATTCGCAGGAACAGCCCTGTGCCGATGCAGGCAAACACCGCCGCAGTGCCGCCCGCCGACAGCAGGTTGAAGGTGAACTTCGCCGGATAGGGCGAGAGTTTGGCGACGACCGGCGGCAAACGCCGGATCTCGTTGTCGAGCCCCGGCCAGCCGAAGACGATCGTGGCCTTGTCCAGGAGAGCCTTGAAGGGGGCCGCTCCCCAGAGCAGCACGAAGATGACGAGCAGGATGTAGGGTGACCAGGCGCGTAGCAGTACCGCCGTCGGTATACCCGAGTCGGTGCGAGCGACGACGTCGTCCTTGGGTTTCCAGACTCTCAGGAGCACCACCAGGGAAAGGATGGCGGCGATGGAGGCCAGGATGTCAGTCAGGTAGGGACCGATGTAGTTTGAAACCAGGAACTGGGTCAGGGCGAAGGACAGGCCACACACCAGGCTCGCGGGCCAGACCGCGCGCACGCCCTTCGCTCCCGACATCACCAGTACGAGATACGTCGGGATGAGCAATGACAGGGGAGCGCAAATGCGACCGACGCCGGCGCTCAGTGCGGCCAATGGCAGGTTGGTGACACCGGCCAAGGTCACGAGCGGCGTGCCGATGGCGCCGAAAGCAACCGGTGCAGTGTTCGCCAGAAGGCAGATACCTGCTGCATAGAAGGGGGTGAATCCCAGTCCCGCGAGCATGGCCGAGGCGACCGCCACCGGGGTCCCGAAGCCGGAAGCCCCTTCGACGAAGGCCCCGAAGGCAAATGCAATAAGCAAAGCCTGCAGCCTGCGGTCGGGGGTGAGGTGTCCGACCGAGTCCTTGATGATCTGGAATTGTCCCGTCTCGACCGTCAGGCGGTAGAGCGCGACGGCCCAGAACACAATCCAGGCGATGGGAAAGAGGCCGAATGCCGCACCATAAAGGGTGGCGCTGACCAGGAGCCCCAGCGGCATTCCGTACACAGTCCCGGCGATGATGATGACCGTCCCCAGGCCGAGCAATGCGGATTTCCAGGCGGAAATTCGCAGCACACCCAGGGAGATCAGCATCACCACGATAGGCAGTGCCGCAACGCATGCGGAAGCGGCCAAGCTGCCGCCGACCGGCGTGTAAACCTGATCCCACATATTCGCTCCCCCTATTGTTCTTTGGCGGTTCCACGGCGGGGCCGGTCGGCCCGGGGGGTGAAGAATAGCGCAGGCGTTAACCCTATTTGTATCCGACGCTTGTACCCGGAATACTCCAATGCTATGGTCGGGCCATGGTCGTCCGTGGGAACACCAACTCCATTCTCCTCAACAGCGCGCTCGCGCCGCTGTTGCTTGCACTCGCGCTTCTGCGCCGCCCGGCGCACTAACCCCACGCGCCAACGGTCGGCGCCAACAAGACCGGACTCCAAAGTGATCGAAATCTGCACCTTCCGTATGACGGATCGCGGATTGTTCCCCTGGTCTGCTGCGTGCGAGACGAAGCATCATGTTGCGTAACCCATCCGACAAATACCGGCCGTTTGCTCCCATCAACCTGCCCGAGCGTGCCTGGCCCGGCCGTACCCTCACCGCGCCGCCCACCTGGTGCAGCGTCGATCTGCGCGATGGCAACCAGGCGCTGATCGAGCCGATGGACTCCGCTCGCAAGATGCGGATGTTCAAGCAGCTCCTGAAGATCGGGTTCAAGGAGATCGAGATCGGCTTCCCTTCCGCTTCCCAGACCGACTTCAACTTCACACGGGAGCTGATCGAAGGGGGCCTGATTCCCGCTGACGTCACGGTCCAGGTACTCACGCAGGCTCGGGCGGATCTCATCACCCGCACGTTCGAGAGTTTGCGCGGGGTCCGCCGTGCGATCGTGCATCTGTATAACTCGACTTCAACCTTGCAGCGACGCGTCGTGTTCAAGTTGGACCGTGCCGGCATCGTCGACATCGCCGTCAAGGGCGCGGAGCTCATCAAGCAGCTGGCCGATGAGCGCCCGGAGACCGACTGGGTGTTCCAATACAGTCCCGAAAGCTTCACGGGTACGGAGCTCGATTTCGCCGTCGAAATTTGTGATGCGGTGACCAACGTGTGGCGTCCTACGCCGTCGAAGAAGGTCATTCTGAACCTGCCTGCCACGGTGGAGATGGCTACACCCAACGTGTACGCCGATCAGATCGAATGGTTCGCGCGGCATGTCGCGCGGCGCGACAGTGTCGTCATCAGCGTTCATCCGCACAACGATCGGGGAACCGGGGTCGCCGCCGCAGAGCTCGCGATGCTGGCGGGCGCGCAGAGGGTGGAAGGGACGCTGTTTGGCAATGGTGAGCGTACGGGCAACGTCGATGTCGTGACGCTTGCAATGAATCTGTACACGCAGGGTGTCGATCCGAAGCTCGACTTTTCAAACATCAACGCCGTTGCGCATTGTGCGGAAGGCTGCACGCAGTTGCCGATTCATCCGCGGCATCCGTATGTGGGCGATCTCGTGTTTACCGCCTTCTCCGGCTCGCACCAGGATGCGATCAAGAAGGGGTTGGCGGCGTTGGATCCTCAGGGCGCCTGGGAGGTGCCGTACCTGCCGATCGATCCGTCTGACCTGGGGCGCTCGTATGAGTCGATCATCCGGGTCAATAGTCAGTCGGGTAAGGGTGGCGTTGCATACCTTCTCGAGCGCGACTACAACCTCGTGTTGCCGCGGCGGCTGCAGATCGAGTTCAGCCGCGTAGTGCAGTCGGCTGCCGACACGACGGGCAAGGAGCTCAGCTCGCGTGAGCTGTGGGAGTTGTTCGAGAGGGAGTACCTGTTCGGCAATGGGCAGATGGTGTATCGCTCGCACCAGTTGATGACATCGGGCGATGGGGCTGATCGGGAGCGGATGACGTTGCAGGTTCAGGATGGCGGGGCGGCTGTTATCCTGCACGGCACCGGCACGGGGCCGATCGATGCGGCTGTGCAGGCTCTTGCATTGCCGATTGATGTCGTCGGGTATGACGAGCATTCGTGCGGCTCTGGTAGCGACGCGGTTGCCGTCGCTTATGTCGAAGTTTCGACTGCCAGTGGGGCTGTGTATTTCGGTGTCGGCCGACATTCGAACATCATCACCGCTTCTTTGCTCGCGCTGCTCTCTGGCGTGAATCGCGCATTCCGCGCCGGCGTCCTTGCTCGCGATCCCGCGGTGACGACGGGCACCTGAGTCACGGCCGGCCGGTTCGCGCGCTGTGCGCGGCGCCGGCCCGACGTGTGGCCCGCGCTGGCGGCGTGCGCGGTAGACGCGCTACGAAGCTTGCAGGCGACCTTGGCGTCAGCGTCTTGGCGGGGGCAGCGGCGGGATTTGCGCCACCACGGGCTTGGGCTGGCGGTGCTCGTCGTAGAGGCCCCAGTGGGCTTCCTCGGGCGCGGGGTGTTGGTTTGGTGCGGGGCCGATGTCGTCGAGGCGCCATGGGGCGTCGAAGGCGGCGAAGTAGACGAAGCCGTGATCGGTGGTTGGTGGGGAGCGGTGTTGTAGCTCCTCGTAAAACGACGCCTGGCGTTTTGCCGTGTAACCCTTCGTTTCGGGCGCGGTTGGGATCCCCGTTTCCTTCACCACGACCGGCCCGCAATAGTTCTGCGCGAGCTTTGACACTACATTCACCACGAATTGTGCTGCGTCTCCGTCTGACGCTGTGCGGAACCACGGTTCGAAGATGGGGTGGACGTTCGCCAGCAGGAAGTCCATGCGCTGGAGGAGTGGCTTTGCCTCTGGGGGGTAGAACATGTGAAAAGGCTCGGTGGTCGCGAGTGGCACGCGAGGAGCCTGCGCGCGGATGCCGTCGAGTAGCGTTTCCAGTTCTGCCGCGGTGTGGCGGTGGAAGAACAGCAGTTCGTTGCCGAGCGATAGTCCCACGACCAGCCCTGGGTTGGTTTTCGCAGCGGCGAGCGCCGCGCTCAACTCCGTTGCATCGAAGGGGTCATAAACGCCCATGATCAGCGCCCGGTACCCGAGCGCGGCGGCAATCGCGGGGATCTCTTCGTTGCCGTTGTCGGCGCCGTAAGTAATCAGCGAGTCGAATCGCGCTCGCAGCACCTTCAAATCGCCGCGGATTGCATCGGCATTGGCACGTGTTGGTTTGCCGTTGACGATGCGCAGACCCGTCGGCACATATGCAACGAACCGCCCACGCCCCAGCGCCTCTCTCAGACGCGCCACACCAGGCGTCGCCGCAGCGCCGCGCGCGCACACCGCGCCTGACGTTGTCGCGGCCGCGCCGGTGGGTGGCGCCAGCGCGGTCGCGGGGGCGGGCGATGCGGAAACAGAAAATGGCGCGAGCGCGCCTACGGCCGCGACGAGTGCGACGGCAATCGCCCAGGTGCGCGGCGGTGCGCGCGTCACTTGGCGTGGCGGGAGCCGGACGCGGCGGTGAAGACTCCGAGGCCGATGAAAGCGCTGGCTGTTAGATAACGGCCGATATTGAGGCGACCGCGGGCACGAGCGATGGCGGGGGCGACGATGTTCGCGGTGAGGGCGTACATCGTGTCGGTCACGGAGGCTATGAGGACGAACGCAACGCCGAGGGCGATGCTCTGACTAATCGTGGAACCGTGCGGGTCGATGAACTGCGGTAGGAAGGCGGAAAAGAACAGCGTCGTTTTCGGGTTGAGTAGCGCGACGAGGAACCCGTCGCGGAAGATCACACCGGGGCGGCTGCTGCCGAGGCGCACCGTGTCGACAGGCGCGGCGGCGGGCTGGCGGAGGATTTTGACGCCCAGGTAGATGATGTACGCCGCGCCGGCGTATTTCACGACGTAGAAGGCGACGGAAGAAATAGCGAATAGCGCCGCCAGTCCTACCGACGCGCCGATCGAGTTGCCCAGATTACCAAGCCCGACGCCCGCGACAGAGGCCAACCCGGCGCGTCGCCCCTGCGACAGGGAACGGGTGACGATGTAAAACACAGCGGGGCCCGGCGTGATGGCCAGCACGACGCTGGCGATGGCGAAGGCAATCAGGGACGACTGATCCGGTAGAAATCCCAGCACGTGACTCTCCTGTTCGCGAGCCTTGCTCGCTCTCACCATGCGCAAGCTCGCTGGCAGGCCGTGCGGGTTAGCGTGGTCGCGCGACCTCGCAAAGCTTGCCGGCTGAAGCTGTCGCTTGGCCGATTTTGGCATACAAGCTGGCGCTTGCGCGCACAGCCGCGACCTATAATTGACGAAGGACGCGACGAACGTGTGCGCGGCCTGATCTGCGAGGATCGGCCGGCAGCGGCTGGCGCGAGTCCGCACGCATCGGGCGGTGCTGTGCGAGGAGCATCCTGGGCCGATGGTACGCTCTGATAAGGAAGCTAAGTAATGACGACCCAACATGAGAAAGCCACCCGGTTTGTGACATTGCACCAGGCGCCGGGGGTATTCGTTATTGCGAATGCGTGGGATGGGGGATCGGGGAGGATTTTGACGGGGCTGGGCTTTCGTGCCTTGGCAACGTCGAGTGGGGCGTGCGCCGCGACGTTGGGGCGAGTCGACGGGAAAATAACACGCGATGAAGCGCTTGCTCATGCGCGCAATATTGTCGCGGCGACGGATAGTCCTGTTTCGGCGGATCTCGAGAAGGGTTTTGGGGACTCGCCGCTGGTCGTGGCGGAGACTGTCCGGCTGGCGGCCGACGTCGGGCTTGTGGGGTGTTCGATCGAAGATGCTACCGGCGACAAGGACAGGCCGCTCTTTGATATGGGTCAGGCAGTCGATCGCATCACCGCGGCGGCGGAGGCCGCGAAGTCTCTGCCGTTTCCGTTCACACTGACGGCACGCGCGGAAAACTATCTGCGCGGAAACCCTGATCTCAATAACACGATTCTAAGGCTGAAGGCCTTCGAGCGCGCAGGGGCGGATGTGTTGTTTGCGCCGGGATTACCCGACCTTGCGGCCGTGAGAGCGGTGTGCGAGGCGGTGAGTAAGCCGGTCAACTTCATGGTGGGGATCAAGGGGAAGTCGTTCAGCGTAGCCGAGTTGGCCGCCGCAGGCGTGCGGCGGATCAGCCTGGCGTCATCGCTTTATCGAAGCGCGATGACAGGACTCATCGCGGCCGCGCGAGAGGTTAAGGACGCTGGGACCTTCGGCTTCATCGACGGCGCGATCACGACGCCAGAAATCAACAAGTTCCTGCAGGGCTAGTCGTTGCACGCCGCTCGCGCGCGCAATCTCGCGC
>Ga0268266_10006282_pt1 | contig 10898 bp, 8 predicted proteins | sample KBSS13metaG_FD_190356 | JGI IMG/M metagenome (GOLD analysis project Ga0268266, IMG submission 190356) | Switchgrass rhizosphere microbial communities from Kellogg Biological Station, Michigan, USA - KBS S1-3 metaG (SPAdes) (version 2) | ecosystem: Host-associated > Plants > Roots > Rhizosphere >... | reverse complement strand
CGGCGCGGCAGGCTCTATCCGCGCCTTCTTCGGGAAGTGGGGGGCTGTAGCTCAGCTGGGAGAGCGCCTCGTTCGCAATGAGGAGGTCAGGGGTTCGATCCCCCTCAGCTCCACCAACCCCGAAAGGCTAGACTTGCGACTCATTCGTCCGACGCCTGCGCAACTGGGACTGACCGCCGCCGAAGGGCGGGTCCTGCGCGCCCTGCGGACACCCGAGCGCATCCAGCAATTCATCGTCGCACTGCCCGCCAACTTCGAAGAGGATGGCGACACGCTGTACTCGGTGCGCCGGGTGCTGCGGCACCGCAAGGCGCATTGCATCGAGGCGGCGTTCACCGCCGCGTGCGCGCTGTGGCTGCAAGGCGAGCCGCCGCTGGTCATGGACTTCTACGCCAAGGGCGACGCCGACCACGTCGTCGCCCTGTTCAGGCGCGACGGCTGCTGGGGCGCGATCTCCAAGAGCAACCATATCTGGCTGCGCTGGCGCGACCCGATCTATCGCACGCCCCGCGAGCTGGCGATGTCGTACTTCCACGAATATGTGCTGAAGGAGCGCAAGACGCTGCGCACCTATTCGGGGCCGGTCGACTTGCGCCGCTTTCCCCAGGAACAGTGGATCACCAGCGAAGAGGAGTGCTGGGATGTCGGGGCCGCCCTGACCGACGTGCGGCACTATCCCGTCGCCACGCCGGCCCAGATCCGCCGCCTCACGCGGCGCGACGCGATGGAAGTGCGTGCCGATGGAATCAGGGAATACGAGAAGCCCGCGCGGAGACACTGAAATGAACGACACGCGAATCACCCTTTCCTCCCTGGCGAAGCCGGGGAGGTGGCCGAAGGCCGGAGGGGTCATGGGCGTCAGTCGTGTTGCTCATGACCCCTCCGCCCCTGCGGGGCACCTCCCCGCGCTTCGCGCAGGGAGGAAAGCACTTTTCGTCCTGATGGGCGTTCTCTGCTTCGCGCTGCCGGCGCGGGCGCAGATTCCGCCGGAATGGCAGGCGGCAGCACAGGTCGTGATCGGCGAGTTCGAACGCGACTCCCCGAAAATGGCGGCATATCCGTGGAAGTCCGAACTGAGACAGGGCTGGTCGCTGGCGCGGGCATGGCGACAGCACAACAACGGCAACACCGAGATCATCCTGGCCGAATATCTCACTTTCACCGCGCTGTGCCGCGCGCCGGGCTGCGCCGGCAGCACGATCGAAGGCAAGCCCTACGTCAGCGTGGCCCAGCAGGTGAAGGCCCTGCATGCCGAGCAAGGCAGCCCCTACACGCTGGCGACCAACGCCCACGCCTGGCTGGCGGGCCTCCCCGATCCGACCGGCGCAGCGCAGAAGAACGCCGCGTTGTGGAACAAGGATCTCGATGTCGCGGCGGCCGATTTCGCGACCGGCAACCTTTATGCGCTCACCTGGCTGCTCGCACGCGCGCGGCCCACGCCCGCGGAGCAGGCCGCGACCTTCGCCCGCTTCGCGCTGCTCGTGCAGGGCCGCTCGTGGCTCGGAACCCGCTGCGTCGACATCACCAAGATCGCGACGGTGCTCGACGCGCCGCCCAAGGTGGAGAGCTGCTCGTGACGGCAGATGCCAATCTCTAGAATGCCCGTAGATTATCGCGCAGCATCGTAAACTCGTATTTGGTCCGCACGACACCGAGCTTCTGCAGGGCCGGAGTCAACCCGTCCGCGATTTCGGTGATGTAGCGGCGGGTGAAATCGGGATCCATGACGAGGAAGCCGTCGCCGCTGACGGCGTCCATGATCTCCGACATCTGAGCCGCGACCACGTCCGGTGTGCCCACGAGATCATAATCGCGCAATGCCCGACCCTGCAGCACGATCTCGCGCGGCGTGCGGCCCGAGAATCCCTTTGCCGCGGAAAGGTGGCCGTTCGAGGTCAGTTCGGGAAGCTTCTCGTCCGGATCGTACTTGGAAAAATCGATGCCTGTGACGCGAGACATGTTCGCGAGATAGAACTCGATGTGGCTTTGCGATTCGGCAAGCCTTGCCTGCTTGCGCGCCTGCGCCGCCTCCATCGACACATCGATGATCGGCGCGATCAGGAACATGATCTTGATGTGATCCGGGTTGCGGCCGAACGCCACTGCCTTAGCTCGGATCTCGTCCCGGAACTTCTTCATGTCGTCCACACTGCCGGCAGCAGCGATGATCGTTTCGGCCCAGCGCGCGGCAAAGGTGCGGCCGCGCGGTGAACCGCCGGCCTGGCAGATCACCGGATGACCCTGGGGTGAACGCGGCGCCGACAGCGGACCGCGTGAGCTGAAATACCTGCCCTTGTGATGGATCGGGTGAACCTTCGACGGGTCGGCGAAGATCTCCTTCTCCTCGTCGATCACCATCGCGTCGGCATCCCAGGAATGCCACAGTTTCTGCACGACATCGATGAACTCGTCGGCCATCTCGTAGCGTTCGTCGTGGGGGAAATGCTTCTCATGGCCGAAATTCTGCGCACCGCCGTCGTTGCTGCCCGTGACCAGATTCCATCCGGCGCGTCCGTCGCTGACGTGATCCAGGGTATTGGTGAGCCGCGCCAGCAAAAATGGATTGTATTCGGTCGTCGAGAGCGTCGTGATGATGCCGATGCGCTGAGTAGCCTGCATCATGAAGGGAGCGAGCACGGCAGGATCGAGCTTGGGACAGTCGACCCCGAGGCGCAGATAGGTTTCGTGCGAGCCCTTGTACGTATAGGGCACATTGTTCGAATCTTCGATCATCACGTAGTCGAATGCCGCGCGCTCGAGTTCCTTGGCGAGATGCACGAGGAGGTCCGGCTTGACCCAGCCATGCGGGTTCGGACCGCCCCAGCCGCTGCGCCATCCTTTCGGCCCATAGCCCTTCATCACGAACCAGCCGAGGTGAAAACGCGTCTTGGCCATTCGTCCTTCGCTCCTCGCTGGTACGCGCGATTATATCGGGATTATACGATGCATGTTTTAAGCCAAACATAGGAACTCACCGCGCGATAATATCGACGCGAAAGGCTGTAAAATCTCTCCTTCGAATTGCGCGCGCAAAAGATTGTGCCGGGGCGACGAATGGCCTAGCTTTTTTTCGAAACCGCAAATCAGAGGTGACTACCCATGATCGAACCATCCAGCCTGGTGATCCGCGGAGGCACCGTCATCGACGGCAACGGCGGCGAGCCCATCGTGGCCGACGTGCTGGTGGTGGATGGCAAGATCGCCAAGGTCGGCACGGTCACGCAGCGCGGCGAGCGCGAGATCGACGCGACAGGCAAGCTCGTCACGCCCGGCTTCGTCGACATCCACACGCACTATGACGGCCAGGCGATGTGGAGCAATCGGATCGATCCGTCGTCCTGGCACGGCGTCACGACGATCATGATGGGCAACTGCGGCGTCGGCTTCGCACCCTGCAAGCCCAAGGACCGCGAGGTGCTGGTCGCGCTGATGGAAGGCGTCGAGGACATCCCCGAGGTCGTGATCACGACCGGTCTCGATTGGTCGTGGGAAAGCTTTCCCGAATATCTCGACCGCCTTGCCGAGCGGAAGTTCGACGTCGATGTCGTGACGCAGGTCCCCCATGCCGCCATCCGCGTCTTCGTGATGGGCGACCGCGGCGCGAACCGGGAGCCTGCGACACCGGAGGACATGAAGGAAATGGCCCGGCTGACGGTCGAGGGCATCGAGGCCGGCGCGCTCGGCTTCTCGACCTCGCGGGCCATCATCCACCAGACGCTCGATGGCCGTCACACGCCGACCTTCGGCGCCGCCGAGGAAGAGCTGGCGGTCATCGCCGAGGCAATGGGCAAGGCGGGTGCGGGCTGGTTCCAGCTCATCACCGATTTCGACGATCCGGTCGACGAGTTTCATCTTCTGCGCCGCGTCGCGGAGCGCGGACGACGGCCGATGAGCCTCACGCTTGCCCAGCGCGAAGGCAAGGACGGCCACTGGAAGCTCCTGCTCGACCTCATCGCCCAGTCCAACGCCGACGGCATCCCGATGTGGGCGCAGGTGATGGGCCGACCGATCGGGCTCAATTTCGGCTTCGAGATCTCCGCCAATCCGTTCATCGAGCGCCCCAGCTACAAGGCGATCGCCCATCTGCCGTTTCCCGAGCGGCTTGCCGAACTGCGGCGGCCCGAGGTGCGGGCGGCGATCCTCTCCGAGCAGACCGAGGACCCTGCAGCGAAGCGCCGGCTGGAGAAGTACGATCGCATGTTCGTGCTGGCGGACCCGCCCGACTACGAGCCGCCGGTCTCGGACAGCATCGCGGCCCGGGCCGAACGCATGGGCATCGAGCCGCAGGCACTCGCCTACGACACGATGCTCGAAGGCACGTTCCTCTATCGGCCGGTGACCAACTACGTCGACGGCAATCTCGACGTTTGCGGCGAGATGATGCAGCACCCGAACGCCTTGATGGGGCTGGGCGACGGCGGCGCGCACGTCAGCCAGATCTGCGACAGCGCGACGGTGACGCACAGCGTGGTGCATTGGACGCGCGACCGGACCCGCGGGCCGAAGATGGATCTGCCCTGGGTGATCCAGAAGCTGACGCGCGATCCGGCCACTGCGATCGGCCTGCACGACCGCGGCGTGCTGGCGCCCGGCTACAAGGCGGACATCAACGTCATCGACTATGACGCCCTGAAAGTGAATCCGCTGCGCGTGCAATACGACTTCCCGAGCAACGGACGCCGCCTGATGCAGGACAGCGAAGGCTATGTCGCGACCATCGTCAGCGGTGTGGTGGTGCGCGAGAATGGCGTGGCCACCGCTGACCTCCCCGGCCGGCTCGTGCGCGGCATGCAGCAGCCGGACCGGATGAAGCTCGCCGCGGAATAGGTGGCACGCGCGTTGCTTGGTTGGTGTCGACGCCAACCAAGCAGACGGGCAGACGAGCGCGACGGGATTGGAAGCGCTTTCCGCAGCCCTCTGAACCGCGCGGAGACTCCGATGCCGATCGACTTGCGGGCCAAGCGCCGCCATCTGCTGACTGCCGCCGGCGCCGTCGCCGGCCTCAGCCTTTCGCCGGCATGGTTGCGGCAGGCGCGCGCGCAGAGCAGCGGCGGCACGCTCACGGTCGCGCTGTCGACCAATCCGATCACCTGCGATCCGATCAACATGAGCAGCCACGACACGCAGATCATCAGCCAGACGATCTGGGAGAACCTGGTCGAGTTCGACATCGACGGCGTGCTGAAGCCGCAGCTCGCCAAGTCGCTTCCGACGATCTCCGAAGACAAGCTGACCTACTCCTTCGAGCTGCGCGACGACGTCACCTTCCAGAACGGCCAGAAGCTGACGGCCGAGGATGTCAAATACAGCTTCGAGTATACGATCGACCCTGCCCACAAGGCGTCGCGCGGATCGCTGTTCAACCGCCTGTCGCATGTCGAGGTCGACAGCCCGACGAAGCTGCGCGTCATCCTCAAGACGCCGTACTCGCCGTGGACCGCCTTCCTGACCAAGTTCATGGGCATCTGGCCGAAAGGCTCGCGCGAGCTGGTCGGCGACGACGGCTTCCGCCTCAAGCCGGTCGGGCTCGGCACCGGCCCCGGCATCTTCGAGGAGTGGAAGCCGAACGATTACGTCAGCCTCACGAAGAATCCGAACTACTGGCAAAAGGGGTTGCCCCACTGGGATCGCCTCGTGGTGAAGGTCGTCCCCGAAGACGCGACACGCATTGCCTATCTCGTGAGCGGCAATGCCGACATCATCGGCGCGCCGCCGCCGCGCGAGTTCGCGCGGCTGAAGTCCCGCCCGAAGCTGCAGGCGCAATCCACGCCGACCGACGGCGGCTGGTGCTTCATGCTGCAGAACAACGCGAAGCCGCCGTTCGACGACGTCAACTTCCGCCTCGCCGTCGCCCACGCCGTCGACCGCAAGACGATCGCGGAAAAAATCTACTACGGCCTGGTCGAGGCTTCTCCCGTGCCGGCACCGGCCTCGAGCTGGTGGTTCGACAAGCAGGCCGCCGACTCGCTTGATTACAATCTGGACAAGGCGCGCGCCTACCTCGCCAAATCGAAGTACCAGGGCGATGCGGCGACGTTCGAGCTGCTGACCAGCGCCGAGGCCTATCTGCTCGACACCAACGACTGCGCCGTCTTCCTGCAGGCCGAGCTCGCCAAGATCGGAATCAAGGTGGTGCTGAAGAAGGCGGCTTTCGCCGTCGTCAACCCGCAGGTGTTCCGCGGCGACTACCAGGCCTCGATCGGTAACTTCATGTCTCCCGGCGAGCCCACCTACATGATCACGGTGAGCTGCACCCCGAACCAGTTCCTGTCGAAGGCCACGAACTTCGACAGCCCGAAGGTCGCCGAATTGCTGAAGGTAGCGTTCGCCGAGGAGGACCGCGCCAAGCTCAAGACCGTCCATGCCGAGCTGCAGCGCGAGCTGGCCGCGCAATCGCCGCTGACATGGTTCGGCTTCTTCGCGTCGGCCAACGTCTGGCGCGATCGCGTGAAGGGCTTCAAGCCGAGCAAGGGCCTCACCATCAACGTGCGCAACGTCTCGGTGGAGTAGCCCGCATTGGCGGCCCTGTTCCTCCGCCGCGCAGGACTGTCGCTGCTGTCGCTCCTGCTGGTGAGCTTGGTGCTGTTCGTGCTCACGCGCTCGATCCCCGACAGTCCGGCGCGCATCGTCCTCGGCGAGGATGCGACCGCCGCGGCGATGGCGCAGTTCGACCGCGATCACGGTCTCGATCGCCCGATCCTGGTGCAGTACGGCCGCTGGCTGGAGGGCATCGTCCTGCACGGCGATCTCGGCACGTCTTTCACCACCGGCCTGCGCATGAATCGCCAGGTCGCCGCCACGCTGCCGGTGACGCTCGAGCTGGTCATCGTCGCCTTCGCGGTATCGATCGTGATCTCGCTGGCGCTCGGCACGCTCGCAGCCGTGCTGCGCGACAGCGTGGTCGACTACGGCGCCCGGCTCATCGCCGTGCTGGGGGTGAGCGTCCCGGGATTCTGGCTCGCCATCGTGCTGATCATCTTCTTCGCGGTCGACCGCGACTGGTTCCCGCCCGGCGGCATCGCGCCGCTGGCCAAGGACTGGCGCGAGCATCTGCGATCGATCGCGCTGCCGTCGTTCTGCCTCGGCGTCTTCTACATGGCCGTGCTGACGCGCATGACGCGGTCCAGCCTGCTCGATGTCCTCGGCCTGGACTACATGCGCACGGCCCGGGCCTCCGGCCTGCGCGCGGGCCGGGTGCTGGCCTATGCGCTGCGCAACGCGCTGGTTCCCGTCGTCACCATCGCCGGCATGTCGTTCGGCCACATGTTCGGCTGGGCCCTGATCATCGAGCAGGTGTTCAACATCGACGGCCTATCGCGCGCCCTGCTGACCGCCATCCAGATGCGGGACTACGCCATGGTCCAGGCCGTGGTGATGGTGTTCACCTTCGTCTTCGTCATCGCCAACCTGTGCGCCGACATGCTGAACGCCTCGCTCAATCCCCGCCTGGCATCGCCCGCCTGATGTCCCGCTTCGCCCGTCGCCTGGCCAACAATTTCGGCGGCGGCTCCGGCCTGCTCGGCGCCGTCATCGTCCTGACCCTGCTGGTGCTTGCCGTTGGCGCGCCCTGGATCGCGCCGCGCGACCCGCTGCAGGTCGACATCGTCAACCAGATGCAGGAGCCCGGGCCGGGGTTCTGGTTCGGCACCGACCAGTCGGGCCGCGACGTGCTCAGCCGCGTCATCTGGGGCGCACGTGCCTCGATCAGCGTCGCCGCTGTCGCGGTCGTGATCGGCATGGCGGGTGGCGTGTCGCTCGGCCTGATCGCCGGCTTCTTTCGCGGCGGCTGGATCGAGCAGATCACCATGCGCTTCCTCGAGGCTATCGCGGCCATCCCGATCCTGATCTGGGCGATCGCGCTGGTCGGCATCTTCGGCGTGGGCGACGGGCATTGGGGGCCGTTCACGCTGGGCAGCGAGCTGAAGCTCTCCATGCTGCTCGGCGTCCTTTACATCCCCACGCTCGCGCGCGTGACCTACACGACGGCGGCCGTCGAATCGCAGGCCTACTACGTCCTCGCCCGCCGGCTGCAGGGCACCTCCAGCCCGCGCATCATCCTGTCCGACGTGCTGCCCAACTGCCTGTCGCCGGTCATCGTCCAGAGCACCTTGCTGCTGGCCATCGGCATCGTCATCGAGGCGTCGGTCAGCTTCGTCGGCCTCGGTGTCCAGCCGCCGACGCCGAGCTGGGGCAACATGCTGGCCGACGCGCGCAACTACCTGCTGTCGGGCGACTGGTGGCTGTCGGTCTTCCCGGGTGCGGCAATCTCGCTCTCGGTCGTGGGCTTCAACCTGCTGGGCGACGGCCTGCGCGACCGGCTCGACCCGCGCCATGCGACCGCGGCGTTGGCGACATGACGCCGACCCCGCTCCTGCAGATCGATGGGCTGCATGTGGCGTTCGGCGCGCGCGATCGCTGGCGCGAAGTCGTGCGCGGCGTCGACCTGCGTCTCCTGCCGGGAGAGGTCGTCGGGCTGGTCGGAGAAAGTGGATCCGGCAAGAGCCTGACTGCGCTCTCCATCATGCGGCTGCTGCCGCCCGGCGCGAGGATCAGCAGCGGCCGTATCACCTTTGCCGGCACCGATCTCGCGATCCTCCGCAATCGCGCCGTCAATGCCCGGCGCGGCCGCGACATCGGCATGATCTTCCAGGATCCGTTGACGGCGCTGAATCCCGCGATCCCCGTCGGGCGGCAGATCGTCGACAGCCTGCGAACGCACCAGCAGACGGGACGCAAGGCTGCCTGGGCGCGTGCCGTCGAGCTGCTCGACCTGGTCGGCATCCACCGCCCGGCCGAGCGGGTGCATGCCTACCCGCACGAGCTGAGCGGCGGCATGCGCCAGAGGGTCATGACCGCCCTGGCCGTATGCAACGACCCGAAGCTGCTGATCGCCGACGAGCCGACGACCGCCCTCGACGTGACGGTGCAGGCGCAGGTCATCGCCATGCTCGACCGCATCCGGCGCGAGCTCGGCATCGCGGTGCTGTTCATCAGCCACAACCTCGACCTGGTGGCGGGGATCGTCGATCGCGTCTCGGTGATGTACGCGGGCCGGGTCGTGGAGAGCGGCGCGGTCGAGGATGTCTTCGACACGCCGCAGCACCCCTATACGCGTCAACTGCTGCGCTGCATCCCGCGGCTGGACGGCCAGACCGGACCGATGCCGACGATCCCCGGCCTTCCGCCCCGGCTGGGCACCGCGCTGCCCGGATGCGCCTTCGCGTCGCGTTGCCAGGTCGTGCAGGCCCGCTGCCGCGTCGAGACGCCACCGATCCGGCGCAGGGACGGGCACCTCAGCGCCTGTTGGGACGCTTCGGCATGAGCGAGGCGCTGCTCGAGCTGAAGGATATCCGCAAGGAGTATCGGCTGCGGCAGCCTCTGATGCAGCGGTTGCGGCGCGAACCGAAACCCGCCGTCGTCGCGGTGGACGGGGTGTCCCTCACCGTTCCCAAGGGCGCCGTGTTCGGCCTCGTCGGCGAAAGCGGCAGCGGCAAGTCGACCCTTGCGCAGATCATGGTGCGGCTGATCAAGCCGACGTCGGGCCGGCTCAGTTTTCGGGGCGAGGACGTGCAGCGCATGACCAGCGCAGGTGCGCGGGCGTTCCGGCACGGCGTCCAGATGGTTTTCCAGGATACCGGGTCGTCCCTGAATCCACGCAAGCGCGTGGGACGGACGGTGACCGAAGCGCTGGCCGCGCGGGGTGCCACGGCTGCCGAGCTGCCCCGGCTGCTGGACCGCGTGGGCCTGGACGTGACATTGGCTGGCCGGTTCCCGCACGAGCTCTCCGGCGGGCAGCGGCAGAGGGTCGGCATCGCGCGGGCGCTGGCCATGGCGCCGCAGCTTCTGGTGGCGGACGAACCGGTGTCGGCGCTGGACGTGTCGTTGCAGGGCCAGATCATCAACCTGCTGCAGGAACTGAACGCCGAGCTCGGGCTGACGATCGTCCTGATCAGCCACGACCTGGCGGTCGTGGCTCGGGTGTGCTCGGCGCTGGCCGTGATGAGCCAGGGACAGGTGGTGGAAGAAGGGATACCGCAGCAGGTGCTGAGGTCGCCGCGGCACGCCTATACGCAATCACTGCTGGCGGCCGTGCCTCGAGGTCTGGACGGAAGACGGCGGGCGGATCGGGCCGCCGACGCGCCGACAGGAGATTAACGATCCGCGGCGCAGGGCGTGCGGCTGGGGCTTCGAAAGCGCGCGCAATGCCCCCTCCCCTGACCTCTCCCCCTGGCGGGGAGAGGAATATGAGGGGAAAGGAACGGCGGAATTCTACTCCGCCGCGATCTGCGCGTTGACGAACTTCTTGGCGTCGAAGTCCTCGGCGACCTTGAGGTCGTTGCCGAGCAGCTTCTCGACGTCGATCTTGGCGTATTCCATCACGCCCATGTCGCCCAGCGCCTTCTGCACCTTGGGTCCGAACAGGCCGATCTCCTTGAGGATCGGCACGATGCGGGTGAACAGCCGCGAGCGGAACGACTGCATGGCGCCCGAGTTGTAGGCATGCTCCATCAGCTTATCGACCGGCAGGCCCGAACGCATCCAGACCTCGGCCTGGTTGAAGCGGTCGCGCATGAAGTAGAGCGCCTCGACGGTGAACTCCTCGCGCTCGGCGCGCTCGGCATCCGACAGGTGCGGATAGTATTCACGCAGCGCCATGCGGCCGAAGGTGACGTGCCGCGCCTCGTCCTGCATGACATAGGCGTTGACCGATGCCGCGAGGTTGTTCTTGGCCGAATCGCGGATGCGCTGGAAGGCGGCGAGTGCCAGGCCCTCGATCAGCACCTGCATGCCGAGATAGGTCATGTCCCAGCGCCGGTCGCTCAGCGTCTGCTCGAGCAGGTTCTTGAGCGACTCGGTGATCGGATAAGCCGACTTGAACTTCTCGTGGATCAGCCGCT
>Ga0268266_10006281_pt1 | contig 10901 bp, 10 predicted proteins | sample KBSS13metaG_FD_190356 | JGI IMG/M metagenome (GOLD analysis project Ga0268266, IMG submission 190356) | Switchgrass rhizosphere microbial communities from Kellogg Biological Station, Michigan, USA - KBS S1-3 metaG (SPAdes) (version 2) | ecosystem: Host-associated > Plants > Roots > Rhizosphere... | reverse complement strand
CCGTCTGCGTGACACCCGACACCGCCGGCTGCACCGCCCCCGTCGCCGCCTGCGACACAACCGGCACGGTCTGTCCGTCGCCCTGCGCCACCGCCTGAGCGGTCGCGCCGACGGGCGCAGTCGCCGCCGACACCGGCGCGATCGCGGGCGGCGGGAAGAGCGGGGCCTGAGCCGGCGCGAGGCCGGCGCCGGTCAGCGGCTCGGCCGTCGCCGGCAGCACCGGCGTCGAGCCCATCGGGCCGGCGGCCGGCGACGACCCTGTCGCCGGGGCCACGCCCGCCGCCCCGGTGCCCGCCGGGGCCGGGAGGACGGCGGCGGCCGCCGAGGACGCCGGGACGGACGACCCCGTGGGCGACGCGGCCGGCCCCGGAGGCGGAGGCGGAGGCAGCGGCCGCGCGCCATGCCCGCCCGTGGACCCCGAGCCTCCGGAGAGCGCGACGGTCGCGGGCAGCGAGCCGGGCGCCGACCGATCGGCGGGCGCCCGAGGGACGACCGCCCCGGTCCCCAGGCCGGCGACGGCCAGCGCCGTGGCGACCGCCCCCGCCTTCATCCAGCCGCCGAGCGTCGTGTCCCCGTACTGCGCGGCGGCCACCGACAGCCGCGCGACCGTGGGCGCCTGCCCGACGAGCGCGCCGGTGGCCCCTTCGCCGTCGCCGGAGACCCAGCGCCGGCGCAGGAACGCGGGCAACGGCAGGAGGCCGGCCAGCCGCCGCCGGGTGAACCGGCGGGCGAGCGCCTCGGCGTCGACGCCGGCGAGCACAGCCTGGCGACGGCAGGTCGCGCAATGCGCGACGTGACGGCCGATGCGGCGCTCCTCGCGGGTGCCGACGCTCGCGGCGGCCGCGCGCAGGATCAGCCCCTGCACCCTGGTGCACTGCTCACCGGTGACAAGCTCGGCGTACTCGTCGCTGAGCCGGCGCCGCGCCCGGAACAGGGTCGACTCGACCGAAGGCCGGCTGAGCCCCAGGCGCTCGGCGATCTCCCGGTAGCTGCGGCCCTCGAGCTCGCGCAGGACGAGCGCGTCGTGCTGGGCGTCCGACAGCCCCTCGAAGGCGCTGCGCAGGCTGTGCAGACGCTGCTTGGCCTCGACCGCCTCGGGCGGCGAGGGGCAGGCAGCGGCGAGGGTCGGCCGGACCAGGACCGCATCGGCGTCGAGGTCGGCCGCCACCTCGGGCCGGCGCCGCTGGCGGCGGATCGCATCGATGCCCGCGTTGCGGGCGATCTCGAGCACCCACGGCTGGAACGCGATCGGCGCGTCGGCGCCGCGCAGATGCGTGATGGCCGCGAGGAACACCTCCTGGGTCAGGTCCTCGGCGCGCCCCTGGTCGCGCACCATGGCCCGCAGGAGGCCCAGGACCCGGCCGCGATGCCGGCGGTGCAGCCGCTCGAAGGCGACGTCGTCGCCGGCGCGGACGGCCGCGACGAGCTCGCTGTCGGTGACGTCCTGACGAGCTCGAGCGGTAGCCGAGATCCCGGCGGCGGCGAACGTGCCCAAGGTGGTGTCCTTGCCTAGCGTGTGCGATGGTCAAGCGCCCATGCCCGCGATCGCCGACGTCACCGACTACCTCGATGCGCTGCTCGACATCGGCGCGTTCCGCGATTACGGGCCGAACGGGCTTCAGGTACCCGGGCGCGCCGAGGTTCAGACGGTCGTCACCGGCGTCTCGGCCCACGCCGAGCTCCTGCGGCGCGCCGCGGCGCATGACGCCGAGCTCGTCATCGTCCACCACGGGCTGTTCTGGAGGGGCCAGCCGCTGGAGATCACGCCGACGCTGCACCGCCGGCTCCAGGTGCTCTACGGCCACGAGATGGCGCTGGCCGCCTACCACCTGCCCCTGGACGCGCATCCCGAGCATGGCAACAACGCGCTGCTCGCGGCGGCGCTCGGCGGTCTCGACCCGCAGCCCTTCGGGGCGAGCATCTCGGCGCCCAACCCGCCGATCGGCCTGCGCGTGGGCCTTCCCGGCCCGGGACTCACGCTGGACGAGCTCGTGGGACGGGTCCGCGCCGCCGTCGGCGGCCGCGAGCCGCTCGTGGTGGGCGACGGGCCACGACGGATCCGGACCGCCGGCATCGTCACCGGCGGTGGCGCCGACGCCGCGACGGACGCCATCGACCTCGGCCTGGACGCGCTCATCACCGGCGAGCCGGCAGAGCGCACGTTCGGCCTCGCGCTCGACGGCGGCATCCACGTGCTCGCCGCCGGGCATCACGCGACGGAGACCTTCGGCGTGCGCCGCCTCGGGGAGCTCCTGGAGCGTGAGTTCGGCCTCCGGCACGTCTTCCTCGACGTCCCGAACCCGATTTGACACCGAGGATTGGGCAGCTCCGCGCGGAGTTTGCGGGTCAGCGCACGCACCGGAAGTCTGACCCGTGCCAACGGCGGTTGAGGGTGTCCGAAGGCCGCGCTAAGTTGCTTTCGTCACCATCCCCAGACGAGGAGGCATGCCGATGGCCATCCACCTGACGCCGACCGAGCTGGCCCGCGAGATCGGACTGGAGCGGCGCGACGTCATCGCCAAATGCATGGAGCTGGGCGTCCCGATCTTCCAGGGACGGATCGACAAGACCTTGTTCGTGGCCTCGCTGCGCAGCGCCTCCGGCACCCGGGTCGCCGGCGCGACGGCCACCGCCTGAACCCCGTCCTCGACAGCTGATGGCGCGCTGAGCGCGCGCCCCTACGACGCCGAGCCAGACTGCTGGAGCAGGGTGCTCGTGGTCTGCTCCAGGATGCGCCGCCAGGCTCCCGTGCGCTCCTGCTCCTTGGCGGCGTGCTGGACGACCTGCCGCACGCGGTCGGCTGAGATCTCGATGCCGTGGCGATCGCAGATCGCCTTGAACGCCTCGTAGTCCTCGGCGAGCTTCAGCGTCACGGACGCGAACCCGTGGCGCGCGATCTCCACGCGCTTCGTGTAGTTCATGACCGAGGTCTGGAACATGATCTCGTCGTCGGGCTCGGGCTCGAGGAGGACGATGTCGACACCGGGATAGCGCTCTCCCCAGTGCGTCGCCATCTCGTGCAGACGCTGATAGGCCATGAGCTTGAAGGCCTGGTAGCCGACTCCGGGCAGCCCGAGGTCGCTGACCCGGCGGCCGCCCTCGGGGTCGCCCGCCAGCGCCTGATCGTTGATGTAGGGCACGAGCGGGTTGACGACAACGATGAACTTTGCGCCCGCCTCGACCGCGATGTCGAGGTTGGTGGTGGAGATCACGCCGCCGTCGATGAGGTCCCGGCCGCGCACCCGCGCCGGCGTGTAGAGCATCGGCAGCGCCGTGGAGGCGCGGACCGCCGTCGAGATCGGCACGTCGTCCCAGCCGTCGGCCCCGAAGACGATCCGCTCGCAGGTGTCGACGTCGGTGGCGGCGAGGTACAGCTCGCCGTTGAGCTCGCGGAAGTCGTCCGTGCGGCCGCCCTGCGCGAGGACGTCCTGGAGGTAGCCCTCCAGCCCCGACCCGGAGTACACGCCCGAGGGCAGGCTCTCGAGCAGGCCCAGCACGATCTCCATGAGCGACACCTGCCGCACGGCGGGCGCCAGCTCGCCGATCAGCCGGACCGTGCGGGCCGGGAGGCCCAGACCGCGCCGGACGACCTCGCCGACGTTCGGCCGCAGCAGCTGGCCGAGGTGGATGTCGCGGAACGGCATCGGCCCCTGCCGGTTGACGACCCGCATCATCTCGTCGGGCGTCACGCCGTTGGCCACGAGCGACGCCACCAGGGCTCCGGCGCTCGTGCCGACGTACACGTCGAGCTCGGTGACGCTGCGGTTGACCGCGAGCAGGTCGAGCGCCCGCAGCGCGCCGATCTGGTAGACGGCGCCCGTGAACGCGCCGCCCCCGAGCACGAGGGCGGTCTTCGACCGCCGGCGGGACCGCCGGCGCGTTCGCGCAGCGGCGGGGGCCGGTCCTTGCTGGAGCTCGACGACCCTGGCCATGTTCGCCGGCCCACAGGCTAGCGGCGCGTCCGGGCGGCTCCGCCGGAACGCTTGCGAGCGGCGCGTCGCGGCGAGGGCGGCCGCTAAGGTGGCCCGCGCCGTGCCGCGCCGCCTGTCCCTCCTGCTGCTCATGCTGGTCGTGCTCCTGGCGTGGACGGCCCCCGGCGCCCAGGCGCTGACCCGCGCGGCGCTGCCGGCGATGCTGGCCAAGCTCCACGCCCGGCTGGGACCCGCCGCCGGCGCCTACGTGGTCGACGCCGTGACCGGCGAGCCGCTCTACGCGCACCGGGAGAACCTCGCGCTGGCGCCCGCCTCCAACGAGAAGCTCTTCGTGACCGCCACGGCCCTGCTCCGCTACGGCGAGACGGCGACGCTCGCGACCGAGCTGCGCGCGAGCCCGGGCGCCGTGGTCGACGCCGGCGGTGTCCTGCGCGGCGACCTGTACCTCATCGGCGGCGGCGATCCGACCCTTGGCGACGACGGCCTGCGGGCACTCGCCCAGGAGGTCGTCGCCGCCGGGATCACGCGCATCGACGGCGCCCTGGTGGGCGACGAGTCGCTGTTCGACGCGCTGCGCGGCGGGCCGGACTCGGACTACGGCTACGACCGCGACCTCGGCGGTGCGCTCGGCGCGTTGAGCTGGCGCCACGGGCGCATGGCGGCAGGCAGTCCCGCGGCGGCGGCGGTACGACGCCTGGGCACGTTTCTGAAGGCCGGCGGCGTGCGCTACGGGCGCCGGCCGCAGACCGGCGTCCTGCCCGGCAACGGCCTCGGAGCCCAGGAGGCCGATCCGCTACTGGCGACGCTGGCCTCGCCCGAGCTGGGCCGGCTCATCGCCGACATCAACATCCCGTCCGACAACTTCTCGGCCGAGATGCTGGCCAAGGCGCTGGGCGCCCAGTTCGGGGCCGGCGGCACGACCGCCGACGGCCTCGCGGTCGTCCGCGATCAGATGGCGACGCTGGGCGTGCACCCGCGCCTGGTCGACGGCTCCGGCCTCTCGCGCGCCAACCGCACGACAGCGCGGCAGGTCGTGCGTCTTCTGCAGCGGATGGACGCCATGCCCGCCGCGCCGGCATGGCTCGCGTCGCTGCCGGTCGCGGGCCGCACGGGCACGCTGGCCAAGCGGATGCGGACCACCGCGGCCCGGGATCGTTGCGCCGCGAAGACCGGCACGCTGATCGGCGTGAGCGCCCTGTCGGGGACCTGCACGACGCTCGGCGGCCGCCAGGTCCTGTTCTCGTTCATCGAGAACCGCGTGTGCACCTCCTGCGCCAAGAAGGTGGAGGACAAGATGGTCGCGGCGCTCGCGCGCCTCACCGACTGAGGGGTGCCGGAGCCGGTCACATGACCGGCGCAGGCGGGCCCCCACCGGCCGCAGGCCGGACCGTGTATGGGTGCCGGAGCCGGTCACATGACCGGCGCAGGCGGGTCCCCACCGGCCGCAGGCCGGACCGTGTATGGGTGCCGGAGCCGGTCACATGACCGGCGCAGGCGGGCCCCCACCGGCCGCAGGCGGGAGGGGATCGGGGTGCAGCAGCGCCAGGAGCCCGGCCTCGTCGAGGACCGGCACGCCGAGCCGCTCCGCCTTCTCGAGCTTGGAGCCGGGCGCGTCGCCGGCCACGACGTAGTCGGTCTTCTTCGACACCGACGAGGTCACGCGGCCGCCGGCGGCCGTGATGCGCTCGGTGGCCTGCTCACGGGTCAGATCGGGCAGCGTGCCGGTCAGGACGAACGTCCGCCCGCTCAGCGGCCCCTCGCCGGGCGGCGGGCCGGCCTCCTCGAGCGTCAGGCCGAGGTCACGCAGCTCGAACAGGAGCGCCCGCATCCGGTCGTCGGCGAGCTGGTCGTGGATCCGCGTCGCCATGACCGGGCCGACGCCCGGCGTCTCGCGGATCTCGTCCGGGCTCGCGGCCAGCAGCGCGTCCAGCGTGCGGAACCGCGCGGCGAGGCTGCGCCCCGTCACCGGGCCCACCTCCTCCAGCCCGACGGCGAAGAGCACGCGTCCGAACGGCTGCGCCTTCGAGGCCTGGATCGCCTCCACGAGCCGGCTCGCCGACACCGCGCCGATCCCCTCCAGCCCGGTCAGCTGCTCGGCCGTGAGGCGGTAAAAGTCGCCCGCGGTGCGGACGAGGCCCGCCCGCTGCAGCAGGGCGACCTGCTTCTCGCCGAGGCCGTCGATGTCCATCGCCCCCTGCGAGGCGAAGTGCTTGAGCAACTGCCACTGTCGTGCGGGACAGGCGATGTTGGGGCACTTGGTGAACACCGCGCCCACGGGCTTGACGGTCGGCGTGTCGCAGCTGGGGCAGCGCGCCGGCGGTCGCGGCGGCGGCGACCGGTCGGGGCGCTCCGCCGCGTGCGGGGCGGGCGAGACGATCTGCGGGATGACGTCCCCGGCCCGCAGCACGATCACGTCGTCGCCGGGCCGCACGTCCTTGCGTGCCAGGTCCTCCTCGTTGTGCAGCGTCGCGAGCTTCACCGTCACGCCGCCGACGTGGACCGGCTCCAGCGCGCCGAACGGGTGCAGGTCCCCGAACTTGCCGACGTTCCACTGGATCTCGAGCAGCCGGGTCACCGCGGTCGTCGGCGGGAACTTCCAAGCGATCGCCCAGCGCGGGTCGCGCCCGGCGACGCCCAGGCGGCGCTGGAGCTCGGCGTCGTCGACCTTCACGACGACGCCGTCGATCTCGAAGTCCAGCGCCCCGCGCCGCTCCTGCCAGGCGCGGCATTGCGCGACGACCTCGTCCTCCGTGGCGCGGCGCACGACGTCGCCGTTGACGCGGAAGCCGTGCTCGCGCAGCCACTCCAGCGCCTCGGAATGAGCCGCGAAGGCCAGGCCCTCGGTCGCCCCCACGCCGTAGCACCACATGGACAGGGGCCGCTGCGCCGCGAGGCGCGGGTCGAGCTGACGTATGGTGCCGGCGGCCGCGTTGCGCGGGTTCATGAACGTGCTCTCGCCCGCCTCGGCCCGCCGCTCGTTCAGGGCCTGGAAGTCGGGCAGCGACATGTACACCTCGCCGCGCACCTCCAGCAGCGGCGGCACGCCGGCCCCGGTGATCCGCTGCGGGATCGCCGGGATCGTCAGCAGGTTGTGGGTCACGTCCTCCCCCGTCGTGCCGTCGCCGCGCGTCGCCCCGCGCTCGAGCACGCCGTCGCGGTAGAGCAGCGAGATGGCCAGCCCGTCGATCTTGGGCTCGCAGACGTAGACGAACTCCGGGTCGGCGATCCCCTCTCGCCCGAGGTGGTTGCGCATCCGGGCGACCCACGCCCGCAGCTCCTCCTCGCTGCGCGCGTTGGCCAGCGACAGCATCGGCTGGAGGTGGGTGACCTTCGCCAGGCCCGACACCGGCGTGCCTCCGACCCGCTGGGTCGGCGAGTCGGGGGTGACGAGGTCAGGATGCTCGGCCTCGATCCTCCGTAGCTCGTCGAGCAGCGCGTCGTAGGCGTCGTCGCCGATCTCGGGGTCGTCGAGGACGTAGTACCGGTGGCCGTGGTGGCGCAGCTGCTCCCGGAGCTCCGCCGCACGGGCGGCCGCGCCGGCGCCGCTCATCCGAGGTCGTCGGCCGCGGGCTGCAGCAGCCGCTCCAGGCCGACCGCCGACAGCGGCTCCAGGCCGCCGTGGTGTGTCAGGTCGAGGTGCAGCGGCGTGACGGAGATCCGCCCGGCGGCGATCGCCGCGAGGTCGGTGCCGGGCTCGTCCTCGAAGCCCGAGTCGGCCCCGTAGAGGAAGTACCGCGGCACGCCGGTCACCGGATCGTCGGCCTGCTGGATGAGCTGGTCGCGGTAGATCCGCCGCCCGAGGCGCACCACCTCCACCCCGTGCGCACCACCGGCCGGCACATTGATGTTCAACAAGGTGCTCGGCGGCAGCCCGACGCTCTCCAGCTCTCCGACGACCCGGGCGGTGAAGCGCGCCGCCTCGTCGAACCGGAAGTCGTCCCCCAAGCGGAAGTCCATCTCACGCCGCTCGGACTGCTGGGACACCGCGATGGCCGGCAGTCCGAGGAGCAGGCCCTCCATGGCCGCGGCCACCGTGCCCGAGTAGGTCACGTCGTCGCCGAGGTTGGACCCGTGGTTGATGCCCGACACGACGAGCTCGGGCGCCCAGCCCTCGACGAGGCCCATGCTCGCGAGGCGGACGCAGTCGACGGGCGTCCCGTCCGTCGCGAATCCGTGCGTCCCGTCACCGAACTCGACGCGCTGCACCGCCAGCGCGCGGCGCGTCGTGATGCCGCGGCCGATGGCGGACCGGTTGCCGTCGGGTGCGACGACGGCCAGGTCCACCCCCGGCGTCTCGAGCAGCTGGCGCCGCAGCCGCTGGAGCCCCTGCGCGTCGACGCCGTCGTCGTTGGTGAGCAGAACCCGCACGTGGGCGCAGGATACGTCGCGGCCGAGTCGCGCCGGCCCGACGCGGCGTGTGCTGCGCCGATTCCGTGTTTGGCACGCCGCCGTCCGTGAAAGACATGGAGCATCCGCACTGAGGCGAACGTCTGATCCCACGGAGGCAATTCACCACCATGTTGTGGCTACTCATCGGCATCGTCTTGCTCGTCATCGCCATCGCCGGCGGCGTGATCATCCACCCGATCCTCTTCGCGCTCGCCGTCCTGGCGCTGTTCATGTTCCTGAGCGGCTACCGCGGCCACGGCCACGCGCTCTAACCGCGACCGTGCGCTCGGCCGGCGGCGGGAACACGTCGACGGGCTCCTAGCGGCGCAGGACCGAGGACGGCGGCGAGTCGTAGCTGGCCGCCGCGAAGTAGAGCCCATGGGCCGGCGCAGTCGGTCCCGCCATCGCGCGGGACCGACCCGTCAGCAGGGACGCGAAGCCCTCCGGATCGCGGCGGCCGCCGGCGACCTGCAGCATCGTCCCCACCAGCACGCGGTTCATGTGGCGCAGGAACGCGTCCGCGGCGATCCAGAACTCCAGCACGTCGCCCGCCACGCGCCAGGCGGCGGCCAGCACGTCGCGCTCGAACCGCACGTGGTCGGTCTGCGTCGGCGTGAAGGCCGTGAAGTCGTGCCGACCCACCAGCTGGGCGGCACACGCCTCCAGCGCGGCCATATCGAACGCGTACGGCCAGTGCAGCGCGCGCCGCTGCTCGAACGGCGACGGCGGCCGGCGGCGGAGGATCCGGTAGCAGTAGGTGCGCGCCGTCGCGTCCCGGCGGGCGTCGAAGCCCTCGGGCGCAGGCTCGCACGAAAGCACCGCGACATCGTCGGGCAGCAGCGCGTTGAGGCCCTCGAGCCGCACGGGGTCGCCGGCGTAGGTGGCGACCTGCCCCCAGGCGTGCACGCCGCGATCGGTCCGGCCCGCCACCGTCAGGTCGGCGTGCTCGCCGCCGCGCAGCACCGCCAGCGCCGCCTCGATCGTCCCCTGGATCGTGCGCAGGCCCTCCTGACGGGCCCAGCCCGCGAACGCGGTGCCGTCGTACTCGATCTTCAGGCGGGTGACGGGCACGAGCGCTGCGGGAGGCTACGCCATGCGGGTACCGTCGCATCAGTGCGCACGACGATCGACGACCTGCTGGCGGCCGCGCGGGAGCGCGTGGCGCCGCGCCCGGATCCCCAGGCGGCGGCGCGTGCGGCCGCCCAGGACGGCGCACTGCTCGTCGACATCCGCTCCGAGGCCCAGCGGGCGGGAGACGGGAGCATCCCCGGTGCGCTGTGGTTCGCCCGCAACGTGCTGGAGTGGCGCCTGGACCCCGCCTCGACGCACGCCGACCCGGTGGCCAGCGCCGACCTCGACCGGCAGGTCATCCTCGTCTGCAACGAGGGCTACCAGTCGAGCCTGGCCGCGGCGACGCTCCGCGACCTCGGCTTCGCCCGGGCGACCGACCTCGACGGCGGCTTCCAGGCGTGGAAGGCCGCGGGGTTGCCGGTGCAGCGCTAGCCCGGACCACCCAGGCCCGCGGGTTTCCGCCGCAGGCGGAAACCCGCAATGGAGCTCGTCGCTACACGAGCTCCAAGAACACCATCTCGGTCGCGTCGCTCCGGCGCGGACCGAGCTTGAGGATGCGGGTGTAGCCACCCGGCCGCTCCGCGTAGCGCGGCGCGACCTCCTCGAACAGCTTGTGGACGGTGAACTTGTCCTGCCCGAGGATCGCCAGCGCCTGCCGGCGGGCGTGGAGATCGCCGCGCTTGGCGAGCGTGATGAGCTGCTCGACCTCGGGCTTGACCGCCTTGGCCTTCGCCTCGGAGGTCTTGATGCGCTCGTGCTCGATGACCTCCTTGCAGAGGTTGGCAAGCAGCGCCTTGCGGTGCGCGGTGTCGCGGCTGAGCTTGTGACGGGTCTTCTGGTGGCGCATGACGCTGGCTCCTAGTCTTCGCGCAGCGCCAGACCGCGCGCGTGCAGGGTCTCGATGACCTCGTCGATCGACTTCTTGCCGAAGTTCGGGATCGCCGCCAGCTCGCCCTCGGACTTCGAGATGAGGTCGCCCACGGTCTGGATGCCGGCGCGCTTGAGGCAGTTGTAGGACCGGACGCCGAGCTCGAGCTCCTCGATGAGGATGTCGTGCATCGGGCCCTGCGAGGTGGCGCCGGCGCCGTTGACGCCCGGGACCTGACCCGCGTCCAGCGCGCCACCGGGGCCGGCCCGCAGCTCCTCGATGCGCTCGGCGTCGGTGAAGATCGCCAGCTGCGAGATCAGGATCTCGGCGGACTCGCGCAGCGCGGCCTGCGGGTCGATCGACCCGTCGGTCTCGATGTCGAGCGTGAGCTTGTCGTAGTCGGTGCGCTGGCCGACGCGCGCCTGCTCGACGGCGTACGCCACGCGCCGCACCGGTGAGAAGATCGAGTCGATCGGGATCACGCCGATCGGCTGGTCGGGCGACTTGTTCTCCTCGGCGGGACGGTAGCCGCGGCCGCGGCCGATCGTGAGGTAGAGCTCGAGCTTGGTCTTCTTCTCGAGCGTCGCGATGTGCGCGTCCGGGTTGAGGATCTCGACGCCGCTGGGCAGGTCGATGTCGCG
>Ga0268266_10006279_pt1 | contig 10904 bp, 10 predicted proteins | sample KBSS13metaG_FD_190356 | JGI IMG/M metagenome (GOLD analysis project Ga0268266, IMG submission 190356) | Switchgrass rhizosphere microbial communities from Kellogg Biological Station, Michigan, USA - KBS S1-3 metaG (SPAdes) (version 2) | ecosystem: Host-associated > Plants > Roots > Rhizosphere... | reverse complement strand
GCATCGTCGGGGCCGCCATCGGCTGCTGCTGCGGCGGTGCGAAGCCAGGCGAGAACCCGGGCACGCCGGGCGGCGGGCCCATCGGGGTGGGCTGCGGCGCCATCGGCATGCCGCCCATCCCGCCGCCGCCACCCATGCCGCCACCCATGCCGGTCGAGCCGAGCGGACCAGACGGCGGCATGCCGGGCATCGGCTGCGCGCGGACGGGGCCACCGGGCTGCGGCATCTGCGACGACGATCCGCGCATCGGTCCACCGGCGAGCGGTGCGCTCGGCAGCGGCGCGGCTTGCGACGGGTCGGCCATCATCGTCTTCATCATCGCCATGTCACCGCCGCCCGCCGGCTTGGCCGCGGAGAGCTCCGCGCCGCACCCCAGGCAGAACTTGTAGTGATCCTGGTTTTCTTTCCCGCAACGATTGCAGACGGTCATGGTGGCTCCGTGCTTCAGACGATTTCGACGCGAAGTAGCTGCTGGCCGAGGAAGACGTAGTCGCCGTGGCGCAACGGGTGCTCGCCGGTCACCCGAACGAACGTGCCGTTACGCGATCCGAGATCTGTAACGGATAGCACGCCGCCCTCGATGCGGACCTGCGCATGACGGCCCGAGATGAACGGATCGTCCGCGAAGTTGATGTCGTTGTTCTCGCGTCCGAGCGTCACGCTTGCCGCGTCGGGGCGATATACCGAGCCCGTCGAGCCGCCGCGCAGCTGCTGGACGAGCTCGATCGTCGCGCTGCGCGTCATGCTCGCCGAGAAATACGTGCCCTCGGGGTCGGGGACGTCCTCGGGCATGCGAGCGCCGCTGACGACCAGGACTTGCTCGCCGACGAGGATCGTCGTGCCGCTCGCGATCGCGACGGTCTCGGTGATCCGCACGAACACGCCGTTGAGCGAGCCCTCGTCGCGCACGACGAGCTGGTTGTTGAAGTAGCGAAAGTTCGCGTGGATCGGCGACAGGAACGAATCGTCGGGGAACGAGATCGGGCATTCGCCGCGCCCGGCGAGGTGGTCGGTGCCGGCGAGCGTGAACGACACGCCGTCCTCGCCGTCGCCGCGGATCAGCGTGAGCTTGGCGCGCGCCGACTGGAGCGCACCGCCGAAGAACAGCGTGCTGCGGCCGGGCTTCTGCGCCTGCTCGGGCGCCTGGCGCGGCCCGACGCGCGTCTGGATGCCCTCGAAGTTCTCGGGCTGGATCGGCGCGGACTTGGTGCCGCACGCCGGGCAGAACTTGAGGTTCGGCGGGATCGCCGTGCCGCACTTGGTGCATGCGAGGCCGACGGTGCCCGGCGTGGTCTTGGCCTCGCCGCTGCCGTTCGGTTTCGCCGCCGCGCCTGCCGGAGGCTGTGCGCTGCGACGACGCGGACGCGGGTCGAGCGCCACAGGCTGCCCGCAGCGCGCACATTGCGGTACTCCGATCGGAGTCAACGCGCTGCACGCGTCGCACACGAGGCCGACGTCCATTCGCGGGGATTGTAGCGTCCTGCGAAACGGTGCGTCAAAGAAGCCGGGCCACTCAGATCGGCTAGTGCCCGCCTAATGCTTGAGCTGCGCGAGCGACCGGGTGGCCGCCTCTTGGACCTGGGCGACGTCGTCGTGGGACAGCTGGCCGAGCGCCGCGATGGCCTTGGCGCCGCCGGTCTGGCCCAGCGCGATCGCGACGGCCTCGCGGACGAAGCTCGAGGCGTCTGAAGCCGCCTTCACCAGGGCATCGACGTCGCCGCCGGGACCGAGCCGGCCCAGCGACAGCGCGGCGGCCCGGCGGTCTTCCCAGCCGGCGGAAGCCAGCGTTTTGACGAGCGCGCTGACCAGCTCCGGCGGGGCGGTGCCGCGCCTGTGCGCGACCACGGCGATCGCAGCCATGGCGGAGGCCCGGACCTGTTCGGCCGGGTCGCCGAGCGCCTTGGTGATCGCGGCGCCGACGGCCGGCGCGTCGAGCTTGGCGGCGACCGAGATCGCGAGCGCCCGCACCTTGGGATCGTCATCGGCGACGTGCCCGATGACGGCAGGCGCGATCGCCTGCGCGATCGCCGCGAGCGCGGCCGCGGTCTTGGCGTCGCTGCCGGGCGGCGTGAGCGCGCCGAGTGCGATCCGATCGGGGTTCGCGTCGAGATCGGCGAGCACCGACACGACGACGTCGCGGTGCTCGCCGAGCGCCTGGACGAGGCCGGCCGAGATATCGGCGGCGTGATCGGTCACGAGCTTGCCGACGGCCGCCGCGTGCGGCAGCGTGCCGGGCAGCGCCGCGACGGCGGCGTCCTTGTCGAACTTGCCGGCGTGGATCGGATAGTCGCCGAGGTCGCCGAGCGGGGCAGGGGCGAGGCCTCCGCCGCTGACACGCGCGATCGCCCAGACGAGCTCGTCGGACGGCTGGCCGGCGCGCGCGAAGTACGCGCGGAGCAGCGGGCCGAGCGCGGACGTCGTGCCGAGCTCGCCGAGCGACCACGCCGCGAGCCGCTGGGTCTCGCCGCGGTTGTCGTCGAGCGCCGCGAGCAAGACCGGCGCCGCCGACGCGATCCGGCGCGCACCGATCGCGTAGACGCAGGCTGCGCGCACCGCGTCGAGCCGCGTGCTGTCCTTGACGACGCCGATCACGGCCGCGGCCACGCGCGGGTCGTCGATCTGCGCCAGCCCCATGCACGCGAGCACCTGCACCGAGGCCTGGCGATCCGCCAGTGCCTTGACGAGCGGCGCGACCGCGCGGCGATCCGCCGAGCGACCGATCGTGAACGTCGCGGCCTCGCGCAGCGCACCTTCGGTGTGCGTCATGAGCGGCAGCACGTCCTCGATCACGCCGGGATCGCCGAGCCGGCCGGCGGCGACGAGCGCGTCGACGCGGACATCGCGATCGAGCGTCTCGGCCAGCGTCCCGATCCGGCGCTGTTCTTTCGTGGGCTCCTGGCGGGCCATGTGGACGAGCGGCGGCGCGGCGTCCTTGTTGCCGAGATAGCCGAGCACCTCGACGGCGATCCGCTGCTGCGCGAGATCCTGCGCGTCGCGCAGCGCCTCGAGCAGCGGCCGCAGGCCATGCGCGCTCACGCGCTCGAGCTCGGCGCGTGCGGCCTTCTTGACCTCGTCGTTGCCGTGGCGCAGCCGCGACGCGAGCAGCGGCACGTAGCGCTGGTAGAGCTGCACGAGCTTGTGCCGGTACACCGGCTTGTGCGCCATCATGAACGACAGCGGCGACAGGACCTTTTCGAGCTCGCCCAGCGTGCCGGTCATCTCCTCGAGATCGATCGCCTGATCGGCGGCGCGCGCGAGCACGTCCTCGTTGGTCTCGTTGCGCAGGACGTTCCGGTACAGCTCGGTCGCCTTCATCGGCGTGCCGGTCTGCACGTACAGCTGCGCGAGCGCGAACGCCGCCTTCGAGTCGCGTGGATCGAGCTGCACCGTGCGCTCGTACGCCGCGATCGCCTCGGGGAACCGCTGCATCTCGGCGTAGCGTTCGCCGAGCCCTTCGTACGCGGTCGGATCGTTCGGGCTCTTCGCGACGGCTTTTTGCTGCCACTCGATCGACTCGGCGTCCTTGCGGCCGTCGCTCTTGATCTCGGAGATCAGCTTGAAGACCTCGCGTTCGCGGCTCGGGACATCCTTGGCGAGCTTGAGCAGCAGCGCGACGGCCTCGTCGTACTTGCGCGGCGTGCCCGTGCGGTACGCCTTCACGAGATCGAGCACGAGATCCTGATCGTCGGGCACCATCGCGACGAGCTTCTCGAGCGTCGCGCGCGGCTCGCCGGCCTGCGTGTGGCCGGGCCGGCTGAAGTACTCCACGAGGTAGTAGCCGGCCTCGATCGCGATCGGATCGTAGACCGGCTTCTTGTCGGCGCCGACCGTCGGGGCTTTCGCGAAGTCGCGGCGCCAGTCGGCGGACGACGACGCGTCCTTGCCGGCCTTGAACATCACGGTGACGAGGTGGCGGCGCGCGTCGCGGCGCGCGAGCCGATCGCTCGGCTTGGTGCCGAGCAGGCTCATCACGATCTTCCAGTCGGCGAGCGACTTGTCGTACTCCTTCTTGACCTCGAACAGGCTCGCGCGGCCCTTGTAGAACTCGGGGTTCTTGGGGTCGAGCTCGACGGCCTTCTGGTAGTTCTTCTCGGCCTCGGTGTAGTACTGCTGGCCGTGCTCGGCGAGCACCTCGCCAAGCTTGGCGTAGCTCGTCGCCTTGCCGTTCGCGATGATGCGCTTCCACGTCGCCATCGCGCGGGCCTTGTCCTGCTTCTGGTAGTACTGCTCGCCGAGCGTGACGAGATGCGAGATGTCGTCGGGCTCGAGCTTGGCGAGCCGCTCGTACTCGGCGATCGCGAGGTCGTCCTTGTTGTAGCGCGTGTAGAGATCCGCGATCGCGCCGAGCACGCTCGGGTCCTGCGGGAAGCGCTGCTCGAGCCGCTGGAGCACTTCGAGCGCCTTCTTCTCGTCGTTGCGCCGCCAGTAGCGCTCGGCGAGCTCGAGCTGGAACCGCGCTTCGCCGGGCGCGACGCGGACCACGACCTCGTACTGCGCGAGCGCCTCGTCGTCGCGGCCCGAGTTCTCGAGCAGCTGGATGAGCCGGCGCTGCGTCTCGAGCTCGGTCGGCTCCTTCGCGACCGCTTTCTTGAGCGCGGCGATCGCCTTGTCCTGCGCGCCGGTCTCTTCGTAGAGCTTGCCGAGCGTGTCCCACTCGAAGTGGCCGCGCGCGCCCTCGGGCCATTCCTTCTCGTACTCGGCGAGCAGCGCCGGCAGCGCCTGCTTGCGGCGATAGATATCGATGATGCGGTTGGTGAGCTCGGTCTCGAGGTAGTAGCCCTTCGGCGCGAGCTTGATCGCGCGCTTGTACTCGGCGACCGCGTCGTCGTCCTTGCCGAGCCCTTCGAGCGCCTGACCGCGGCGCGCGACGACCTCGACGCGCCTCGGCGGATCGCTGCCGAGCAGCTTCTCGGCGGCGGCGTAGCTCTCGAGCGCGATGTCGCGCTTGCCCGCGGCGAGCATCGCGTCACCGCGCTCGATCCACAGCTGCGCGTTGGTGGGATCGAGGTCGAGGAACTGCTTGAAGTAGTTGTTGGCGCCGTCGTTGTCGCCGGTCGCGAGCGCGAGGTCGGCGAGCGACCGCAGCGCCTTCTTCTTCATGTCCTTGCCGGTCGCGTGCGCGAGCGCCTTGTTGTAGTCGTCGAGCGCGTCCTTGTTGTGGCCGGCGCCCTTGTCGAGCTCGCCCAGGCCGATCCATGTCTCGGCGTCGTCGGGCTTGGCGGCGGCGGCCTTGGCCCACAGATCGCGCGCGCGCTGATCGTCGCCGGTCGAGTGCATGAGCCGGCCGAGCACGACGAGCGCCGACCAGTCGTCGGCCTTCTTGTCGAGGACCTTCTGGTACTCCTCTTTGAGGAGGTCGACGGTGCGATACCGCCGATACATCTCGAGCAGCTTCGCGAGCGCGGAGGCGTCGTGCGGGCTCTGCGCGAGGATCGCCTTGTAGCGAGCGATGACTTGCTTGTCGAACGGATCGCGCGTCACGCCCCAATCGGCGGGCTGCGCGAGAGCAGGCGCGGCGGCGGCGGGGATGGCCGCCAGCACCGCGGCAAACAAGAGGCGCCTCATGCGCCATCGATCATAGCCTACGCGCGGATGCGGGCCAGGATGGACCCGAGGTGTGCGCGGCGCATCTCGATGCAGAAATCGCGGACGATCCGCGCTTGCGACCTCGCCATCGCGAGGAACTTCACGCCCAGGCCCGACGCGAGCCGGTCGTCCTTGCGATAGCAGATCTGGCCCGACGCCCAGATCGATTCACTCGTGCCCGGCAGATCGAGCTCGAGCCCGACGACGAGCCCGGGCGGCGGCGCGAGCATCGAGATCGACGACATGTTGAGCCCGCTGTCCGACAGGTTCGACGCCAGCGCGCGAATCGGCCGGTCGTGGACGTAGGACGTCACCATCGCTTCGAACGGAATGCGGTAGCCGAGGCGGCGATCGCTCGTCTGGTAGGACATGTGGGATAAAAGCGTACCCAGGCTTGTCGATCGGCCCAAGTTTTCGCACTGTGATCACGATGCTCGCGTTTCCCCGGATCGCTCGTGGCGACGTCGCCGACCTCGCCGTGCTAGCGCGCTGGCTCGACGCGACCGGCACGCTGGGGCGGCGGACCGCGGCGCTGGTCGGCGGGCCGGTTCGTGCGCGTGCGATCGCGGCGCGGTTCGGTGAGCCGCATGCGGCGCGCTGCCAGCTGCGTGTCGGCGGCGTGTCGCTCGAGCTGTGCGCCGCATCGCCGGGCGTGCGCAAGATCGCGCAGCGCGTGCTCGGCGGGCCGACCGAGGCCACGGCGCCGCGGCCGCTCGGTGCGGTCGAGCATGGCGTGTGGGCGCTCGTCGTCGCGGCGGCGCTCGAAGATCTCGGCATCGCCGGCGAGGTGTGGGCGTGCGAAGCGCCGCTCGAGCTGGATCGGCCGCGCGAGCTCGCGATCGAGCTCGACGTCGCGGGCGCGCCGATGACGATCGCGATCCGGGTGCCGCGCTCGCTCGCGCTGCGCGCGCCGCCGCCGCGGGTGCCGGCGTGGGCCGAGCGCATTCACGTCGACGCGTCGGTGATCCTCGGGCGTTGCACGATCGAGCGCGCCGCGATCGCCCGGCTCGCGCCGCGGTCCGTCGTGACCCTCGACCGCGCGAGCGAGCTCGTCGTGCTCGGCGGATCGCTCGGCCTCGCCATCCGGCCGGGCGATGTGGTTGCCGAGGTCGCGACCGGCTATGTTCCCCGCGCGATGTCGCTTCCGGACGACTCACGTGTCGAGCTCACCGTGGGCCTCGGCACCACGCAGCTTTCGCTGCGCCAGGTGTTCGAGCTCGCGGTCGGTCAGGTCGTCCCGCTCGGCCGCCCGCTCGCGGGCCCGTTCGAGATCCGCGCCGCCGGTGCGCTCGTCGGCCGCGGCGAGCTGGTGGATGTCGACGGCGAGCTCGGGGTACGCATCGTTAGCCTCGGCGACAAGGAGTGAGATGCCGGTCTACGAATACGAATGCAAGCAGTGTCATCGCGAGTTCGAGTACCAGCAGCGAATGAGCGACCCCGAGAAGACGGTGTGTGAAAACTGCGGCGGCGAGCTCTCGCGGATCATCTCGCGCACGGCGTTCCAGCTCAAAGGCGGCGGCTGGTACAAGGACCTCTACGGCTCGCCCAAGCCGGAAGGCGCGGGCGGCGGCGGCGGCGGTGGGGGCGGCAACAAGCCCGGTCTCGCGCCGCCGATGGGCGCGCACGAAGGCCCGCCGACCGGCGCCGAGCTCGACGGCTCGTCGATCACCAGTGACGGCAAGTCGGCGACCGACATCGCCGTGGCCGCCGACAAGGCCAAGAGCAAGGGCTCGACCGGCGGCGACTCGGGTGGGTCGTCGAGCGGATCGTCGAGCTCCGGTTCGAGCGGAGCGGCCACGTGATCGGTCAGCTGATCGACGGCAAGGCGATCGCGGCCAAGCTGCGCGGCGAGGTCGCGACGCGCGCCGCGGCGCTGCGCTCCGATCACAAGATCGCGCCAACGCTCGCGGTCGTGCTCGTCGGTGACGATCCGGCGTCGGCGGTCTACGTGCGCAGCAAGACCAAGGCCGCGCGCGAGGCCAACGTCGACGTGCGCGATCACAAGCTGCCGGCGACGACCACGCAAGCCGAGCTGATGGCGCTCGTCGCCCAGCTCAACGCCGATCCGGTCGTCGACGGGATCCTCGTGCAGCTGCCGTTGCCGGTGCCGCTCGACAGCGACGCGGTGATCCGCGCGATCGATCCGGCCAAGGACGTCGACGGCCTGCACCCCACGAACCTGGGCTACCTCGCGCAGGGCCGGCCGATCTTCGCGCCGTGCACGCCGAAGGGCTGCATGCGCATGCTGCGCGAGCTCGACGTCGATCCCGCGGGGCTGCGCGCCGTCGTGCTCGGCCGCAGCGTGCTCGTCGGCAAGCCGATGGCGTACTTGCTCGCGAACGCGAACGCGACGGTCACGATGTGCCACTCGAAGACGCGCGACCTCGCGGGCGAGGTCCGGCGCGCCGACATCGTCGTCGCCGCGATCGGCAAGCCCGAGCTCGTCGCCGGCGACTGGATCAAGGAAGGCGCGATCGTGCTCGACGTCGGCATGAACCGTACGCCCGAAGGCAAGCTCGTCGGCGACGTCGCGTTCGCGGCGGCCGCACAGCGCGCGCGCGCGATCACGCCGGTGCCCGGCGGCGTCGGACCGATGACGATCGCGTGCCTGCTCGAGAACACGATCGAGGCCGCGAAGCGCCGGCGAACGTGACCGCGAAATGCCCGAGATCTGGGCCGATCGTCGTCGCGAAGTTGATTTGACGCACGCACACGTCCACGCTCGTTCTCGAGCATGACGGAGATCGATCCTGGCGAGCCTCTATCGTGGGCCGAGATTTGCCAACGGTACCCGGAGCAGTGGGTCGCGCTCGTCGAGATGGAGTGGACCGGCGATGACGAGGACGAGCTCCTGACCGCGCGCGTCGTGGGGCACGGTCTTCGTCGCATCGACCCGTTGCTGCAGGCACGCCCGTTTCGCGAGCGATACCGATCGATCGGCCATTTCTTCACGGGCCCGATCCGCGCGCCCGTCGGCGGATTCTTCGCGCCATGAGAATTACGCGCTTCGATCCGGCCAGCGACCTGATCATTGTCCGAGCCCGCATCTTTGGCCCGGCCGGCGATCACGAGCTCTCACTCGCGTTCGACACGGCAGCATCACAGACCCATATCGTGCCGGATGTGATCGACGAGCTCGGATATAGCCCGCGCCACGGCGACGCGATCACCTCCGTGACGTCGGCGATCGGTAAGGAACCGGGCTACCTACTTCGCGTGCTGCGCTTCGAATCGCTCGGGTTCGGCTGCGCGGACTTTCGGGTGCACGTACACGACCTCCCCGAGGGCATCGGCATCGATGGGCTACTCGGGCTGAGCTTCTTGAAGCAGTTCAATTACGAGATCCGTTCGGCCGAAGGCAGGATCCGCGTGGACCGCGCCGCCTGAGCGCCGGCGGGCCTGATCTGAATCAACCGATGTCGATGCTGCCGGAGCCTTCGACCTTGCCGATCGCGACCGGCTTGCCGAGCGCGCGCACGAGCACGACCTGAAGATCGGCAAACGGCGGCGGGTTGCCGAGCAGCTCGTCGGCGCCGGCAAGCAGGGCTTGTTCGCGATACGCGGCGTTCGCCGTGATCGCGATCGTCGGCACGGGCGGCTGCTGCGTCTTCGCGGCGCGAATGATCGCGAGGCCGCCTTCGAAATCGAAGTCGATGTCGACGATCGCGACGTCGATCTCACCGGTCAGCACGCTCGCGGCGACGTTGGTGTCGGCGGCTTGCGTGATCTCGGCCGTGCTGAAGATCGACTTGATGTTGCGCGCGAGCGTGGTGCGGTCCTGGCGATCGCCGGAGAGCAGCAGCACCTGGACGCCGCGAAAGCTCGTGACCAGCCGATCGATGAGCGAGCCGAGCGCGGGCGCGATGTCCTGGAACTCGACCCCGAGGCCGGCCGGGCCCAGCGACGGCTCGCCGACCGGGCGCCGCCAGGCGACCACGCCGTTGACCGACGTCGTGCCCGCGGTCGGAACCGTGAAGTCGAGCGTCATCGTCGCGCCGGTCGGGACGTCCGCGTCGGTCTCGATGAACAAGCCGCCGCGCGACAGGTTGATCGAGTATGCGACGAGAAACGACGAGGCTGTGCGGAACTCGACCTGGACCGAGTACGGCATCCGCTGGTGCTCCCGATCCGACACGTTCGAGGTGGCAGTATCACATGGCGGCAGGGCCGCGCTCCACGCTAGAGCAGCCGATCGAGCAAGCGCTCGAGATGATCGAGGCTGAGATAACGGATCTGGATCTGTCCGGCTTTCCCCGGCTCGTCTTCATGGATCTCGACCGGCCCGCCGAGCGCGCGCGTGAGCCGCTCTTCGAGATCGCGGACGTTCGGCGACTTTTCGGCCGGCGCGGGCTTCTTCGCCGGCGCTGGCGAGCGCGCCTTCTTGACGAGCGCCTCGGTCGCGCGCACCGACAGCCCCTTGGCCACGACCGCGCGCGCGGCACGCTCCATCTCGTCGGGGCGCTCGAAGCCGAGCAGGGCCCGCGCGTGCCCCATCGTGAGGCGTTCGTCCTCGACCAGCTGGCGCACGGCCGGCGGGAGCTTGAGCAATCGAAGCGAGTTGGCGACGGTGCTGCGATCTTTTCCGATCCGCGCCGCGACCTGCTCCTGGGTGAGCGTGAACTCGTCGATCAGACGCTGATAGGCGGCGGCTTCTTCGAGCGGGCCGAGGTCCGTGCGCTGGAGGTTATCGACGAGCGCGCGCTCGAACGCCTGCTGGGTATCGACTTCCTGGACGACGACCGGCACGTCGTGGAGCCCGGCGCGCTGCGCGGCGCGCCAGCGGCGCTCGCCGGCGATCAGGAAGTAGCCGCCGCCTTCGGCCGCCGGCCGCGGCCGCACGACGAGCGGCGCGATCACGCCGTGCACGCGGATCGACTCGGCGAGCTCGGCGAGCTGCGCGTCGTCGAACTTGCGGCGCGGCTGCTCGGGGCTCGGATAGAGCTGCTCGATGCCGGCCTTGAAATACGTCGGCTTCTCGTCGGGCCGGCGCACCGCCGCTGGCGGCGGCGACGCGGTCGGCAACAGCGCGGACAGCCCGCGGCCGAGCCCCTTCTTCTTCGCGTCGCGCGGATCGGTCGTCATCACAATGCAGGTTGCCCTTTCGTCTGTCCGACGATCAACGTGCGATCGAGGAACTCGTCGGCGACCGCGAGGTAGCTCTTCGTGCCCGGGCAGCGCAGGTCGTAGAGCAGGACGGGCTTGCCGTGGCTCGGCGCTTCCGAGAGCCGCACGTTGCGCGGGATCGTGGTCTCCAGCACCGAGTCGCCGAAGAACTTCGTGACCTCGGCGCGAACCTGGGTCGCGAGGTTCATGCGGCC
>Ga0268266_10006278_pt1 | contig 10906 bp, 9 predicted proteins | sample KBSS13metaG_FD_190356 | JGI IMG/M metagenome (GOLD analysis project Ga0268266, IMG submission 190356) | Switchgrass rhizosphere microbial communities from Kellogg Biological Station, Michigan, USA - KBS S1-3 metaG (SPAdes) (version 2) | ecosystem: Host-associated > Plants > Roots > Rhizosphere >... | reverse complement strand
GCGCCTCGAGTACGGTGTTGGGCAGGGAGACTGGAAATCGACGGAATGGGTGAAGGACGACGTGATCGTCACCTTCTCGTTGAAGCTCGCGCCGACGACCTGAGGGTCAACCGGGCGCGCCCGTCTCGTTATCAGGACGGGCGCGTCTTCAGCTTCGAGGTGCACAGATCGTATATCGAGCTCATGAGCACCTGCACGGAATGAGTCATCGCCACCTCGATGCCCTTGAGCGCGGCCTGCCGGATCGACTCCGTGAGCATGGCCATCTGCTCGTCGGTGAGGTTGTCGGGCATGCGGGTGGTGATCTGCACGGACGGGATGTCTTCCACGATCTCGCGCAGGATGTGATACACGCATTCGGCTTTCGCGCGCATCAGAGCTTCGTCGTCGCCGAAGAGATTGCCGATGGTAAGCAGCCCGTCTACCGTCTTCTCGTGGGTCTGCTCCCACTCCCGCTCGGTGCCGAAGCTTGCGTGTATGACCTCGCCCATGATCGCCTCGTTAGGTTGCCGGGTTGGCTGCCGCAAGTTACGTGCCCATAGTCGTTGACGATGTCGGGGAGTGCGTCGATGCCGCGCTCCGCCGTGTGGGTCCGCGCGTCGTGCTGGCGCTGCCGCTGGGGGTTGGCAAGCCGAACCCCATCGCCAATGAGTTTTACCGGCGCGCGGCGCGCGATCCGGGCATCGATCTCACGATCATCACAGCTCTGTCATTGCGCAAGCCGACGGCGCGGACCGACCTGGAAAAGCGGCTGGTCGGGCCGATCGTGGAGCGCGTGTTCGGCAATTACGTAGAGCTGGAATATGTGCAGGCGATGCGACGGGGCGAGGTTCCGCCCAACATCCGCATCGTCGAGTTTTTTCTCGAGCCGGGGGCATGGCTCAACTCCGAACATGCCCAGCAGCACTACCTGAGCTCGAATTACACACACGTGATGCGCGACGTGCTCGCGCGCGGCGTGAACGTCATCGCGCATCTCGTTGCGAAGCGCACGGTGGCAGGGCGCACCGAGCTCAGTTTCGGCTCGAATGCCGATGTGACCGGCGACCTGTTGCCGCTGGTGAATCTCGCGCGCGCGCAGGGCAAGGATTGCGTGGTCATCGGGCAGGTGCATCGCCAGATGCCCTTCATGACCGGGCACGCAATGATCGCGCCCGAGCAGTTCGACTGGCTCGTCGACAGCGAGCGCTACGACTACGACCTGTTCTGCCCGCCGAATCCGCCGATTGGCACGGCCGATCATGCGATCGGATTGCACGTCAGCGCGCTGGTCCGCGATGGCGGCACGTTGCAGGTGGGCATCGGCGAGCTCGGGGATGCGCTGGTTTACGCGCTGCTTCTTCGCCATCAGCAGAGCAAAGTTTACTCGGGCGCGCTGCGCGACCTCGGCACGGAGCATGCGGGCGTGCTGATCGATGCGGAAGGTGGGCGCCAGCCTTTTGCAAAAGGACTGTTCGCATCGACAGAGATGTTCATCGATCAGCTGCTCGATCTGTACCGCGCCGGAGTGTTGCGGCGGCGTGTGTATGACTCGCTGCCGATCGAGCGGTTGCTGGCCTCCGGTGAGATCACCGAGCGCATTGATGAGCACGTGCTCGAGGCACTCGTTACCGCCGGTGTGACACCGCGACTCACAGATGACACGTTCAGTGAGTTGCAGAAGTACGGTGTGTTTCGGCGGGACGTGGAGTTCGTGAGCGGCCGCATGCGTGCGCCGGATGGCGCGTGGATCGAGGCCGATCTGTCGAGTGCTGCGGCTCGGGCGCAGATAGCTCGGGAATGTCTGGGGCGTGAGCTGCGCAACGGGCAGGTGCTGCATGCCGGATTTTTCCTGGGCCCGCGTGGGTTTTACGCGGCCCTCCGGGACCTGGACGAGGCCGATCGCGCGCAGCTCGGGATGCGTGGGGTCGCCTATGTGAATCAGCTCTACGGGCCGGATATCGAGCTGCGGACCCTGCAGCGGCGCGATGCGCGGTTCGTGAACACGACGATGATGGTGACGCTGCTGGGCGCGGCGGTATCCGACGGCCTCGCCGATGGGCGGGTCGTCAGCGGCGTCGGCGGGCAATACAACTTCGTGTCGATGGCGCATGCGTTGCCGGGAGCGCGGTCGATTCTGTGTGTGCGATCGACTCGCACGAGCGGGGGCGAGACGACGTCGAACATCGTGTGGAACTACGGCCACACGACGATACCCCGACACCTTCGGGACATCGTGGTCACGGAGTACGGCATCGCCGACTTGCGCGGCCGCACCGACAGCGAAGTCATCATGGCGCTGCTCAACGTGGCGGACTCGCGTTTCCAGGACGAGTTGCTCGCCAAGGCCAAGGCGGCACGCAAGCTGCCGCAGGACTATCGCATTCCCCTCGCGTATCGCACGAATGCTCCGCAGCGGCTGGAAGCCGCGTTCTCGCCGCATCGGGCGGGCGGATTTTTCAGCGAATATCCGTTCGGCACGGACCTGACGGCCGAAGAGATCGTGCTGGCGCGCGCGTTGAAAGGGCTTCAGGCGCGCACCGTTACGCGAGCCGGGAAGCTGCGCGCGGCGTTCGGCGCGCTGCTGAGTGGAAACCCGCCGGAGTCGCATCGACCGTTCCTGAAGCGGATGGGGCTCGATGCGCCGTCCACCTTCGGCGAGCGCGTGCTTCAGCGGCTGGTGTCGCGGGCTCTGCGCGAAGTCTGACGGAAACCTTGCCGCGGGCGAGTCGTTATGACGAAAACGGAGGTTTTCGTCATGAACAAGGCTATTCCTGTGATTTTGGCGGCCTCGCTGACGTCGGCGTGCGGCCTCGCTCTGGCTGATGATGGTTGGACGCCCGAGAAGTCGGTGGCGTGTTCCTCCGACGATGGGCGGCGTAACGAATGTCCCGCGGATCTGCGCGGCTACACGGTGCGCGATGTCGACCAGTCGAGCCGCACGGAGTGTGTGGTCGGGCGCAACTGGGGTTACACCGATCGCGGCGTGTGGGTCGACAACGGGTGTCGCGCGACTTTCAAGTTCGATCGCTCACGGGGCGGGGATCATCCGCGCGCGTGGGGGTATCGCGATCGCGAGCCTGCCAGTGAGCAGCGGGTGAAGTGCGAATCGAAAGATGGACGGCGCAATGTTTGCGATATCGACCTGCGGGGCTATCGCATCGCCGACGTGCACGAGATCAGCCGCACGGATTGCGACATCGGGCGCAACTTCGGGTATGACGATCGCGGCGTGTGGGTGGATGACGGGTGTCGCGCGGAGTTTACGTTTGTGTCGGCGCGAGATCCTGACCGGCGTGATCGCTATTCCGAGCGGGAGTACGGGTCGGAACGCCGTTAGCCGCTGAGGATTGGGCGCCGTCGCAGCTGTGACGGCGCCCACTGTCGTCCTTCAGGTCTTCGGCTCCTGCAATTCGCTCAGCAACGCTTTCGCGTTGTAAACCTTCTCCAATGCCTCGTGGATGATCGCCGGGTGTACGGCGACGGTGCGGTTCTGCTTTTCGTCGAACCAGTACGCGCCGCTGATGGAGTGGATGTTTCCATCGAACACCAGGCCGACGATGTTGCCTTTCGCGTTGATCAGCGGGCTGCCGGAGTTGCCGCCGATGATGTCGTTGTTGGTCGAGAGGTTGAAGCGGGTCGTGAGGTCGAGCTTGTCTTTGGCTTTCGCCCAGCTCGGCGGCACGGCGAACGGAGCTTCACCGGTGGCGCGTTCGAAGAAGCGCGCCAGCGTGGTGAATGGCGCAACCTTCGTCCCGTTTTCGGTCCAGCCCTGCACGGAACCGTAGCTCAGCCGGAGGGTGAAGGTCGCATCGGGGTAGACGCTCGTGCCAAACGCGGCGAAGCGGGCCTTGGCGACTTTCTCGGACGCGACCCGCGTGACGGCTTCGATCTCGTCCTCGTACTTTTTCCGAACGGCGCGGGCGCGCTCGTCGACCAGCTTCGCGATCTCGATCATCGGGTCGTGGGCGGCCTCGACCGCTTTGGCGCCGCCTTTCCACAGCGCCATGCGCACGGCGGGGTCGGCCAGCTTCGAGGTCGAGATCAGGCGCTTCGCGAGCTGATCCGGCGACTCCTTGCCGAGGAGCTGACGCACCGTCGGATCGTCGGGGCCCAGCCATTCACGCATGCGTTCGAGGGAGAAGGAGAGCGTGAGTTGCTCGAGCTCAGGGTACAGGGGGATCTTCGCTGCGAGGCCCTGCTCGATGCGCGGGAGTGCGGTCTCGCGGAACTCGCGCAGGCGCTGGTCGCTCTCTTTCGGCAGCTCCACCGAACCGCGCAGCAGCGTGCGCGCCCAGCCGTACAGGCGGCTGTTGAAGCCGGCGCCGTTCTCCAGGAACGTGTAGGGCAGGTCGAGCGCGCGTTCGGCGTTCTCCGCGGATTCGATCGCGGCCCAGGGATCGCCGATGCTCGCCGCATCGGGCGAGGCCGCCACTTTCGCCCTGATGTCGGCTTCTTCGCGCGTCTTGCGGGCGAGCAGCTCATCCTCGTGCAGGGCGTCGAGCTCTTTGCGGCGAACCTTCAGCGAGTTCTCCAGGCCGACGAGCGGTGCCTTGGTGATGCGCTCGTTCTGTTCGCTTTCCTTGCCGAACTGGATGTAGCGGCCGCGCAGCTCCGACCCCCGCAGCAGCTGCTGCGGCAGGAACTCGTTTCGCAGCGATTTGAGCTGCGCCACCGTCAGCAGCCGATCCGTCGAGCCGGGATGGCCGGACACGAACACCGGATCGTTCTCCGCAGGGCCCTTGAAGTCGATCTGCATGAAGTGCGGCGTGACGGCCGGCTTGCCGTTCGCGTCGTAGGCGCGCAGCACCGACATGTCGAGGCACCAGCGCGGGAACTGGAAGTTGTCCGGGTCGCCGCCGAACTGGCCGACGGCATCTTCCGGCGCGAACACGAGCCGCACGTCGTCGTAACGCTTGTACTTGTACAGCCAGTACTGGCCGCCTTCGTAGAGATTCACGGACTCGCACTTGAGCGGACCGGTCTTCTTGTCCTTGCGGCTCGCCACTTCGCATTGCTGCTCGAGCTGCGTGAGGGTTTTCTTGCGCGCATCGTTGGCGGCCGTGTCGCTCATGCCTTTCGTCGCCGCCATCACCTTCGGGGTGATGTCTTCGTAGGATTGCAGCACGTCCGCGACCTGCGTCTGGCAGCGCACTTCCTTCTCGCGCGATTCGGCGAGGAAGCCGTCCACCATCAGGCTCTTGTCCTTCGTCGAGTGCTCGTCGAGGCAGGTCCACGAGCAATGGAAATTGGTGAGGATCAGCCCGTTCGGCGAAACGAAAGACGCCGTGCAGTTGGACAGGCGCACCGTTGCGAGACGCACGCGCTCCAGCCATTCCGGCGTGACGTTCACGCCATACTTCTGCGTGATGAGCTGGGTCGGTGGATTATGGAACGTCCACATTCCCTCGTCGGCGTGCGCGGCGGTGGCGCAGGCCAGAGTGACGAATGCGGAAACGATGGATAGCTTGAGCTGACGCATACGGCCCCATAGTGGTGGCGCCCGTGGAAGCGGGACGCAGAGGCCGCGGATTATGCGTCAGCTCTCGCCTTCGAGCAGCAGCAGGGCGGTTCCTTCCGGCGCCTCGATCAGGGCGTTGGCCGCAGGGGGTAATCCGCGGGGCAGCTCGCCGGTCTCCTTCACCCCGAACGCGCGGATGCGTGCAAGACGTTCACGCATGTTCGGGTCCCGGAACACGAGCATGGGGCGGTCGAGCGTGCGCGGGCGGTGGAAGGCGATATCCAGGTGATCGCTGGTGAGTGGCATGTGCGCGTAGGGCGCGTCCGGCTCTTCCGTGGCGACGAATCCCATCGGTTCCCAGAACTCGCGCGCGCGCTCGAAATCCATCGACGGCATGCTGTATTCGATGAAGTAGCCGCAGAGCGAAACCTCTTCGGCGCCGCGCGTCGCGGGCGAATACGTGCGCGCTTCCAGCACCCTGACGCTCTGGCCGTCCGGGTCATGGAAACCGACTTCGTTGAACGTCTCTTCGCTCGTGTGACGCGTTTCGAGCACGATGCCGCGCGCTTCCAGGTCGTTCGCGAAGCTTGCGACCCCCGCATGCACGAAGGTGAGGGCCGGGGAGGCGAAGCGCCGCTGATGCAGACCGATGAACGCGCGGCCGTCGGTGAGCACGCCGTACGGATGCGTCCAGGTGTCGTTGGTCGACGCCTGCGTGAAGCCGAGGCGTTCGTAGAACTCCACCGAGGCGCGAATGTCGGCGGTCTGCAGGCTGATTTCGTGAAAGCGTCCGAGCACGATTCGAAGGTTTCTTCCTAGGCCGAGGTACCGCGCGCCGCCCCAGCCTGTGCCAGAACCCGCGCGCCGTCGGTCCACCCTTCGCAATGCTGGGCGATGAGATCCGCAAGGAACTTGCTGTGTTCGGGCCGCGCATTGAGCGCAGGCACGTAAACAAACTTCTTGCCACCGGACGCGAGGAACTGCGCCCGGTTCTCCATTTCGATTTCTTCCACCGTCTCGAGGCAGTCGACGGCGAAGCCGGGGCACACGACAGTGACTTCATCGATGCCACGCGCGGGCAATCCCGACATGAGATCGATGGTGTACGGCCGCAGCCAGGCCCCAGGGCCGAACTTGGAGTGGAAGCTCACCGTCCACTCATCGTCGCGGAGCATCAGCTCGTCCGCGAGCAGGCGCGCCGTCTGGCGGCACTTGTAGAAGTACGGGTCGCCGTTGTGGAACAGCGCTTCCGGCACGCCGTGGAAGGAAATGACGAGGTGGCGGGTACGCCCCTGCGTCTCCCACTGCTGGACGACGCTCGCACGGAGCGCATCGATGTAGCCGGGATGGTCGTGATACTCAGCGATGAAGCGCAGCTCCGGGAGCCAGCGCCAGCGACGCAGCTCTTCATTCACCTGGTCGTACACCGCGCCGGTGGTCGCCCCGCAGTACTGCGGGAAGTGCGGTACGACGAGAATGCGCTGCGCGCCCGCGGCCCGGAGCTTCTGCAACGCTTCGCTCACCGTGGGCTTCGCATAGAGCATGCAGAACTCGACGGTCAGCGGCGCCAGGATGCGCTGCGCGAGCGTGGTCGCGAGATCGGTGCGCAGCCGGTTCGAGTGCACGACGAGCGGCGAGCCCTGCGCCGTCCAGATTTTCCGGTACTTGACGGCCACCTTGCGGGGCCGGAACGGCAGGATGAACCCGTACAGGATCGGCAGCCACAGCACGCGCGGCAGCTCGACCACGCGCGGGTCCGACAGCAGCCCCTTCAGGAAGGCGCGCACATCACGCGGCTCGGGCGTCGCCGGCGTGCCCGAATTCACGAGCAGGATGCCGAGGCGCTCGGCTCCGTCGTGTCGGTATTCGGGTGAGTTGATGTATCGCACTAGATGCCGGTGCAGACGTACTTGAGCTCGGTGTAGTCAAGGATGCCGTATTTCGACCCTTCGCGTCCAAACCCCGACTCTTTCACGCCGCCGAATGGAGCCACTTCGGTCGAGATCAGGCCTGTGTTGAGGCCGACGATGCCGTACTCCAGCGCTTCGGACACGCGCCAGGAGCGAGACAGGTCGCGCGTGTAGAAATAGGCCGCGAGCCCAAACTCCGTGTCGTTGGCCATGCGGATCGCCTCCGCCTCCGTCTCGAAACGGAACAGCGGCGCCACCGGCCCGAAGGTTTCCTCACGTGCCACGGCCATCTGCGGCGTCACGCCGGTGAGCACGGTCGGCTCGAAGAAGGTGCCGCCGAGCGCGTGGCGCTTGCCACCGACCGCGACCTTCGCGCCCTTCGAGACGGCATCCGTGATGTGCTCTTCGACTTTGGCGAGCGCCTTGGTGTCGATGAGCGGGCCCTGATCCGTCGCGCCCTTCAGGCCATCGCCGACACGAAGCTTGTTGACGGCGTCGACGAGCTTGCGAGTGAACGCGTCGTACACGCCGCTCTGCACGAGGAGGCGATTCGCGCACACGCAGGTCTGACCGGTGTTGCGGTATTTGCTTGCGATGGCACCCGCGACGGCGGCATCGAGATCCGCATCGTCGAACACGATGAACGGCGCGTTGCCACCCAGCTCCATCGACAGCTTCTTCAGCGTGCCGGCGCACTGGGCCGTGAGCTTCTTGCCCACTTCGGTGGAGCCCGTGAACGTGAGCTTGCGGACGATCGGGTTCGACGTCATCTCGCCGCCGATCTCCGTCGAGCCGCCGGTGAGAATGTTGATCACGCCTGCCGGAACGCCCGCGCGCGCAGCGAGCTCGGCCATTGCAAAGGCGGAATACGGAGTCTGCGTCGCCGGCTTGCACACGAACGTGCAGCCCGCAGCGAGCGCGGGAGCGACCTTCCTCGCGATCATCGCGGACGGGAAATTCCACGGCGTGATCGCGGCAACGACACCCACCGGCTGACGGAGCACGAGGATGCGCTTGTCGGCCTGATGGCCCGGGATCACGTCACCGTAGAGCCGTTTGCCTTCCTCACCGAACCACTCGATGAAGCTGGCGGAATAGAGGATCTCGCCCTTCGACTCGGCGAGCGGCTTGCCCTGCTCGGCGGTCATGATCGTGGCGAGATCGTCCTGATGCGTGAGCATCAGGTCGTACCAGCGACGCAGGATCGTGGCGCGTTCCTTCGCGGTCTTCTTCGCCCACTCGGGCAAGGCGCGCGAGGCGGCTTCGATCGCACGGCGCGTTTCGGCGGCGCCCATCTTCGGCACCGTGCCGATCTTTTCGCGCGTTGCCGGGTTCACGACGTCGAGGGTCGCTCGCCCGTCAGCATCCGCCCATTTGCCGTCGATGTAGCTCTGCTGGCGCAGCAGCGCGGGATCTTTGAGTTGCAAGGTCACGTTCGATTCTCCGGGTTGCCTTCAGGCGATCTCGCCCTTGGGCCGGTCTGCCGCAAGATGCTGTCCAAAAAATTCCAGCGTGCGCTGGCGGGCCAGCGCGGCGCTCGGCGCGTCGTAGCTCCCGCGCTGGTCGCAGTTGAAGCCGTGATCCGCCGGGTAGATGTAGAACAGCCCTTCGGGATGCGCGGCTCTCACCTTCGCGACGTCGTCCGGCGTGATGTGCTTGTCACGCTCGCCGTAGTGATACATGACGGGGCAGCGTGGCTTCTTGTCGAGAAGCTGCGTGATGCCGCCGCCGTAGTACGAAACCGCGCAGGCGATGGGCAGCTCGCACGCGGCGAGATACGACATCTTCCCGCCCCAGCAGTAGCCCACCGTGCCGACGCGCCCGGCATGTTTCACGATAGCTATGGCCGCGGCGATATCTTTCAACGTCTCGTCCTGCTTCAGCTGCATGACGTAGCCGCGACCTTCCTGCATGTCCTTGTCGGTGTAGCCGAGCTCGATGCCCATCCGGATGCGGTCGAACAGGCTGGGCGCGATGGCGAGGTAGCCCTCGGCCGCGAAGCTGTCGGTCACGGCGCGGATGTGGGAATTGACCCCGAAGATCTCCTGGATCACGACGACGGCGCCCTTTGCGCGGCCGGCGGGCTTCGACAACCAGGCGCGGAACTCCTTGCCATCGCGCGCCATCAGCGGGGTGAACTCGCCCATATGCACAGCTTCCGTCAGAGGGTGGGGGCGAGAGGATACTATTGTTCGATTTTAGGGGCGCGAAACGGTCTGCTCTATGGCTCCGAAGATGGAGTGGCCCTGCTCGTCGAGCATCTCGATGCGCACGGTGTCGCCGTAATTCAGGAACGGGGTTTTGGGCGCGCCGTGCTCGATCTGTTCCAGCGTGCGGCGCTCGGCGAGGCAGGACGAGCCCGCCGACCGGTCGAGGTTCGAGATGGTCCCGGAGCCGAGGATCGTGCCCGCACCGAGACGGCGCGTGCGGGCGGCATGCGCCAGCAGTTGATGGAAGTTGAACGTCATGTCGACGCCGGCATTCGGGCGACCGAACAGCGCGCCGTTGATGTGTGAGATCAGCGGCAGGTGCAGCTTCCCGTCCTGCCACGCCGTGCCGAGCTCGTCGGGCGTCACGGCGACTGGCGAGAAGCCGGTGGCGGGTTTGGACTGGTAGAAGCCGAAGCCCTTGGCGAGCTCCCCCGGCACGAGGTTGCGCAACGTCCAGTCATTGATGAGCACCACGAGCTTGATGTGATCGCCCATCTGCTGCGGCGTCGTGGCCATCGGCACATCGTTCGTGATTACACCGACTTCCGCTTCGAGGTCGATGCCGTGCTCTTCGCTGACGAAGCGCGCCGGATCGTGGGCGCCGAGCAGATCGTCCGAGCCGCCCTGATAGATGAGCGGATCCTCCCAGAAGGATTTCGGCATCTCCGCCCCGCGCGCCTTGCGCACCAGCTCCACGTGATTCACGTACGCGCTCGCGTCGGCCCAGTGATAGGCGCGCGGCAGCGGCGCAGCGCACTCGCGCGGATCGAACGGGCGCGCGCCGGAAATCCCTTCCTCCAGTGCTTTCGCGACGTCGCGCAGAAGCGGCTCGACGTCATTCCAGCGATCGAGCGCGGACTGCAGCGTCGGTGCGATGGTGGGCACGGGAATGAAGCGCGTGAGCGCGCGATCCACCACGACCAGTTGCCCATCGCGCCCGCCGGCTTTGCGGCTTGCGAGCTTCACTTGGCTCCTTCGGCCGGCGTGCGCCAGCTGTCGACATAGCCGGTCCACTCGACGGCACGCGCGGCTTCCGTGATCTCGAGAGCGTCGCGCGCATCGATCATCACCGCGACCTCGTCCGTCGCGGGCTTCGCTTGCGTGAGCATGTTCTTGAGCGCCTTCGGATGCGGCCCGTGCGTGAAGCCCGCGGGATGCAGGGTGACCATGCCGGGATGAATGTTGTCGCGCGAGAAGAAGTTCCCCGCATGGTAGAAGATCATCTCGTCGTAGTCGTCGTTGTTGTGGAAGAACGGCACCTTGAGCGCACCCGGATCGCTCTCGAACGGCCGCGGCACGAAGGTGCATACGACGAACCGGTTGCCGACGAACGTCGTATGTGCCGA
>Ga0268266_10006275_pt1 | contig 10909 bp, 6 predicted proteins | sample KBSS13metaG_FD_190356 | JGI IMG/M metagenome (GOLD analysis project Ga0268266, IMG submission 190356) | Switchgrass rhizosphere microbial communities from Kellogg Biological Station, Michigan, USA - KBS S1-3 metaG (SPAdes) (version 2) | ecosystem: Host-associated > Plants > Roots > Rhizosphere >... | reverse complement strand
CGAAATGCTCAATGATTGGATAGTTGGAGAACCGGTGTTTAAAGCGGTTGAATCCAGCGGCGATGCATCCCGGCTAGGGAACATCAGCCACAGAATGCAATGCGTGCGATGCGTAATTTTGTGACTGGTCCGATATTGATTCAGTTGCGGCAGATCGTGTGCTTCCAAGGTCACATGTAAATAACGAATATGTGGAGAGGCGACAACAGGTTCTCCAACATTTTTATTTGTCTGGCACCTGACTCGGATCTATGGAAGTCCAAAAGTTGATTTGTTTTGGATGGTTCGCATCGGTTACTCAAGGCGACTGCTAACGGCAGTTTCAGGCCGGCCGTCTTATCCGGCGATCTATTTATCGCTTCGCCGGCACCGACCAGGTCACCCATCCAGACCGAACTTACGCTAGGACTGCATCCGCTGGACCGACGGCCATCGTGCGATGGCCCAGGGTAGTCCAACGTAGATTAGTAGTCCTTGGTATATCTGCAAAGTCTCTTGCGGACGTCCTGCCCTCAGGGTTCGCAGTCAGTTGTGCGCGTCTCGGCTGCCAACTTGGAGCTGTCCCTGCTCGAAGAGTTATAGGGTGACGAATATTTCCTAACGTCGTCACATCGGGAATCTTCACTCATAACGGATGATTGCCCCTGGTACGTCTTAACAGACGCGGTGGACTAGAAGAGGCTCTGTGGCTGCGCAGGCACTCCGAATTCTCAGCGTTCGAAAGGGTGTGCGTTAAGGGCAAGGGAAGATTCGAATTGAATCCAGCAAGCGATGGTCGCTGAGAATTAGCGGTTTGTTTGGGCAGTGTTGTCTGGAATCAATGCAGGCGGCAAGCTGGGCCGATCTCGGGCCGGCGCCTCAATAGCTTCGCTTTTGGGGATCTCCTTGCTGCCCGTGGCGGCTTGACATTTGTGGGACGTGGGGGCATCGATTGTGTTGCGGGATACCCGACTGTGAAGGGGGCTGCGACAAGCTTTACTGATCTTGGTATTCACGCGAAATACTTCTGATGGCCCGAAACGGTTGATAAGCAGAGAACCCGAATGGCCTCGATTGATGGATCGACAATTGGGGGCTGTTCCCTGCGGCGTTGAACAATCATCTAACGCCAATTTGTAAGGCTGAACAGGTTGATCGCTGATAGCGCCTGAGTTAATGCAGCTACTTGCGTGTTAGCACTGTGTTTGATGATGGCCGTGCGAGCGTCCGATGTCACTGAAGACAGGAGCTCTTTGAAGTTTAAGATTTGCAAACGGTTGTTTTTCGCGTCTGACTGGTTCCCATATCCAATATGACGTAGACACGGATGCCAATTATTTCCCCCTTGAGCGGTGGAACCCTCTGAACCGTCGATCTCATGGAATGAGCAGCAGTTCGACCTAGACTCATCGTCGCCGTGGCTCGCAGTTTATGAAAGAGAAGTTACGCGTGATGTTTTGCTTTCGGCTCCTCTCACTAGTGGGAATTCCTCTCGCCGCCGGAGTTGCCGTTGCCAATGTGCGAATGCCGACCGAACCGCGCGAACGTTTGGTCGAATGGACCATCGAGTCCGAGAAGGATTACGCGGATCCTTTCAACGATGTGGACGTCGACGTCGTGTTCAGCAAAAGTGGTCAATCCTGGCGAGTACCGACCTTCTGGCGGGGTGGGAGCCACTGGACAGTTCGGTTCGCCCCTCCTGAGCCCGGCCAGTATGCCTACCGCCTGGAGAGTACGGATCAGGCCAATCCAGATCTCAACGGGCACGATGGTCATGTCACGATAACCGCCTACAGTGGTAACAATCCTCTGCTCAAGCATGGGATGCTGCGCGTCAGCCGTAACAGACGCTACTTCGAGCAGGCCGATGGCACGCCGTTCTATTGGTTAGGCGATACCTCATGGACGGGACTCTCCGACCGGTTGCCGTGGGATGGCTTTCAGACGCTCGTCGCCGATCGGCAGGCCAAAGGTTTCACCGTGATGCAAATTTGTGGAGGCCTGATTCCCGACGATGAGCCCGAGGTGACTGATCCGGGATTTGCAAACGAGGGCGGCGCGGTGTGGGATCCTGAATTCAAACGAATCAACCCTCTGTATTTCGACTACGCTGATCGCCGCATCCAGCGTCTCGTCGACGCAGGGATCGCTCCTGCGATCGTCGGCGGCTGGTGGGAGGCTTTGAAGCAGATGGGCAGTGCCAAACTGGAGAAGCATTGGCGCTACCTGATCGCGCGATACGGCGCCTATCCCGTGTTCTGGATTTTGGGCGGCGAAATTGTCGATCCGCCGCAAACGGTGGCCGACCGCCTTTCGCCCCCGTTCTTTCGCCACATTATCGCACCTGGTTGGACGGAGATTGCACGCTACGTCCGCGCCACCGACCCCTACCATCATCCCCTCACTGCGCACGAGTTCCCCCCCCCCTTCGATATTCCCCTCCAAGACCCGCTTCTTACGGACTTTGACCTAATTCAGCCCGGTCACTGGGGTTGGCCGAGTATTGGGAGCGAAGTGGTCCAGGTGAACAGACGTTACGCTCGCACCGACGTTATCAAGCCGGTCGTGGTGGGAGAGATAGGTTACGAGATGATTGGCGGAACCAATCTTGAGGACTTTCAGCGGGTATCCTTTTGGCTTGCGATGTTGAATGGCGCGGCAGGCCATACGTATGGCGCCGCTCCGACCTATGAAATCAACAATCCTGAAAAGCCGATGCAGCCCGTTCCGTACACCTTTCTTACCTGGGAGGAAGGAATGCACCTGCCGGGTTCGTACCAAACCGGACTTGCCAGCAAGCTGTTGAGGCAATATCCCTGGTGGCAGTTCGCGCCCCACCCAGAATGGGTTACTCCGGGCGGTACCACCTTACTTGAACCTAATATTGGTCCGCGAGTATTCAACGCCAAGGACTTCGACTGGGAGGCGGTGGCGGTGACAAACGCGGAATTTGCGCCCACTGATGACTATATGCGCCAACCCGAGACCGTGGCGCCCGGCGGTGAATGGAAGGCTCGCCAGGGTACGTTCCGCCGCGCCTATGCCGCTGGCATTGCCGGGAAAGTGCGGTTTGTCTACATGCCATACTTGGGCCTCTTGATGCCCCCCCCGCCGACCTTGCTTGCGCTTGAAAAGGGGGTGCGCTACCACGCGTATTATTGGGACCCCATGCTTGGCATTCACTTCGATCTGGGCACGGTCGAGGTGCCGGCGCCTGGGCCCATTGAGTTTAAGGGGGACTTCTCAGGTGTTGATTCGAGCCTGTGGTCCGAGCAGGGGGCTACCAAGGCCCGACAAAACGCAGGAAAATTCTTCGCGAGCGGCGACACGTTGAGTGTAGTCCAACGGATGCATATGCGGGACGGTGTTCTCGCAGTTGATGCGCGCAGTGATTCTTCGGCAGGTCTACTGTTGCGGTATCAAGACCCTGACAACTATGTGGCGGTTATCTACTCCCCCCGCGACAAGGTGTTGTATTTATTGACGCGAGCGCGGGGAGTTGAGAGCAAACGGCTCGGCGCTGTCCCCGTCGTCGCACTTGGTACGGATGTGCATCTCACAGGAGAAGCGCGGGAAAATTGGGGAGCCGCCTCCCTCACCGACGGCAAGACCACATATTCCACGCCTATCGTGGACATAGCGAGCGGTGAGAGCGGCAAATCGTCGGACCCACTTGGTGCGGTAGGACTGCTGCATCAGGAAGACGGCAAGGCGCAGTCGTTCACAAATTTCGAGGTACGCCGCAGTCCGACGATCAAGCCGGATGGGTACCTAGAGAGGAAACTCTATGACGCGCGTGGCAGGTATCGTGGTGATTTGAGCGGGCCGGCTTGGGATAAATTCGGCCGGAATAAGACCATACTTCTTGACGCGTACCGCCCCGAGCGATTCCCCAGTGCCCAAGATTGGGTGTTGGTGCTCGAAGCCCCGCACTGAACCGCCCCGGGATTCCCGGCGGACTCCGGCTTTGAGTCAGGCCGCGATGGCCTGACCCGGGTTTTGTCGATACGCTTCTTCAAACTCCGCTAGTGGCACGTGACCGATCGGTTTGAACAATCGACGATGATTGAACCAATAGACACATTCCAGAGTTGCGTATTTCACCGCATCCAGCGATAACCACGGGCCGCGCACGTATATTACTTCGGTCAACAGGCAATAATCGTCTCTACCGGTGCGTTTTCGTACGAGTCTCCACCACTGCCGACCGAGGCCTCCACGCCATTCTCTGCCAGACGATGCTTGTATCGAATGGACAGTTATTCCGAGTTGTGATCGCTGTAATGTATCAATCTCGGCTGTACTTATCTCGTGTGCAATGCCCGCTCCAGCGCATACAACACCAACTCCGTGCGCATCGAACGACTCACTCGCCAGCCGACGATCCTCCGGGCGAAAGCATCGATGACGAAAGCCACCGTCACGAAGCCCGCCAAGGTGGCCACGAACGTAAAGTTGCCTCTGAGGCCTTCCTGACTCATCAGCCGCTCGACTGTGCGATAGGCAACCGGCAAGAGCTTGCAGATCGAATCGACCCCGTACTGATCTCGATGCGCGTCAATAAACGCCAACATCACTCGCCGCGGCGGCCGAGCTCCCCTTGGGCGAAATACGCGGATGCCTTTAGAATCTCGTTAGCTCAGCGTAACTCGGTCACATCAAGCGCGAGCTCCTTCAGGCGTGCTTGCTCGCTGGCTGCTGCGATGCTGCTCTGTCTTGCGAATCCAGTTGCAGGTCTGCGCTGTAAAGCCGATCTTCGATGTAATCGACGAATCGCTTCCCAGCGTGATCCGTACCCGTGTTCGAACTGACGAAACATCCGCATCGCGCGCTTACGCATTTCAGGTGAAAATTATCTCGGTCTTACAATGCCCAATCCTTTCAGGAAATAGAGTCTCCGGGAATCGCGGGGCGGTTCAGGCGTCCCGTTCCACTGTGAGAATCTTGGTGGATTCAAAGGCTACTCCGTCCTCAACACTGGACGGTTCAGTAAGCAAAATCCTTTAAATGCCGACTTCGCGTTTATGCCAGACCTATTGCAGCGGGATTTTGCGCTGAGACTGAGTGAAGGCAAAATAGATACTTTCATGAGTGATGAGCGATCTTCCGTCGCTGCGCACCGAGGCCACAAGCTGCGTGTCGCATTTTAGGTACTTGAACGTGATTGAATTGGAGGTCAGTCGAGCATGGCGCCGCGCGAGGCAAGCGCCGTTCAGACAAGCCTGTACTGCGGAATGATCGGAAGTAGGAGCACCGGATCGACCACTGTTGATGCACGGGATGGAGTGCCGACGGATGTAGCCGCTTGGGTTGCGCCATGAATAAAGAACGACCGTGAAATGGGGGGCTCTACATGACCGGTCTTGACCACTGGCCCGTGGATTTGTCGCGGCGGACTGTTATCTGGGTCTACTTGGGTCTAATCGTTCTGATGGAGTTTTTCGTTATCGGACCCTGCGGGGCGAGCGATTCAAGCTTGACACGCAGGGTTACGTTTTCGATCCCGGAGCAGCGGTTGGATAGGGCGTTGATCGAGTTCTCCAAACAAGCACGCGTTCCGGTCTCAATCGCCGCGACCGCCAGTAGCCGGATCCTAGCGCCGGCACTCATTGGCAATATGGACGCAGGGACTGCTTTGCACAAACTGCTGGGTGGATCGGGTTTGCGATACGAGCAGCTGGGGGGGGGCACAGTGATGGTTCTGCAGGAGAATGTGGGCGCCCCCGGAATTAGGTGGGCCGAAGCGACCGCATCCGCGCCGCCGTCGATGGTCACATCCGCCCCGTCGGTTGCCACTGACGAGTCTATCGGAAGCGTTGCCACCAGTCGTTCCAGCCAGAATCTGGTTCGGCATTCGGTACTTGAGGAGGTGGTCGTATCGGCAGAAAAGCGCACGGACCGGCTTCAGGATGTTCCGGTCCCAGTGGCGGTCATCCAAGCCGACTCGCTGATTGAAAGCGACCAGTCCCGACTGCAGGATTACTTTTCCAGTATGCCGGGTTTGAGCCTGTCTCCCTCGCCTGGCGCCGGTGGCGAGCAGGTGCTGGCCATTCGAGGGATCAGCACGGGCGCCTTTGCCAAGCCGACCGTCGGAGTGACAGTTGACGACGTGCCGTTTGGATCAACGACGAGCTTTGCTGGCAACGTGATACCCGACATCGATCCGAGCGACCTGGCTCGTGTCGAGTTACTACGCGGACCCCAAGGAACGCTCTACGGAGCGAGCAGCATGGGTGGCTTGCTGAAGTTTGTCACAGCAGATCCTTCCACAGACCGTGTACGTGGAAATTTGCAAGGTGGCGTCAGTACTATCAGTCACGGATCTCAAGCAGGTTACAACGTCCGGGCATCCGTCAATGTACCACTTACTGACACGATGGCCATTCGTGCCAGCGGATTTACCCGCGAGGTCCCCGGTTACATCGACAATCCAGATACCCACGTCAATGGAGTTAACGAGGAGCGCGTCCGGGGCGGCAGGCTGTCCGCCCTCTGGAAGCCTCTGGACGTGTTGTCGGTCAAACTCAGCGCCCTCTACCAGGACGACAAGGGCGACGGCAGTAGCGATGTGCTTAGCGACCCGGCGCTGCGGTCGTGGCAACAGAACTACATTCCCAATACAGGCAGCTACGACAGAAAGACGCAGGCCTACAGTGCGGACTTGAATGGTAAGTTGGGGGATGCTGATCTCACTTCGGTGACTGGCTACAACATCAACAAGTTCTCTAACTCTCTCGATTACAGCTACGCTCTGGGCCAATGCTGCACATTGCCATTGTATGGAGTGACAGGCACCCCGCTCTTTACCGATGGCACCACCAAGAAGTTTACCCAGGAGCTGCGTGCCGCGATTCCGATCAACCGCTTCTTAGACTGGCTGCTGGGCGGGTTCTATACGCGGGAGAGCTCTCCCTATGAGCAAGCGTTTTTTGCTGAAGACCGGGCCACTGGCGCGCTACTCGCTCGCACATATTACACGACTGCCGCATATGTCTATCGGGAATACGCCGCGTTCACCGATCTGACGGTGCACGTCACCGACCAGTTTGATATCCAAGTGGGTGGACGTGAGAGTGAGATCAAGCAGACTTTGGGGCCGGGCAGCGGAGCGGCTCCCTTGTTCGGAATAAATGACGTAACTGTATCACCGAGCTCGGACTCGAAAGCCAACGCTTTCACGTATTTGGTCACTCCTCGATTCAAGATATCACCCGACATGATGGTGTACGTGCGGCTCGCATCCGGATACCGTCCCGGAGGGGCGAATGGAACCGGAGATAAAAACGACTTCTGCGTGCTGGATCACTATCCGTGTCAGTTCGCACCCGACAAGACGCACAACTACGAAATTGGCGCTAAGGGAAACATCCACGACCACCTGCTCGTGTTCGACGCCTCGTTATACTACATTGACTGGAAGGGTATCCAACTCAGCCTGCAAGATCTCCAATCCGGCGGCCAGTACCTGACCAACGGGGGCCGTGCGAAGAGTGAAGGCGTGGAGGTCTCCGTGGAGTCGAGACCGATCACTGGAATGACGCTCGCTCTTTGGGGGACTTACAACAACGCGGTACTCACCGAGGACTTCCCCGCCAACAGTACTGCATACGGTGTCTCCGGTGATCGACTACCTTTCAGTAGCCGGTTCGCCAGTAACCTGTCGGTTGACCAAGAGTGTCCGATTGTGGGCGGCTTGACAGGGTTTGTCGGCACTACGATCTCATACGTGGGGAGCCGGCTGGGCACATTCATCGCAACCCCGCAGCGGGAGGTCTACCCGGCATATACCAAGGTGGACTTGCGCGCTGGCATGAAGTACGAGTCCTGGACGGGTAACGTTTACGCGACGAATGTGGGGGACAGGCGAGGACTCCTCGGAGGCGGGGCAGGGACGTTTCCGCCGAACGCTTTCAGCTACATCCAGCCTCGTTCGTTTGGCCTCGTCATTTCAAAAACCTTCTGATTCCGATGATTAAAGTCGTATTGGAAGCGAGATTGTCTCATTCGCGGTTGGTACCGGCGGGCAGGGGATTTCAATTTGCTTTGCTCACGGCAGCAGTGACAGCGGCACTGTATGCACGAACCGCGGTCAATCCGGTGCAGGAGAACATGCGGATTGGCCTGGGGTTAACGGACAACGAGGTGGCGCTACTTCAGGGTTTGGCGCCGGCGATGGCCGCCGTCATTGCATCGATTCCGGTTGGCCTCATCGTGGACCGGCAGTCGCGCCGGGTTTTGCTCATCTTACTGTGCGGTTTGGGTGCTGTTGGAACGCTGCTCACTGCACTGGCTTCGAGCTTTGGCTTGATGCTCGCGGCCCGCTCGCTGACGGGCTTGGCGCACGCCGCCACGAGCATAACTGCCTTTTCTTTGCTGGCGGACTTGTATCAACCCTCCGAGCGGGGCCGCACGGGCATGGTCCTCATATTGGGCCAGTCGGCAGGAATGGCGGGCGCTTTCGCCTTGGGTGGCACGTTGCTTTCGGTTGCCCAAACAGGAGCCGATAGTTGGCGTTGGACACTCCTGTGGATGGGGGCCCCTTTGGTTCTTATTTTCTTTCTGCTGCTGCGCCTGAGTGAGCCGCCGCGCAAGAATGTGGTGCACCAGAACAAATCACTGAGGGAGACATTCCGAGAGCTGTGGGGATATCGTTCCATAGTCATGCCACTCCTTTTGGGCATGGTCATGGCTGAGATCGGCAGCTGCGCGGCACTCGTATGGGCCGCGCCGATGTTGGAACGAAGATTCGGGGTCGCGCCCGATCGGATCGGTATCATCATGTCGTCGATCGTATTGGTCGGAACCGTGCTGGGATCGGTTGGCGGCGGCCTGATCGCCGACCGCGCTCAGCGTAACGGCGGGCCGCGCCGAACTCTTTTGTTACTGAGCTACCTCGCTTTGCTGAGCGCTCCGGCCGGCCTTTTTGCCGCAGCAGGGCGCATTGCGCAAACGGGCCTGCTACTAGCTACGTTTCTCATGTTGGTAAGCGCCATCATTGTGATGGTTCTGGCGTTAGCGACCATAGTCGTGCCGGGCGAAGTCCATGGGGTGTGCTTGGCATCCATGATCGGGGCAAATACGCTGTTTGGAGTTGCACTGGCGCCGCTGCTCGTGAGCGTACTTTCCAACGCAATGGGAGGGGCCAATATGCTGGGCTCTGCTTTGGCCCTCGTCTGTGCGCCTACGGGTCTTTTCGGTGCGTTGTTTTTCACACTCGGCCGTAGACAAGTGACCCGCGGAGATTGGTGTGCCCAAGACGCGTAGCGCGATGCGGGAAGATCTCGGAAGCGCGCAGGTCACCGTCTCGTTTGACGAGTCTAAATGTGACCAGGTGTTTGCTTCGCTGGACCAATGTCATCTTCCGGGCGCTGCCGTAGGGATTGCGATTCGAGGCAGTCCCGTCTATCGAAAGGGCTTCGGCTTAGCCAATATGGAGTTGCCGGTTATTCTCTCGCCAACGATCCGAATGCGCATTGCCTCGATCAGCAAGCACATCGTGTCGCTCGCTTACCTACTCTTATGTGAGGAGGGGCGTGCCGGCATCGACGACCCTGTATGCCGTTATTTCCCAGAGCTGAACCACGTCACGCACGAGGTCACCCTGCGGCAACTGATGGGCAATATGGGCGGTCTTCACGACGCTTTTGAAATTTCGTGGCTGTTCAGTGGGACGTCGCAGAGCGTGACGAGTGAGCAGCTTCTGGCACTTTACCGACGGCTAGATGAGATCAACGCACCTCCGGGAACTGCTTGGATCTATAACAATGGCGGCTTTCTAATCCTCAGCACGGCCATCGAGCGGATCAGCGGGCTATCGCTCGAAGAGTTTCTGCGGCGGCGGGTGTTCGATCCCGTCGGGATGTACTCTACCGCTTTGCGGCGCTGGGACACTGACTTTATTCCCAACAGTGCCGCCTCGCACCGATTGAGCGTGTCCGGTTCCTTCGAAAAGTCTAATTCTTTTGGAACGGCTTGGAGCGGAGAAGGCGGAGTGGTCTCAACGGTCAATGACATGCTGTGCTGGCTAGCCCACATGGACTCTCCGAAAGTGGGTAACTCAGACACCTGGAGGATGCTGCGAACGTCTCAAACACTGGCTAACGGGACCTCTACGGGGTACGGACTCGGTTTGATCACGGGCCGATACCGAGGCGTCCACACCGTATTTCACCCAGGAGGTGGGTTGGGCTGCAGTGCGCAAATGATCAAGGTGCCGGCTGTTGGGTTGGATATTGTCGTCATGGTCAATCGGGAGGATATTCATGCGATGATGCTCGCGGATCAGTTGCTCGATGCCTGTCTCGATGGCCTCGAGCCGGTTCACAAGACGCGTGCCACTGCGCTCGCGTCCGGCGTCTTTCGCTCTCCGACCACACAGCGCGTCATTCAGCTATTCGACACAGGAGGACAGCAGATCGTCTCGGTAGACGGCCTGGATCTGGTGGTTGAACCGGACGAGCGCGGCGTTCTTTGGCCGATCGGAATGTGGCGCTACTACAAGCAGGGAGTGACGCTCATGGGCGACCGAGAGAGACCGGCATCAGTCTCGCTCAGCGATTTTGGGAACCTCGATGTGTTTGAAAGGCAAGAAGTACTCCGGAGTGCGGACGTGAGCTCAATTGCTGGCCACTATCGATCCGACTCTACGGGCAGCCGTGTCAGCATCGAATTGGGGCCGGACGGACCACGCCTGGTCACAGCCGGCCCTTTCGGATCGACTGCCTATTGGCTCGAATGTCTTTCGGAGGGCACTTGGCGGGCGCGGTGCCCGCGCGTCGACTATTTGGGGGGTGTGTTGTCATTCGATCGGGATTGCGACCGCGGTAGTAGCGGTTTTCGGTTCTTCAGCTCCCTGCAGAGAATGAGGGGCCTCCGGTTCCAGCGCGCCACCTGAGTCCTGTTACGTTGGATAGGAGATCCACATGGACCC
>Ga0268266_10006272_pt1 | contig 10909 bp, 9 predicted proteins | sample KBSS13metaG_FD_190356 | JGI IMG/M metagenome (GOLD analysis project Ga0268266, IMG submission 190356) | Switchgrass rhizosphere microbial communities from Kellogg Biological Station, Michigan, USA - KBS S1-3 metaG (SPAdes) (version 2) | ecosystem: Host-associated > Plants > Roots > Rhizosphere >... | reverse complement strand
GCGCCACACGCGCGGCGCGTTTGCGGACTTCGTGCGCGTTGGCGGCGACCACGATGCGGCTGAAGCGGTGCCGTCATCGTCATCGTGATGACGATCGCGAGCGCGGTCGCTGCGCGCGTCGAAGCGCTTGCGGATCGGACGCGGCGCCTCGGGCTCGGGATCGACGTCGGCGTCGAGCTCGTCGAGATGGGCGACGAGGTCGCGCGCTTCGGGGAGCTCGTCGATGTCGATCTCGCCGCGGCGGATCAGATCGAGCACGATCTCGCCGAGATCGGCGAGCGCCTCGGAGCGCCGGCGATTGGCGAGCATGCCTTGGGCACGGGAGCGTCCTTCGCGTGCGCCTCGCTCGAGGACGTCGCGCAGGTTGTTGGCTTGCGCGAGCGTGGTCCGCAGGAGCGTTCCGAGGGTGCCGCCGAGGTCAGGACCACGTCGTTGGCGTGCCATGTGGTGAGGGTAGCGCATTTGCTCTACCCTCGACGGGATGTCGCGTTGGCTCGGGACGGCTGCGATCGCGGTCTTGCTCGCGGCATGTCCGCCACCCCCGCCGCCGACGCCGATTCCGCCGGTGTCGACGGGAAAAGTTCGGGTGCGGGTGTTCACCGAGCCATCGCCCGTCAAAGAGATCGATACGGCGGGGCGGTACTTGTTTGTCGCGACCGACGATTCGGTTCAGCGCTGGGACGATCAGGGCCAGGTGATGGTCATGACCGCCGACCACGGGTTGTCGGGCGATCACGTGACGGCGTTGGCGCCGGATCTCGAGCGCAAGTGGCTGTGGGTGCTCACCGACGGTCGACTGGGCCACTACGACGCGAGCTCCGACGTGTACACGGACGTGGCGCCACCGCCGGCCGCACTCGGGATCGATTACACGGAGCTCGCGAAAGATGGCGCGAGCATGGCGTCGGCGGCCGAAGGCGGCGTGTGGATGGGCACACCGAAGGGCCTGGTGTTCGCGAGCGACAAGGGCGGATGGCTGTCGCTGCCGATCAAGGATGCCGTGCGCGCGCTCGTGCGCGATCGTTCGGGGTGGCTGTGGGTCGCGGCGAAGGGTGGGTTGTACGGACGCAAGCCGAACGGCGACATCGTCAAGATCGGCGCGGCGCAGGGCTGCGAGGTCGCGGAGCCGCGCATCGTCGTCGACGCGCCCGGCGATCGCGTGCTCGTGCTCGGCACCGATGCCGACGGTCACGAGAGGCTGGCGCTCGGCAAGCAGCTGACGTGGACGAGCTATCGCACGCTGCCGGATATCACGTGGGATGCGGCGACGCGGCACGGTGATGCCGTGGTCGCGATGGGCGGCGGCCGCGTGTACCGCATCGCGCCGGCGACTCCGCAGGTGCGGCCGCTCGCGCGCGATGGCGTGCGGTTGGTGCCGAGCGGCAGCGCCGAGTCGGCGGACTGGGAGATCGATCCGATCGATCTCGTGCTGCCGCCGGGCGCGACCGCGATGGGTGCGATCGACGACAAGCTGCTGATCGGCACGCGCGATCTGGGCACCGCGCGGTATCGCGCTGGCGATCCGCATCCGCTCGACTGGTTGCGCCGCAAGCAGATGTTCGAGGATGCGAGCTCGCTCACCGTCGCGTGCGCGAAGTCGACGGACTGCTGGATCGCGACGGGCGCGCGCCAGGCATGGCACTGGACCGGCGATCGGTTGACCGCGGCGGGACCGGATCAGGTCGTGCTGGCCGTCGCGCGCGATCCGTCGAGTGGCGCGATCTACGCGCTCCATCGCGCGCCCGCCGAGCGCGAGGTGCGGATGTCGAAGATCGAGAGCGCCGGTGGCACGTGGACGCCGATCGCGAAGATCGAAGTGACCACGCCGGGCGATGCGCCGGAGATCAGCTTCGCGAAGTTCGCGTCGCCGGGCACATTGTGGCTCGGGCTGCGCTATCGCGACGGCAACGAGAAACGGCCGTACGGGATCGCGATCGTCGACATCGCCGCGGGCAAGGTCGCGTATCACCGCGCGGAGGCGAAGCCGAGCGCTGGGGAGACGGCGAAGATGTTGCCGGTGCCGATCAGCGTCGTCGATGCGGCGATGCGCGGCGACACGGCCTGGCTCGCGACCGACGAGGGCGTCGCGCGGATGGTCGGCAGCAACATCAAAGTGTGGACGGAAGCCGACGGGCTGCGCAGCGAGCTCGCGCGCGCGGTCACGATCGCGCAGGACGGCAGCGTGTTCGTCGCGACCGGCGCGGGCGCGATGGTGTGGGGCGGCAAGGCGTGGGCGTATCCGCCGGCGCTGCAGTTCGACATCAACGATCTGGTCGCGACGAAGAACGGCCAGATCTGGATGGCCACCGAGCGCGGCATCGTCGCGTGGGATGGCAAGAAAGTTCGCCGGCTCGATACGCGGCGCGGCCTTGCCGAGAACCTGGTGCTCGACGTCGCGTCGGATCAGTTCGATCGCGTGTGGGCGCGCGGCCCGGGCTCGCTGACGCTCGTCAGTCAGTGACGGTCGCGGTCGACGCCGGCTTCGTACGGTAGTTCTGGGAGACGTAGTCCATCAGCTCGAGGATCTCGGTCTCGCTCTGCGCGGTGCCGCCGAGCGGCGCGTTCACGTAGAACGTGCCTTCTTCGCAGCCGTCGCCGCCGGGCGGTACGGGCACGCCGCTCGAGCCGGGCCGGCAGCGCCCGTCGGGGAACACCATGATGAACTTCTGGAGCCGCGTCGCGAGCGGCTCGGTCGAGATCATGTGGTTCGCGATGACCGCGGCGATCGCCACGAGATCGTCGGGCTGCTGGCCGTAGCCGTGCAGGATGTAGACGACGGGATAGGTCCTGTTCGCGTTCTCGGGCAGCCCGTAGCCGGGCGGCAGGAACATCGCGAACTGGCTCACGCGGCCGGTCGACGGCGACGTGAACGACTGATCCATGAGCGCCTGGCCGCCGTCGAGCGTGTCGTCGCGATCGCCGTCGGGCATGCGCTTGTCGAGATACGCGAACGCGGTCTCTATGCGATAGATGATCTCGTTCGCGGTGCCGACGTGGCGGCCATCGCCGGCGCTGATCTCGTCGGCGCTCGCGTCGGGATCGCCGTAGCGGAGGTAGCCGTGCTTGGGCAGATCGGTCCACGGGACCTCGGTGAAGTCGTAGGTGTCCTGCGTCGCGCCGGTCACGAGCCCGCCGAAGTTGTCGTAGACCGCGAACGGCAGCGCGAAGTCGCCGAGCGCTTCACCGACCGCGCGGTTGGTCGACACCGAGTTGTTCAAGAAGTCGCGAATCCCGGCGTCGAACCACATCGACATGTGATCGCGCTGCGCGGCAGTGAGCGCGGCGAGCTCGGTGCGGAAATCGTTCGCGTACCAGGTCGCGATGTTCGGCGACATGTCCCACGTGCCGTTGCCTTCGCCGTAGTCCCAGCAATTGGACCCGGAGCCGACCTGACAGGTGCCCGCGACGCCGTCGAGCCCGACGTCCTCGAACGGCTCGCCCGGATCGCGGATGCCGTTGCCTTCGGTGCCGGCGGGGTTGCGCAGATAATGATAGTCGTCGCCGTCCGGATCGGGGTTGGTGACCGGATCGTAGCCGGGCTCGTCGACGTCGGCGAGGCCGTCGCTGCCGACGTCGGAGAACGGCTCGTACGGCTGCGTGAGCACGGGCTCGCCGGAGTCGCGCTTGCCGTTGCCGTTGAGATCGACGGCGAGCACGAGCTCGGCCGGATCGGTTTGCGGCAGGCTCGGATCGAACACGCCGAGGCCGAGTGCGCTCGAGTCGCCGCCGTCGCAGAACGTCACGACCGGCTTGTCGCCGTTCGGGTTGAACCGGCGGTCGTAGAACCCGGTGAGCGTGACCGGCGACGCGCAGCGCGTGCTCGGAGCGGTCGCGAAGTACGAGAAGTCGACGCCGGGCGGCGCGTACGCGTTGGCCGGGTTGTAGAGCGCGGGGTTCTTGAACGCGCGCGCCATGTCGCGCGTGCCCTTCATGTAGAGGCTGCGGTTCAGTGTCAGGCCGACGCCGTCGCCGGCCTGATACAGCATGTGCTCGAAGTCGGAGGCGACCTCGAACTGCTCGGGCCAGCGTGCGGCGTTCGGGCAGACCGCGCCGAGCTTGCCGGATGCCGCGTCGCAGAACCCGCCGTAGACGTAATCGTAGACCATGTTCAGCGTGTAGGTCATCGACGGGCCGGGCTCGCCGCCCATGTCGGCGAACGCGTCGAACCGGTCGGGGTGGCGCAGCGCGATCGCCATCGACGCGTTGCCGCCCATCGACACGCCCATGATCGCGTTCCACCCGAACGTCTCGGTGCGGGGCTCGCCGGCGCCTTTCTCGACGACGACCTGATACGTCGTGAGCTCGCCGCTGTCGAACGTGATGCGCGACGCGTACGTGTTGGCGTCGTCGATCGTGCGGTTCGAGACCGCGGGGAAGAACGGCTGGCCGCCGGCGCGCTGCGCGACGACGCGAACGTGGCGGCGATCGGCGGTCGACGGCATGCGCACGGCCTTGTACGGCAGCGTCAGCTCGAACGCGCGGTCGGACCAGGTGCCGTCGGCGCCGAACGTGACCGCGGGTCCGAGCGCGATGTAGCCATCGGGCGCGATGTCGGGCGAGCACGCGATCGACACCGGGGCGCCTGGGATGGTCGTGTGCGGGCCGGCTGCGACCTGCGCGCCGACGAGATCGTCGCCGCTCGCGAGCGTGACCGCGACGGGCGAATCGGCGGTCAGCATGCCCGACGTGCCGGTGCCGCACGTGATGTTGGCGTCCTTGTTGTCCCCGCACGCCGCGACCAATGCGACGAGCGCTAAAGCAAGCCCCTTCATGTGCGCGCAGCGTACACATAGCCCGCTGAAACTCCACCACAATCTGTGCTCGCCAAAAAATGGCCCGCGCGGCGTGGCGCCCCTAACGTCGATACACGGTGAAGACCCTCGCGGACTCCCATGTCGCGCCCGCGCTGCGGCGCTGGTCGGCTCGGCTCGGGCTCGCGCTCGTCGTGGCAATCGCGATCGGCTACCTGCCGGGTGAAGCGCTGCGCCGCGATCCGCGCGCGACGGTGCTCGACGATCAATTGCGCGTGCTCGAGGGTGAAGCGCGCGAGCTCGCGGTCGGCAATGCGGCGCTCGCGCGCGAAGTCGAAGCGCTGCGCGGCGACGTCGGCGCGATCGAAGATCACGCACGCGCCGATCTCGGCATGGTCTATCCCGACGAGGTCGTGCTTCGCGTGGAGGCCGGCACGCCGTGAAGTCCACCGCGATGACGCGACTGTCGCGTACGCTGCGCCGGGCCGGCAAGGTCACGGTCGGCGCGCTCGCGGGCGCGCTCGCGTGCGTGGTCGTCGCGGTCGGCGGCGTCGACGGCGCGTCGCTGTTCGGCGCGCACGTGCCGCTGCCGCAAGCGATGGTCGCGGTCGCCGCGCTCGCGCTCGCGATCGTCGCCGTGATCCGCCGCGTGCAGTTCGCGCCGCCGACGGCGCGCGCGCAGCGCGTGTCGATGTGGCTGTCGGCGGCCGAGGATCTCGCCGACATCGAGCTGGCGCTCGCGCTGATCGCCGGCGCGCACGTGATCATCGCGGTGACCGGCGGCCAGCGCTCGCCGGCGTATCCGCTCCTCTACGCACTGGTCGCGTTCGCATCGACGGTGATGGCCCGCCCGGGCGCGATCGCGACGCTCGGCGCCGCGCTGTTTCTCGAGGCCGCGCTGCTCGTGCGCACCGGGCTCACCGACGTCTCGCTCTACACGTTCGGCCTGCACGCCATCTATCTTGCGGGCGCCGCCGCCGCGCACGCCGTGCTGCTGCGCGGTCTCACCGCGCGCTATCGCCGCCGCCGCGCGAAGCGACTCGACGACGAGCTGGCCGCGCTGCGCGAGTCGGCGCGCGACTACCGGCTGATCGCCGCCGCGCTCGGGCCGGGCAGCCGCGCACCGCGCACGCGCGACGAAGAGGAGCGGCTGCTCGCCATCGGCGGCGTCGGCATGATCGGTGACGCCGCGGGCTGGGTGCTCGCCACGCTCAAGCGCTCGCTCGGCGCGCGCACCGTGGCGCTCTTGTGGGTCGAAGACGACGGCGAGCGGATCAAGCTCAAGGAGATCGCCTCGGATGCCGACGACATCACCGAGGTGCCGCGGCTGCCGACGGCCGGCGTGCTCGGCGCGGTGCTGCGCGATCGCCAGCCGCTGATCGTCGGTGCGACCAAGCCCGGCCAGATCCCGTACTACGCCGGCAATCGCACCGGCGTCGCGCTGGTCGCCGCGCCGATCCTCGAGGGCACGCACTTGCGCGGGATCCTGGCCGCCGATCGCGACGCCGCGTTCACCGAAGCCGACCGCGACTTGCTCGTCGATGCCGGCGGTCAGGTGCTGCGCGTCGTGCAAGCCGAGCAGGTGTTCCGCGCCGTCGAGCGCGCGAAGTACGAGCACGAGCGGTTCTATCAGGCGACCGCGTTGCTCGGCCGCGCGCTCACGCCCGAGCAGGTGATGGAGACCGCGTTCGACGCGTGCGCCGCGATCGTCGACTTCGACGCCGCCGCGATCGCGATGTACGAAAAAGATCGCTCGCGCCACCGCGTGGTCTCCGTGCGGATCGGCGAGCACGGCGCCGGGCTCGTCGATCGCGCGCAGCTCGACGGCCTCGAGTTCAAGGACAACGCCGGCCTCGCGTCGATGGTCGTGAAGAACCGGCATTACCTGCCGTCGGGCGGCGAGCCGCGCGAGGTGTCGGCGCCGATCTACACGCGCAAGGTCAAGCTCGACGACGCGAAGTCGCTGCTCGTCCTGCCGCTGCTCTCCGCCGATGAAGCGATCGGCACGCTGACGCTGCTCGCGCGCACCGAGAAGCGGTTCGGCAAGGACGTCCGCGAGATGCTCGCGGTGATCGCGAACCAGGTGGCGGTCTCGCTCCAGAACGGCTTCCTCTACAAGAAGATGGAAACGATGGCGACGACCGACGGGCTCACGGGCCTGACGAATCACCGCACGTTCCAGTCGCGCTTCGAGGATCTGCTGCAGCGCGCGCAGCGCCACGGCCACAAGGTCGCGCTGCTCCTGTGCGACGTCGACCACTTCAAGAAGGTCAACGACAACTACGGTCACCCGATCGGCGACGAGGTCCTGCGCCGCGTCGCGAAGGTCCTGCAGGAAGTCCCGCGCAAGATCGATGTGCCGGCGCGCTACGGCGGCGAGGAGTTCGCGGTGCTGCTCGACAACGTCGACGTGGCGCAGGCGAAGGCGGTCGCCGAGCGCATTCGCATGGAGATCGAGAAGGCCGTGGTCGAGACCGAGAAGGGTCCGCTATCGGTGACCGAATCGATCGGCGTCGCGGCCTTCCCCGACGACGGCAAGGATCGCGCGACGCTGATCGAGCGCGCCGATCTCGCGCTCTATCACGCCAAGCACACGGGCCGGAACCGCGTGGTCACGTGGGCCGAGGCGCTCGCGGCGAAGACGCGCAAGGCCGGCTAGCGCGACTGGAAGCTGGCGAGCTCGTCGGCGAGATAGTCGGCCGCGATCGAGCCGACCGCGACGATCACGTGAACCCAGCCGGTGCCCGCCTGGACGAGATGGACTTCGGCGCGCACGTGGCCGCCCTTGGGCCGGTAATGCACGCGGCCGTCGTTCGAGCCGACGACGCGCTCCTCGACGGCAGCGTTGGGATCCATCGCGTGCACGAACCGATCGAGCGACGTCGCCAGCGCGTCGGCGTCGCTGCCGGTCGCGGGCATCGCGACGATCATGAGCGACGCGTGGTGGTCCGGGTTGACGTAGCCGTACTCGACCGTGTCGCTACCGAGCTTGCCGGCGAGATACTCGACCAGCTTCGGCGATTCGAAGAATCCGCCGCCCGGCCTGCCGAGCGAGAAGCCGAGGGTCGGGTGGCGAAGCCGCTGCCCGTCGACGACGAGCGGCGCGCGATCGGCCGCCGTGAACGCGTAGGTCGGCGCGCGGTCGTGGTGCGCCGCCGGCGGACGCATCACGACCACCACGGCGATCGCGATCGCCGCAGCGATCGCTGCGCCGAAAATCGCGAGTCGGCGACGCCCGGTCACCGACAGCGCTTTTCGCAAATGCGCCGGCCGTGATCCCACCAGCAATCGGTGCGACACGGCCGGTGACGCGTCTCCACGAAGCAACCGGTGCCAACGCTGACGAGCAGCACGGCGGCGGCGATCCAGCGGATGCGACGCGTCGACATACCCCGAGCTTAGCGGTGCTCGTTCGAGACTTCAGCAGCCTGGCGGACTTCTTCCTTCGCCTGGCTGATCAGCTCCTTCGCCTTTTCAGCGTGGTGGCCGAGGTCCCACTCGTTCGCCGACTGCGCGTGCTGGATGTCCTCCCACGCGGCGTTCAGGTGATCGCGCGCGTGCTCGAGGTTCGGGTGACCACGGAGCGGACCGGCCGTCAGGATGCCGCCGGTGAACGCCAGGGCAGCAATCAGCGTAACGAACAGGATCTTCTTCGTCTTCGACATGTTCCCTCTCTCCAGTTAGTTGAACGTGAAGGTTGGCAAGCTCGTGTAGGCTAGGTCAAACACTCGGACGTCTGAAGCGACCGAGTACACAAACGAACACATGACGCGTCGGATGATCGCCATGATCGGGGCCGCGGTCGTGATCGCCGCTGGCGGAATCGCATTGGCGATCCTGACTCGCGGTGGCGACGCGCCGTTAAACCGACCTTCACGCACCACACCGACAGCGACGACAGCGAACACCACGGCGACGAATTCGACGCAGCCCGCGCTCGAACATTCAACCGAGATCGCGAGCGGCGCGGATCCGGTTGTCGCGGAACGCGATCCGTCGGAGCCCGATCTGGCAGGGCTCGGCAACGGCTCGGCTGGCGAACAGCTCGCGAAGCTCGCCGACGAGTTCGCGCAGCATCACTGGGCGAACGCGATGGCGGAGTGCTTGAGCCAGGCGATCATGCTCGGGAACCCGAAGGCGTGTGCGATCTCGGCGTGCGAGCTCCACGACATCCGGCACGCGAGCATCTTCTACTCGCACGTCGCGTCCGCCGATCGCGGCGAGGTGAAGACGACGTGCCAGGAGGCGCACGTTCCGGTCGAGCGCGTTCGGCCGGGGTTGCACTTCCACCGGCCGGGCATGCGATCTCCTCCCAGCGTGGGCTCTAACGGTTGACACCGCCTCCCGGCGACGGGATCGTCCCGACGTGGCGGTCAAGAACTACGTGCTGGATACGAACGTCCTGCTTCACGACGCACGCGCGCTGTATGCGTTCGCCGACAACGCCGTGGTGATCCCGATCTACGTGATCGAGGAGATCGACACGTTCAAGAAAGACCAGTCGGAGCTCGGTCGCAACGCGCGTCAGATCGCGCGCTTGCTCGACGAGCATCGCAGCAATGCGGGCGGGCTCTCGCATCCGCAGCCGTTGCCGAACGGCGGCACGGTGCGCGTCGCGCTGTCGAAGAACCCGCCGAAGAACCCGAGCTACGACTCGCGCTCGATGGACCAGCGCATCCTCGAGATCGCGCTCGAGGTCCGCGACGCCGACCCGAAGATCCCGACGGTCCTCGTCACCAAGGACGTCAACATGCGCGTCCGCGGCGACGCGCTCGGCCTGCAGGCGGTCGACTACGAGCCGGAGCAGATCTCCGTCGAGGAGCTCTATTCCGGCAACCGCGAGCTGCTCGTGCCGCCGGGCACGATCGACACGTTCTTCGCGCAGAACAGCGTCGTCGTCGACGCGCCGGGCCTCTACGCGAACGAGTTCCTCACGCTCAAGGACGATTCCGGCAAGTCGGCGCTCACGCGCTGGGACAAGGCGTCGGGCAAGGCGGTGCCGGTCAAGAAGCTGCGCGAGGGCGTGTGGGGGATCAAGCCGCGCAACCGCGAGCAGCACTTCGCGCTCGACCTCTTGCTCAACGACGACATCAAGCTGGTCACGCTCGTCGGCAAGGCCGGCACCGGCAAGACGCTGCTCGCGATCGCCGCGGGCCTCCAGAAGGTCACCGAGGAGCAGGTCTTCTCGAAGCTGCTCGTGTCGCGCCCGATCTTCCCGCTCGGCCGCGACATCGGCTATCTGCCCGGCGACATCGAGGAGAAGCTCAACCCGTGGATGCAGCCGATCTACGACAACCTCGAGCTGCTGCTCGGTCTCAACAAGACCGACAAGAAGGACGGCCGCAGCTACGCCGAGCTCGTCGACATGGGTTTCGTCGAGATCGAGCCGCTGACGTACATCCGCGGCCGCTCGCTGCCCAACGTCTACATGATCGTCGACGAGGCGCAGAACCTGACGCCGCACGAGGTCAAGACGATCATCACGCGCGCCGGTGAAGGCACGAAGATCATCCTGACCGGCGACCCGTATCAGATCGATCATCCGTACCTCGACTCGTCGAACAACGGCCTCACCACCGTCGCCGAGCGGTTCAAGAACGAGATGATCGCCGGCCACGTGATCCTGACGAAGGGCGAACGCTCGCCGCTCGCAGAGCTGGCGACGCAGATCCTTTGAGACTCGTCGTCGCGATCCTGCTCGCCGCGGCGCCCGCGTTTGCGGGACCGGGCTGGGAGCTGCACGTGCCCGAGCGCGTCGAGCTCGCGGCCGGCGCGACCGGCACGCTCGCCGTCGACGTCGCGCTCGATCGCGGTCAGACGATCTCGAAAGATGCGGCGCTCGTGCTCGACCTGGCGCCCGACGGGGGCGTGTCGCTGCGCCACCGCCGGCTCGGCCGCGGCGATGCCGTCGATCCCGATGCCGATGCGCCGCGCTTCGCGATCCCGCTCCGCGGCGAGGCCGCCGGCGAGTTCACGCTCAAGCTGCACCTGCGGTTCTGGCTGTGCGGCACCAAGGTCTGCAAGCCGATCGACGCGCGCCGCACGGTCGCGGTCAGCGTGACGGCAACGAAGCCTTAGATCGCTTCCTTGCCCGCGAGCGGGCGCACGTCCTCGACGAGGTGCATCAGCACGCGGCCGGGCTCCTCGATCTGCATCAT
>Ga0268266_10006271_pt1 | contig 10910 bp, 10 predicted proteins | sample KBSS13metaG_FD_190356 | JGI IMG/M metagenome (GOLD analysis project Ga0268266, IMG submission 190356) | Switchgrass rhizosphere microbial communities from Kellogg Biological Station, Michigan, USA - KBS S1-3 metaG (SPAdes) (version 2) | ecosystem: Host-associated > Plants > Roots > Rhizosphere... | reverse complement strand
AAATCCGCGCGCAGCGCCTCGAACGGCTCGGGCAGCTCCCGCGTCGAGAGGACGACGCCGGTCATCGCCGCACCCTCTGTAGAGCGTAGCCCGCGAAGAAAATCCCGGCGCCGACGGAGAGGATGAGCAACTCGCGGCGCGCATCGCGCTGCATCAGCCCGACGAACAGCGCGGATCCCGCCACGACGAGACCCGCGAACTGGACGAGCCGGGAGAGGGCGTACATGGAGAGAGAGACGGTATCAGGTTGAAAGGTCGAAAGTGAGTCAGCGGAAACCAGGAGGCGGCGACCGGAAGCGGCCCGACGGGAAAACGAAGCCTGACCGTTTACGGCTTGCTCTTCTCCGGCTCGTCCGCAACCGTCACGTGAAAGATCTTGTCCCCCTGTTCGACTCGCGACACGACCTCCATCCCGGACTCGACCTGGCCGAACACCGTGTAGATCCCGTCGAGGTGCGGCTGCGGCGACTGCGTCGCGAACCACTGGCTCCCGCCCGTGTCCGGCCCCGAGAGCGCCATCCCGACGGTTCCCGTCCGGTACGTCGTCGGCACGAGCTCGTCGCGGATCTCGTAGCCCGGACCGCCGTTGCCCGTGCCCGTCGGGTCACCGTCCTGCACGACGAAGCCGGGCACGACGCGGTGGATCCGGGCGCCGTCGAAGTATTTCTTATCCGCGAGCGTCAGGAAGTTGTCGACCGTCATCGGGGCGTCCGCTCCGGCGAGACGGATCCGGAACACGCCCCTCTCGGTCTCGACCCGCGCCGTCCAGGGCCTCGCCGCGCGGGCCGCGATTGCGGCGTAATCGGACGGGCTCCGGCGAGTGAGGTACTCGCGCAGGGGATAGGCCGAGGGGTCCGCGTGGAACGTCTCGACCAGCTGACGCCTCGCCAGGCGCGAGACCAGCGTCGAGGGATGCCGGTAGGCTTCGTCGACGACCTCGCGGGCTCCCGGATCCGCCGGGCGCGCGCCGGCCGCCGCGAGTGCCTCGATGGGCACGTCCGGCGCCGCGTCGCCGGCGGAGCGCACGACGGCGTCGCGGAACACGGGCCAGAGCGACGGGTCCTCGAGGCGGGCGAGCGCGTCCAGCGCGGATGCCCGCACGCCCGCGTCGCGGTCGGACACGGCGGAATCCACGATCGCCCGGGCGGTGCGGACCGCGTCGGGCGTCTTCAGGCCGTCCAGCACCTTGCCTCGGACGAAGGGGTCGGGGTCGGCGGCGAGCCTCTCTCGCGCCGCGGCGGACCACTCCGGGGCGAGAAAGGAGAGGGACTCGGCGGCCGCCCCGCGCAGGAACGGGTCCGGCGAGCTCACGGCCGCGTCGACGACGGGCTCCGCCTGCTGCGCGACGGAGGCCATGAGCGACTGGAGCGCGACCTGCTGGCGGCGGCCGCGACCGGCCGAGGCCACGGTCCAGAGGCGGCGAAACGCATCGCGCTCGCCGGTGAAGGCGCGCAGGAGCTCGAGAGCCGGAACGGCGAGGTTGGGGTTAGCGTCCGCGGAGAGCGCGACGAGACGCTCGCGCTGCTGCGCCGGAATCGACGCGCCGGGATTCTTCTCCAGGATCGCGGACATCGCCGACATCGAGGCGATGGAGAGCGCGAGCGGCGCACCACTCAGAGCCGCGGCGAGCGGCGGGATCGAGTCGGGGCGCGCGAGGATGCCGAGGCCCCGGGCGCACGAGGCCGCGGCGGCCGCATCGGGATCGCGGAGGCAGGCGGTCAGCGCCGGCAGCGACGCCGCCTGCGGCTTGCGCGCGAGCGCGTAGAGCGCCGCCGAGCGCACCCGCGCGTCCGGGTCGGACGTGAAGCGCAGAGCGGCGTCCGCGGCATCCGGCGTCGTGAAGCGCCAGAGGGACCGGAGAAAGGCGGCGCGCGGCTCGGGCGCCGCCGCGGAGGGGATCGCCTCGAGAATCGCGCGGCGGCCGGCCTCCTGCCCGAGAAGGGCGAGGGACCACGCGGCGCGCGCGGCGACCTCCACCTCCGGGTCGGAGAGAAGCGGAACCAACGCCGCCGTCGCCTCGGCGTTGCCGAGGATGCCCGCCGCGAATGCGGCCATTCCTCGCACGGACGCGTCGCCGTCGGCGAGCACCGGCACGACGAGAGCGGCGCCGCGCGGGTCGCCGATCCTCCCGGCGGCGAGAGCGCCTCGAGCCCGCGTCGCCGGGTCCGGCGAGTGTGTCGCGGCCTGCAGCACGGCCGCATCGAAGGCGCGGCGGTCCTCCAGCGCCATGAGCGCCGGCCGCGCCTCCTCGAGCGTCGCGTACGGTTTCGAGGGCGCGGCCGGCGCGGACGCGGCGCCGGTCGTCGCGGGGACCGGCGTCCGCGAGGCGCACCCGGCCGCCAGGATCGCGGCACACAGAATCCCGTGAGCTCGCAAGGAAGCGAGGGGCATGGCCGGGAGTCTAGCGGTTTCGAGGAGGAGACATATTAGCCGCAGCTAATACATCCGCGGAGCTCGAAGCTCTCTCTACGCCCCGACGAGCAGCCGGTCGCCGAGGATGTGCGGCAACCCGGCCTTGTAGATCTTGTCCCTCGCCTTTTCCGCGGAGTAGTCGACGCGGTCGAAGAAGACGACCCTCTCCGTCGAGTCGTAGATCGCGTAGGACGCGGCCGGGTTCCGGTCGCGCGGCTGACCGATCGAGCCGGGATTGACGAGGTAGCGCAGCCCGTCCTTGAGCGGATACCGGACGCGGTCGCCTCGGACGAGCTCGACGAGGATGCCGTGCGGCTCGAGCGCGAACACGCAGGGAATGTGGCTGTGGCCGAAGAAGCAGACCGGCGCGTCCGTCTCCCGGAACGAGAGGTAGGCGTCGTAGTCGGTGAAGATGTAGGCGTCCTCGTCGCGCGGGGAGCCGTGGCAGATCAGGAAGGAGCCGTCGACCTCCGCCGGACCGAGCGGGAGGGCCTCGAGGAACTTCCGGTTTCGCGGCGTGAGCCGCTCGGTCGTCCACCGCGCCGCCTTGAGCGCCACGGGATTGAACAGATCGCCGGACTCGACGCCGCAGACGACCTTGTCGTGATTGCCGCGGATCATGATCTTTTCGCGGCGCATCGCGCGGATGCGGTCGATCACGTGGTTGGGGTTGGCCCCGTAGCCGACGAAGTCGCCGAGCACCACGACCTTGTCGAACCGCTTCCGCCGCACGCGAGCGAGCACCGCGGCGAGCGCCTCGTCGTTCGAGTGGATGTCGGAGAGGATGAGGTAGCGCATGGGCCTTTCAACCGGCGAGCTCGAGCCGGTTCTCGAGCGAGACGAGTACTCGATCGGCCGTCTCGTCGACGGTCTCCGAGCCAGTGAGATTCACGCGAACGGCGGCCATTCTATAGAACGGCGCCCGCGCCGCGTAGAGCGCCTCGAGCTGCTCCCGCCCGGTGAAGAGGGGACGGTCGGTTTTGCCGGCGAGCCGCGCCACGACGACGTCGACCGGGGCATCGAGGAGCACGGCGACACCCAGCCGTGAGATCGCCTTCCGGTTGGCCTCGAGCGCGAAAGTGCCTCCGCCCGTCGCCACGACGGCCTCCGGAAGGGACTCGGTGCCCGCGAGAAACGCGGACTCCCGGTCCCGGAAGGAGGCCTCCCCCGACTCCTCGAACAGGACCCGAATCGTCTTCCCCGACGCTCGTTCGATCTCCGAGTCCACGTCGACGAATGGGCGCCCCAGGCGCTCGGCGACCCGCCGCCCGACGGTCGTCTTGCCCGTAGCCATGAACCCCACGAGGTAGATGCGGCCGCGCAGGCTCCGCCGCCGCGCCGCGTCGAGGGCACGCCGGGCGTTCTCCTCGATCCGTCCGCCCTGCAGGAGCCCTCCGATCATCGCGGCCGAGTCGGCGCCCGCGTCCCAGACTTCGTCGAGGCGATCGGGCGTGATGCCGCCGATCGCGACCAGCGGCCGGGAGCGGCCGCGGGCGGCCTCCGCGAGCGCCTCGAGTCCCCGCGCGCGCCGCGCGGTTTTCGTCCCGCTCTCGAAGACGGGTCCGAACGCCACGTAGTCGGAGGCGGGATCCTGGAACGCGCGCCGCGCGGCCTCGACCGAGTGCGTGGAGACGCCGATCGGCGCTCCCGGGGGAAGCAGGTCCCGCGCGGCCGCCGCGGGAAGGTCATCCTCTCCCAGGTGCACTCCCAGTCCCGACGCGAGCGCCACGTCCACGCGGTCGTTCACGAGACCGACGCAGGGGGCGCCGGCGCCGCGCACGAGGGTCGCGAGCGCGTCCGCCTCCACGAGGAGCTCCCGGTCCGGAAGCGACTTCTCGCGCAGCTGCACGCAGCGAACGCCGACGGCGAGGAGGCGGCGAGCGATCTCGGCATGAGAGGCGAAGCCGCCGATCGCCCGATCGGTGATCGCGTAGACCGGTGGAAGTCTCAGCGGTCTGGCTTACGGCTCACGGCTTGCGCTTGCGGCTCACGGCCTAGGCCGCCGTCCGCGAGAACCGCTCCATGAAGTGCGTCGAGAGCCTGCCCGCGATGAAGTCCGGTTCGTCCAGGATCTTGCGGTGCAGGGGAATCGTCGTCTTCACGCCCTCGACGACGAAGAAGTCGAGCGCGCGGCGCCCTCGGCCGATGGCCTCGTCCCGGTCGCGTCCCCATACGATGAGCTTCGCGATCAGGGAGTCGTAGTGCGGCGGAATCAGGTAGCCCTGATAGGCCGCGGTGTCGACGCGGACGCCCAGGCCGCCCGGGGGATGAAACACCGCGATCCTTCCCGGCGAGGGCTGGAACGTGACCGGGTCCTCCGCGTTGATCCGGAATTCGATCGCGTGCCCGCGCGGCGACATGTCGCGGTCCGCGAAGGACAGGGGCGCACCGGACGCGACGGCGATCTGCTCCTTCACGAGGTCGAGCGCCGTGACCTCCTCGGTGATCGGGTGCTCGACCTGGAGGCGCGTGTTCATCTCCATGAAGTAGAACTTGCCCTCTCGATCCAGGAGGAACTCGACCGTGCCGGCGTTCACATAGTTGACCGCTTTCGCGGCCGTGATCGCCGCGTCGCCCATCCTGCGCCTCAGGTCGTCGTCGAGCACCGCCGACGGCGCCTCCTCGATCAGCTTCTGGTGACGCCGCTGGATCGAGCACTCCCGCTCACCGAGATGCCGGAGGTTGCCGTGGCTGTCTCCGAATACCTGGAACTCGACGTGCCGCGGGCTCTCGAGGTACTTCTCCAGGTAGACCTCGGCGTTGCCGAACGCCTTCTCCGCCTCCGCCCGCGCGGTGTCGTATGCGCCCGCGAGCTCCCGCTCGTCGCGGGCGACGCGCATCCCGCGGCCGCCGCCGCCGGCGGACGCCTTCAGGATGACGGGATAGCCGGCCCGCTTCGCGAACGCGATCGCGTCGTCGACCGACTCCAGCGGACCCGGAGAGCCGGGGACCGTCGGCACGCCCGCGGCCGCGACGGTCTTGCGGGCGAGGGACTTGTCGCCCATCTTCCGGATCGAGTCGGGCGACGGACCGATGAACGTGATGTTGCAGTCGTGGAGGATCTCGGCGAAGTAGGCGTTCTCCGACAGGAAGCCGTATCCGGGATGGATCGCGTCCGCCTCCGTGATCTCGGCGGCGGAGACGATCGAGGAGATGTTCAGGTAGGACGCGGAAGACGGGTACGGTCCGACGCAGACATCCTCGTCGGCGTAGCGGACGTGGAGCGCGTCGCGGTCCGCTTCGCTGTAGATCGCGACCGTCCGAATGCCGAGCTCGCGGCAGGCGGAGATGATCCGCAGCGCGATCTCGCCGCGGTTGGCGATGAGGATCTTTCTGAACATCAGGGGTCGTGGGCCGGGAACCGGGAGCCGGGAGCCGTGAAATCGATTGTCCGCCCCATCGTGCCCTCGGAGTCGGCTCAGGGCTACGTCTTGCCGCTCAAGCGGCGAGCCGGATCGCGAAGAGCTTCTCGCCGTACTCCACGGGCTGCCCGTTCCGTGGATACACCTCGACGACCTCTCCCTCGACGTCCGACTCGATCTCGTTCATGAGCTTCATGGACTCGATGATGCAGAGGATCTTCCCCTTCGAGATGCGCTCGCCGACCTGGGCGAACGGATCGGACTCGGGCGAGGGCGAACGATAGAACGTGCCGACGATCGGAGACGTGATCACGTGGAGGTTCGCGTCTTCGGCCGCCTCCGGCTCCTCGGCGGGCACGGCGCGGGGCGCGGCCGCCGGAGACTCGCTTTGCGAAACGGGCACGGCGGCGGCGAGCGGAGGCTCGACGGCGGCCGGACGGCGACCGTCGATCCGAAGCCGGAAGCCCGAACGCTCGATCTCGAGCCCGCCGAGCCCGCGCTCGGCGACGAGGTCGATGAGCTCCCGGATCTCCTTCAGCGAGAACATCGGATCAGCGGGGCGCCGAGAAGATCATGCGAGCATCGCGTCCGGCACTTTGCATTCGGCACCCTTTCGTCGTGTTTCGGCTCATGATTTCACACCCCGGCGGTCGGCGGCAAAGTGCCGGCTGCGCGCCGGGTCAAGACGGCGGCGGCGATCGGAACGCGGCCGCAGTCCTCGAGGACCCCGACGACGAGCTAAACCAGCTCCTTCTCGAGCGCGGCGGCGGCCTTCCGAAGCTCGAACCGGCCCCGGCCGAAGTTGCCGTCGCGGGCGAGCAGAAGGACCAGATAATACTCCTCGGTCACCCGGCACAGGATCGTGGCCGCGCGGTCCGATGCGACCGTGAGCTGCTCGATCGGGCCGTGCTCCGCCAGCGCCCGGGCCGCGCGCGCCGCCTTCACGAGGGAGCCGCTTTCCGCGGCCAGGGAGTCCATCGGCAGGCCCTCGGCGCTGACGTAGGAGTCGATCGCGATGCCGTCGGTCCCGACGAGAGAGACCGCCCGCGTGCCCTCCACGCGCTCGGCGATGCGGCGCAGGATGTCCTGAAAGACGTTCATGAGATGGCGGATGATGTCACGGACCGGGGGCTGCCGTGGAGCGTTCCGAGTCCCCCTGGATCCGGCCGAGCCACCGCTTGAGGACGCGAACGCGGGAGAGCCGCCGCTCGAGCCCGGGGTCCTGGCTCGAGACCGCCGGCGTGGAGGCCGCGGGCAGGAGACGGGCCTCGGCGTCGCGCCGCATGCGCTTCAGGTCGTCGTCGAACGGGTGCCGGGTGACCAGATCGTCGTAGATCTGGAGCGCCTCGGCGTAGTGGCCCTGCGCATAGTAGAGATCGGCGAGGGCCCGCCCGGTCGGAGCGCCGGGCTCGGCTTCGCCCTCGTTCTGGGTTTGGGCATCGGAATCCGCGGCCGGCGACGCCGCGGCCGGGAGCGGCGGCGGAGTGGGCGAGGGCGGTTCGCTGGGCCATGCGGGCGGGAACTCCCGCGGCTCGAGCGAAACGGGCGCCGCGGCCGCGGGCGTCTCGATCCGGACCTCACCCGCCTCCGCTGAGCCCGCGGCGGAGAGGAAGAGCGGAGGAGGCTCCGGGAGGTCGTTCGGCGGGGGCGCCTCGGCGGCGAACAGCTCGCGGGGCCCCGGCGAGTCGATGGGGGCGCGCACCGACAGAGTCTGCTCGAGGTCCTCGACCGGCGGAGGCGGCGGCGCCGGCTCGACCGGCTCCGGTGCCGCGCCCACGGCGGCCTCAGGCACCGGCTCGACGGCAGGAGGGACGGGGGCCCGCTCGCTCGGGGCGGCCGCCGCGGCCTCGACGGGAGCCCTTCCGCTCCGCGAAGGAGGCGGCGGGATGAACACGTCGCGCGTCGGGATCCCCGAGAACGGCCCGTCCATCTCCGCGCCCTTGCCCGAGTCTTCTCCCGGCTCGAACGCGAGCGACGTGACGTCGAACGGATCGGAGAGCTCGGACGAGGGCACGGGCAGGCGCGAAGGGGTGGGGCGCCGCGCCGCGGTCTTCTCCGCCTCGTGGAAGCTCGGTGGAGGCGGCGCGGGCTCGGCACCGAGGATCTTCTTCAGCGGCGTGATCGGCTTCGGCGCGACCTGCGGCTCGATCTTCGCGATGAGGTCGTCGACCTTACGGTCGCCGGAGAGCGCGCGATACAGCTTGAACTTCTTGAGCGCCTCGAGGTTGTCGCCGCGCGCGTAGTAGATGTCCGCGAGCGATTTGGCCGCGACGAGGTTTCCGGGGTCCGAGGCGAGCACCTTGGTGAACGTCGCGATCGCGTCGCTGTTCAGGTTCGCTTCGACGTAGACGCGGCCCAGGGCGACCTGCGCGGCGACGTAGCCCGGGTGCGCGAGCAGGCCCTTCTGCAGCGCGGAGAGCGCATCCTTGACCCGCCCGACCTTCCGGTACTCCTCCGCCAATGAGACGAAGAGCCGCGAGCCCGGATCGAGGTCGAGCCGGCGCTCGAGGTCGCGAATGCGGGCTTCTGCGGTTTGCTCGGGCACGCTCGGAGACGAAAACGCCGCCCCCCGTCGACCGGGGGGCGGCGACTTTCGAGAGTTACGGAGTGGGAGTCGGAGGCACGGTGCACGGCAGGAAGTATGTGAAGCCCTTCGCGAGCGTGTCCGTGCAGCCGTTGTCGGTGGTGACCACGATGTCGGCCTCCTCCACCTTCTGGAGATCCGGCGGTACGTTCGGCGGCGTGCACGCGGGCGGCGTCGCGAAGTTGTCCGGAACGGTCGCGGTGATCGTTCCGTCGTTGACCACCGTGAAGGTCGTCGAGCGGCCGCCGATCGTCACGCGGACCACGCGGGAGAGGTTCTGTCCGATGAGCGTGATCTGCAGTGCTCCGCTGCTGGCGTCGCCGCTCGCGGGCGTCGCCGCGTTCAGGACCGGCTTGAACTGGGCGACCAGGTAGACGAAGCTCGGGCCGCTTCCGAGGGCGTTCCCGTCGCCGGAGTTGATGTTGACGACCTGCACGGGCCCGCTCAGGTCGGTGCAGCCGCTGATCTGCGGAGCGCTCGGGATGACGACGATCTCCGTCGCGGCAACCGAGACGACGGGCGCGGGAATGCCGGCCAGCGTCACGGCGACCGGCGCCTGGAAGCCCTGCCCGAAGATCGTGACCTGCGGGAAGGGAGGCGTCGCCGAAACCTCTCCCGGCGCGACCGAGGTGACCTTGACCGGCGGCCCATACGTGAAGGAGATCCCGTTCGACACCGCGCCCGAGCCGATGTTCTTGACCGTGACCTGCACGGGCTGATTCAGGTTGCCCCCGCCGATGCCGAAGGCCGGCGGCGAGAGGACCACGATCTGGTTGTAGTTGACCGACACGACCGACGCCTCGACGCCGCCGAAGAAGACCTGCACGCCCTGCGTCGAGAAACCCGCGCCGACGATCGTCACGCGCGTGTGGCCCTCGTTCGTGCCCGAGGAGGGCAGGATCGCGCTGATCGTCGGCGTGCCGGACGCCGAGCTGCCGAACGCGAAGCAGTTGGGCAACGAGACCGAGATCGGCACCGGCTGATTCGTCCCCAGCACGAGGGTCACCTGTGCCTGAAGCGTCGGCGCGGCGAACTCCGCGAAGCTCGGCGTCAGGACCGTAACCTGGTTTTCGCTGACCGTTTGCACGACGCCGTCGCGCGTCACGCCGTTGACCGTGAACTGGACGCGAGTCGTCCCGGGCGTGCCGAAGAAGCGGCCGCCGTTCAGCGTCAGGACGGAGCCGCCCTCCTTGGGCCCGAAGCTCGGGCTGCAGGAGGAGACGAACGGCAGCGTGCCGGAGTCGGGCTGGAAGACGATGTTCAGGTTGGCCGCGTTCGTCTGCCCCTGCACGGTCACGGACGCTCGAACCCGGGCCTGGCCGGCCGCGGGACCGCACAGCGCCGTCACGGCCGAGCCGTTCTGGGTGACGGGTGAGACGAGCGGCAGTCCGCTCTGCGAGAAGGTTCCGAAATCCGTCGAGAAGGCGACCGCCGTCCCGTCCGGAACCGGGTTGCCGTTGAACGAGACGACCGCCTGCACCAGCGTGCAGGTTCCAGCCTTCGGATTCGCGTCACTCGTGAAGAGCTGGATCGTGATGGCGGACGAGCCGCCACCGCCGTTCGGGGGCCTCGGTGCCGTGGGAGCGTCCGCCGAGCAGGCGTAGAAGCCTGCCACGAGCGCGAGGAGAGTCAGTGCGATGGCTGTGCGGCGCATGGAGCCCCCTTACTCGAAAACGAAGATCCGGACCGCGGTCGCAGTCTCGCTCTGCACGCGATGGCCCGAAACCGTCTGCCCGTAGAAGGTCACGTCGTAGAACATCCGGATCTCATTGCTCCCCGTCTCGCGGTCGATGCCGCCGTTGAAGGGGAAGAGCTGGTCGAAGGGTGTGCCCTCCATGGCGGTCTGGCTGAGGATCGGAAAGTCGGTGAGTGTCACCGATCCGCCGCTGGGCAGGAGGACGCCGGCCGCGAAGTTCTGGACCGGCGGAACGATCGTGCCGCCGTCCGCTCGCCGGTAGGTGACCGTGTAGTTGTTCACCTGGACCGCCGCGAACCCCTGCGGATCGCTCGCGGTGGGATTCTTGAGGTTGCTTCGAAGGGTCATCGTCGGGATGGTGAGCGTCGTAGCCGGGTTGAGGTTGGTCAGCCCCGACTGATCGGCGAGGTCCACCGTCACCGTGACGGGGGATTCGCTCTCCCCCTGCTTGTTCGTGCAGCCTGCGGCCACGGCGACCGTAGCCGCCAGGACCGTCGTGAACAGGAGTCTGGTCTTCATGTCTTCGCTTCCCCCTTAGGACCGGAGAATCCGGGGAGTGATGAATATGAGCAGCTCGTCGTGCTTCTCGGTCCGGGTCTTGTTGCGGAACAGGTTCCCGAGAACCGGGATCTTCCAGAGGCCCGGGATCATGTTGTTCTGATCCTGATCGTTGATCTGGAAGATGCCGCCGATGACCGTGGTCCCGCCGTCCTTGACGAGGACCTGGCCGCGGTACTCGCGGATGGTCAGCGGGACGTTCTGGCCGAGCGAGAGGTTCAGGGCGACCGCCGGCTCGCGCTTGGTCACGTTGACGACGAGGAGGATCGTTCCCTCCGCCGTGATCTGCGGCGTCACG
>Ga0268266_10006267_pt1 | contig 10913 bp, 9 predicted proteins | sample KBSS13metaG_FD_190356 | JGI IMG/M metagenome (GOLD analysis project Ga0268266, IMG submission 190356) | Switchgrass rhizosphere microbial communities from Kellogg Biological Station, Michigan, USA - KBS S1-3 metaG (SPAdes) (version 2) | ecosystem: Host-associated > Plants > Roots > Rhizosphere >... | reverse complement strand
CAAAAATATCGGCGACAATCTTGTCGGCAAACTCGGCGCCACGGCGCCAGCGCTCGAGCGCCTCGAGAGCGAGAGAGCGGCTGGAAGGCATAAGGTAGCGCAAGCTTCCGGCTTGCCGGCTTGGGGGTGCAAGCGGGAAAGCTTACGCCGCCTCGGTTCTTAGGCCGGACTTGGTCTGCGGCCGGCCAATCGAGGTGTAGTGGAAGCCGAGCTTGCGCATCGTTTCCGGATCATAAAGATTGCGCCCGTCAAAGATGAGAGGGGTGTGCATCTTCTCCCGCACCCTTTCGAGGTCGACATTGGCAAACTCCGCCCATTCCGTCGCGATCACCAGCGCCTCGGCGTCCTCGACCGCTTCCAGCGCTGTAACCGTTAGGCGGGCGCCCGCAATCGATTTTACTTCGCGCGCCTTATCCATCCCTTTCGGATCGTAGGCCGTTACGTGCGCGCCCTCGCGCAACATCTCGGCTACGAGCTCGATTGCGACTGAGGAACGAATGTCGTCGGTGTCAGGTTTGAAGGTCAGCCCCCAGACGGCGATTTTCTTGTCGCGCAAGACCCACAGGGCATCGCGTATCCCCTTAAGAAAACGCTCCTTTTGCGTCGCATTGATCCGCTGCACCTCCTTCAGCAGATTAAACGGCACCCCGAGCTGCTCGCTAATCGTGATAAACGCAGCGATGTCCTTTGGGAAACAGGAGCCGCCGTAGCCGATACCAGCGTTGAGGAAGTTTCGCCCGATACGCCGGTCCATGCCGATGCCGTCGGCCACTTTTTCGACATCGGCGCCGCTCGCTTCACAGATCGCGGAGACGGCGTTGATGTAGGAAATCTTGAGCGCGAGAAAAGAATTGGCGGCGTGCTTGATCAATTCCGCGCTGTTGATGTCGGTCACCAAAATTGGGGCCATGAAGGGCTCGTAAACCTTCTTCATTAGGTCGATTGCGCGCTCGCTTTGCGCACCGATCACGATTCGATCGGGTTTCATCAAGTCAGCCACCGCGCAGCCCTCGCGCAGGAACTCCGGATTGCTTACGACGTCGAACTCCGCGCCGTGCTTGTTATAGCGTTTGATCGACTCCGCGACTTTTTCGCCGGTCTTCACCGGCACGGTGCTCTTGTCGACGATTACTCTATAATCGGTCAGCACTCCGGCGATCTCGCGTGCGACGCGCTCGATGAAGCTGAGATCGACGCTGCCGTCGGCATCCTGCGGCGTTGGTACAGCGATGAAGATGACCTGCGCGTTATCGACGCCCTCTTTGATGCTGTCAGTGAAGCGTAATCGCTGCGCGGAAACGTTACGATGAACGATTTCCTCGAGCCCCGGCTCGTAAATCGGCACCTTGCCCTTCCGAAGCGATTCGACTTTGCGCAGGTCGTTATCGATACAGATTACGTTGTGGCCGACGTCGGCGAAGCAGGCGCCCGTTACCAAACCGACATAGCCGGAACCGATGATTGAGAGATCCATAGGAAATTTATGATTGCTGATTTAGCTGCGAACCGCGTTCGTTGATTTCAAATAGAAATCAGCAGTCAACAATCAGAACTATCATTGTGTCTGGTTCGTTCCGGCGGGATCGAAATTCAAGTCGAGCCCGAATTTTGGAAATGCTTTCAGCGTGAAAGTGAGCAGAACGCCATATTCTTTGACGCCGCCATTGTTTTGAATAATCCCGCCTAACGACGCTACCCAGCCCGTCAGGTCGCGATAAACGGACAAGCGCTGCTGTTCCAGGATTTTGGTGGCGAATTCATACTGTTCCAGGACGCCGACGCCCCAGTTGTCATTGATCCGGTAATAACCGCCGATAGTGAAGAGGCTGCTGTCGAGGAAAAACGGATTATTATTCAGGTAACGATGGCTGAAGGTGAGAGTGGTGCCCGCGCTTGGCTTGAAATTGATGCTCGTGTCGACCTCGGTAAAGCCCTCGCCCTTATCGAAGAGCGGAATCTGCGAGTCGATCACCAGTGTCGCCCACGGGACGGGCGTAAAGCTCAGCCGATTGAAGACGTTTGAGAAATCCGTGCGGTCGAGCGGATTGTCAATATTGACGTCGAAGAAGGTTTCCAGTTCCAGCCAGCTGACGGTCAAGTCGTCCCGCCGAGTTTGGAGGCGGTTGCGCACGCCGACGCGCGCGACTGTCCAGTTATCGATCGAATCGATCGAGGTGTATTGTGGGAAATCGATCGGGTTGAGTTTGGTGGAGGCCTGAACGCGGTCAAACTGGAGGATCGTGGCGGGATCGATGTTGGGGGAAGAGACATAGGAAAAGTTGGCGAATGGCTGAATGATGTGACGCAAGCCGTCGAGGCCCAGCGCGCGATTCTGCACCTGGTTCCATTCGCGCGAGAGCTTGAACGAACCCTCGAGGCCGGCGTTGAAGATCGAGCGGAAAGCGGCGCCTGTCGTCGGGTTTGGAATCCCGGTCTGCGGACTCGGCAACGGAAACTCGGGCGCAAGCGGGTCCGGAGGGTTGGGGAAGAGCAAAGGCGAGAGAATTTGCGTCTGGCTGTAGTAGGTCTCGCGGAATCCCACTCTTGGCACGAGGGCAAGCCATCCGAAATAAGTGTTCGGATAGGTCAGTTGGTGGAAAGAATCGATCCGAAAAGCGCTGTAATCCTCGTTGATCGACCCCGCCGGAAAGTCCAGGCGTAGCTGGCCGGCACTGGTTTCACCTTCGTAAAAAATTGGACCGCCAAAAAGGCCGTGACGCTTGATGTCGAGCGCGATCTCCGGTAACCGCTCAGTGGTTTCGATAAAGGTGTTAAGTTGAAAACGGCTGTAAGCCGTCAAGGTGTAGAAAGGGCTTGTTTGGGTGACGGCCACGACGTTGTCCGGTTGCGGATTGACCCGGAATTCCGTCGGGAAAAAGTCCTGCAGCAAGAAGATATCGCTCAGTTTGGTCATTTCGACGGTCGCCTCCAGAGTGTCGGTGATGTGGGTGCGGTCCTGGATCGAGAAGCGGTAGCGGCTCGTCGGTGTGCCGCTGCGCGGCAGGGAGGTGCGATTCAAATCGGGATTCTGATCCTGCAAATAGTAGGAGGTGATTTTTGCGACGCTATGGTCCTCCTTCCCGTAGTGAATTTCGGAATCGAACCCGAGCGCGATGCCTCGGCGCGTCCGATAATCGAGCTTCACCGTGCTGACGATTTTCTCGCCGATTGGGAAAGTGATTGCGCCGAGAAGCGACGGCCCCCACGAACTAAGATAGGCGGGCGCGATCGAATAGCTGAAGGAGCGGTCAAGCGACTGATAGAGATAGGGCCACCAGAAAACCGGTGTCTGGCCGATGTAGAAAGTGACGTTCTTGAAGATGACTCGATCGTTTTGATAAACCCGGACACTCTGGGCGTTGAGGTGAAAATCCGGCTGCGACGAATCGTCTGTCGTGAAGCTGCCGTTCTTGATCGTGTATTCCTCGTCCGAGTCGCTCGTCACAGTTTTCCCGAACAAGAGGTAAGGGTAAGTGCCGGAGCGCATCTCTTCGGCGTTGATCGCTTTCGTGTCTAGGTTATAGGTCGCTTTTTCGCCCATGTAGAGCGTCACGCCGCGATAGATGCGGACGTGACCCTGCAGATACACCGTGCGCTTGGCCGAGTCGTATTGCGCGAAATCAGAGTAAATATCGGTATCGCCGAAGTGGATTGCGACATTGTCGCGTGCAGTGGCGAGGCCGTTTTCATACGTCGTCCGGCCGGTGGCATTGATCTCGACCGGGAGCGAGCCGGGGCCCTCCAAATCCTCCGCGACCGCGTTACCGGCGGGGAGCAGGAAAAAGAGCAAGAAAACCAGCCTTCGCATCGCGGACGCCGAAGGTAACGGCGCGGAGGATCGGTTGCAAAGTTAAATGGCGAGTCTGGAACCCTCTCCTCCCGATCTTCGTCCAAATCTTGCCTTCTACAGGCGCAGCGTGAGCGCGGCCAACTGCTGATTGAGCCCGCAGGTGGTCACAACCGCCCGTCGCCACCTCTTTCCCGCCGAGCTCCGAACCGTCGTTAGGCCGGAACCTGCCGGCGCGTGCAAAATCGGCGGCAACCTCTGCGTGCGCAATGCCTGCGCCGCGCAGATCAACTGCCAAAGCCCGCCCGCAGCAACGCTTTCCCCAAGCGCCGGCTTCGCAGTATAAAGCGCAGCGGTCGGAAAGCGCTTCGCCGCCGTTGCGCGTTCAGCTTCGTCGACAAAGGTGCCATTGGCGCTCGCGATCAGGATGTCGACGGCTGCCTTGGCTGGAAACGATCCGCAGACCATATCGAGTTGCCTAACGAGTTCGGTCTGTTTCGCAAAATTCCCGCCCGCATGAATATGCTCAAGCGCGAGATCGCCCTTTCGTGCCAGCAAGACCGCCCCAGCGCCTTCACTCAGGATCATCCCCTTGGGTGGCCGCGCGAACGGCTCGATCGGTGGCTCGGGGCGGAGCAGACGCCACCTGCGATAGGCGTCGCAGAGCAGCCAGTCGGTTTCCTCTGCGCCTACCACAAGGCAGCGGTCCAGGTTCGGATCCGCCATCAAGTCCTCCGCCATCTTCAGGGCAAGAATTCCGACTGCCCCGTCGCCCACCAGCGTGTAGCTGGCGCCGGTGATGCCGAGAATCGCCGCGAGATGACTGGCCGGCGCATTAAAGACCGTCTCCGGAAAGAGGAGCGGGCTCGCCGCTGACGCGCCCGATTTCACGATGTCGTGAAAGAAGCGTCTGGTGTAAATGACCCCGCCATTCGAGATCGCAAAGACCAGCGCGGTCCGGGCTGCACTCACTTCATCCAGCTCGAGTTTCCCGTCGCGCAGGGCGTCCAGGCCGGCCAGGACTGCGAAGCGCGAGATCGCGCTAGCCCGGCGCAGTCGCGGATGCCGGTTTGCCTCCGCTATCGCGGCCGGCGGCACGGGAAAAGCGTGAGATTGTTTTCCCCCTAACGAATCGCCGAAAGTTGTGCCTTCCGCCTCGACGCCGGTCAAAAGTTTAGCCCAGACTTCGTCAATGGTGCGGCCGAGTGGCGTGACCCATCCCAGGCCAGCGGGGCGCAGGCTCATGCTTTCAGCGTCTGGATTACGATCGAAGCGTTGGTGCCGCCGAAGCCGAACGAATTCGAGAGGGCCGCAGCCGGCGCGGCCGGGCGCACCTTGTTGGCCACGATATCGAGATCGAGCCCCACATCGGAGACGCGGAAATTGATGTTGGCTGGCAGAAACTCGTTCCGTAGCGCGAGGATGGTGAGGACAGCCTCAATCGCGCCGGCCGCTCCTAATGAGTGACCCAACATCCCCTTGGTCGAGCTAACCGGGACCCGGCCAAACAGCTCCGCGATCGCACGTCCCTCGGCCGCGTCGTTGAAGGGCGTCGCCGTGCCGTGCGCGTTGATGTAATCGATCGCCTGCGGCGCTAGCGCGGCGCTCCGCAACGCGCGTTCCATCGCCTGGCGCGGACCGATCCCCGAGGGATTCGGCTGGGTAAGATGGTGGTTGTCGGTTGAAATGCCATAGCCAGTAATTTCAGCGAGAATTTCCGCGCCACGCGCCGCAGCCTGCGCGAAATTCTCGAGGGCAAGAAGAGCCGCGCCTTCACCGAGCACCAGACCGCTGCGCGCGCCGTCAAAGGGCCGGCATTTGTCCGGGGTGGCCGCTTGCAAAGAATCGAAGCCGACAAAGACCAACTCGGAGATGGCATCGTAGCCGCCAGTCAGGACGCGGTTGTAACGGCCCGTGCGGATACATTCAAAGGCGTGGCCGATGGCGTTTGTGCCCGAGGCGCAGGCGTTGCCGATCACCTGGCAGGGGGAGTTTAGGCCGCAGGCCTCGAGCGCATCGACCGCTGCCTTTTGCGGCGGATAATTGGCGATCCAAGCGGGCGATCCCGCACTCGTTCCCGTTAGCTGGAGGGCACGATAATAGTACTCGCCGAAACTCATCCCGCCGCTTGTCGTTCCTACGACGGTCAGCTCAGGGCTGAAATCCGGGGCTTGTTCGAGCAGCTCGGCGAGCGCGCCGATCATCATGCGAGAGGCGCGATGAAGCCGGCGGGATTTGCGATCGTTAGGCATTACATCCCTCAGCCATTCGTCTGCAACCTGGCCGGCCGAGGAACAGCGGCATTGCTCAACCGGGAAACGCGTCACAGGCGAGACACAGTCGCGCGCCTCTCGTAACGCCTTCAGGGTCGCCGCGAGGCCGGCGCCAAGCGGGCTTATCACACCCGCGGCGACGACAGCCACGCGCGATCGAACCGGCCCGGTTCGATGGTTGGTTTGTTCCCTCATTGTTTCGAAAAATCGCCCCGTTTATTCCGCTTGATTTGCCTCCCGATCCACCTTACATAGCCGCCAGAAATAGCGGTTCCGGACGTTGGTGAATTGTCAGTTGAGTTTATTCAGTGGCGATTTGAAATCCGATAAGCGGGAACAGTGACCGAGCAGCGTTTCCAATAAAGAATAAACTCAGATGGGTACCAAACTATACGTAGGAAATCTTTCCTTCAATACTACCGAAACCGACCTGCAGGATCTTTTCGCCCAGGCGGGCGCGGTCCAGGAAGTCACCCTCATGCAGGACAAATTTACCGGCAAATCGCGCGGTTTTGCCTTTGTCACCATGGGCAGTGAGGCCGACGCGCAAAAAGCGATCACCGACTTCAACGGCAAAACCGTCGAAGGCCGTCCCCTGACGGTAAACGAAGCACGGCCGCGTGAAGCGCGACCGGGCGGTGGCGGGGGCGGTGGAGGTCGAGGCTACGGCGGCGGTGGTGGCGGTGGCGGCTATGGCGGAGGCGGAGGTGGCTATGGCGGCGGTGGTGGCGGCGGCGGACGCCGCGACGGCGGCCAACGGCGCGGACGTTAAGCGCGGGTCACCAAGGAGAATTTTCGAAAAGCGCCTGGGGGGTCAGCCCAGGCGCTTTTTTGATGGGCTGAGAGCTGGCTCTGAGCGCCGGCAGGAAGTAAATACCAGCCAGGTAGCCCTCGGAAAGACTTCGAGTTGTGTAGAAAGAGTTCTTTGCCGACTTAGGGCGGTCTTGTTGCCGAACTGGCGGCCTAACCTTCCCCCAGAAGCTCGTAGGAAAGAATGCTCAGGCAATAAATCGCTGCCGTCTCCACCCGCAGGATGATGGGACCCAGGGTGAGGGGAGTGCAGCCGTGCGACCGCGCAAGTGCGATCTCAGCCGGGGTGAAATCGCCTTCCGGTCCGATCAGCATGAGGACGCTCGCAGGGCGCGCCCCGTGGTAGGTCTGGGCGTAGTCGGCCAGGATGTTTTTCAAATGACGCGCGCCCGGCTGGAGCGAACCGACGAGCCGCAGGTCGAACCGGCTTGCGGGCGACATGCCAGCTTCTGCGCCGACGGGCGAGATCGCAGTTTCGATCTCGCGGAAGAAATCGTCAGGCGAGCGCGGAAAATGGATGCGCGGGAGCCAGTTTTGCCCGCATTGCTTGGCCGCCTCAAGGGCGACGGTCTGCCATTTCGCCCGCTTTTGTGCCGCGCTGCCGGGATCAAGATGCACCACGGTGCGCGCGGAAAGGAGGGGAAAGATCTCCGTCGCGCCGATTTCGACCGATTTCTGCACGATGAGATCCATGTTTTTCCCTTTCGGTATGGCCTGGGCAAGGGTGATGCGGGCCCGCAGGGGCGGGGTGACGGCCTCCTGCAGAATTTGCAGCCGGACTGCGGCGGAATCGAGCGCGGTGATCTCGGCAGTGGCTTCGCGTCCCTGCCCATCGAAGAGGACGACGCGATCGCCCGGCTGAAGCCGGAGCACCCCGCGGGCGTGGTGCGCCTCGGTGCCGGTCAAAGCGGCGGATGACCAATCGTTAGGCGAAAGATGGAAACGATGCACTCACGAGGAAGGACGAATTGGGACTCGTTAGGTTCCGTTCAACCTTCGATTTTCGGGGTGTCGATGCCGAGAGCGTCAGCCAGGTCCTGCAGGTGTTCTTGCTCTTGGGCGATAATCTCGCGCAATACTTCGCCGAGAGCGAATTCGCCCATGGCGTCGGCCTGCCGGATTCGCTGGCGATAGTTGATCAGGGTTTGGCGTTCGTTCTCGAGATCGAAGCGGAGCATTTCCTTCGGTTTGTCCGAGACTTTCACTTCCTTCGGCTTGTTGATTGGTTTGCCGTTGAGGTAATCGATCTGTTTGGCGATTTGAATGGCGTGAGCCAACTCTTCGCCAGCGTGCTTTTCGAGCTCCTGCGCAATGTGGTTGAACTCCGCGCCTTTCATCGTCTGGCTGTAGATGACGTAGGCGATGATGGCTTGGTATTCGCGCGCGAGATCCTCGTTGAGCAAATCCACCATCTGTTTGCGGCTGATTTTCTTGTCCATACTAATGGATTCGAAGGAGCGAGGGATCGCGATTGGGCGAAATCTTGTGCGCGAGCAAAACGTTGTGCGCCGGAGCTCTGGCTAACGGAAGAATCCCTTGGCACGTTCGAAGAAACTCTTGTGCAGCGGGGTATTGTCTTCGCCGCAGAGGGCCGCGAATTCCTCCAGCTTTTGGCGTTGCTCGTCGTTCAGGCGGCTCGGCACTTCCACGAGAAGCCGCGCGAAGAGGTCGCCCCGCTCGCGGCCGTTAACGTGGACCACCCCTTTACCGCGCAGCCGGAAGGTTTGTCCGCCCTGCGTCCCAGCCGGCACCTTCAAACTCGCTTTTCCTTCCAGGGTCGGTACCGGCACTTCGCCGCCAAGCGCGGCCAGGGTGAACGAGATTGGTACTTCGCAAAACAAGTTGTCGTCCTCGCGTTGGAAGATGGGGTGCTCCTTGATGTGAACCACGATGTAGAGATCGCCCTGGCCGCCGCCGCGTATGCCCGCTTCGCCATTATGTGCGGAGCGCAACCGCGAGCCATGAGCGATCCCGGCTGGGATCTTGGTCTTGACCCGGCTGGTTTTTTCGGCCCGGCCTTCGCCGTTGCAGACGTCGCACGGTCGCTCGATCACTTCGCCGAGTCCACGGCAACGCGGGCAGGTCTGCGAAACTTGGAAAAATCCGCGTGAGCTGACCACTTGGCCGCGTCCGCGACAGGTCGGGCAGGTGACCGCGCCGGATCCAGGCGCAGCGCCGCTCCCCTGACACTTGTCACAGGCGTCAGCCTTGCGCACTTCGATTTCCTTTTCCACGCCGAAAGCGGCTTCCTCGAGCGTAATCTGCATGTCGTAACGCAGGTCGCTTCCGCGCTGGCTGCCGTCGCCTTGGGCTGCGCTGCCGCCGAAAAAGGTTTCGAAGATCCCGCCGCCGCCACCTGCGCTGCCAAAAACTTCGCGGAAGATATCAAATGGATCGTGGAACCCGCCGCCGCGGCCGCCCTGGGCGAAGGCGGCATGTCCATAGCGATCATAGGCGGCGCGTTTCTGCTCGTCGATGAGGACGTCGTAAGCTTCGCCAAGCTCCTTGAATTTCTCTTCCGCGTGCGGGTCGTCTGGATTTTTGTCGGGGTGAAATTTGACCGCGAGCTTACGATAGGAGCGCTTGATTTCATCGCCGGACGCGTTGCGTTGGACGCTCAAGATGTCGTAGTAGTCGCGCTTGGCAGTCATTCGGGAAAGTGATCAGAAACTGACGAGTAAGGAGAATCCAGCAGTAGTCGCGCCGGCTACTGGTTACTCATTACTGTTTTTCCCACTTGAGACGACAACGCTTGAGGGCCGAAGGAGCCGGTCCTTGAGCCGATACCCTCGCCGCATCTGCCGCAGGACCACGCCTTCGGCGACCTCGTCGCTCGGCTCGTGCGCGATTGCTTCGTGCAGATTCGGGTCGAACTTTTGCCCCTCGGCGTCGATCGGTTGGAGGCCGTTGTCGGTAAGGAAATCCGTCAGCTGTTTCAAGACCATGCTCATGCCCGAGTAGATTGGCGATCGCGGGCCTTCGCTCTTCGCGGCGGAAAGGCCGAGTTCGAAGTTGTCCACGATCGCGATAAGGCGCTCGAGGAGGGCGCGGTTGGCATATTTGACCGCCTCTTCCTTCTCGCGGGTGGCGCGCTTCTTGTAGTTATCGAAATCGGCCTGACTGCGCAAAGCGAGATCGCGAAAACGATCGAGATCAGCCTGCAGGCTGGCGGTCGGATCGTCGTTGCCTTCAGAGCCATCCGTTTCAGGGGCGAGCGTGATCGGGGATTCCTCGCTAGGCTGCGCCGTTTCCGTGACGGGAATGTGGCGGCGCTCGGATCTTGAATTTTTCATGTTTTTCGAACTACGATCAAAGTGATGTCGTCATTCTGCGGATGTCCGCCAGCGAAATTGCGGACATCATCAGTCAGGCGGGCGATAACTCCTTGTGCTCCCTCGCTCGCGCTGGCGCGGACGGATCGGACCATTCGTTTGGGGCCGAATTCATCTCCGTTCGCGTCGAGCATTTCGGTGACGCCGTCGGTGTAAAGGACGAGGCAATCATCACGTTCGAGCGGGACAGAAAGGTCGCCGGTTATCCTATCGAACACGTCTCCGTTGTCAATGCCGAGGGCCATTCCCGGGGGCTTCAAAACCTCGACCTCGCCAGTTGCAGCGCGGTAAAGAAGCGGTGCATCATGCCCTCCACGCGAAAGGGTTACGTGGTTATTTTTATGGTCGAGAATCACGTAGGCCATGCTGATGAACATGTCCTCCTTAATATCGGGATAGAGTTGGCGATTCACCTTCCGCAAGACCTCGGCGGGTGACTGGCCGAGGCGCGCTTCCGCTCGCAGGACGCTGCGGCAGATGGCCATGATGAGCGAGGCGGGCACGCCCTTGCCCGAGACATCGGCGATGACGACGCCGAGCCGGTCGTCGTCCACTTTTATGTAGTCGAAATAGTCGCCGCTGACTTGGCGCGCCGGGATGTTAATGCCAGCGATATCGAAGCCCTCGATCGGCGGCGGTTGCGAAGGAAGAAGGATGCGTTGGATGTCACGGGCGATTTGCAGGTCGTGATCGAGCCGTTTCTTTTCGTTC
>Ga0268266_10006266_pt1 | contig 10914 bp, 5 predicted proteins | sample KBSS13metaG_FD_190356 | JGI IMG/M metagenome (GOLD analysis project Ga0268266, IMG submission 190356) | Switchgrass rhizosphere microbial communities from Kellogg Biological Station, Michigan, USA - KBS S1-3 metaG (SPAdes) (version 2) | ecosystem: Host-associated > Plants > Roots > Rhizosphere >... | reverse complement strand
TCGGCGCGATGTTCAATGATCACGCGCTCCGTTAAACCTGTGACTTTATTACGTTCTTGGTGGACGGTAATACCTTCAATAATATCTTCGAGTTTTACTGTTCCGGCAAACTCGCTTAAGATTGGCGTCGCATGCGGGTCCCACTCGGCCATCAAAGCGCCCTTCGCCACCTCTTTATTTTCGGACACTTTAAGACGAGCGCCGTAAGGAAGTTTAAAGTGATCACGCTCTTTGCCCGAGCTTTCTTTCACAGCGATTTCGGCATTGCGGCTAATGACCACCGGCTGGTTCTCTTTGTTTTTCAATGTGCGAACATTGAGTAAGCGCACGACGCCGTCATGTCCGGCCGTAATTTGCGAACGTTTGACGACGCGGCTAGCGGCGCCACCGATGTGGAAGGTTCGCAGCGTAAGCTGGGTTCCCGGTTCACCGATAGATTGAGCAGCAATAATACCGACCGATTCACCAAGTCCGACCATACGTAAGTTGGCCAAATTCAAGCCATAGCATTTCGCGCAAATACCCCACTGTGCTTCGCAAGTAAGAACGGAGCGAATACGCAAGCGATCAATTTCCGCTTCTTTTACTTTTCTCGCCATTTCCGCATTAATCAACTCGCCGGCTTTTAAAATGACTTCGTCCGTCAGCGGATTAATTACTGTATCCAGAGGAATACGGCCAATAATGCGTTCTTCTAAAGTTTCAATCGGTTCATCTCCTGAAGACAGAGTTCCGATCGAAATACCCGTGATCGTTCCGCAATCTTCCTGAGCAATAACCACGTCGTTGGCCACATCGACCAAGCGGCGCGTTAAGTAACCGGCATCGGCTGTTTTCAAGGCGGTATCGGCTAATCCTTTGCGTCCACCATGCGTTGAAATAAAGTATTCCAAAACCGTCAATCCTTCACGGAAGTTGGAAATAACAGGCGTTTCGATAATTTCTCCGACGCCACCTGTTAATTTTTTTTGCGGCTTCGCCATCAATCCGCGCATACCGGCCAGCTGACGAATCTGAGCAGCGCTTCCGCGCGCTCCGGAATTCGCCATCATGTAAATGGAATTAAACTTCTGTTCGCCGCCTTGATAGACCGCGTTTTCCTGCTTCTTCATTTCATCGAACATGAGATCAGAAATACGGTCTGTAACACGGGTCCATAAGTCGATGATTTTGTTGTAGCGTTCGCTTTCAGTGATGAGACCGAGTTTAGCTTGGCGCTCAACCTCAAGCACTTGGGATTGCGCTTCACGAACAAGCTTTTCTTTTTCCTTCGGAACAATCATGTCTTGAATAGAAATCGAAACGCCGGCGCGCGTCGCATATCGAAAACCAATCTGTTTCAAATCATCCAACAAGATGACGGTGCGAGAATGGCCCAACGCGCGGAAACAACGATCCGTCAGTTCAGCCAACTCTTTTTTGCCCATCATCTGATTGACGTAACCCAACTCTTGTGGCACTACCTGATTGAATAGAACGCGACCGACCGTCGTCCAATCTTTCCATTGAGCAGGCACGCCGTTTTGTTCGGCGGAGAGTTCCGGTTCGATGATGCGGTTAATTCCGCGCACTTTAATTCTGGCGTGCAATGAAATTTCACGGCGTTGATAAACGGATTCCACTTCCACGCTCGAAGCAAATACGCGGCCTTCGCCATAATCGCCCGCTTTAAACTTGGTCAGATAGTTACAGCCCAAGACCATGTCTTGCGACGGCACGGCAATGGGGCGGCCCGACGCGGGAGATAAAAGATTGTTCGAAGACAACATCAAGATGCGCGCTTCAAGCTGCGATTCCAGAGACAACGGAATATGCACAGCCATTTGGTCACCGTCGAAGTCCGCGTTAAAGGCGGCGCACGTTAAAGGATGCAACTGAATGGCTTTACCTTCAATGAGCACCGGCTCAAACGCTTGAATACCCAAGCGATGGAGCGTAGGGGCGCGGTTTAAGATCACAGGATGGTGCTTAGTCACTTGGTCCAAAATGTCCCAAATTTCCGGCTTCACGCGTTCCAACATGCGCTTAGCGGCCTTAAGCATCACGTTCTCTTTTTTCATGAGTTCGCGAATGATGAAGGGTTTAAAGAGTTCGAGCGCCATCTCTTTAGGCAATCCGCACTGATGCAACTTTAAATTTGGGCCAACGACGATAACACTGCGGCCCGAATAATCCACGCGTTTACCTAATAAGTTCTGACGGAAACGACCCTGCTTACCCTTTAAGATATCGGATAAGGATTTTAAAGGGCGATTGCCGGCGCCGACCACTACTTTACCGCGCGCCCCGTTCTCAATGAGCGCATCGACGGCTTCTTGGAGAAGACGCTTTTCATTGTGAATCATGACTTCCGGCGCACGCAGCGACTCAATGTGCTTTAACCGGTTATTGCGGTTGATGATACGGCGATATAAATCATTAAGATCGGATGTCGCAAAGCGACCGCCTTCTAAAGGAACGAGTGGGCGCAAATCAGGCGGAAGAACGGGCAGGACAGTGAGAATCATCCATTCCGGTTTCACCTTTGATCGTTCGAACGCCTCAACGACGCGTAAGCGCTTTACCAAACGGCTGCGTTCGGCATCGGAGGTCGCAACTTTGAGCTGCTCATGCAAATCGACAGCCTCAGCAGGAATATTAATCCGGGAAAGCAATTCACGCGCGGCGGCGGCGCCGATTCCCACGCGAACTTTACCGCCGTACTCTTGGCGAATCTTCTGATATTCTTCTTCGGTTAATAATTGCTGCGCATTAAAAAGAATTTTGTTGTCTGTATCTTTAAAATCTTCGAGGACGATGTAACGCGCATAATAGACCACGCGCTCCAAGTCGGAGATTTTCATGTTTAAAAGGGTGGCGACACGAGAAGGGCTTTTGCGCAAGAACCAGACATGCGCGATGGGCACGGCCAATTCAATGTGGCCCATACGTTCGCGGCGCACTTTGCTTTCAGTGACTTCCACACCGCAACGATCACAAATGACGCCTTTATTTTTGACCCATTTATACTTTCCGCAATTACATTCCCAATCTCGCACGGGTCCGAAAATGCGTTCACAGAAAAGACCATCGCGTTCCGGCTTGAACGTGCGATAGTTAATGGTTTCTGGTTTACGGACTTCGCCATACGACCAGGACAAGATTTGTTCTGGGCTGGCCAAGCTGATGCGAATGGCATCAAAGTCAGAAAAGTTTAATTCTCGGTCTGTCCGCTTTTTTTCTTTTGCGGGCGCCGCTGTTTTTCGATCAAGAAGCTGTTGAAGACTCACGCGATCCTCCAAAATGTCCTAAGATTTCGCCCCAACTTCTTCCGATACCTTACCGCTTGATTTTGATGCGCCGGCGCCCTTTTCATTAGCGGCACGGACGAGTTCAATATTCAAACCTAAGGATCGGAGTTCCCGAGCCAACACTTTAAATGATTCCGGCACACCGGGCTCCGAGAATGTTTCGCCCTTAATGATGGCTTCATACATTTTCGCACGGCCCGACACGTCATCTGATTTCACGGTAAGGAACTCTTGCAAGCAATGCGCGGCACCGTACGCTTCAATTGCCCACACTTCCATTTCACCGAACCGCTGACCGCCGAATTGCGCTTTTCCGCCCAGTGGCTGACGGGTAATAAGCGAGTACGGCCCTGTGGAGCGCGCATGGATTTTATCTTCAACCAAATGCGCCAACTTGATGACGTACATATAGCCGACCGTGATGCGTTCATCGAACGCTTCGCCTGTACGGCCATCGAACAGTTTAAATTTACAGTAATCATTAGGAAGGAATTCTTCTGGAACTCCATCTTTAATTAATTTCTGTTTGGCCTTCTTGACTACTTCAATGACTTGCTCTTCCTTAGCGCCGTCAAAGACGGAAGAGTTCGCCTGCACATTAAGTTGTTTTGCAGCCCAACCCAACATGGTTTCAAGCAGTTGTCCAATATTCATACGTGACGGCACGCCGAGGGGCGAGAGCACCACATCGACAGGGCGACCATCGGGAAGAAACGGCATATCTTCCTGTGGAACGATGCGTGAGACCACACCTTTGTTCCCATGGCGACCGGCTAACTTATCACCGACCTGCACTTTACGTTTCACGGCGATATAGACCTTCACAATTTTGTTCACAGTGACAGGCAATTCATCGCCAAGTTTTAAATTTTCTTTTTCGCGGGCCATTTCCAAACGCAACTGCTGCTCTTTGCGTTGAATGTAGTCCTTGATCATTTCTTTCTCGTTTTCTAATTCACGGCCAGAGAATTTAAGCGCTTCCAAGGCTTCGAGGCGTTCTTTCTTTTCTAGACGTACATTTTCAACGAGCACATCGTAGCGCGCCTCAATTTCACGCGCGCGACGATTTTCTTCTTTAGCAATTAATTTTTCACGGCGCACAAACATGCGCACGCCAATCACTTTCCCAGAGACGCCAGGAGAAACACGCAGAGACGCATCCATCGTATCTTCGGCTTTTTTACCAAAGATCACTTTGAGAAGTCGCTCTTCGGGCGTGACCTGTTGTTCCCCTTTAGGCGCTACTTTACCGACTAAAATATCGCCAGGAACAACTTCTGCTCCAGGGCGAATAATACCGGTTTCGTCTAAATTAATTAACGCATCCGCGCTTACGTTCGGAATGTCGCGCGTAATTTCTTCCGCGCCCATTTTTGTGTCACGCGCTTCCATTTGGAATTCATGGATGTGCACGGAGGTTAAAAGATCATCACGAACGATACGCTCAGATAACAAGATAGCGTCTTCAAAGTTGCAGCCTTCCCATGGCATAAATGCAACAAGAAGATTGCGACCTAACGCCAACTCCCCATTACTGGTCGATGGGCCATCAGCGATGATGTCGCCTTTCTCCACATTCTGACCCTTCGTCACGACAGGGATTTGGTTAACGGTTGTATCTTGGTTCGAACGTAAATATTTATTGAAGCGATAGACATCAATCGAGCCGTCGGACTTGGCAGAGCCAGCCGCTAACGGTTCATGGCTATGTACAGACACTTCATCAGCGGACACGGCAATGACGCGACCGCCACGTTTAGCGGCAATGGCTGCGCCAGAATCTCGTGCCACGCGCCCTTCAATACCCGTACCCACTAATGGCGGATCCGCCACTAAGAGAGGAACGGCTTGACGTTGCATGTTCGAACCCATCAAAGCGCGATTGGCATCATCGTGTTCCAGGAAGGGAATCAGGGCCGTTGAAACGGAAACGACCTGCATGGGCGAAATGTCCATGTAATTGACTTGATCGGAAGGGAACTCTCTAAAATCACCGCGGTAGCGGCAAAGAATGCGCGCCGTTGTGAATTTATTGTTTTTGTCCAAGACGGTATTGGCTTGGGCAACGATCAAATCATTTTCACGATCTGCCGTTAAATATTCCACTTCATCGCCCACGCGACCATTGGTCACCTTGCGATAAGGAGATTCGATTAATCCATATTCGTTAACGCGCGCATAACAAGCGAGCGACGAAATGAGACCGATGTTTGGACCTTCTGGGGTTTCAATCGGACATACGCGTCCGTAATGGGTATGGTGAACGTCGCGAACCTCAAAGCCTGCACGTTTGCGATGTAAACCGCCCGGTCCTAGAGCCGACAAGCGGCGCTTGTGTGTTAACTCAGCCAATGGATTCGTTTGATCCATAAACTGTGACAGCTGCGAGCTGCCAAAAAACTTACGCACAATGGCCACGACAGGCGCGGCATTCATAATTGCGCGCGGAGCCAACGTCGCTTTATCCTGCACGTTCATGCGCTCACGCACAATGCGCGCCATCTGAGAAAGACCAATACGAATTTGGTTTTCAAGCAATTCGCCAATGGCACGAACGCGACGATTGCCTAAATGATCAATATCGTCCATCTCGATAGGGAAGGTATGCTTCCCATCACTGACTTCGCTGACGTCATTGTTAAGGAGAATGACGTATTTGATGGTACAGATAATGTCTTCTGGGGTTAACGTGCGACGACGCTCATTGGGAATTTCGAATTTAAACCCGGGACGATTGGTAATCCAATTGGCCAAAGGCGCTAATTTCTTATTCAGCTTATAACGGCCGACACGTGTTAAGTCATACTTACGAATGGACTTAAATAAAAGATTATCGAGATATTGCTCCGCTTGATCTGCCGCAATAAATTCTTGCGCACGCAAAACGCGATAAATCATGTTAATCGCATCTTTACGTGTTTTGATGTTGTCTTTCGCTAACGTATTGCGAATGGTGACATCATTGATCGCAGGATCCAAGAGCAAGAGATGAATGTCTTGCACATTCTTAGCTCGCATTTGAGCGATATTTTCTTTGGAGATTTCGCGATTCGCTTCAAAAAGCACTTCGCCTGTTCCCTTTAAAACGACGTCGGACGCTAAAATGCGGCCGGCAATCGAATCATCCTTGACATCCGCAAGCCGCACGGATTCAAAGTCATAAAATACGCGTAAAATTTCTTCATCCGCTTCTAAGCCAATAGCGCGAAGAAGCACGGTGGCTGGCAATTTTTTATGCTTATCAAGACGGACGAATAAGGCATTGTTCAGATCGTATTCGAACTCTACCCAAGCGCCGCGATAAGGAATGACGCGCGCAAAATATAAATTTTTACCGTAAGACGAGATCTTTTTCTCTTCATCTTCTTCGAAGATCACGCCCGGAGAACGATGCAGCTGACTCACCACGACGCGCTCCGCCCCATTAATTACAAACGTGGCGTTGTCCGTCATGAGTGGAATATCACAAATGTAAACATCTTGTTCGGCGATTTGCTTTACGCGTGAAGACTCTTCGCGCTGCAAAATTCGGAAGGTGGCTTTCAAAGGCGCCGAATACACAGCGTCTTTCCAAAGTGCTTCCTCGACGGTATAACGGGGTTCGCCTAATTCATACTGCACGAACTCCAATGTCAGACTTTCGTCATTACTGGTAATAGGAAAAATGTCCATGAACGCCGCCTGCAGTCCCTGGATCTTCCGTTTTTCCGGAGAAACCTCAGACTGTAAAAACTCTGCCATCGATGATTTCTGCATCGATAGCAGTTCAGGCAAAGCAATAATAGACGGAATAGATGAGAAGGTAAGCTTTTCCAAGCTTTAGTCCTTTCTTCCGCGAGAGCGTGGAATTAAGAGTTGTTGGATCGTAATGTTGATAATGTCTACTTAATTTCGACTGTAGCGCCGGTTTCAACCAGTTTCTTTTTCAACTCTTCGGCCTGATCTTTGCTCACGCCTTCTTTCACCGCTTTCGGCGCGCCTTCGACCAAGTCTTTTGCTTCTTTCAAACCAAGACCGGTGATTTCACGAACCACTTTAATAACCGGAATCTTGTTTGCTCCGCCGGCCACAAGCATGACGGTAAATTCAGTTTTCTCTTCAGCGGCAGCCGCGCCACCAGCCGCAGGTGCATGTCCAGCGGGAGCAAAGGCCATAGGAGCAGCAGCCTTTACGCCGAATTTATCTTCGAGTGACTTTACAAGCTCAGACACCTCGAGAATCGACAATTTTGAAATCTGTTCAACTAATGTGGCTGTATCTGACATGACAACCTCCTATGCTTTCTGCTCTGATTTTTTTGTAATTGCGTCTAAAACGGTAACCAAGTCGCGCATCGGCGCTTGGAGCACACTGACTAAGTTGGTTGCTGGCCCCTGCAGCACGCCCAACAATTGAGCGATAAGAGCTTCACGCGAAGGAAGGGTTGAGATGGCTTTTAATTCCTTGCCAGTCAATACTTTTCCTTCTAAGCAACCACCCGTTACTTTTAACGCCTCGTGTGTTTTAGCAAATTCGAAGATCGCTTTTAACGTGCCCATTGTGTCACCGCGTTCGATAACGACGGCGCTGGGACCAGAGAGCATGTTCGCTAAAGCTTCAAAACCGGCATTCTTTAAAGCAATTTTGGTCAGACTATTTTTTACGATGCGGTATTCAGCTTTAAAGGGTTTAATTTTTAAGCGAATTTCATTAATTTCAACGGTTTTAAGTCCGCCAAAAGACGTGACAATAAACCCAGCGCTTTGCTGGGCTTCCGTTTGAATTTCAGCTACTTTTTCTTTTTTTTGTGTTGTAGGCATAAATCGATTTAATATTTTAACCATTGAACCGAGGCACGAATCGAGGTCTCACCTAAGGCACGTCCCTCAATCTGCAACTCAAGTCCTTGAAAAATTGAAAACGAACACCCCGCCACCACTCCCACGTGCTTACTCAGATGACCCTCGACATGCGAAGGGCTACCTGCTGCTGCCCGGTTATCCGACCATTTGACATCAGATCCTTCAACGCGCGGTCCGAAATAGGGCGTGATCGATTTAAAACGCCATGTCGCAACGGCCGATCCACCATAACGCAAATCGCGCATCTTCTGATCAATAGGCGCCTGATCTCCGGCTGTCTGCTGACGATCAAAAAATGAAGTCTGCGACCCTACGCCCACCTGAACAAGAATTCCGGGCCATTCTTCCGTTGCAGGGAAAATATGGTCAGCTACTTCTAGGCCATAAAAATATCCAGAATGGCCGCGCCATGTAGAAACGCTATTGCTCACTTCTGGATTCACCAGAGTTCCACCATGCAATGCGACTTGAATGGTATCTGTGAGCGAATAGCCTAATGACACGCCTGCGGCTTGATGACGACTGCGAACACGTCCGCGTGTATCGAAGTCTAAATCATGCTGTTCGTTATTGTAAAAGAGCTGATGTTCAAAAGTAAAAGGCGCCCCTTGAACAACAAAGAGCGGCAATTCTTGCGCTTGCGCTCCTTCTATTCCTATTCCAAAAAATAGGAAGGAAATAACGACAAGCTTATGAAACATCTTCGAATAATCCAAATTTAACCCCGGCGGCGACCTACTCTCCCGGTCCCTTGCGGGATCAGTACCATCGGCCCTGGTGGGCTTAACTTCCGAGTTCGGAATGGGATCGGGTGTGACCCCACCGGGAAAACCACCGGGAAATCTATTAGTCTGCCATTACTTAAGCGATGGCGAATACTATAACCAAAAAAACAACACAATGCCAAACAATTAAAAAGAATCGAATGATACGGCCAAGCCGCACGACCGATTAGTACAGGTTCACTCCACATCTTGCGATGCTTCCATGTCCTGCCTATCAACGCAGTAGTCTTCTGCGGGTCTTTAGGCATCTTATGATGCGGGAATCCTTATCTTAGGGCGGGTTTCACACTTAGATGCTTTCAGCGTTTATCCCTTCCGAACTTAGCTATCCGGCCATGCCCCTGGCGGGACAACCGGTACACCAGAGGTTCGTCCATTCCGGTCCTCTCGTACTAGGAACAGCTCCCTTCAAGATTCCTTCGCCCACGGTAGATAGAGACCGTACTGTCTCACGACGTACTGAACCCAGCTCACGTACCGCTTTAATTGGCGAACAGCCAAACCCTTCCCACCTACTTCAGCGGGAGGATGCGATGAGCCGACATCGAGGTGCCAAACCGGATCGTCGATATGGACTCTTGGATCCGATAAGCCTGTTATCCCCGGAGTAGCTTTTATTCGTTGAGCGACGGCAATTCCACATTCAAACCGCCGGATCACTAGATCCTGCTTTCGCACCTGCTCGACTTGTAGGTCTTGCAGTCAAGCTCCCTTCTGCTCTTGCACACGATGCGCGATTTCTATACGCGCTGAGGGAACCTTTGAACGCCTCCGTTACTCTTTAGGAGGCAACCGCCCCAGTTAAACTGCCCACCTGACAATGTCCACCGTCCCGATATAGGGAAGCGGTGTTAGAACCACAAGATCGGAAGAGTGGTATTTCACAGTTGGCTCCATCTCGCCCGAAAGCGAAACTTCAAAGCCTCCCACCTATTCTACGCATCCAATCCCGTAGCTCATTATCAAGATACAGTAAAGCTTCACGGGGTCTTTTCGTCTAGCCGCGGGTATCAAGCGTCTTCACTTGAACCCCAATTTCACCGAGACTCTGGTTGAGACAGCGCTCTCTTTGTTATGCCATTCGTGCAGGTCGGAACTTACCCGACAAGGAATTTCGCTCATTTCTTCCCTAATTTTCATTAAGGCATGGACTCTATCTTTATCCGGACATCCCTTTGATTTTGACGATTCATTTGATTCGCTATCGTCAGAATTTTTTGGAATCCGACTGGATTAAGATGTTCGCCTTTTTGCATCAGACGAATCACCTGTGCAAATTTCAGGAATTCGATTCGTTTAAGAGACCGTAGCGGATATCTCTCAAAGAACGGAAGGATGATCTCCGCATGGTTTTTTAGATCACGCACTCGCCAGCAAAAACGATCGCCATGATTGCCTCTCACCACTCCGCACCGCATGAAGCCTCGGATTTGATGAAGAAGCGCTATGTCGCGCTTATGCTGTACAACGGTCAACTCCGGCAGAATTTGATAACCGAACTTGACCTGCTCGTGCTTACTAATTCCAATGTGGAAACAACCTTCTCCGTCTACGAATCCTGTAATCCAATCAGGACTCAAGCTTTTGCTTGAATCCGGATATTCAACGTATGGTCTCTGAGGGTTTATATCTTTCACGATATACCTTCCCTGCGGATTGTCCCCGTGTAAGTCGCATTTTTACTGTCCCGATTATACGAATCAGACGAGTATCGACTTCTTTTGAGGAGTTTCCCGCATATGGTTGAATATTTCGTTCTACGTTACCATAGAACAAGGCTAGCGTTTTGTTAACCTTAGGACCGTTATAGTTACGGCCGCCGTTTACTGGGGCTTAGGTTCAATGCTTTGCACGGTTACCCGCACTAACATCTCCCCGTGACCTTCCAGCACCGGGCAGGCATCAGCCCCTATACATCATCTTGTGATTTAAGCAGAGGCCTGTGTTTTTGTTAAACAGTCACGAGAGCCCATTCACTGCGACCCAGAAACCCTTCCC
>Ga0268266_10006265_pt1 | contig 10917 bp, 13 predicted proteins | sample KBSS13metaG_FD_190356 | JGI IMG/M metagenome (GOLD analysis project Ga0268266, IMG submission 190356) | Switchgrass rhizosphere microbial communities from Kellogg Biological Station, Michigan, USA - KBS S1-3 metaG (SPAdes) (version 2) | ecosystem: Host-associated > Plants > Roots > Rhizosphere... | reverse complement strand
CACCGGCCTAGTCGATGTCGAAGCACGCGAGATTACGATCACCCGGACCTTCGCCGATTTCGAGGATTTCTGGCGGATCAATCTGCTTGCACCGGGCATCGGGCCGATCGTAGCCAAGATGACGGGGCGCGGCTGCCGGGGAATTGAAGGAACGCGTGCGTGCTCGCTTGCCAGCGGACGCCGCGGGCCGCATCACCTATTCGTCACGGGCCAACGCGATCAAGGGGCACGTACAGAGGTAGCACTCGGACAACAGCGGGTCGGCTGCGCGATGTGGCCAATCGACGAGTTCCGTGTCCGGAAGTGGCCCAAAAGCGAAGTGCCGACCGAGTCCGGAAAATGTCTCCTGTTTGGGGTAGACCGGACGTACCGCAGACATCATGAAACCGACGCGATTGACCCTGAACAGACCTGGTGAACCAGCCTACTCAAGCACCTCGGCGGCACGGGCGGGGATCGACGTTGGGATGGTAGTCAGATCGCCTCGCGTCGTAGAGTGGCGTCCGACGAAAGCACGGTCGAGGCCTTTGCCCTTCGCGGCAGATTGCGGCGCACGGGCCTCCCTGTCAGGGCGTCGGGCCGAAACAGCTAGCGCCTGCTTGGCCGCGCTGCTTCCCACGCGCGGGCTGCATCGACCAGGTCTTCAAAGATGCCGCCGAAATCCAGGAGCGCCGCGCGAGAATCGGGATCGATGTCGTGGTACAGCAACGAGTCGTCGATGGGCATCTGATTGTCGCGCACCGACTTCATGAGCCGCTCGATCTCGGAGGCGGCATGAGCCGGGGTCTGGAGCAGCACCAGGCGCTTCATCCGGTTGGGATTGTCCGGCACGTGACAGTCATTGCAGTGCCCCCTGCGCATGGCATTGGCAAGATCGCGATAGGCCGGCTCCAGTTCTCGCAGATGCGGATTGTCGTTCGAGAAGAGCCCCCGGAACAAAGCCGGTGCCGGTTGGGTGTTCCCCGAGGTGTCGGTCCACATCCACTGGCCTTCGAAGGGCGGTGGCGTGACCGGTTTGCTCACCAGACCCGGATGCACTTGGGCATCGTTGGTGAACTGACCGACCACGATTCTTCCGGACTGCGGCGCGATCCACAGCAGCAGGGTATTGGCGGACTGATAATCGTTCCACTTCCTGGCGTTGTGCCAGAAGGGATAGGGGTACTGGCCGGGGTCGAGCGCGTTGCGGAACAGCGCGCCAAGGCGCGCCTGATAGAGCCTTTCGCCCTCGTCGTAGCGGAGGCTCCAGGTGCCGTCGAACATGAAGAGCGGCGCATAGAGGCCCGTCCAGACCTCTGGCGCAAACTGCGTAAGGTTTGTGTCCTTCAGGACCTCGCCGGGCTTGGGATGAGGGCGGCCCCACAACAGGATGGTGTTGACGGTCCGGCGCAGCGTGGAATCGTGGAAGAGCGCCTGGCGGCACTCGTCGAATGCCCTCTGGTTACCCGGATGGACCAGCGGGCAAACCGCCGACAGCTCGAGCGCGAGATCCCGGACGGTCGCCTCGATGCGGGGGCGCGGCACTTCATCGGCCGTTTGCGCCCCCGCTCCAAACGCCATCCCGAACCAGCACGCAGCGATTGCCGCCGCGCCGGTACGCATGGCTCAGGTTGCCGGCTTGAGTGAGTTCTCGAGCATGAAGACGGCGATCTTCTTGCCCATGGCGTAGCCGACGTCGAGCGACGTGCGGAAGTGAATGCCGCCCCACACGCGTACGTTCTGGACCTCGTCGGCCAGCAACTGCACGTTGGCATAGCGGCGCTGCAGCTTGGCATCATTCACGTCCGTGGCGACCACCGGCGTCGTGGGATTGGCACCGAACACTCCCTCGAGAATCCCGATGGACACGCCGGCAATGATGGCAGCCTGCGAAGGATACTCCGGATGCATCGGATTGGCGTTGAGCGGCGCCCATGCGGCGTCGCGCTCCGTGGCGTCGTTGCCGTCCTGGTCGCCGTTGCGAATGGCTGTCATGGGCCGCCAGCGGTTGTAGGTGAACTTGGCATCCCAGTCGGTAATGAAGGTGTTGGCGATACCCATGTTGAGCAGCGCGAAAAGCCGGGCATTTTCCGCCAGCGACAGCTTCTTGGCGGCGGACAGATCGCGCGCCGCATCCTGCCAGACCGGCCCCAGGTTGGCCTGGGTCCAGAATTTGACCGTTTCGGTCTGTTCTGCCGTGCGTTTCGCGCTCTTGGCGCTGCCGAAATCCTTGGTCTCGTTGTAGTCACGCGCGTAGAGCGCGCTCTTGAGATCGGGCGCCGGCACCGGTCGCACCTCATCGGCGCTCTTCATGACCCACGGCTTGGCCCGGGCATACTCGGCGAACAGCGGTGGCGTGGTGGGGATCCAGACACCGGGAGTGGTGATCGGCCGATAGGCATCGGGGGCGTTCGTGCCGTCGGCTTCGCGATCAGCAAGAACGGCGGCCGCGCACTTCTCGCCGACGGCGATGCCATCCTTCCTGGGCGCGCCTTCGGCGATGGACTTGGTCGACGCTTCGAAGGCCTGATCGATCAACGCTTTCTGGCCGGGCAACTGCTGAAGGAGAACTGTCCGGGCCGCAGCCGCGGCCGCCGCCTCGGCGGAAGCCGCCGGCATCTGCGGGCAGCCTTGCGTGTAGATCGCGAACTTGTTCTCGACGGCGTTCACGGCGTCGGACATCGCGACATGCATCATCGCCATGTTGCGCGTCGAGGGGTTGTTGCCTGTGTTGGCCGCCTTCATGGCAACCCTGGCTGTCTGATTCCAGTCGGTGATCACGTCGGCACTAGCAGGAGTGGCCAGCGCGATCACCAGTCCCATCGTTGCAACGGCAGATATTCTCATGCGTCCCTCCATCGTGCTTTGGCCACGACCAGGCATTCGCGCGGAAAGCTCACGCTCCGCACACAGCGCTCATTGGAGACTTCAGGGCTTGCCGACCGATGGCCGCAGCTGCCTTGGAGTTGGCGGTGACTTCGGAACGCCACCGACTGATGGGCAGCATACAGTCGGAATCTTTGCGTTCCGGCTGTCATGTGAGGACGCATCTCATGCGCCCGATTTGCCGGAGTAGCAATAGCCAAGGCCGCGGTCGGCTCGCAATCGGAGCGTTCGAGCCTGTTCAGGCCAGCAGCGACAACGGGGGAGGGGCGACTGATCAATATTGAACATTCCGGGGCATCTCCCGCAGCAACCGGCCGTTCGGGGGCGCCAAACCAAAGGCGTTTCGCGCTCCGGACGGGCATCATCAGACGGCGTCTGACTTCCGAGTTTGGCCCTTCTCGTAAGTCCGGCCTGCTACACGGGAAGGCCGCTTACTGTTCTACTGCGGACACGCGCGATCGTTGCGCGCCGCCCCAGACGCGTCAGTCCGCCCCGGCCATTAAGCCGCCACGCTATGAGGCACAAGCCGTACAGCCAGTGTTCGTGCGCCGCTGCCCGCGCGAGGCCCACGGTCCAGCAAACCTCCTTCCAGCGCATCCCGCTGGCCCGCAGCCAGACTATCTTGGCATCGACGGGCTCAAGCCACGGCATCCAGCAGAGTGCCGCCTCCATCCTGCTGATGGCTGCGGCAGACGGCGGCGGGAGGCGCATCGGCTCCGGCGTCTGCCCGACCAAGTCGCTGAACTCGACGAACATCTGGGGCCATGTGCTGAAGTAGCCCTGCCCTCGCTCGGCAGGGAGCCGCCGCAGCACCGCGACGGCTTCGACCAGCCGCTCCTCGACGATCTCTGGAGTCCAGTCATTCATGGCGAGCCTCCTGACGTCTTGGCTTCCCGCCATAGAGTTTCTCCCCGAGCTGACGGATCAGTTCGCGCTCGGGCCAGGTCAAGCGATCGTCGTTCGCGTCGATCACCAGAACACCCTGCGTCTGCCAGCCGGCACGCTTGATGTCTTCGGGCTGGCGTCGCTTGCCGCCGAAGCCCTGCGGAGCCCACCTCATCGCACGCCACCGTCAGTCTCCAGCGCCCACAGCAGGATGGCGATGGCGTCGGCCTCGTTATCGTCGACCGGGCTGTGGCCGCGGGCGCGAACAGCAGCGATAACGGCAGCCTTATCGGCGTTGCCCTTGCCGGTGACGTGACGCTTGATCGTGCCCACCGGAACGCCCTGATACGCGATCGATCGTTCTTCGCACCAGGCGGTGAGCATGGCGAGAAGTCCTCCGTGCACGTGGGCAGCGTCGGTGCTGAGGTGCCGGCGGACCTCTTCGAAGTGGATGGCAGCGATGCCGCGCGCGTCTTTCGCGATGCCGTCCAGCCAAGCGCGGAAACGCAGATACCGCATGCCGCCACCGTCATAGCGGCTCGGCCGGAACGACACCGTCCCGCTGACGATGCCGCCGTCGGGTAGCGCCATGGCCCATCCGGTCGTCGTTCCAAGGTCGAGGGCCAGAACGACCCTGCTGGATAGCTCTGTTGGATAGACCGGCAGCAGCCTTGCGCCATCGGCAAGAGTGGTCACAGTCGTCTCAGCCATGATGATCTCCGTCAAAAAGGGATGGTCGTGGTCAGGGCGACGACGAAGCGGTTCTTGGCGGAGCTCTCCGTCGTCGTCCGGCTTTGGGGTGAAAGGGCACGCTGGTGGCCCGGTGGCGTTCGGGCGGCGCGTCACGGCACATCCTCGAGCCAGGCGGGCGGATTTGGGATTGGTGAACGTTGATCTGAACGTTCACCACCACCTTCACCGGCGTAAGCCGTTGAATTCGTAGGGTCCGGTGAACGTGGTGAACGTCGTGAACGTTTTTCCGTGTCCTCTTTCATGTGCGCGCGCGTGCGCGCGTGCGTAAGGGTCAGATAACGTTCACGACGTTCACCACGTTCACGAGACGACTCCAAGTCATTGATTTCGTTGGATGTATTTTCGTGAACGTTTGACTCACTACGTTCACCAAAATCCTCAACGTTCACGAGATCGGAGGAATCCGGTGAACGTCGTGAACGTTTACCCCCGCCCATATTTTCATCAGTGCTCAATTTCCAGCGCTGGGCTCCCTGATAGGTCCCGTGCGTGTCGATCCGAACCATGATCGGTCCGACCTTGAACACGCGGTCGCGCATGCGGCCAAGGGCCTTGCCGAGACGCGTCCGCTGCGCGCGATCGTTTCCCACACCGAGCGGGAGGGGCGATTCTGCAGCCTGGGCAAGCTCGTACAGGTCACTGGTCGCGACCTGCGCCGTTCCGAAGCGGACCCACCAGGCCGAGACGAAGCCACGCCAGGCGCTGCCCTCACTGTCGGACGCTTCCATCATCTCATCGAGATTGCCAAGAAAGCCCTCGATCCCGGCGACCTCGAGGACGCCGCCCATGATCTGCGACCAGCTCTCATAGCTTCCAATGGCGAGCGTTCCACGCGGCCGGCCGGCAGCGAGCCAAGCACGGCAGAGGGTGAGGCATGCGGCGACGAGGCGAGCCCGGTTGGCTACGACCCAGACCATCAGGTCGGGATGCCGAAAGCCGCTGCGCTGCCAGGGCTGCTCGACATGCGCGTCGAGCCTGATGCGCACCAGCCGGCGCGCCATCTCGTTGGAGAACGTCGGGTTGTTGCCGGTGGCGATCCAGAGGCAGCGGATCGGCAGCCGGGTTATCTCGGAGACGCCCAGGACACGATCCTCCCAGAACGGCGCTGTCAGCGCGGCGGCCAGGGCCGAGGCGTCCAGCTGGCGCTTCAAGTTGTCGATCAGCACGATCGCCGGGATCTGTCGGAGCTTCGCCGTGATGCGCTTGCGCCATTCCTCCTCGTCGGTGCCTTCGGTCATAACCCCGGCGCCCGAGCCGGTGAGAATGGTCGTAATGGCATCGACCATCAGCGTGGCGCCCGTGCCAGGCGTCGGCTTCTCGATCAGGTGCAACGGTGTGGGCCCCTCGATCATGGCTCGCAGGAAACCCAGCAGCAGGAGCGACACGGCATGAGCGCGTTCGGCCAAAGAGGTGAACGGAAACTCGCCCAGCAGGTCGTCGCAGATCAGGGAGCGGGCTGCCGCTACTTCCTGCGCCGTCGGCTGCTCAGGGATGGCGGGCAGCTGGAACCCGGGTATCGGCTGGTACAGAAGTCGCGCGTCGGCGTGATAGCCCGGCTCGGTCAGCAGCACCCCGGCCCGGCCGAACACCGGCGTGGTGACGATGCCGGCCAGCACCGGTAGCGCGGGATCGGGCGTGGCCAACAGCGACTTGACTTGCGACGTCGGCGGATGCGCCGGCACAAGGTCGCCCTTGCTGTTCATGCGCCGCCAGTTGCCGAGCTTGGCCAGGATGTGACGCAGGCGCTCCTCGGTAAGCAGGGCGACCATGGGCCGACCCTCGTCGTCGGGCACGACCCAGCTCGGCAAGCCGCCGGCGCGATATACCCACGGCGAACGATTGGACGACAGCAGCACGCCCCAAGCGCGGTCGACGGCGCGGGCGAGATCACCTTCGTCGGCTCGCAGCGTCGGCAGTGGACCTGTGGGCTCGGTAAATCCGATAGGCAGGTGGCGGCCGGCGGCATCGGGAATCTGCGCCACCTCTTTCCCATTCTTCGTGATGAACGCCGCCTCGACGATCGCGGCCACGGCCTCACGGCCCTCGCGCAACAGCACGTCGTTGAAGTCGGAGCCCTCCCGGGGAGGGATCGCAATGACGACCTCTCTTCCCTCCCCGCGTAGCCGTTGGGCCGCGGCCTCGGCTGCACGAGTGCCTGCACCAGACGCATCGTGGTCGGCCAGAATGACGATGCGGTGGGCCTCGGGCGGCAGCTTCACCTGTTCGAGGTTGATGGCCGACAGAGTGGCCCACACGGGCAGGCCGGGGCATGAGGCCATCACGGCGAGGCCGGTTACCTCGTACACCAGCTTGCGGGTGCACGGCTCGCCGATCCGGCTGCCGCCGAGGTAGTCGCGCGGCTCCTGCTGCGCATGGCGATCGAGCAGTGCCCGATCGATCAGGCTGTTGATGCGCTCGCCGACTGTGCCTTCCGCCACGCCGTAAACAGCGCCGGATCCATGATTGAGGTCGATCATGGCGGCCCTAAAAGGGAATTTGGTCGTCGAGGAGCTGCCCGGTCACCTTCTTGGCTGAGACCTGACGCTGCATGCTCTCGACGAAGCCTGTGATCGCCGCTTCGAGCAGCTGGTCGATCTCGCTGGCGCTACGATTGTAAAAAGCATCCATCAAGCCAAGGTGTGTCAGCGCCTCGGCGAAGGGCCTGCGGGCGTCCTTCAGCGCCTGGATCTCGCGAGCCGTCTTGTCGATCATGCCGTTATTCTCCCTGGCACACGCCGCCCCGCGGTCGAGACAGCGCATCGAACAGAAGCGATAGTGAGGAAAGCGGTCCCAGAGCAGCCGGTGAACGTAGCCGAAGCCACGGGCCTCCCGGCCGCAAATGGCGCAGGTCGCTACCCGAGCAAGAACCGGATCAGCGCCCCGGCGTCGGCCGGCTGGCGATTGATCCGCTCCATGCCCAGCACGACGAAGCGGGAGATAGCGTTCATCGCCATGGCTTCCAGCTCGAGAAGCGTGAGCGCGGCGATGGGCTGATGGAGCCTTCCACGTCCTTCGAGCCATGTGCCGATAGCCCTCGCCGCTTCGCGGGTCATATGCGTCTGCCATTCATCGTCGGTCATGACGCTTAGCCGTTGAGCCATTGCGGACCGGACGGAGACGCAGGCGCCGATGCGGCCGGAGCCGCCTGACCAGCCCACGGCTTGTCGGAAGCAGCCGCAGGGGTATTCCAGCCCGGCGCCTGTGCGGTCCCTGCCTTTCGGGGACGTGCCTTGACTGGATCGGCCGCGACGCTCTCGCCGCGCATGATCGCCGCGTAGGCAGGCTCCCCGGGGACCACGACGTTGGCCAGCTTGTTGGTGTCCTTGTATTGCGGATCCGACGAGGGCTCGACCATGATGCGCGCGGCGAACACGATGCCGTCGAGCTGCTTCAGTCCCTGGATAACCCGCTTCTGCCGCGCAGCCGGGCTCTCGTCCTTGGGATCGAGGCCGAGAGCGCTGTCGATCATGGCCCGTAAAGTCGCTTTCGAGATGTTCCAGCCCTTGGACTGACCCTTGTCATCAAGCTTGCCGCCGGAGACCGTAAGCATCTGCCAGAACTTGCGGCGCGCGAAGCTGCCCTCGACGACAGTGAATTCGCAGTTTAGTTGCTTGATGTCGCTCGAGCGTGAGGCGCGTAACAGCCCCGCATCCATCGGCACGGCACCGTTTGTTCCACCCGGACGAAAAGTCATTTGCAGCTTGGCAAAGGTGCCGTCGGGGATGAGGTCGCCGGCCGGCGGCATCTGCGGTCCGGCATCGTTCATGTCGTACATCGTCGTTCTCCTGTGCTGGGGTTAGGCCGCAGTAGCGGCGAGAGGGGCCGGGGCGGGCCAGGCGGGCGCTGTCGGGCGGTTGATTTTGGCGAGCAGTGCGCCGAGGTCGGGCGGCTCGGTTACGTCGAGGCGACCGGAGCGATCCTTGGCCGGAAGGCCGAACGGGTTACCGGCACGACATACCAGCCGCCGCTCGGTGGCGCGCTCGTCGAGCACGTAGTTTCCCTCGCCATCCCGCGCGAACAGGTGCATCGAGATCACCTGGTCGACGATGCCGGGCAATTCGCGTCCCGCCTTGGACCCTTCCATTTGCGGTTGCCAGGTCACCGCATTGAACTCGTCTGTCACTTTCTCGAGCACGCCGACGAAGATCACCGTCTTGCCGGGCGCGTGCTGCAGGTGCTTCAGTGACTGGATCACCTCGCGGCCGAGCAGGCCGTAGGCACCACGTACATCCGGCTTGCCGGTGCGGTCGGAGAAGGCTTCGGGCTGCTGCTTGGCATAGGCCATTGCCTGCCGGGTCAGGTCAGTGATCGAATCGATGAATACGATCGATTTCGACGCCAGGTATTCCTCGACACCGGTGCCAGCGTAGACGCTGCGGGCATGCTGGTGATGCTGCGCGCTGTACCAGGCATTAGGATCGGCCGCCGGGTCGGGCCCACCGATCAGCACGGCGAGATCGCGAAAGTCGCCGAAGCTGCGCACCGCTATGCTGCCACCGGGCCAATCCTGGACCGACTTCATGCCCGCCTCGAGATCGAGGCACACGGTGTCCGCCGAGGGCAGTGACTTCAGCAAGTATGTCTTGCCCGATCCTGGCGGGCCGAAGATGGCGAGCGAGGTCTTGTTTGCCGCAGCGGAAAGCCTCTCGTCGGCTGTGATGATGCGTACGGGCACTTGGAAACTCCTGATCGATGAAGCGGATTGAAGGAAAGGCGGCGGGGCGTGACCGTGTAAGAAATGCCTGCCCGACTGCCCTGCCGTCAGCTCCAGGAGGACGCCTCTCCAGCGATGGTCAGCCGGAAGGTCTGCTTGCCCGTCTTGACGATGCGAGCCGGGGCGAAGGCGGCGCGGATGTTCTCCGGCCAGGCGCCGTACTTGCGCTCGGGCACCTTGATTGAGATGTCGACGTACTGGCCGGGATCGTCGCCAGCAGCGCGGATGCGTTCGACCACTGCAGCTAGCAGCGTCTGGTCCCCATCCACCTTCTTCGGCAGGTCAGCGACGATCAAAATGCCGTCATGATCAAACCGCACAGTGCCGGTGTCCTTACCCGCTGTGCGGCGTTCTGCATCGGCAAGACCCGCGAAGCGAAGTGCAATGGCGCCATCGACCCGCTCCTTGATCTGCTTTGCGGCGTCGAGGGCTTCGGCAGCCTCTTCCTGCAGCAAGGCGAGGTGCTCGGCGAGAAACTTGGCGATGTCGGCGATCGGCATCGAGCGAATGGAAGCAAGCGTCGGACGATTGGGAAGGTTGGTCATTTGTCGGTCGCCTTCGACAGGAGGGACGAGATCGAGCCACTGCCTTCGCCGGCGCGAGGCCTGGCGATTGCGAGGTAGAGGAACTGGTCGGGCGCAATGCGGCGTTGCACGAGATGCACGAAGCCACGCTCCGCGAGCTTCATGGCTATGGCGCCGGTCTTCGCCAGTTCACGCGCGTCAGCCGACAGGAATGGCTGGCCTGGAGGATCGCGATCGATGGCGAGGCTACCTTGATGGTAGGCGAGCGCCTCGCCGGGCTCGGCGTGCGCCACCCAGGCGCAAAGCGAGAGCTCGTCCAGCCGCGGCGCGAAGGGCGTCGTCACTCTCATGCCTCCATCCGATCGGCAGCGGCATGCTCGACGCGAGCGGCCTCGAAGGCTTCGACGTCCTGAAGTCGGTAGCGGACGCGGCCGCCGATCTTGAGATGCGGCGGACCCTTTCTCTTATGCCGCCAACGCTCCAGCGTGCTGGGGCTTAGTCCCCAGCGTCGTGCCAACAGTTTGCTGCTGAGACATTCGACCCGTTCCATCGCTTCGATCCCGACCGTTCAGTGACGGCGAGAAGATCGACCACGGAAGGGTGGGATGTCGTGTAGACTAGGTGGTGATGACGTGAGGGACGACGGTGGGATCTGAGGGGGACAGAGGGGGACGACGGTGGGACCAACATCCCACCCCTGTGGATAAGCCAGCGAGCTGCAGCGCGCTCATATAGACCGGGACAACTGGCGTGACGCTTCAACCCGCATTTCCCAGATGAACCATTGAACTGGCCGGCGATGATTCCATTTGAGCTATAAGATTCGGCATCTTATCTCATTGGATCGAGGCGATAATGGCGCAACCAGCGGGTGAAGCCTAATCCGATGCACTCCGGCTCGATTTCGACCACCGCCTCAAGCTTGAGTTCCAAGGTTCGAGCGTTACCTCCGATGCCGGACTGCTGGCCTATCGCGAACTCGATGATGTGCTCGGCCTGATGGCCATCGCGGAGCAACACCTAGTTGACGGTCGCACGGGCCGGAATGGTCGCCACGATCTGGTGGGCATGCTGCGCCAGTCGGTGTTCGGTCGGCTTGCCGGATACGAGGACGTCAACGACGCCGACCGGTTGGGGCGTGATCCTGCAATGCGTTGGATTGTCGACGGCCAGATG
>Ga0268266_10006264_pt1 | contig 10917 bp, 7 predicted proteins | sample KBSS13metaG_FD_190356 | JGI IMG/M metagenome (GOLD analysis project Ga0268266, IMG submission 190356) | Switchgrass rhizosphere microbial communities from Kellogg Biological Station, Michigan, USA - KBS S1-3 metaG (SPAdes) (version 2) | ecosystem: Host-associated > Plants > Roots > Rhizosphere >... | reverse complement strand
TTACACGTTGTATCGAGCTGGGAGGAACAAGCAACGCCTGGCACGGGAATTCGAACCCTCTGGATGAACACGACTTTGAGCCGAGGCCATGGCTCTCCGCCGACGGTTGGCCGCTACGCCGCCAGGATCTCAACCCGTTCTACGACAAAGCTGCCCTCCTGCTGGGCCACGACTCCTGTGGCGGTCTTGAACCGGAGCTCCTTCCGCCTTCGGTCCATCGCAGCATCGGAAAGATTCAGTTTGATGGTTCGGTTCTGCAACCGAAGTTTCTTGAGTATCGAAAGCCGCCTCACCGCTGGAAAGAGACTCTTCTCGATCTGTCGAATTCGGGGAAGCTCCGTTGCCTTCTTAACACCTGTGCGCTGGAACTGCTGCCTGATGAATCAGGCTCCAGAATTCTCAGACTGAAAGCGGCGGCGCCGGGAAGAACCATCCACATTGAAGCATCGAACTACATTCTCTGCGCCGGGACGCTTGAGACGCCTCGTCTTCTGCTGAACTCCACCTCACGATCGCAAAACGGGGTGGGAAACGACCATGATCTGGTCGGGCGTTTCCTGATGGACCATCCGACCGGTCCGTTTTCGATGTTGCGATTCCGTTTTCCGCTTCGGGCTCTCGCGTACTCCGATCTTTCTCTGCCTGGGGGAGTTCGATACTTCAGAGCTGCACTCACGTTGCGGCCTGAGCTTCAGCAAACGGTCGGTACGTCGAATCACTACTTTATGATTCGTCCGTGCATAGGATCGCGACATGTCGATGAACATCTCAGGCTCTCGTTTTTAGCTGCACGGTCTTTCCGCGACCTGACGACTCGGCAGATGATGGGCATCCTGGGCACTCCAAACTTGCTGTACCGTATCTTGATTGCGCGCTGTGGTCTGCCGGCTATCTACCGATATGGCGAACTCTTCTTTATGGCCGAGCAGCTGCCCAACCCTGAGAGTCGCATTACTCTGTCGTGCAGCGCGCGCGATGCGTTTGGGTACCCCATCGCGTCCATTCATTGGAAACCGGCGGTCAATGACTTCAGCAGCCTGGAGGAGTTTACTCGCACTGCCTTCGGCAAAGGCCTTCAGTCTTCTCAGTATCGGATGGCTCGCGAAGGCACGATCGACAACTGGATTAAAAACTTTACCTCCGCAGCGCATCATGTTGGCACAGTGCGTATGGCCTCCACATCCACCACCGGCGCGGTAGATTCGCAGCTTCAGGTCTTTGGGGTAAAGAATCTCTATGTCTGTGACGGTTCCGTCTTTCCGACGGCGGGAAGCGCGAACCCATCGCTCACGATTACGGCGCTCGGCATACGCCTGGCGGATCACCTGCTTCAGAAGTCTGACACGGTTTCTCGAGAGACAGTTGGTTCCTATTCGGCCTGAACTGCCTGCTACCATGTTTCTCCTGTAGCGCTGGAAGATTGTGCAGCAAAATTCTTCGCAATCGAAGCGGCATTGGAGAGAATAACGAAGATATGTCTTATCGCTCTGGTCTGATCGCGTTTGCCTTTTCATTGGCCACAGTCTTTGTTGGAATGGCGCAAACAAGGTCGCTTAATGCGACGATGACCATCATCGACACTGACATAGGCGATGATGTGGACGATGCCTTCTCGGTCGACCTCGCACTTGCAAGTCCCGAACTGCAGATCGTTGGGTTGTCTTCTGCGTGGGGTGATACGGCTCTGCGAGCACGTATGCTCGATCGGATGACGTGCGAGATTGGAAGATCCGGCATTCCAGTCGTCGCCGGAGTGCCTACCAAATCGCCCGCCGCATTTTCTCAGGCAGCATGGGCTGGAGCCGGCATTGCGCGTCCACATGGAGATGCGGTCGCATTCCTGTTGCAGCAGATCAAAGCTCATCCGGGTCAGATCACGCTGCTTGCTCTGGGCCCGCTTACCAACGTGGGTGCCGCGATCGATCGTGATCCCACGACTTTCCGTAAGTTGAAACGCGTCGTCCTGATGGGAGGTTCCATCTACCACGGTTACGGAGCACCAGGTAAACCTGCCGAACCGGAGTACAACATCGCCCGTGATCCAAAGGCAGCGCAAAAGCTCTTTCGTTCTGGAGTGCCTATCTTTATGCTTCCGCTGGATTCTACGCAGCTTAAGTTTGATGCTACAAAGCGCTCCTCACTTGCTTCCATCAGCACGCCGATGACGGATTCTCTTCAGGTGCTGGTTGCGGAGTGGAGCCGTGCTACGAAGAATACCGATCCCACGTTGTTCGACGCCGTTGCTGCTGCCTATGCTATCGATGCCGCATCCTGCCCCATGACACCGCTGCATATCGAGGTCGATGACAAAGGTATGACGGCACCCACTCCTGGAGCCCCTAATGCGCAGGCATGCCTAAAGCCGCAGGAGCAACGGTTCTTTGCACTTCTGATGCCGCGATTGCTGAACCAGAAAATGGTGGGGGACAAGTCCTGTCTCGCATCCCCGGAAAAATGAAGCTACTTTGCAGCCAAGGCTTCAAGCAGTGCCTCCGCCATCGCTTTAGTGGAGTCTGCAACGGTAGCTGTTGGAGGGCTCGAAGATAACCGAGTACCGACGCTGTCTCTATTGCAAATAGTTCTTGTCCATATATGTGACCCTGGCAGCCATCCAGTTCTTCAAGGCTCCGACTTCAGCCGAATAGCTTCCATACGCGACGGGATTTGGCCAAACGCGATCATAGAGAATCGGCCAGCGCTGAAAGTTGTTCTGTTGCCCCTGTGCCAGCGCAGCGGCGGTTGTATCGATGAAGGAAGGAATGTTATTCACTTGAGGACGTATCTCTGTCCATCGCGCCTTGACCGCAGCAAGAAAGGCGGGGTCCTGGAAGAGCTGCTCATACCAAAGCGCCTGCGAACGGATCCATGGCAGGGTAGGATTGATGGCAGAATCCACACCATAGTCGACGTTGCCCGCAGTAATATCGAAGTCCCAAACAGGCCCCATATACAGTAGCGGGTCCCCCCGTTTTTTATAGAAATAGTCACTGCTCCAGAAATCGCCGTCCTGGTTGCCGATCAACTCCTCGACGATAAACCAGTTGACCAGGCTGCTCTTGTCAAAGAAAGCAGACCATCCCGTAGTTGCATCCTTGAAGTTCGGGCTGTAAAGCGCGTTTTCCGCGTTATCCACAATCGTGGTGATGTAGTTCTGCTGCTGTGCCGTAGGGGGGTCAGGGTCGTCGGAGTCCACTGGGAGGCCTTTCGGAGTATGAAAGACGAAAGTCGCGCCTTCAAAGCTATCGATTTCAAGCAGATAACCGCCGGTCAATTCGATGCCAGAGTTGTCGGTATCGTCCAGTTCGTCGATATTAAGCCGGTTGGGGTCGATCTCAACCTTCTCGGTGACCTGGTAGACCCCCTCGTAGATCCCGTTCAGATATAGCTCCACAAATTTTGAGTTTGGGGTCCATTCCATTTGGAACATCTGAGAGAAATAGAAGGCCAAGGCATTCCTCATCATGGTTTTATCGTCGTAGTTGGCCAGCAGGACCCATTTTTTGGACGCGGCCATCCCAAGGATGTTCTGTTTGGAATCGAGCTTAAGGTTATAGGGCTTCTTTGGCATGGTCCAGGTGCTATTGCCGTGTCCCTGGATTTGCATCGTTTCTCTAAAATTGTTCGAACTATTACTAGAGTCCATCAGTTGGACTGTGCCATCGACATAATCGTCTTTTGATGTAATGTCTGCACCGTCATCGGTAGTAAGCCGCATCACCGGAAGATTGATGTTTGTGGGCAAGAATGAAAGATTCTCAAGCACTACAGTGAGGTCGATATTGCTCGATGCCGTTCCTGACGGTCCTGTCGCAACAATGGAAATGGGCACCGTGGCGGAGTATACATCCGCCACTCCGGCAAAGCAGTTGAATGCAAGGGCCGTTGTCGACTGAAACGTCAGATGCGCTATGTTGCCGCTTGTGGACTGCACAGAGGTGAAATTGAGTCCAACCGGTAGATGGTCTGCCGCGATCTGCAGTTGCTGCACTGCTGCGCCATTAAGAGTTGGTAGGGCGACATCTACTGTAGCCGTCTGACCTGGGTAAAGACTCAACGTGGTCTGCGATGGCTGTACGGCAAACTGCCCATTGCTCTGCGTCGTGGGCAGAGTTGTATTGCAGGTTGTGTCCTGGTTGGCTGCCAGACGTGAAGCATTTGGAAAGATGACAGGAGAGGGGCCGCAGCCTAAAGAAAAGAAGCAGATCGCCGCAACGGCCATAAAAAGGCATTTCATAGAATCCCATAAAGAAACTCAAAGGTTTGGAATTTCATCGATCGACACAGAAGCTCAGAAGAATGCAGAGTGAGCCGACATCGCCATCTCTGACAATCTGCCCATAATGTTCCTAAACGCTTTTGGGACCACTGGTTTCAGACATGAAAAACGCGAAATCTTAGAAGAAGTTGCGGTAAGAGAGTTATTTAAATGGCAACGCCACTCGACTTAGCATCGAGCACCCATCATGAATATCTGATAAAAGTTCATTGACATGGCAAGCGGCAAAGGATGAAATAGAGCCCTCCCCAAATCGTTGCTTGAATAAAGGTTTTATGCCCGGTCCGGACTACTCCCGCCGTAGGTTCCTTAGGCAAAGTTTTGCATTCAGTGCGGCGGCTATGACTGCAAGTGTCGGCATGGCTGGCTGCGGTAGAGGCATCGTCGAGAACCAGTTTCTCGGGTCTCACCTGCTGATGCTGGGCGACTGGGGAGAGTCCGGTGATTACAGCGCGCAGACCACCGTCGCCTCCGCCATGAAGGACTATGTTATTCGTCAGAATCTGAAGATCGACTCCCTGCTAATGCTGGGCGATAATTTTTACGGTCCGCTTAACGGAGGCGCGACCTGTCCGCGGTGGAATTCGCAATTTGAACAGATGTATCCCCAGAGCGTCTTCCATGGCCCGGCCTATGCGATTCCCGGCAACCACGACTATGAGGTTGCTCCCATGGCGAAGTTTTCCGAAGAGTTAGCATACGCCCAAACCCCTGGTACGCGATGGACGATGCCAGCGCAGTATTACAGGTTCGAGTTTCCGCATAACAATCCATTGCTAACTGTTCTTGCCCTCGACAGCAATGTCGCCGTACCCGGTTTACCTTCACCACCAGGCTTCTACACTATGTCGGACGAACAGTGGGAGGCACAGTTGGCATGGCTTGAAGCAGAGTTACGGAAACCTCTCCATACACCTTACCTCGCCGTGATGGCGCATCATCCTGTCTACTCCGACGGTCCACACGGCGATAACCCCGTACTGATCAGGGACTGGGATCCATTGCTGCGTAAGTACAACGTTCATCTCTATCTCGCAGGGCATGATCACGACATGCAGCACCTCGAGTTTGAAGGTCATCCAACATCCTTTTTCCTTTCGGGAGGTGGTGGTGCCGGCCTTTATCGCATAACCACCGAGCCGGCCAAGCGTGGGCCGATGGCGATGTCGATCCACGGATTCAGCCATCTTGAGGTGAAGAGCGACTGGATGACACTTCGGCATCTCGACCCATCTGGCAACGTTATTCATGCCTTTAGAAAGTTTCCGGATGGGGGAATTATTATCCTCAAAACCAGTTAAATCGGAGGGTGTGTAACCGTTCCTTTCTTGTCTTGGTTCAATCTCAAAGATGATTTCTTGGCTCTGCTCGTATCGAGACTGAACCAAATGCTCGTCAAGAGCGTCGTTTGCCTTGTCCCCTCATCAAAGTAACTACTTCGCCGTCATCTCCTCAAGCAGCGCGACCGCCATTGCATTTGCAGGAGTAGGAATACCGTGCGTCTGGCCCTTGCGCACGATGGCTCCATTGCGCGCAGCGATCTCCATCGGCCGCCCAGCGAGACGATCCGCATGCAATGAATTGATGGAATCCGGAGCGGACCTGCGGTACGCTGCAAGGACATCAGTGGGCACGGATTCCGGAAGGTTCGCACCCTCGGCTCGTCCAACTGCAGCTGCCTCGCGCACCATATCGAGAGCGACCGCGCCCAGAGCTTCACTGCGCAATACCCCTGCGGGTTGCAGCAGCAGAGCGGGAATGACACCTACGGCATTATGGCAGAGCTTTCGCCAGGCTACGGTCGTCCAGTCGTCGACGGCTACAGCGTCAGCCGCCGTCCCTGCGAACAGCCTGACGAAGTCGCGGCCGAATCCGCTGTCGGGAACCCTCAGGCTCATTGGTCCACGTTGCACGATACGATCTATGCCGTCCTGTGACGGCTTGCGCTCTGCCGGACAATCTACGATTACGGGAACAATATGTTCTTTTGCGATGTAAGGTGCGAACCGCTCGCGATGTTCTACGCCGTTCTGCAGCACAGCTACCGGGGCACTACCGGCGCAGAGGGGATCGAGCCAGAGCGCGGTGGAGGCAGCGTCATAGGTCTTTGTGGCGACCATCACCCAATCGACAGGCTTTGCATCCTCCGGCCGTGTAAGAAGGGTGGCATTAATTTGCATTTCGCCTGTAGCTTGCTCCACTACAAGCTGACGGATCGGCCTTCGTACGCAGAGCACTAGTTCATGTTGGCTCGAAGCCTGCACCAGGGCTGCCACGCTGCCACCGATCGCACCTGCACCTATAATCGCAATTCTCGCCATGGGAGCATTTTAGAATCACATCATGGCACGGCATATTGGAATCGTCGCCTGCTCGGCCGAAGGAGCAGCGCTCTGTTACCGCACCCTTTGTATGGAAGCTGCTGCAACGATGGGACGGCATGCGCATCCTGAGATCTCCATGCACTCCCACTCTTTGGCCGATTATGTGGATTGCATCGATCGTAAGGACTGGCAGGGCGTTGGCGAGATCATGCTTTCGTCTGCATATAAGCTGAGGCGGGCGGGTGCTGATTTTCTAATTTGCCCGGACAACACTATTCACCAGGCGTTGCCATTTATCGAATCGCGTTCTCCTCTGCCATGGCTGCATATCGCTGAGGTTGTTGCAAAAGAGGCGTCCGCGCGCAGCTTTCAGCGTGTCGGGCTTACTGGAACGCGGTGGCTGGTCGAAAGCAACGTCTATCCAGAGAAGCTGGCCGCCGCGGGGGTGCAACATCTCTGTCCGAATGAAGAAGAGCGCGAAGAGATCAATCGCATCATCATGGATGAGCTGGTTAACGGCATCTTCAAATCTGAAGCGATCGCATTCTTTCAGAAAGTGATCGGCAGACTCAAAGCCGAAGGCTGCGAGGCAGTCATCCTGGGCTGTACAGAGATTCCCTTAATTATGAATGACGGAAATTCACCTTTACCCACGCTTGATTCCACTCGCCTGCTCGCACGGGCGGCGCTGCGTTATGCGATGGAACAACCTACGCCAGCGCCTTCGCTGCATCCTTTGCAAAGTAGGTCACGATAAAGTCGGCGCCCGCGCGCCGGATCGAGAGCAGCGATTCCATCATGGTGCGCTCGGGCTCCAACCAGCCGCGTTCGAAGGCAGCATGCAGCATGGAGTACTCTCCAGAGACCTGATACGCACCTATGGGAAGATCGAAGCGCTCGCGCGCGGCGCGGATGACGTCGAGATAGGGCATCGCCGGTTTCATCAACAGCATGTCAGCGCCTTCAGCGAGATCCAGTTCGATCTCGCGCATGGCTTCCCGCAGATTCGCTCCATCCATCTGGTAGCTTCTGCGATCGCCAAACTGCGGAGCCGAATCCGCTGCCTCACGGAATGGTCCGTAAAACGCGCTTGAGAACTTTGAGGCATAGCTAAGGATAGGAGTCTGCTCGAAGCCATCTGCATCAAGCGTCTCGCGCATGGCGGCGACGCGGCCATCCATCATGTCGCTGGGGGCCACGATATCGGCTCCCGCCTTTGCCAGCGAGGATGCGGTCCTAGCCAGCAGAGCGACACTCGCATCGTTTTCAATGTGATAGGACTCACCATCGCGTGCGACTACGCCGCAGTGACCATGAGATGTGTATTCACACAAACAGACGTCAGCCATCAGAACCAACGGGTCGAGACGACGATTTTTCTTGAACTCTTTGAGTGCGGTCTGGACGATACCGTCGTCGGCCCAGGCGCCGCTGGCCTGCTCATCTTTTTCAGCCGGAAGACCGAACAGGAGCAGCCCTCCGATTCTCAGCGCAGCACATTGTTCAGCCTCTTTGACCGCTTCATCCAGGGAAAGATTGAAGACGTTCGGCATGGAGCCGATGGGCTTGCGCACTTCTTCACCAGGACAGATGAAGAGTGGGTAGATCAGTGCGCCGGGATGCAGATGAGTCTCGCGGACCAGTGAGCGCATCGCTTCGGTGCGACGAAGCCGGCGCATTCTAACTGCGGGAAAGTTCATGGTTTTAGTCTACCCGCGATGCATCAGGCTGCGCGAGCCACAGCAACCGCTTGCCTTTGAGAGCTGGGCTTCAGCTACCCAGGCTCTGCCATCGAATCGTATTCCATAGCCGAAGTGTTAGGAGCAAGCACCCACAGCGTGTAGATTCCCAGCGCCGTTCCGAACGGAAATTTGAACAGCGCAAACACTGCGAAGATGATGGCGAGTATCCTTCCCCACGGCTTTCGCTTGAGCAAACTGAATCCGGCGACAAAAGCGAGCACAGCCGTCAAAACCGTCATCGTGACCAGGACCGGCATGATACCCATCCATGCAGGTCCATGCATCCCACCCCAGTGACCAAACGGCCAGTCGGAACCGAACCGCCGCCACGTGATGGCTCGTACGATAAAGAAGCCGAAGAGGGCCGTGAGAATCCGATACGCTCCAAAGACGCACCATAAGATTCCCAAGGTTTGAAGATGGCGCTGGACTCTTGGCAGCACTACGGGAACGGAATAAGGCGGATATTGCACGTATCCAACAGGCTGAGGCGCTGGTTGTGCAGCAACTGCCGCACCACAGTGAGGACAGAATCGCCCTCCGATTTCAACTGTTGTTCCACAGGACGAACAGACCATGCCATAACCTCCGGAGACTCAGAGCCCCTTCTGGTCATCCACATCTATTGCTACGCACGCGGCCGGCAGGCGGTTCCGTACGCGATTACGATAATAGACGTGTCTTCACCCGAATTCATCCCGCAAATTCCCCAACCTCTGGCTGAATCCAGTGCGGCGGCGCTCGAATGGCCTCGCCTGCGCGAAGCTATAGCATCCAAAACCTTTTCGCCATTGGGACGTACGTGGATTCTGGCACTCGAGCCTTCGGCGGATAGAAGCTGGATCGACGGTCAGCAGCAACGCACCGAAGAGATGCGTGCATTATTTGCCGGTGGCTTAACCTTCGATTTTCACGGTCTGTTCGAGCCGACGGAACTCTTGAAGGAAGCTCGTATCGACGGTTCCGCGCTCGAGCCTTTGGAGATTCTTTCCTTGATCACAGTCGTCGAGAGAGTGGCTGGCTGGAAGGAACTGATTGAGCCCTCTTCCGCTGCAGCACGATCGCAGATACAGACTGCAGCGCCTTGCATTATGGAACTTTCCGTGCCATTGCGCACGGCCAACCTTGCTCCCTTGTTGCGACAGCTGCGCGGCAAGATCGAGCCCGACGGCTCCCTCTCGGACGACGCTTCGCCTGAACTTCATCGTATTCGCCGTGCCATCGAACGCCAGCATCGCGCGATCGAAGAAAGCCTCAGACGTTCGCTTCGCCGCCTGAGCGAGGACGGTAGTACGCGCGACGAACTCATCACGATTCGTGGAGACCGCTTCGTCATCCCTGTACGATCTGAATTCAAACGCAAAGTTCCAGGTGTCGTGCACGGCTCGTCGTCTTCGGGACAGACGGTCTTTGTGGAACCACTCGAGACGATCGAGCAGAACAACGAGCTGGTCCGGCTACTCGATGAAGAGCAGTCGGAGGTTCATCGGATCCTTGTAGCGATGACTCGCGCACTGGCAGCAGATGGGCCTGCGATCACGATAGGAGCGGCGATTCTTGCTGAGGTTGAGGCTCATACAGCACGCGCCCGTTTTGCGGTGGAGCTGGACTGTGTGCGGCCGGTGTTCACTGCTTTATCCGACTCTCTGCTCTCGCTCAAAGCCGCAAGACACCCCTTACTCCAATTGCGCATGATTCACGAAGCTCGCGGAGAAAATAGATCAGCAGCTTCGCCTGTACCACTTACGATCGGGCTCGCCAGCAATACTCGGCAGCTGATCATCAGCGGACCCAATACCGGAGGTAAGACGGTATCGCTGAAGACGGTTGGCCTGCTCTCCCTGATGGCCCAGGCAGGCGTACCTGTTCCGGCGGTAGAAGCACGATTGCCTATCTTCAGTGGCATCTATGCGGATATCGGCGATGCGCAATCGATCGAGCGTAATCTTTCGAGCTTTTCAGCCCACGTCGTCAATCTTGATCGCATCTCCCGAGAGGCAACCTCTTCCTCTCTAGTGCTTCTTGACGAACTTGGGTCCGCTACCGATCCGGAAGAGGGAGCGGCTCTCGCTGTGGCAGTAGCGGAACACTTCCTGCGCCTGCAGGCATGGTGCTGCATTACAACTCACCTCACTTCATTGAAGGTCTACGCTGCGAACAATGAGGGTGTGCTGAATGCCGCAGTCGGTTTCGATCAGGAGACCCTGACGCCGACGTATCAACTACGGTTGGGTGTGCCAGGAGCTTCGGCGGGTCTTAACATCGCAGCGCGGTTGGGGCTGGACCCGGCAATTATCTCGGCAGCACGTTCGCAGCTTACGACCCAGACAGCAGATATCGCTGCCTTCCTCGACCAGTTGCACGATCAACTGACTGCTGCTGCGACTGAGCGCGAAGTATTGCAACAACGCGAGCAGGAATTAACTCGGGCGAAGATACAGCTGGACCTTGAAGGCCGTGCAGAGCAGAGGGCGCGTGTTCGCGAACTGGAGGCCAAACTAAGCGCTCTGCTCGATAACTTCGCCGCCCAACTCCGCGAGTCAGTCAAAGGGATTGGAGATAAAGCGGCAGCCAA
>Ga0268266_10006263_pt1 | contig 10918 bp, 8 predicted proteins | sample KBSS13metaG_FD_190356 | JGI IMG/M metagenome (GOLD analysis project Ga0268266, IMG submission 190356) | Switchgrass rhizosphere microbial communities from Kellogg Biological Station, Michigan, USA - KBS S1-3 metaG (SPAdes) (version 2) | ecosystem: Host-associated > Plants > Roots > Rhizosphere >... | reverse complement strand
AACTCAAGGAAAAAGGCTTTTACGATCTGCCCAACCGCAGCTGTCCCAGGCTGGGTGAGTTGCTGCTATTTTGTGGCGTAATTTCGCAGTCGGATCTTGTCAGCGCGCTGGAACTGGGATTGATGAATAAGATCCCGGTCGGTCAGGTGCTGACCGAATCCAATCAGGTCAGTGCCAAGATTATGGATGCGGCGCTGAAAGTACAAATTCTTATGGCCGCCGATAAGCTGACCATTACCGATGCCAGAGCAGTAATCATGTCGGTCAAGGACGGATCATCTCTGGAAGAGGCGCTGCAAAATGTGCAGACCAAAGAAGAAGAGGTTGCGCGCGAGCCGGAGAAGAGTCACCTTTCGCTCTTTGATTTTTTGAAGACACTGGGTCGTATAGACGATGTCGAAGTCAACGACGCTTTCCAGCTGGCCAAGCACAATTCGGATGTGCTCTCTCAAGTGCTTCTCATCTCCGGCAGTCTCGATGAAGAAACAATTGAGCGCGCCGAAAAATGTCGCAAGCTTGTGCAAAACAATAAACTCAGTCGTGAACACGCCAATATCGCTTTTGATTATGCCGAACGTTTCAACGTCAATATCAAACAGGCCTTGAAAGAACTGCACTGGTACAGGCCTGAGGACGACAAAGACGAAGATGAGCCCAAGACTGATCTGGAAGCTGTGAAAAAAGCCCGGGGCGACAAGGCCAAGGTGGCTGCCGCCGCCGCTGCCGAAGCCATAAGGACGGGGCAACACGAGCCCATAGGCGACGCGCAACCCGGCGACGGCACTGCCGCCGGCGCTGACGGCGACGGTAAGAGTATGGCCGAGATCGAAGAAGAATGGGAAACGCTGAAGAAACAAGTAGCGCATCTTTCGCTTATCGGCAAGCTGGACAAAGCTCTGGAAAGCGCTCTAAAACTTCTCTTGCTGGCTGAAGATCACTTCAAAGACAGACTGATTTACTGCCTTGACTCAGTGGCCAGTTTGTACACCCAGCGCAGCAATCTCGATAAAGCTGAGCACTACTATGAGCGCTCACTGGAGCTGCGCAAAAACAGTGAAACGGACAAGGGTGGAATGCTGGCGGCTGGTTATGGCAACATAGGCAAGATCAGCTATTTCAAAAAAGATTTCGCGGCGGCGGAAGACTACGCGCGCAAATTTATTGAAGTGGTGGCCACCGACAAAGGCAAAGAACATCCTGATGTGGCCTGCGGTTGGCAAAATTTGGCCAATATATTTTATGCGCAAAAAAAATACAGCAATGCTCAACGCGCTTATCAGGTCGGCATTCATATTTGCGGCAAAGGCCTGGGGGACAGCCATCCCACAACCGTGCAGATGCAACGCAGCTATGATGTTGTACTGGAGGCCATTGCCGCTGAAGAAAATGCCGGACTGCGCGATGTGCCCGCCCTCGGTGCGATCACAGGCAGCTGGCGCTGTCTGCCGCCTCAGGATGAGTCGGAAAAGTTGCACGAATAATAGATTGGAAAAGGTCAGTCTTCGCCGAAGCTGCTGTGCATGATTTTTCCGGCTTTGTCGGCGTCTTTGCCGCTGACGACGCAGGTCAGTTTCATTTCGCTGGTGGCGATCATTTTGATGTTGATACCGGCGGAGCCGAAGGCCTTGAATACGGTGGCGGCGATGCCTGATTGACCGGCCAGACCGGCACCGATAAGGCTGACTTTGGCTATGTCTTCATCGGAGATGACCGAGGAAGCGGCGAGGTCGCCTTTGATGTCTTCCAGTATTTTGATCGTCTGCGCCAGGTCGGTGCTGTGCACGGTAAAAGTAATATTGTTGTGACCGGCTGTGGGATGGAAGGCCTGCATGATCATATCGATGACGATGTTATTGTCGGCCAGCGACTGCATGATGCGCCCGGCTATACCCGGTTTATCCGGCACATCCATGATGGTGACGCAGGCCTGATCTTTGTCCACTGCCACGCCGCTTATGCTGCGGTAGATTTCCATGTCTTCTCCTCCATCTATGACTGTGCCTTCGTGGTCAGGCTTAAACGTATTGCGCACGCGCATTTTGACTTTGTACTGGCGAGCCAGTTCTACGGCTCGGGGATGCAAAACCTGGGCTCCCAGCCGAGCCATTTCAATTACTTCACCGTAGGAGACACGCTTGAGCAGTCGTGCCGTAGGAATGACATTGGGATCGGCGGTGAATATGCCGTCCACGTCGGTGTAGATATCGCATATTTGCGCTGAGGTGGCGGCGGCCAGGGCGCAGGCTGTGGTGTCGCTGCCGCCTCGGCCCAGTGTTGTGATATCGCCGTCGGCGGTGATGCCCTGAAAGCCTGCGACAACAAGCACGTCATTTTCTTGCAGGGCCTTGGTCAGATTGTCGCTGTTAATATCGACGATGCGCGCCTTGCTGTGTACTTTTTCGGTGAAAATGCCTATTTGAGCGGCGGTGAAGGAGCGTGATTTTAGGCCCAATTCTTTCAATGTCATGGCCAGAAGCGTAATTGAAATTTGTTCGCCGGTGGATAGAAGTGAGTCCAGCTCCCGTCTGTCGGGATTTTTAGCGCACTGCGAGCCGAGCTTGAGCAGATAGTCGGTGGTGTCGCCCATGGCCGATACGACTACAAGTATTTTGCTGTCGCCGGCTTTTTGCTTGTCGGAGGCCAGTCTGTCTCTGACAATTTCGGCGACGTGCTGGATGCGCGCCAGATTTTTGACCGAGGTGCCGCCAAATTTTAAAACAGTGACATTGCTCAGCTCGCGTTTGGATGCCTGTTGCGCTGCGGGTTTTGTGGCTGTTTCGGTTTTGGAGCTGGCTGTTGCGTGTGGTTGGGATTTATTCATAGGTCGCCACCAGTCCTTTCTTATCCACCGTGAGATCCAATATTTGAGGTTTTTGCTTGCGCTTCTGGGCCCAATCTTCGAGATATTTTTTCACTTCGGCCTTGTGTTTTTCATGCACGATGACGAGACTGCTTGAGCCGGCGCCGCTCAGCACACAGCCTAAAATCGGCAGCGCGGGCAGTTCTTGCCTGAGAGCCTGGAGTTCGGGTACGAGATGGATGCGATAGGGTTCGTGCAATTGATCGCTGAGAGACTCGCGCAATATGTCGTCGTCGCCGTTCACGACTGCGGCGATAAGCATACCGGTGCGTTGTACGTTATTGACTGCTTGCGACATGGCGATGCGCTTGGGCAGTACGCGTCTGGCCTCATGGGTGGAGAGTTCATAAGGCGGCACGACTATGAGCGTGTGCCATTTATCGGGCCAGTTGAGACGTGAAGTCAGGGCGCGGCCGCCTTTCAGTGAATAACCCGAGACTATAAATCCACCCATGAGGCAGGCGGCGACATTGTCCGGGTGTCCCTCCAGGCGGGCTGCTTTGGCCAGTATCTGATCCCTGTCGGGGGCGGCTGTGCTGCCGAATGCTTGAGCCGCCCAGAGGGCAGCCAGTATGGCTGTGCTGCTCGAGCCCAGGCCGCGGGCCAGGGGGATGTCGGTTTCGATGGTTATGCGAAAGGACGAAGCAAGCAAATTCGCTTGCTCTTTAGCCGATGCGGCGCCGGACATGGCGAAATTGTCTCGGAATACGCTGTAAATCAAATTGTCTTCGCCCTGGGATAAGCCCTGAGCCATGGCTCCTTTGAGGGCCACCAGAGGTCTGTCGGCGGGGAAAGCGCCCTCGTGCGATCGCTCGAAGGTAACAGTCGTGTAGACACCCAGAGCCAGACCGAGTGTGTCGAAGCCGGGGCCGAGATTGGTGGTGCTGCCCGGTAAGCGCATCGTCAGTCGGCTTATGCCTTTGCTGCCGGTACTGCCGGCGGCGTTGCTGCCGCCTGGGCTACTTGCGCTGCTTGCGCTATTAGAACTGCTTTTACTGGCTGTCATTTTTAAAGGCCCATTACCCGCTTGAGTGCGTCAAGATTGGCGGGCACCGGCGTCAGATCTACTCTGGTCACTTTTTGCGCCGTGTCAGGATCTTTCAAGCCATTGCCGGTCAATACGCATGTTACAAGGGCGTGTTGAGGGATGTGCCCGGCTTTGAGATGCTTGATCAAACCGGCCAGGGATGCGGCGCTTGATGGTTCGCAAAAGATTCCTTCCGCCGAACCAAGTAGCTTGTATGCTTCGAGGATTTCGTCATCGGTGACACTATCGATTTTGCCGTTCGATTCGGAAGCGGCTCGCACAGCCTCTTCCCAGCTGGCCGGATTGCCGATGCGAATAGCCGTGCCGATTGTTTCGGGATTTTTGATCGGCTCTCCGCGCACTATGGCCGCCGAGCCCTCCGCTTCAAAGCCGTGCATTCTGGGGGCGGCGCTGGTTATGCCCAGCTCTCTATAAAGTTTGAAACCGCGCCAGTAAGCGCAGATATTGCCGGCATTGCCGACGGGTATGCAGAGATAGTCGGGCTGGCGATCGAGGTGTTCTACGACCTCAAAGGCCGCGGTCTTCTGTCCTTCCAGGCGATAGGGATTGATGGAATTGACTACGGTAACAGGCGTTGCTTCGGCCAGTTCACGCACCAGCTCCAGGGCGCGGTCAAAATTTCCTTCGATGGAAATTACCTGTGCGCCGTAATGAATGGCCTGAGCCAGCTTGCCCAGCGCCACATAGCCGTGAGGGAGGAGCACATAACACTTCAGCCCGGCCTTGGTGGCAAAGGCGGCGGCCGAGGCACTAGTATTACCGGTGGAGGCACAGATGACTGCCCGAGCGCCGTCTTCAACAGCCTTGGACATGGCCAGGGTCATGCCTCTGTCTTTAAAGCTGCCGGTGGGATTCAGCCCTTCCAGCTTGAAGAAAAGTTCGAGACTGGGATAGCCGAGCAAACGCGGGATATTAGTGGCCTGCACCAGCGGTGTGTTGCCTTCGCCCAGTGTGATCACCGGAGTGGAGGCCGTGACCGGCAGATGCTGACGATACTTTTCGATCAGACCGATCTTTTTGTAAGTGGCTTTTGTGCTCATGCTCTTCCTCTCCTAACCGGCTTTGTAGATGCGGATGGCGCTGGCCACCGAATCGAGAAATGCGCAATTTTTTAAATCGGCGAGGGCACCGTTCATGTCGGCGCTGGCCACGTCATGGGTGAGTATGACGATGGTGGCGCGTCCATCGCTGACGCCGCGTTGAATGATGCTCTGTATGCTGATTTTGTGGTTGCCGAATATGGTGCCGATTGTGCCGATAACACCCGGGGTGTCGGCCACCGAAAGGCGCAGGAAATAAGGGCTGACCCAGTCATCGGGGGAGGCGGTCTGCGACCACTCACTGGTGATGCTGGGCTGGAAGTAGCTGGCGAAATCGGGCAGCTTGAGGGCGCTTTCCAGATTGATTATGTCACCGACCACGGCCGAAGCTGTGGGCAAACTGCCGGCACCCGGGCCGACCATGATGATCTCGCCCACGGCGTCGCCGGTGACGAGGATGCAGTTGTTGGAGCCCGAAACCGCTGCCAGAGGGTGTCCCAGCGGCACGAGAGTAGGGTGGACACGCACGGCCAGGGCGCCGGATTTGGTATTGCGGGCGGTGCCGACCAGTTTGATGCGGTAGCCGAATTCTTTGGCCAGGGCCAGATCCTCCGGCGTTATATTGCGGATGCCTTCGCGATAAATGTCGCTTGGTTTGACGAAGCGTTGAAAAGAAAGAGCGGCGAGGATGGATAGCTTATAAGCCACATCGTGGCCGTCCACATCGCTTGAAGGGTCGGCTTCGGCAAATCCCAGACGCTGTGCTTCAGCCAGTACGTCGTCGTAACTCTGACCTTTTTCCTCCATATTGGAGAGGATGAAATTGGTCGTACCATTCAAGATGCCTGTCACCGCGGCAAATTGATTTGCCCCCAGGCCGCGCTGAATCGTTGATATGAGCGGAATGCCACCGGCAACAGAGGCTTCAAAAAAGATTGTCACGCCTTTTTCGCGGGCCAGCTGGAAAAGGCTGGGGCCGTGTTTGGCCAGGACTTCTTTGTTGGCGGTGACCACATGTTTGCGTTTTTCCAGGGCACGGCGTATGTATGACAACGCAGGCTCTTCGCCGCCCATGACTTCCACCAGCACTTCAATTTCAGGATCGTCGATAATCTCCGAAACGTCGTCTGTGATTGGGCAGCTGGGGATTGCCGGTCTTTCCTTCTTGGGATCGCGCACGGCAATCTTTTTCAATTGCAGGTGTTTGTGCTGGGCCAGAAGCTGCACTACGCCACTACCGACCGTTCCCAGTCCTATCATTCCGAGCACAACGCGTGCCATATTGAATTCCCCGTCGCCTTTGGTCTTTTGATTCTTAAGTTGCCTGAATTGGAGGCCAATTATCCCTGATCTGTTCCAATCAACCTATGCTTGGGGGCCTTCGGTAACAGTCCTCGTTAACAATATGTGGCCCAGGAAGTTGACAATATGAGGTTTTAAACTTGCTTGTTCGCCGGTGGGCGATAATACCCTCGGGGTAAAACCCGGGCGACAAATCATTGCGCAATTACTATCGAGTCCTGCAAGGAGCCCGTGGATATGAAAAAAATTCTCTCCTCCGCCCTGGCCTGGGCTGCACTGGCCGCTCTGTCTTTAGTGCCGGCACAGGCTGCTGGTGGAGGTTCACCAATGGTTCGCAGCGCCGATTTTTCACTCAAACTTTTTCGTCATGAGGCCGCCGCTAACAGCAAAAACGTTCTGGTCTCGCCGTTTAGCGCCTATGACGCTCTGTGCATGACCGCCAACGGAGCCGCCGGCAGTACCCTCGATCAGATGGCCCGGGTCCTCGGTACGGGCGCGTCTAAGATGGCCGATTTGAACGACGCCAACAACGAAGTCATAAACAGATTGAACAATAGCAAGCAAGTCCAGTTGGAGATTGCCAACGCCATCTATGCCGACACGCATACAAAGTTTCAGCCGTCATTTATAAAACTCTGTCAGCAGTCCTATCTGGCCGAGGCCAAGAACGAAGACTTTGCCGACCCGCAAACCGTCAAAAAAATCAACGGCTGGTGCGACACAAAAACGCACGGCAAGATCAAAGAAATTATCCAGAAGCTGACCCCGGACGAAAAAATGGTACTGCTCAACAGTGTCTATTTTAAGGGCGCCTGGCAAAATGCGTTTAACTCCGGAAAGACGCATGACCACCAATTTTCGCTCATAGGCGGTACGTCCAAACAAGTGCCTTTTATGAACAAGACATTTGATATCGGCTATCTGGCAACCACAAATTTGCAGGCCGTGCGCATCCCCTACAAAGGCTATTACCAGTGGATGTATATTTTTCTGCCCGATGAGAAAGCTGATTTTTCCGCCTTCAAGGAGCAGTTTACGGTAGAGAACTGGTCTGCCTGGATGGAAAGTTTTAAAGAACAGAAAGTCAATCTTTCCATGCCCAAATACAAAGTGGAATTTTCAACCGAGCTTTCTCAATCGCTCAAGGCTATGGGCATGGCCGAAGCCTTTGAGGACAAAGCCGACTTCAGTAAAATGTTTGCTGATCGGCCGTCCAATATAAGTCGGGTATTGCAAAAGACCTATATGGACGTCAATGAAGAAGGCACGGAAGCAGCGGCCGTTACCGCCGTGGTAATGCAAACCAAAGCCATTATGCTGCAGGATCGGTCGGTCAATTTTGTCGTTGACAGGCCATTTGTGGTGGCGCTCGTCGATCAACCAACGGGCGAGATTTTATTTATGGGCTCGATCGTCGATCCCTGATCAATCGCTAAAAGGCGGCTTTACTTGCTTTTATTGGACTTCTTGCGGGTATAGCCGGCCACTTTTGTGCCGTCTTTTTTCGTATAGCCTTTGACTTCAATAGTATCGTTACCCTTGCTGTCCTTGGTTTCAGTCACTGTTTTGACAGTTTCGGTCGTTGTTGCCTTGTCAGATTTTGCATCGGCTTTTTTTTCATCTTTGTCGGCTACATGTTTGGTATAACCGGCCACTTTTGTGCCGTCTTTTTTTGTATAGCCTTTGACCTGTATATCTTTTGCCAGGGCGGCGCTACCTGTGCTCAGCAGTATTGCCAGTCCGGCCATAATTGAAACTATTTTTTTCATTGTTTAATCCCTGAAAGTGATCGCCACAATTACCAGAGCAAGATTCTACCATACAAGAAATGGTGGCATTATGCCACCACTTCCCGCAACCACTCAAGAAAAACTAGTGAGATTTAGAGAGTCAGCTCGATGGCCGCCCCCGAAACTCGGCCGCGTCTTGCGGCAAAGGCGTAGCCTCGATCTCCGGCTTTGCCCAGGACGCTGCCGGCCTTGACGCGCTCACCGGGAGCGACATTGGCCAAAGACAATCCGGCGTATATTTCAAAGCGTGTGCCCTTGCTCTTGGGGTCGTAGCACTGCATCACAACCAGATCTTGATTGGGATTGCTTTGACGATAATGATTGATCACGGCCATGTCGGCGTCACTGAGGCCTATCGGCGCGTGACTGCGCGATTCCATACGACCGGCGACTTTGGCGTCGTGGTTGTATGTGTAAGCGACGACACCGTCTTGCAGAGCGCCTATCGGTGTGTTTGGCGCTGCCTGGATCTGGGCGTGCACATCGCCACCTCTGGCGTGCACCACCTGAAAATCGCCGCTGGAGAGGTGCAGGCGACCTGCTTTGGTCACCCCTTTGCTGACGCTGAAGTCGATACTGCCGGACAATATATTGCCTGCAAGCGGCGAGCCGTCCATCATTTCTCTGCTTACTTTGCCGTTGACGTCGGTCTTAGTGCGCATGCCTCTGTATTCTTCCACCTTGCTGCCATCGACACTGCGTGTCACTTTAGCCCCGCTCAGGTCGGAAAATGTATAGCCGTCCTTGTTAACATCAACATGTACGTGCAGTGTTTTGTTGACCTGATCATTTGTCCACAAATCAGGCCCTGTCTTGTGCCAGACCCCGGATTGATTTTCAATTGTGTGCGGTCTGCCGTTATCGTCGTAGTCTTTGAAAGATACTCGCCGACCTTTGGGATCTTTAAATTCGGTCAGATGGCCCTGGTTGTCGTAGTTGAGTTCGGTGTTCTTCTTCCTGTCGATGACTTGAGTACCGTCGGCCGTCTTTCTTGTTTCAACGCCATTGTCGTCGACATGCTCCTTTGCTTTGTTTCTGTCGTCGGCACCGTGTGCGTTTTCATGTTCTTGTTTGGTATCGGAAGGCCGATGCTCTTTTGGTTCCATGCCGTCGTGTTTATCAACGGGTTTTTCGCTTGCTCCGGCTTGGTCGCCCAGGCGCTTGTCCACAACGTTGTGACGGCCGTTTGCCAGGGTGGTATCGCTGTAAAAAACCTTGCCCTCGCTTATGTATTCTTTTGTGCGGCTGCCATTAGGAGCAAAAGTGACGCGTTCGTTGCCCTGGCTGAACGTATAACCGTTGTCGCTCACCGACACGTCGCCGTGCCATTTTTGTTTATGATCGTTTTTCCATTCGTCAGTATATTTGCCGTGATGTTTCTGTCTGGTCCAGACGCCATCTTCGTTGGTGACGCGATTGAGTTCGCTGGATTTGTCGTCGTAGCCAAACTGAAAGCGTCTGCCGGCGGCATCGTTTATTTGGGTGACACGATTGAAGGCGTCGATTGTGACTTTGCCTCCTTCTCTGCCGACTGTGACAGGCTGAATTTCGGGATAAATCCCCCCGGAATTATCCCGAAATCTTGCCTCGTCTCGAACATCACGACGCGCAAGATTGAAATCACTGCTTGCGTATGACTCATTTGCCAGTCTGTTTGATGTTACTTGCGGCTGCTCCCACCCCCGTGAGGCGTCACAATTTACATCGGTACCGTCGTTTGTCAAAGACATAGTCTGAAACCCCCGAGAAAACTTAAATCTGAGTAGTTGTTGAATTTGTGGTTGTCGGATTATTGGTCGCTTAATTCGTTAATAAATCAGGCTGGGTGTCGGTAGCGAGCTGGGTTTTGATCTGCATCGCTGCAGGGCCTTTATGTCTCTTAGTTTGCAATCCAATTTTGGCAAAGTTCGGGCTTTTTTTGGGTGGACAAAAATTTTTGTGCGATTCTTTGAAATCGAGCCATGTTGGAACCACCGGATAGCCGCCAGGAAGGTCAAAAAGGCTCTGCCGAAGGCTGCGCGGCGTATGCAGTCGTGAGCTGCTCCTCAAATACCATGTTTTGCTGTTTGCTAGTGAGCCGCACAAAAAGTTGGTTTGTTGTCTTCACGCCGCCGGTGAAGGTCGTTTCTTCTAACAGCTTTGCCCTTGCCGTCAGATGTTATACGCAGAGTATATTCGCCGGTTGGTGTTTTGTAGAGGTAGCTCGCGTCGGACATCTCTGGATTCATCGGTGCTCCCAGTGCGACTGAAATTGAAATGGCGGCAATAGAAATGGCCGCCAATATTGACTGTAGATATTTTTGAACGGTCGTTATCATCAAACCAGATCCTCATCTACTACGGTGGCTATACCCTAAATACTGATATTAACTTGTTCGTTCTATACAGGTCGCGAATATAATTGCGACAGTCGTTTCAAATAATACTAGGGACACACGCCTTGCTGAAATTTCCTGTAATTGCTAATAGGTTTCTTTTGCCGTATTCGTTCGTATATAATGATAGTCCAAGAAAATTGTTTGGGTTGTGGAATGAGTGCATCCCTGAGCTACTGCCAGATTTTTTTGGATAAAATGAACCGCTCCAGAATACCTTTGACTGTAACAACATCGAGGAACTCTACAGATTCCGGAACGCTATGGTTCATTTTGAAAGATCTAAATCGCCCATTCTAGAAGCAACAATTGAAATTTCTGATGACTTCCCAGTCAACAAGCGCCATTCTGTTCTATCTGCTGTTGTTAATCTGGCAAAAGTGAAAGTAGAATCGCTTGAAAAATTTAACGCAAAGGCTTCAAAGGAATTTGAAAATCATTTTGCTTATGTACATCGAGTGATTGACACTGAAATAAAACGGAGCTGGGAGACAAATACGACC